>WNGK01001540.1_pt1 | contig 39927 bp, 30 predicted proteins | sample 5400601 | NCBI WGS metagenome assembly WNGK01 (sample SAMN13153376, study PRJNA577476) | soil metagenome | isolation source: 60 cm soil or saprolite under Garry oak tree replicate 1 | place: USA:California | collected 2016-06-15 | reverse complement strand
TTGAGATCGTTTCCGGCGTCGATGTTACGACAGAGGTGTCGGTGGTCGGGAAAGTTCCCGGCGCGGGGGTACCGCTTACCGCAGGCGCAGTTGTCGATGAAACAACTGAGGTGTCTTCAGTTGGAAAGCGTGGAGGTGCGCTCGCGCCGGGCGCGAGCGAATTTTCAGCGCCGGCAATGGGAGAAGGCTCGGGATTTTGAGGAAGCCCCGACTCACCAGTGAGGTTTGCCTTTTCCAACGCGGCCTGCTGATCTTTCACTTGCTGTTGCAACGTTTTCACCGTCTCGGTGAGGGATTGCACTTGCTGGCGCAGCGCGTCTACATCCGCCGCTGTAGCCGGCGTTGCATTTGAAACTGTCGGCGCCGGCGATGAACTGGAAACGGGCGTCGCTTCTTGCGCAAAAGCGGCCGCTACCGGAAAAATCGCCAGCGTTACCAAAATAAATTTTTTCATTCAAAGCTCCTGACTTAGAAACTCGGGCGTCAACGCCCGATCAATTCAAACCTTGCTGCGTTCGGCGCGCGTTGATTCAGCGGCGTAAGGAACGCGCTAAGCGCCGCTATCCGCCTCGGGCGGAAAGAATCAACGCTTCAGGAGCGCGCGGGCGGCGCATGCTCGAAGACGCATGCGCCAAGAAAAGGCGATTGAACCCAGCACGGGGTCAACGCCGGAATTTTTGAAAATTGAGGAACTGCAACAGGCGCGCTGATCAGCGGCGGATGAGCGGCATGATCGTAACTGCCAGTCGCAATCAGTGTAACCGCACAAGTGTGCTCAGTGCGATTTCCATCAGAGTGAATGCGCGCGTGTAACTGCGGCGAGACGCTCAGCAGCAGCGTCCAGAAAAACCCTACGGAAACGAGCGCTGCGACAAGAGCGCGAGCGCAGTTATTTGAACGCGCAAACGTGCTCATTGCGCCGCGAGTTTGTGGCCGCGCCGTGTGTTACGCAAGAAATTTCTGCGCGTGTAGAGGCAGCTGTCCTCAGCCGCACCCGTTTAGATCTGCGCGTGATGACACGCGCCGTTACAACCGCGCGCTGCCCGGAAATTGATTGTCCATCGTTTGGCGAGCGTCTATTCTGGCCTCCTTATCGCCTGCTGAACGCCAATGAATTTTCCACGTTCCCGCCGATATTAGGCGTAATCAAGAAAATTCAGTCCATATGTGAGATAGACTGTGCAATGCAGTCTAATCCTTGGTTAGGTACTAAAACACATGTCTGGTATCGAGTCGTTTAACCGTCGGAAGTCAGATGATCATTCTGACGATCTCCGCGCCGCGGAGCAATTGCGCGCGCTGTTCCGGCGCGCACTCATAGCTCTCAACCAATATGTTACTGTGAAGCTCGGCCCAGGCAAAGCTCCCGTCGCTGGCTTGCTGCTCAACTACATCTTTGCAGACGATGTGCTCTCGCCTGATGCTCCGGCTGTTGCAGCCGCCGGAAGAGAGTTTACCGACCTTGGCAGTCATATCCTTGCTGAGCACACGCGAAAGCTGCTAGAGAATCTTCCCTTGTTGCGACGTCCGTTACTAAGCACTCTCTGGGTGAAGCGATTCATAGATCTCGCTCATGGTCGCAATTCAGTCGTAGACGCCGTCCCATCGATCATGGGTCTTTCGCACATACTCCTCGGAGTATCCGTTACTTGTGGCCAAAGACTATGAGGTTGCTATCCGAGACTTTGAGGAGCAGGTCGGGCTAGAGTTGCTCGATTACGTCGCACGCGGGCACCAGAACGCACCGCGAAGTAGCGGCGATGCCCGGAACAGAGATTCGCTCATTTCTGAGCTCGCGGCTTATGCTGAGGTTCTCCACGATGCGCTCGAGCATGAGACGCATTCCGACAACCGCATGCACCATCTGGGACATCTGGCTATGGCCGCACGCATGTTCACCTATTTGCACTTCCCATCCTCCGGCATCTCACTCAAGCGGCTCTATCGCATCGAAACTTGCTCTCATGCGGACAAGCTCCCCGGCGATTCCGCCAAGGCGGTTCGGGACGCCTGGAGTCACTTCGAGCCGATGCTGCAGAGCTATGTCGAGTCCGAAGAGGACGCCGGCACCTAACCTATTCATCGCTTTTCAAGAATGGAATCCGATGACATAGAGCCACTAATCGCGATCCTCCGCACAGGGATTTACCACGCCACGAGCGTTTCCCATTACCGGAGCATGTTGTGGTCATCCCGCATTACGTCACGTAGCGAAGCGCGCGGCATTTCCGATGATCGCCCTCACTTGAGCAATTGCTGGCAGTTGAATGCCGTTTCTATGTTCGACTTTGAACGGCCTACTCACGCTGAGATTTACGACAGGTTTGAGTTCCTCAAATGGTCGGCTGTGCTTTTGTGGCACAAGCCAACCATTCTCATCGGATTTCACAGAGAGACATTGCCGGGACACATTGTTTACTTAGACGAGGCCAAGGAGCGCCTCGGACCTGGCGGTATTATTCCGAGCGTTGAGATTTGCCACCAAGGAGCCATTCCGATCTCGATAGCATTTCAGTGCGTCGTAGCTACACACTCGCCGACCGTCGATTTCAAAACGCACTACATCTTTCAGACGTATCTAGGACATCACATTGCAGACGATGAACTCGCAAAGTGGGAACACGCCTAAATGACAATTAACCCTAAAGTGTTAGCCGAAACACTCTTTACGGAGTTGATTCAGAAGAAACACTGCGATGTTCCACCAGAGGTTCGTATCGCGCCTGAGGCGGTTCCTGCGGTCGAAGCCAAGATACGACTTTATCAATTTGCTTCTATCCTGTTGGCGGTCATGAGTACGGCGGAAGCCAAGCCCGAATTCCTTCTTGTTCGGGACCATCTCGAACGACTTTTTTTTCGCCGACAATACAGCAAGGCTTTGATATTCTCTTGGACGTTCGCGGTGCTATGAAAGACCTGAGCGAGCTCCTCACAGTTAAAGATGAAGATCGCCCCAATTCCTCTTCGAAGACTGGCAAGTCAATGTTCTGGGCGCGCAATTGGCTATCGAGTGTCAGCATCGAGGAGAACAATCCGGTAACATTAGCTCTGTTCGCATCGAAATGGATGGATTATTACATCGTGGTCACCGACTCACTCAAAGATTTCAACCCAGTCGCCTAACCGGTCAATACAGCCGACCGCTATCCCGGTTTATAATTTCGTTTCCGATGACTAAAATAGTCCGCTCGTAGCTGATCTTGTTCTCGTTAGACCTCTTACAGGCTTTCTGTATGAATCCGATTTACGCTCAGACTGGAGTCGATTGGGTCGGAGTAGTCGTGTCGCGTCAGGAGATCGACTCAGAGGACATCACTCCTGCACTCAAGATTCTTGAGTCACTTCTTTATGACGCTGAGACAGTCCGAATGTTCCAGGGACAGGCTAGCATTGCGTTCCACGGTTACGACCATGACCCGCGAGAGCTCTATCAGATTCCTGAAGTTCGTCGGTATCTTGCAGAGCTTGATTCCAGGTTCCCGTATTGGTTTTACTTTCTTTCCACCGACGCGGATACCCTCAAGATAGTCGCTTTTTGCCTTTGCCGGACGAGAGAGATCGACGCAGGCATGGCGTATCCCGATCCACACGATATGCAGGCGTTCATGCTCACGCATTTCGACGCCATCAACTGTCTATTCAACCGTTTTCATCTCGATGAAGCAATGAATGAAGAGATTTCTGGTTTGGTCGCCGATTACTTTTACCCGAGAAAGGCCTAGCGATGCGATGCAAGTAACCGGCCTCCGCGTCTCACGCCGCACTCGGTTAAGGCAAAAAGCCGGTCAGCGGACTGGTCGCCACAGCGCCGCTCAGTTTTTCGGCCAGTCCGATCTTGCGCGCTTCGCGTCCCGCTTCGATGGCTTTCAAGATGCTTTTGCCATGCGAACAGGATCGGAAGCGATTGCAGTGGCAGTGTTCACGTAGGCGCGGGCGGCACGCTTCAGTGGTTGCCGGTTTTTTCGCTCGCTACAACGCTCTTCTGAAACGCGACGTGATGATTAGCCGCCGAAGCCTTTGGGGTCGCCGATCTGTTCAGGACGAAGCGCGCGTACGCGCTGTTCTCCACGTAATGCTCATAATCGGCGACAATTGCACCGTAGTAGAGGTGTCCTAAATGCCGCCAACACTCCAGCATGATACCGCGCTGGAATGGCTGCCCTTTGGCGGTGACCACGATACAATTGTTCTCGCGCCACGTGCGCGGATCATATTCGCCCCAGTGCAGATCGAGGCTGGTGAGTTTTAATTTATCGAGGGCGATAAGCAGGTCCTCCGACCATTGGAAACAGTAGCCACGTTTCCTGATGCCATGATAAATAAGAAAATTATTGAAAATTGGCGTGCCAAACATCCGGTATTGTCGTCTGAGCTTGCTTACCGTGGCGTAAGCGCATTGTGCCAGCAGCGTTGCCTCATCCCGATTCACTCTTGGCGAAAGGGTCGCAAGTTGGTCGGCCAGCGCTTCGGCTTTGGCAGAATCGTTCTTTGGCACCTGGAATGAAAACGATCGTGGTTGTTGATCGGCCGTAGCCGGCCTGGGCCAGGCCACAAAGATCGCGAGGACAACGGCAAAACGAGTTAGCAATTGAATTTGCGACGGCATAGCGCGTGCCGGGAAGATTATGCGACTGCGATGTTGATGTAAAATCTCTTTCCTAAGTCACGGAGTCTCTTCGTCGAAACGTCGCCAACTCTGTGTATGGTGATGAAACAGCAACAGGTGGGCTCCGACGCCGTCAGTCGCGACACGGAAAGAGGAGATTTGCCTGCTCCTCATTTCAGCGTAATTCTGAAAACTTCCCATGCCCGATAGAGCTTATCTCCATCCGATTGATCCGGAATTGATTCCAGGCGCACGCAACGCCATTCACGTTTGCCTTCGGTTGAAACCGCAGGAGCGGATCACAATCATCACAGACACTGCTACGCGCGAAATCGCCGCAGCGCTGCAATCAGAAGTAGAACGCGTTGGCTCGGAGTACAGCTTGTTCGTGCTCGAGCATCATGCGCTGCGGCCGCTCAAGTACATGCCGGAGATCATTCTCGATGATCTGGCGTGCTCGCAGGTCTCCATTCTCGCAGTGCGAGCCCAGCCGGGCGAACTCGGCGCGCGCACGGAAATAACGGCGGTCGTGAACCATCACCGGATCCGGCACGCCCACATGGTGAACATCAATCGCCAGATCATGCTCGAAGGCATGCGCGCCGATTTTTTGGCGATCGATGAGCTCAGCCAGCGTTTGATCCTCCGGGCGCGCCAAGTCGACCGCATCACCTGCAAGACACCAAGCGGTACCGAATTCGAAGCGGAACTTTCGCCAAAGCTGAAATGGCTTAAGACCAGCGGGATCATTACGCCTGACAAATGGGGCAACCTGCCCGGCGGCGAAATTTTCACTACGCCCATGAACACCAACGGCACATTCGTCGTGGACGGCGTGGTCGGCGATTACTTGTGCGAACGCTTTGGCGATCTGCGATCCGCGCCGCTCACAATCGAAGTGGAAAATAATCGTATCCGCTCGCTGCGCTCAGAGAACAAGGATTTGCGCGATGAATTTCGCGCTTACACGAGCACGGATGAAAACAGCAATCGCGTAGGCGAGTTTGCCATCGGCACAAACACAGCCTGCACGCGTGTTATCGGCCATATTTTGCAGGACGAAAAAATTCCCGGCGTGCATATCGCCTTCGGTCATCCTTACGCCGAACACACCGGCGCCAATTGGATTTCTAAAACGCACATCGATTGCGTCGGCCGCGATTTCGACATCTGGTTCGACGGCGAACAGGTGATGAAGCGCGGGAAGTTTTTGGTGTGATCTTGCCGGAGCCGCCTCGCGACTGGCCTGGTAGCGATGCGTTGATGCCAAATGTCGAAGCGCGAATGACGAATGACGACGGAAGACCGAATTTACGAATCCCGAAAAATCGCTCCTCACTCTTTTCCATGCTTCGGATTTCATCATTCCTTCGTCATTAGACATTCGTCATTTCGATAGCGTCACATTCGTCATGCATCCTGATCTGCGCGCTCGTTTCAATGCCGACTTCACGCCGGAGAAATACGCCACGCTGCTGCGTTGCGTGAATCAAACCGAGAAATGGCCTGCCGATTTCCGAATTTCCGAAACGCCGATTTTCCTGAGCGACCAGTTCACGGATGAAGTCACGCGCGCAGCGAATGGGATCGTCGATCTTACGCGGACGCCGGAATTTGCGCGCCACGCAGCCTCAGCTATCCCAAAAGGATTAGAGGTTCCGGGTGAATCGGCGCACCCGAATTTTCTCGTGGTCGATTTTGCAATTTGCGTGGAAGGCGATCGGCTCATCCCAAAGCTGATCGAGCTGCAGGCGTTCCCGAGTCTTTTCGGTTTTCAGTTGCTGTTGCTGCATTGCATCCGAAATGCATATCCAGCAATTCCGCGGAATTGGACGTCATCGTTCGGCGGAATCAAAGACGAGGCGTATCTCGATCTGCTACGACGCACGATCCTCGCCGACTCCGACCCTGAAAACGTTATTCTGCTGGAGATCGAACCGGAAAAACAAAAGACACGGATTGATTTTGCGGCGACTGAAACATTGCTCGGCATCCGCCCGGTCTGCCTGACGAGAATCAAGAAACGCGGCCGCCAATTATTCTATGATCGCGATGGACGCGAAGTGCGGATCGAACGGATTTATAATCGAGTCATATTCGATGAGTTGATTCGGCGGCCTGATTTGAATCTGCCATTTCGGTTTCAAGATGACCTCGACCTCACATGGGTGGGGCATCCCAACTGGTATTTCCGGATCAGCAAACATTCGCTGCCATTTCTGAAGACTGAGCACACTTTACCAACTTTTTTTGCCGACAAATTTCCCTCAGATGAAAAGATCGAGAATTACGTTTTGAAACCGCTCTATTCATTTGCCGGGCATGGCGTGGACATGGAACCAGCGCGCCAGAAAATCGCTGTCTTGGAAAATCCAGACGAATGGATTTTGCAACGGAAAATCGATTACGCCGCGTTCGTGCCGATCGTCAATGATCAGAAATCGAAGGCCGAAATCCGGATGATGCTTGTCTGGCCGAAACACGATCGCAATCCAACTCTAGTCAACAACCTTGTGCGGATGAGTCAGGGCGAAATGATGGGCGTCGATTTCAACATCGATAAGACGTGGGTCGGCGCCAGCATCGCGCTGCATGAGAGTTGAGGGATCACTTTCGTTGTGGTTGCGCCATAATTCGATTCTGCGAAGCAATTTTTCTTTTGAATCCAAATCGTCCGTTAACTGCATCTCAGGATCAGTTGCCATAAACCTCAGATCCGAATGAATCACCCAGTCGCAGTCTTTTCAGTGCTAGCGCTTTTGTCCGCGACTATAGCATCTCCCGCAGCGTCCCTTGAAATTCGGTTCTGTCCGGCATCGGCAGTCCGAACTTATCCCTTGGAAAGCCGGCGGGAACTTCAAAGTCTGATGTTGCAAAATGTTGCCATCATCAATCATGACAGTGCGCCGTTCAAAATCGACAACATCGAGATCGAGCTGCTGCGCTCGAATCAAGTTCTTGAATCGCGGAAGCTTGATCGCGACGCTGTCCAGCGCATCGCGGATCGAGGCGCAAAGCTCCAGACAGCAGGTGTCCTAAAAGAAGTAGCCTTTCAATTCTGCGGCACCGACTTGATTGCGCCTTCGATCAAACTGGGAGGACCTGAGCTGAATCGAGATCAAGCGTTGCTCGTCGTCCAGCAAGTATTCGCCTTTACCGGCACGCGCGACATGCTGCGCCTTCGCGTGAATGGTCATGCTTACGGTCGCGCAACGGAAACAAGCGGTTTGCTTCCGATTAAATCCGACGTCGCCAAAAACAAATACATATTTCCGTTGCGCGGCGTTTGGTATGTCGGTGTCGGAGCATCATTTCACACCGCGCATCGCTGGGCGATTCCCGAAGAGTTCGCGTTGGACATCGCGAAGCTGGGCGACGACGGACTTACGCACAAAGGCGACGGCAGTCGGTTCCAGGATTATTACGGCTATGGGTCTGAAGTTCTCGCCGCTGCCGATGGTCGTGTCTGCGCGGTCGCAAACGATCAGCCGGAAGATACGGCGGCGATGCAACGCCCGGATGAAACCCAGGAGGCGTATTTCACCCGGCTACAGAAGGATCAGGCCAGCAGGCTCGCGAAAGGCACGGCTGGTCTCGCGGGTAATTACGTCATGATCGATCACGGCCAAAAGGAATATTCGTTTTATGCGCACTTGCAGCCCGGCAGCGTGCGCGTTCATCTCGGCGACCAAGTGAAAGTCGGAGATGTGATCGGCAAGCTCGGCTCATCAGGAAATTCGACCGAGCCGCATCTCCATTTTCACGTGTGCGATAACTCTGATCCACTAATGTGCGCAGGGATTCCAGTGAACTTCAGTAATGTGACGGTCCAGTGGGCCGATCTGCCGCGGCCAATTCAAAGCGGTGACGTTGTAATCGCAAAGTAAGCGCCGCTGTCCCATCGAGATCCCGATCGTCAGCATCTCTGCGCCGTGATTACGCCGGTTCGGTCGACACCGTCGCTTCGCCGGCGCCTAGCTCCAAGGCTTGCTCGACTGCGCGCCAGGCGAGCATTGCGCACTTGACCCGCTGCGGAAATTTCCGCACGCCTTTCATCACGCGAAGATCACCCAATGTCTTCGGCGCTTCGCTCGTTTCCTCCGTCACGAGGTCGTGAAATGCGCGCAACATTTCCACCACTTCCGGCCGGCTTTTCCCCTTCAATTTCATCGTCATCAATGACGCCGAGGCCTGGCTGATCGCGCAGCCGTGCCCGCTGAACTTGATATCCTGCAAGCCGCCGTCAGCGTCGAATTTTACACCGAGATGAATTTCGTCGCCGCACGCCGGATTATCGCCGTGCACCCGTACAGCTGCATCGGCCAGTTCTCCAAAATTCCGGGGCCGCCGCGAATGATCGAGAATTACTTCCTGATAAAGCTCTTCGATTTCGGTGGTCATGAAAAGAAACGCACGGCGTTCTGGAGGATTTCAATCATTCGATCGATTTCTTCTGTCGTGTTGTAAAAATAGAAACTCGCGCGGGTTGTGCCGGACACACCGAACCGCCGCATCAGCGGCTGGTTGCAATGATGCCCACCGCGCATAGCTAATCCGTATTGGTCGGCGAAGGTGGTGAGATCGTGCGGGTGCGCTGCATCCATTACAAATCCAACTAAGGCGCCACGCTCATCCGTTGGCCCCAGCACACGCATTCCGGGTAATTCCTTGAGACGATCGGCTGCGTAGCGAGCAAGGCGCGAGTCATGCTCAAAAATCGCCGGGCGCCCGATCGCCTCGAGATAATCAATCGCTGCCGCGAGGCCGATCGCGCCGGCGATATTGGGCGTGCCGGCTTCGAACCGATGAGGCGCTTTCTTAAACGCGCTTTTTTCCAGCCGGACGCTCACGATCATTTCGCCTCCGCCATGCCACGGCGGCATTGAATCAAGGATCTCAGCGCGTCCATAAAGCGCGCCGATGCCCGTCGGTCCACACATCTTGTGTCCGGAAAATGCCAGGAAATCGCAGTCCAACTCGCGGACATTGATTGGCAAATGTCCCGCGCTTTGGGCGGCATCCACGAGTGTAAGCGCGCCGACTGCGTGTGCTTGCGCGCAGAGTTCGGCGACTGGATTAATTGTGCCGAGAGAGTTCGAGACGTGCGTAAAGGCAAACAGCCTCACATCGGGCGTGAGCAACGAAGGAAGCTGATCGAGATCGAGCGTCCCATCATCGAGGACGGGCACAAAGCGCAGCCTTGCTCCGGTTCGTTCCGCTAACAACTGCCACGGAACAAGGTTGCTGTGGTGCTCCATTTCCGTCAGGAGAATCACATCTCCTTCGCGAATAAATTTTCCGCCCCACGCCTGCGCAACGAGGTTTATGCTCTCAGTGGTTCCGCGCGTGAACACGATCTCGTCAGCGCTCGCAGCGCCGATATACTCTGCCACACGGCGTCGCGATTCTTCGTAAGCCTCCGTCGCGCGCGAGCTGAGCAGGTGCAGGCCACGATGCACATTTGCGTTTTCGTGCTCGTAGTAATGCCGAAGGGCGTCGATCACCGCGCGCGGCTTCTGCGATGTTGCCGCGCTATCAAAATAAATCAGCGGATGGCCATGTGCTCGCTCGCGGAGAATCGGGAAATCCTCGCGAAGGGCGTTCCAATCCACGCTGCTACTGACAGTCTTGTGCACACGCTAATTTGCTCCACGCGCCGCCCCGCGCCAATTTATTCGAGGAAATCAATCTGTAGGGGTCCTCTACAGATTTTTGTTCATCAGTTCGACCGCTTCCGCCGAAGTGCGCACCGGGACGATTTCGAAATTCATCAAATCGCGCCAATTTTCGATCCATCGATCGAATAGCGCGAAATCTTCTGTTTGCATGAGTTGCCAGCAAACTTTGAAGTCGAGATTGATCCAGCTCGAGATGTAATCCAGTCCTTCTGGCATCATCCGCCCTTTAGTGCGAAAGCGCCGATAAATTTCGGGCGCGGCGCCTTCTTTGAAATGCTCGACGACCATGTAGAGCATGGCTTTCTGTAGCGGCGGACGTATTGCCCCGCAAATACCAATTCTGCGGCGACAGGGCTGCCGCTACAGATTTTTCAGCTCTTCGTTCACTTCAGCGAACGCATTCACCGCGAACTCCAAATCTTCGCGCGAATGGGCAGCACTGACTTGCGTGCGGATCCGCGCGGTGCCGTGCGGCACGACCGGATAAAAAAAGCCGATGACGTACACGCCTTTCTCCAGCATTCGTGCAGCGAACTTTTGCGACTTGGCCGCGTCACCGATCATGATCGGAACGATCGGATGAATCCCCGGCTTGATTGTCAGGCCCCGTTTGGTCAGTGCGGCACGAAAATATTTTGTGTTTTCTTCGAGCTTGTCACGCAACTCAGTCGACGCGCTGAGAAGTTCGAGCGCTTTCAACGACGCCGCCACAACCGGCGGTGCGATGGTGTTGGAAAACAAATAGGGACGCGAGCGCTGGCGCAGAAGATCGACAATCTCTTTGCGACCACTGGTAAATCCGCCGCTCGCGCCACCGAGTGCTTTGCCAAGCGTGCCAGTGATGATGTCGATCCTGCCCATTACGCCGCGATATTCATGCGTGCCCCGCCCGGTTTTGCCAAGGAAACCGGTTGCATGCGCGTCGTCGATCATGGTGAGCGCATCATATTTTTCAGCGACATCGACAATCGATTTCAGGTCAGCAATCGTGCCGTCCATCGAGAAGCAGCCGTCCGTCGCGATTAAGTTGAAACGCGCGCCTTTCGCAGCGTGCAGTTGTGCTTCGAGATCGGTCATGTCGTTGTGTTTGTAACGAAAGCGCTGCGCTTTGCAGAGGCGGATGCCGTCGATGATGCTGGCGTGATTTAATTCATCGCTGATGACTGCATCCTTGTCGGTGAGCAGCGTTTCGAACAGGCCACCGTTTGCATCGAAGCAGGACGGGTAAAGGATCGTCTCTTCCGTGCCAAGAAATTTGGTGAGCGCGGCTTCAAGTTCCTTGTGGATGTCCTGCGTGCCGCAAATGAAACGGACGCTCGCCATCCCGAATCCGTGGGTATCGAGCGCTTCCTTCGCGGCGGCGATAAGCGCGGGATGATCAGCGAGGCCGAGATAATTGTTTGCACACATATTGAGCACGCGTTTGCCGCCGGTGACGGCGATGTGCGCGTCCTGCGGAGTTGTGATGATCCGCTCCGTCTTGAAAAGGCCTTGCGACTTAATTTCTTCGAGCGTTTGGGAGACCTGTTTCTCGAATTCGGCAACCATAAGTGAAACGCAGATTACCCGCCTGCAGTTGTGCGGCAACTTACCGCGTGGCGAAGCCGGATTTAGACGGATAGATAAAAACGAATCGAGCGCGACCAAAAAGCAGGAGGAATAGTACAAAGATCACGGCCCACCCCAAGGAACGGCGCCTCAACGGCTAGGAAGGCCGCCGCTCCTTGCAAAAAAAAGCCTTGCAAAGGTTTTGTGAATAACTGTTAATAACTCCGGCGATCCACCTTGACCCGCACGAAGCTGCGCCTCCTTGCCCTCGCTGTTCTTGCAGCGTTCATCGCAATTGTTCTCCTCAGCGCCTGTGGAACGACCCACCACGCACTGCCGCCCTACGAGCACCCGCTGGCGAAGACGGATTTTCAAAATGTGCGCACAACAGCGTATACGCACACTGAATCGGACCATCGGGAATACAGCAATCATAACGCCCTCGGCGGAGAACTTCATGCGGCGGGTCCGCCGATTCATCGAGCCGAGGCGGTGGCGCGTGCGATTCCTGCGTATGAAGTTCCGCGCGCTGTTCCAGTGGATGAAACCGCTTCGTATTCGCCACAACTTCAACCATTCTCAATGGAAGAAACGCGAACAGTCACACGCACGACAAAACGCGTGACGAAAACAACGCGCGGTGCTAAGCGCGCAGTTGCGGTCTCCAAACCGCCGCCAATCGGTAGCGCTGCGGCCGATTGGTCGCGCTGGCCGGCTGGTACGTCCTTCCGCTTGCTTTCCACCGGGCAAGTTTATCGCGTGGAAGATTACGGCTGGGCACTCTCCGGCCGCAACACGATTGACCTGTACATGCCCAATCAACGCGAAATGAATGCGTGGGGCGCCCGCCCAGAGACCATTCAAATCATACAATGGGGCGATCCGCAGGAAAGCTTACGCTTCCTGCGATCACACCAGGATTACAGGCACATCAAACGGATGGTGCTCGAGCTCGAAGGCCGCCATGAAGAAGCGGCCGCACTGCGGTAAGAGCTGAGCTCAGTTCCTCTTTTTCGACGCCGCGCCTTCGCCTTCGCTCAGTATGACAAATTACTCCAGTCGAGCACGATTTTGCCGGAATTGCCGGATTTCATCAGCTCGATGGCTTCCTTGAATTGCGTGTAGGGGAAACGATGGGTGATGACCGGCGAAATATCGAGGCCGCTCTGGATCATGGCGGTCATCTTGTACCAGGTTTCGTACATTTCGCGGCCATAAATTCCTTTCAACGTCAGCGCGCTGAAGACTACCGTGTTCCAATCAATCGCGGCGGACCCGGGCATGATACCGAGCAGCGCGATTTTCCCGCCGTGAAACATGTTTGGCAAAATATCGGCGAAAGCCTTCGGATTACCGGACATTTCGAGCGCGACGTCAAAGCCTTCTTTCATGTCGAGCTTCTTCATCGCGTCGGTCAGTTTTTCGGTGCGCACGTCCAATGCGAGATCAACACCCATTTTGCGGGCGAGCTCGAGGCGGTACGGATTTATGTCAGTGATAACGACGTAACGCGCGCCCGCTCTTTTGCAGACCGGCACCGCCATGCACCCGATTGGACCAGCGCCGGTGATGAGCACATCCTCTCCGACGAGATCAAATGAGAGAGCCGTGTGAACAGCGTTTCCTAACGGATCGAAACACGAAAGCACCTCGAGCGAGATCGACGGATCGGCGTGCCAGCAGTTGTCTTGCGGAATCGCTACAAACTCCGCCCACGCACCAGGGCGATTGACGCCAACGCCTTGGGTGTTTGGGCAAAGATGACGTCGCCCGGCCAAACAATTGCGACAATGACCGCAGGTGATGTGTCCCTCGCCCACCACCAGATCGCCTTTAGCGAAACCTTTCACATGATCGCCAACAGCATCGACGATGCCCACAAACTCATGGCCAATCGTCATGGGCACAGGAATTGTTTTCTGCGCCCAAGCGTCCCAGTTATAGATATGTACGTCGGTCCCGCAGATCGACGTTTTCAACACGCGGATGAGCACGTCGTCGCCGCCGGCTTCCGGAACAGGAACTTCCTCGAGCCACAAGCCCGGTTCGGCTTTGACCTTCACCACAGCCTGCATCGTTTTCTGCACAAAGGGAAATTATCCACAGATTTGGCGGATTCACACAGATTCCTTAGGCAGAACTTCGAGTCGTTCGCGGATCACCCGCCTGCGCGCAGCTCCGGCGCGCCAAGCGGGATCGATTTTCGATCACTTCCGCATTTCAGTTTCTTTGAGTTGATTTCAGATTTCGAGATTCGAATTTCGAATTTCGAATTTTTCCATGGTCATCGGAATGTCGAATTTTCTTTGGCTCTTGAACCTTTTGGAAATTCGCCCCGCTGGAGGCGGGACGTTATGTCTTGCCACGAGAGCGCCGTTTGTCCTACTCTCGTCAATGGTGTGAAAACAACGTCTGGTCCGCTGCGTCGCGAGGCGGAAAGCCGCGATGAATTATTTGCCTCGACCCGTTGGACAATGGTCCTCGAAGCGGGCGATTCGGCAGCGGCTTCCGCCCAGTCACTCAGTGCGCTTTCAGAACTGTGCCAAATTTACTGGCGCCCACTGTACGCCTTCCTACGCAAACAAGGATATGGACCGGAGGACGCCCAGGATTTAACCCAGGGCTTTTTCGCCCACTTGATCGAGAGCCGCGCCTACGCGCGGGCGGATCGCGAGAAAGGGCGGTTTCGGTCTTTTCTACTCGGCGCGTTGAAACATTTCATCGCCGACGCTCGCGACCGCGGACGGGCTTCCAAACGCGGCGGCGGAATGATTCTGGAGAAGTTGGACGATAAGGCAATCGCCGAGGCGGAGGCGCAGATTGCGCGAGCAACCAAACGGCAAGCCGACGAAGTTTATGACTGCGAATGGGCGGCGTCCCTTGTGCGGCGAGCGCTGGATCGTCTCACGCAAGAGTGCGCGCTGGCTGGCAAAGCGCAGCTTTTTGGCTACTTGCTGCCGTATCTTGCGGCGCCGGAAGAGGCGCCAATCCCATACGACGAGATAGCGCGGCGATCACATCGACTGGTCGCTACTTTGCGCAGCGATGTAGCGCGATTGCGCAGGCGTTATCGGGTAATTGTGTCGCGCGTTGGCCGCAGCGGCTTAAGGAAGATGGGCTGTAAAGATCCATGAGCAGGAGCGGAAGTAAGAGCAAGAAGGAAGAGGGGCACACACACGGAAGTTTTCAATAATCTGTTAGACCAGACAAATGCAACCGGCTGCTCTAGAAATTTCGACATGTCCGCGTTGCGGTGACGCGCTCGAGGAAACATCCGGTGGCGGACTTGGCTGCATCGTTTGTTTGCTGCGGGTTGGGATCGGCGGGGAAGATCTGGACCCGAACGCTTTCGGGGGCGACGAGCGTTTTGGAGTTTATGAGATTGAGCGTCGTCCGGACGGAAGTTTCTACGAGCTTGGGCATGGAGCGATGGGCGAGACGTATCGTGCCATTGACATATCGCTCCAGCGCAAGGTTGCATTGAAGATCATTAAAATTGGCCTCGCCGGGCGAAGCGCCGAGGCCCGCGAACGTTTTATGCGCGAAGCCCGCACGGCTGCCGCGCTGCGACATGAGAACATCGCCACCGTATTCCAATTCGGAATTCGCGAAGAGACAGGCCAATGCTTTTACGCGATGGAATTAATCGAAGGCGAGACGCTTGAGGAACGCGTTCGCCGCACGGGACCGCTCGATGTCCACGCTACCCTCGACATTGCCCAGCAGGTCACCGCCGCATTGGTCGCCGCGGAAAAGCGCGGATTGATCCATCGCGATTTGAAACCGGCAAATTTGATGCTCGTGAACGCGGACGAGGTCGAAGCACCGAAGGTAGGGAGTGACTACGAGAAAGTTCGCGAGCAAAACCGCCGGGAACGGACGGCCTCTCGCACCTGCGAGGTCCCTGTTGTCAAAATAATCGACTTCGGCCTCGCCAAGGCGCTTAACGCGCAAGCCGATCTAGTGTCGCTGACCCGAGGCGGCTTTGTTGGTACTCCGGTATTCGCTAGCCCGGAACAATTTGAAAATTCCGCGCTGGACGTGCGCTCCGACATCTACTCGCTGGGCGTCACGCTCTGGTTCGCGCTCACAGGAAAAACGCCATTTGCCGGCCGCAGCGTGGAAGAAATTCGCCGCGCTCAGAAATCGGATGCACTTCCAATCGAACAACTGAAGGCGGCACGCGTTCCATCTCGCCTGAGGTCGCTGCTCGAATCGATGCTCGCACTGGAGCCGGTGACGCGGCCTGGCACACGCGATTTGGCAGCGCGGCTACGAAGTTGCTCCGCGCAGGCAAGCGGCGAAGGTGTGCGACGCACCCGCATCGCTCTCGCAGCCGCCCTCATCCTGATTCTCGGCGTCTCTGCATCTTTCGTTTTTCATTCGCTGCGCATCTATCGGGCGGCTGCCAGATCAAATTCGAATCCGGCGGCGCCAGAGAAAAGCATCGCAGTGCTGCCATTCGAAAACCTAAGCCGCGATCCGAATAACGACTTTTTCGCCGATGGCGTGCAGGACGAAATTCTAACCGACTTGGCCCGGATCGCCGATCTGAAGGTGATCGGCCGCACCTCGGTGATGCAATACAAGAGCAGAGAGGCGCGCAATCTGCGCGAGATCAGCCAGCAACTCGGCGTGGCGCATGTCGTGGAAGGAAGTGTTCAGCGCTCCGGCAATCGGGTGCGCGTCAACGTGCAGTTGGTCGATGCCCGCACCGACCGGCGTTTATGGGGACAGGCTTATGACCGCGATCTTGCGGACGTATTCGTGATTCAAAGTGAAATCGCAGAGGTGATCGCCGACGAGCTTCATGCGAAACTCTCGCCCACTGAAGAGAGTGAAATCGAACGTCCCACGACGAGCGACATGATCGCGTTCGATCTCTACACCCGCGCCAACAATCTCCTTCTGACGGTAACCGACAGCAGCACTGGGAGAGGCGACTTACTACAGGCAGTCAATCTACTGGACCAGGCCGTCGCACGCGATCGGTGGTTTTTCGAAGCGTATTGTCAGCTCGCTCGGACTCACGACCAACTCTACTTCTTTGGCTTCGACCATACGCCCGCGCGCCTGGAGTTGGCGGCTGCGGCCATCCAGGCAGCCGCTCGCCTCCGTCCGGATGCAGGGGAAACGCATCTCGCGCATGCGCGGAACCTCTATTGTGGATACCTCGATTATGACGGAGCCCTGGCTGAACTGGAAGCTGCGCGCCAGAGCTTGCCTAATGATCCGCAGATATTCCAGTTGACAGCTTACATCCAGAGACGGCAGGGGCGCTGGGAAGAGTCCACACGAAACTTGGAGCGCGCACTTGATCTCGATCCGCGCAACACTTTCACGCTGCAGCAAATGGCGTGGCAATATATGTTCCTTCGCCTCTATGCTGAACCAAAACGGCTGTTGAGCCTCGTGTTGGCCATCGAGCCGAATCGTGACGACACGAAAGTAATGCTTGCATCCGTTGATTTTCATTGGAAAGCCGACACCCGGCCCTTGCATCAAATGATCGATTCCATTCGGGTCGCAAATCCCGCGGCAGCATCGACTTTCGCTGAGGCCTGGCTTATTTGCTCACTGGCCGAGCGGGACGCCGCTGCTGCAAAAGAGGCCTTAACCGCAGCGCGCGCGAATCCAATCAATCTGGGAGGCGACGTTTATTTTAGTCACTCATTCGTAGAAGGCATTATCGCTCGGATGGCGAAGGATGACGACAAAGCGCGGTTGGCTTTCACTGCTGCGCGCGCCGAGCAGGAAAAAATTGTGCAAGCTCAACCAAATTTCGGCCCTGCGTTCTGCGTACTGGGTTTGATCGACGCCGCTCTTGGACGGAAAGAAGAAGCGCTGCGCGAAGGCCGGCGGGCGATCGAGCTGCTTCCTGTGGAAAAAGATGCCTACCGCGGCAACTCCATGATCAAATATCTGGCGATGATCGCCGCCTGGGCTGGCGATAAAGGCCTCGCCTGCGAACAGCTGTCCATCGCCATCCGCAGTCCCAGCGACTTCGGCTACGGCGAATTAAAACTGCTGCCCTGGTGGGACCCGCTGCGCGGCGACCCGCGCTTTGAAAAAATCGTCGCCTCCCTCGCGCCAAATGGGTAGCGCAGCGTGTGCACCAAAACCTTACCCCCGCCTTGCGGTCGGTCTGAAATAAGCTCGCCGCAGCCGAGCGCTCCCGGATCCGTGACATCCGTGGTTAACAGGAAAAAAGTCCTGTCTCTGCATTTTTTTTGCCACACCGGGCAAAATTTTCCGAAGGAAAGGGTGAACGGCCAGAAATGACCTCTCAAAGGTACCGCCATTCGTCCGGCAGCCGCCGGACTACGGCGCACCAGGAAGAAATCAGAGAAGGCCAAAACAATGAAAGAAAATTCAATTAAATTATGAAAAATCGAAACATCACATTCACAGCAATTCTGCTTGGGGTCGTCAGCTTTGCGCTTTGCCAGCAAGTGCAGGCCCAAGATACCCCAGATCCAGGAAGTGTAGGCGGCTCGTTTAATACGGCGGACGGCACCAACGCCCTTGCAAACGTCACCGGCGCTGCGAACGCAGCATTTGGTTGGTTTTCGCTTCTTAGCAACACAGACACCAGCTTCAACACCGGTGTAGGCGCAGGAACGCTCCTTTTCAACACCGCAAACGATAATACGGCCGTTGGCGCGGCGGCGCTCTTATTCAACACTACCGGCACCGAAAACGCAGCCGTTGGAGCGGCTGCGCTTGTAAACAACGTGGATGGCTCCGATAACAACGCCGTCGGTGCTTTCGCGCTCAATGCCAATGTGAGCGGTACCTTCAACAACGCCCTTGGTCGGAATGCGCTCACGAGCAGTGACGGCGACCAAAATAATGCGATGGGTGATGACGCCATGTTCAGCAACACGACAGGCTCCTTTAACACAGCCGTCGGTGATGACGCGCTCTTTTTCAACGTAGACGGTAGTAATAACGTTGCTATCGGCGACGAAGCCGGCACCGGTTTGGGGGCAAGCGTCAATAACTGCATCGCAATCAACGTGCCTGGTGCAGGCCCTTTTGCTACCTTTGATAACACCTGCTTCATCGGCAGTATCTTCAATCAGCCGGTTAGCGACGTTGGCACCCAAGAAGCAGTATTTGTCGATCAATTTAACGTGGTGGGCATCACCGCCTCGTCCCGGCGCTTCAAACACGACATTCAACCGATGGACAAAGCCAGCGAGGCCATTCTGGCGCTTAAGCCGGTGACCTTCAAATACAACGCCGATAAGAACGGCAGGACCCAATATGGTTTGATTGCCGAGGAAGTGGCCACAGTGAATCCCGACCTCGTGGTGCAGCACAAGGATGGTGAAATCTCGACCGTGCGCTACGAGCAGGTCAACGCGATGTTGCTCAACGAGTTCCTCAAAGAGCACAAGAAAGTGCAGAACTTGGAAACCACCGTCGCGCAGCAACAGAAAGGAATGGAAGTTTTGACGGCCCAGCTTAAAGAGCAGGCCGCGCAAATCCAAAAAGTGAGCGCCCAGGTTGAGATGTCCAAGCCAGCGACGAAAGTGGCCGTGGGTAATCAATAGAAGCTGTTGATCAGGCCTTTGACATAAAAGTCTCTGCAAAAGCCGCCACTCTCACAGGGTGGCGGCTTTTTGTTTCCATCCATGCTCACGCGCTGAGCGAACTTTCATTTGACTGGCGCTTGGCCTTCGATTTTCTTCGCCTGAATTGACCAGACGCAGTTTACGTCTGACATGAAAAAAATCTTTTTCCTTTCGGTGCTCATCTCTTTCGCGATGATTTGCTCCTGCCAAAAACAAGATGCGGTCGCTGAACAACAACTTGCTCAACGAAAAGTGGAGCTGGACACACGCGAGGACGCGTTAATTGAAAGAGAGAAAGTGGCGGACGAAAGGGAGAAAGCGTTAGATAAAAGGGAGAAAGCGTTGGCCGAAAACGAAAAAGCTAGGGCCAACGTCCAGACGATTTCTCCCGATGCTCAGTCGCAGGACGTGATTCGCGACGAAGCGGAGGCCAAAGCTGAAAGAGACAGGGCAATTCAACAGTTTCGCGGCCTGATTCCCGACCCCTCGCAGCTGGATTCTGCGAAGGTTGAAAAAGACAGGATGACACGAGACCCAGGCGCCCAGAGACAGGGTGCGCAGCAACAATCGCAGAGGCAAAAACAGGATAAGTCGCAAATACAGAAAGCATGGATGTCTGGCGCGGCACTAACTCCCGCGGCGGAGGCTAGTTCGCCAACTCCATCTCCTGCGGTAGAGGCTAGTTCGCCAACCGCATCTCCTGCGGTAGAGGCTATTTCGCCGACTCCATCGGCTACGCCGCAGTAAGTCCGAGACGCTAGCTACGCGCTTCGGCGAGAGCGCTGGCGGGCTTGCCACGTTGGCCAGCAAGCTCACGGCGAATTGGAGCCTGCGATGGAATCACTTCTTATCGCGCCGGATTGCTTTGATGCCTCGGAAACCGCAATGCCAATCCATTGGGATGACCTTTGCTCGGCTGGATTGAATTGACGGCGCGTGGCTCGCAGGAGCTCGCCCATTGGTCCCTGGTACATCCAAAAGCGGCGAATGAGCTCCGGGCCCTTAGTCATCTTCCCATTCGCGATATTCCTGTTGCCGTCAACGTGACGCTCCGGGCGCAGGCCGGATCCGCGCTCTTTTCGCCGCGTGCGCTCCTCTCTTGCGCGGCGCGCCTTCCTTGGAGATGATGCAGGTGCATGCCTGCCACGCTTGAGCAAACCGGAACTAACGTCGTTACGCCGCGTTCCGTTTTCATTTTGCGATTCGTCAGCACGATCGCGCTTTGGTCGGTCGCGCTGCTGATCGTGTTTTCCGGATACGAGATCTTGTTTTGGCTGTTGATCAGCGTGTTCGGATTGATCGGGTTGCTGGAATTTTATCGAATGCTGGATCACAAAGGTCTGCCGAATTTCAAAATCACGGGAATGATTTGCGGCGCCGTCATGCTGGGCGGCAGTTTTTATTACTTCTCCAAGATCGGACCGGCAGGATCCTACGACTTCGAAGTTGCGGTCTTGCTCTTTTTTTTACTGACCGTCTTTGGGCGCCAAATGTTTGCGCGCCTTCGCCATGACGAACCATTGCAAACGATGGCTTACACTTTGTTTGGCCTGCTCTACGTGCTTTGGCTTTTCAATTTCATTACGAAAATCGTTTATTTGACACCGCGTTCGAGCACCGGTCAGCTCACGGGACAGTTCTATGTCTTGTACTTGATCGCGGTCACTAAATTTGCCGACATGGGCGCCTATCTGACTGGCAGCGCGATTGGACGGCACTTAATGGTCCCGCATATTAGCGGGAAGAAAACCTGGGAAGGATTTTTTGGCGCGATTGTTTTTGCGCTCCTTTGCAGCCTGGCTCTGTTCAAATTGATGCCGGGTCATTTGTCCGCTCTCACCTGGACACACGCCACAATACTCGGGTTGCTCCTTGGGTTCGCAGCGGTGGTCGGTGATTTGGCTGAATCAATCATCAAGCGCAGCACTGATGTAAAGGATTCGGGGAATCTGTTGCCGGGAATCGGTGGCGCACTCGATCTTTTGGATAGTCTGCTTTTCACCGCGCCGCTCTTGTTTTTCTATCTGCGGCTGGTAATTCGGGTACCGTGATAAAACGCGCAGAGTAACCACGAATGAACATCCCTCCACACCAACAGGGAGAAGTTTGCCCGCGAATGATGCGAACAGGCGCGAATAGAAGAATGAGAATGAGGAAGCGGTTTTTTCGCGTGAATTTGCATGATCAGCGCGCTGTCGCTTGATGAGAACGGAAAACTCCGGGGAGCGCAAACGAGTCGTTATTCTGGGCGCGACCGGATCGATCGGCGAAAGCGCGCTGAAAGTGGCACGCGATATTCCAGAGCGGATGGAAATCGTTGGACTCGCAGCGAATAGCAATGCAGAAAAGCTGGCTGCGGCCGCTAACGAACTCCGGCCTGAATCGATCTGTCTGGTTGATCAAACAAAGATCGACATTTTGCGAAAAGCGCTCGAATACGAGCCGCGAATTCTTGGCGGCGAAACGGGATTACGTGAAATCGCCTGCTTAAGCAATGCCGAGATGGTGTTGGTCGCAATCGTTGGCACCGGTGGTCTGCGACCGGCGTTGGCCGCTGTTGAAGCTGGTAAAGATCTCGCAGTGGCGAGCAAAGAAATTCTCGTAATGGCAGGGGAGATCGTAATGCGCGAGGCGCGTGACAATGGCGTGCATGTTTTGCCAGTGGATTCAGAGCACAACGCGATTTTTCAGTGTTTGGAAGGCAAACGCTCAACGCTCAACGCTCAACGCCTAACATCCAATGCCGAAAGTTCAGCCTTGGGCGCTGGAGACTCGCCACGGCGTAGCCCGTCTAAAGTGGAGGCGGGTTGGACGTTGGACGTTTCCGACGTGCGCCGCATCATCCTTACGGCATCCGGCGGACCATTTCGCGAGACCTCTCGAAACGATTTCGATTCGATCACACCGGAGCAGGCTCTGAAGCATCCGACCTGGAACATGGGACCGAAGATCACCATCGATTCCGCGACGCTGTTCAACAAGGGGCTGGAAATGATCGAGGCGCATTGGCTTTTTGGCGTCGAGATGAAGCGCGTCGAAGTCGTCATCCATCCGCAGAGCATCGTTCATTCGATGGTCGAGTTCGCAGACGGATCTACGCTCGCGCAATTGAGTTATTCGGATATGTGCTTCCCGATTCAATACGCGGTGACCTGGCCAACTCGCGTGCCGAACACTTTGCCACCGCTCGATTTTTCCAAATTGTCGAAGCTGGAATTTTTTACGCCACGCTACGACGATTTCCCCGCACTGAATCTCGCGCGACGTGCGGGCGAGACTGGTGGCACATTGCCCGCCGTGATGAATGCCGCGAACGAAGTAGCGGTCGCGGCATTTTTGGATCGCCGAGTGAGTTTTCCGAAAATCTGGCAGATTGTTGAGGAAGTGATGAACAGGCACGCGCCAATTGCGAACCCTGATCTCGATGCGATATTGCAGGCCGATCAGTGGGCGCGCAAGGACGCACAGGGATGCGTTAAATTGTTAAACCGTTAAAAGAGTTACAACGGCAGACGCGATGGCGTGTCCAATCAATGACCAATCACTGATCACTAGTCACTTATCACCATGATTCTGCAGATCGCCCGCGTCGTTCTCATCCTGTTCGAGGTCCTCGTCCTATTCAACCTGCTCATCGTTGTGCACGAACTGGGGCATTTTCTGGCGGCGCGCTGGCGGGGGCTTTACATAGAAAAATTCGGCGTCTGGTTCGGCAAACCGCTCTGGAAAAAGACAATCAATGGCGTCCAATACTCGCTCGGTTCGCTGCCATTCGGTGGCTTTGTGGCGCTGCCGCAGCTTGCACCGATGGACATCATCGAGGGAAAGGCCGATCTGGATCGCGCGAGGCTTCCAAGGATTTCCGCGCTCGACAAAGTCATCGTAGCCATTGCCGGCCCGCTATTTAGCCTGCTGCTGGCGCTTTTTTTTGCCGCCATTGTTTGGGCGGTCGGCCACCCGGTGAGCGAAGCGGATTCGACGACTGTGGTCGGTTACGTTTTGCCGGATTCCCCGGCGCAGAAGGTTGGCTTGCAACCCGGCGATAAAATCCTGTCAGTGGACGGCAAACCGGTCAGGCGTTTCCTAGGGATGAATGACAGTGTGAGCTGGGATGTGGTGCGAAGCGAAGGCGACAAAATCGCCGTGAAATTTGAGCGGAACGGAAACGTCCAGACCGTTTGGGTGGAGCCTTACAAAGCCGAGACCCGCGGATGGCGCAGAAAAAGTGTGCGCCAACTGCTCATTTATCCGGCAGAGACACCGATCATCGACAAAGTGGAGCCGAACAGCCCGGCTGCCGCAGCGGGGCTGCGTTCAGGAGACATCATTCGCGGATTTGATAAGACGCCTATCTATAATCCAATCGCGTTGCTGGAATACATCAGCAAACATCCAAAGGATCAGCTTGTTCTTCACGTGGAGCGAGGCGGTGCGAAGTTTGACGTTCCGGTAAGACCTGCGCCGCTGCCCACGGGTGGCGAAATGAAGCCGCGAATTGGCATCCAATGGGACACGACGGGGATAGTATCGATCGACCATCCCAATCCAATCGAACAAGTTTACAACAGCGTGACGAGCACATTAAAGACGATTGGCGCGGTGGCGTCGCCAAAGTCGGACGTAAAGTTGCAGCATTTAAGCGGCCCGGTCGGGATTGGTCGAATCTATTATCTGCTTTTTCAAAGCGAACGCGGCTGGCAGCTCGCGCTGTGGTTTAGCGTGATTCTGAACGTGAACCTCGCGATTTTGAACATGCTGCCGATTCCGGTGCTCGATGGCGGTCACATCGTGCTCGCGATCATCGAATCGGTGCGCCGCAAACCGGTAAACATGCGAGTGCTGGAGGTCGTGCAGACAAGCTGTGCGGTACTGATCATCGGTTACATGCTTTATATCACCTTCTTTGACGTGCAGGATTTGCCGTTCGTCAGAAAAAAGCTCGACCAGTTCGAGGCCCAGTCACCGGCAAAAAATACGCAGACGCCATAGCCCGACGCGCGTTGCGTCGCGTGCGACGGGCGCGTACATTCGCATCGTGTGATGGTCGATGTTGGATCCGAACATGCGTGAATCGTCTTACTGTAAGAGTCCCTTTGTTTATCAGCGCCGCATTACTCGTGAAGTGAAGGTCGGTCACGTCGGAATTGGCGGCGCACATCCGATCCGCGTCCAGTCAATGATCACGTGCGACACGATGGACACGGAGGCGTCGATCCAACAAACAATCGAGCTGGCAAATGCGGGCTGCGAAATCGTTCGCATCACCGCGCCCACGGTGAAAGACGCACGCAATCTTGAGAATATCGTCACCGGGCTGCACGAGCGCGGTTGCAACGTGCCAGTTGTCGCAGACATCCATTTCAAACCGGAAGCTGCCATGGAAACGGCGAAGTGGGTGGATAAGGTCCGGATTAACCCGGGCAACTACGCCGATTCCAAAAAATTCGTCATCCGTGAATACACTGACGAGCAATACACAGCGGAATTGAATCGGATTCGCGAACGATTCTCGCCACTTGTGGATCTTTGCAAGAAACGCGGGATCGCCATGCGCATCGGAACCAATCATGGGTCGCTCTCAGACCGCATTTTAAACCGCTACGGCGACACGCCCCTTGGAATGGTGGAGAGCGCGCTCGAATTCGCCCGGATTGCGCGCAATCTAGATTATCACGATTTCGTTTTCTCGATGAAAGCGAGCAATCCGAAAATTATGATTGCGGCGTATCGGTTGCTCGTGGCGCGATTGAACGACCTCGGACCGGATTGGAATTATCCCTTGCATCTTGGGGTAACCGAGGCAGGCGAAGGCGAAGACGCGCGGATCAAGAGCGCGATTGGGATTGGCTCGCTGCTCAGCGATGGAATCGGGGACACGATTCGCGTTTCGCTCACCGAGGATAGCCCACATGAAATTCCGGTGGCGCGTGCGTTGGTTGAAATGGTTCGGAAGAAAACGCTGAACACTCCACGCTCAACTTCGAAAGCTTTCGCGAGCCGGCAGCTCAACGCTCAATTGTCGTTTGATCCGTTTTCATATCAGCGGCGGGCGACCGAGACGCTAGCTGTAGCCGGGATCGGTGATCCCGGCCAACGAATCAAACTCGGTGGCGAGCAATTGATTCGCGTAGTCGTTAGGCAATCGAATTTCGACAAAATCGCGCACAAGATCGACAAGATGGGTGACTACAAGCCGGAGATTGTGTACGGGAGCGCGCAAATTGAAGAGGTATATCCGGACGATGAGAAAGCGATTGAGCAGCTCAATCAAACTGCCACGCCGCAGCTGGTCACCGTGCGTGACGATGTCGATCTTCCAGTGGTCTCGGCATTTCGGTTACTGGCAGCGCGATTGCATCCGCGACATCCAATTTTATTGAAGGATAGTTTTCAACCCAACGGCGAGAAGCAGCAGTCAGATTTCCTGCAAATCTTGCTTACTGCCTCCACTAACATCGGCTCGTTGCTTTGCGATGGAATTGGTGACGCGATTCTCGTGCAGGGCGAGGAAGCACCCGGGCAGGCACTGCGCTTGTCCTACAACATACTTCAAGCAGCCGGTTCGCGGATTTTCAAAACCGATTACGTCGCATGTCCTTCTTGCGGGCGAACGCTATTTAACTTGCAGACGACGACGGCGAAAATCAAAGCGGCAACGTCGCATCTTAAAGGCGTAAAAATTGCGATCATGGGCTGCATTGTGAACGGACCCGGAGAAATGGCAGACGCTGATTTTGGTTATGTCGGCGGTGCGCCGGGCAAGGTGAACCTTTACGTCGGCAAAACCCCGGTGAAATTCAATATCCCCGAAGCGGAAGCAGTCGGTCGGCTGAAAGATTTGATCCGTGAACATGGCAAATGGGTTGATCCTGTGCCGCAAGCGACGGCTTTGGAAACAGTTTCATAACACGGCTGCGATCGTCAGCATTGCCTATTGGGACGGTAGAAACTAGTGATTGTCGGTCTTGTTCTCGGCGTGCGTCGCCAAGACGCAGCGGAAGCCGTAAATTACGTCCCGATCATTGCGATCGATGACGTTGCGATAGGAGGATTGGATTTCGAGCCGATTGCCCGTCGCCCAGGAACCACCGCGCAGAACGCCCCAATCGCGCCCCGCGCTTGCCGAACTGCCGTTGATTCCCTTGTAACTGTCTGCGCACCATTCCCACACGTTTCCGCCGAGATCGTATATACCTAACGAGTTTGGCTTGAAGCTGCCGACCGGCGACGTCGCGGGATAATTGTCATTGTACTTTTCAATCACTCCAACGCCGCGTAGTTTCGCGCTTCTGTCGGAATAATTTCCTGTGCCGTTCGGCGGTGGCCATTGCTTACCCCACGGAAATTCGTTTCGAATTTTTCCATCTCGCGCTTCTGGCGTTGCACCGTCTTCGTTAGGTAAACCAACTGCCGCGCTCCATTCCAAGTCGGTCGGTAACCGATAAAATTGTCGATCTTCGATCACGCCTTCGTCATGTTCCTTATCTGTCAGCCATTTGCAAAACGCGTTCGCATCGAACCAATTCACTTTCACGACCGGATGCGTTGCATTCTGCCCAAAGTCTGGCGGACCCGGATGGCGCCCGGTCGCGCGGCAAAAGGCTTCGTAGTCCTGCACGCGCGTTTCCCAAACGGAAATGCGGACGTCGCCGAGCGGAACGAATTTCATGCCTAACGAATTCGTCCAGACCTGGCCAGGCTCCGGGCCGACAATTTTCTCCAAACGCGCAGCGAGAAACGTCTGCTGTTGCGGTTCGACCTGGCCGGTAATCGAGGTCAATCTATAACCTCCCAGCCGCAGATCGTAATTTACCTGGCCGGGTTTGACTTCTTCGATAACGAGCGGCGTTTGGCCGAGCTCGTGCCCATTCCCGAGCACTGTCGCGCCGCCGGGCGCACTCGTAATTTTCACGCTGCCGTTCGCAAAAACAAAATGCGCAGAATTCTCGTGCTGGCCTTCGACCGCAAGGGTTTGCCGTTCCTCCGGCCAGCCATCGAGTTTCGCGACCAATTCATGCGGACGCGCCGGAAGCTCGATTCGCGACGGCGTCCGCCCGCGCGATATTCCATCCACAAGAATTTCCGCGCCGGCCGGCTCGCTGGTGACAGTCACGGTTCCATTGACAAACGCGAATGATTTTCGCGCAGTCTCTCCGCGCTGGATCTCAACGCCGTCGCGCATTTCCCAATCGCCGCGCTTCGCAATAAGCGCGTACTTGCCGGTCGGAAGATCGACAACCTTTTGCGGCGCAACTCCGGCCCGCGAAGTCTGGCCGTCCTCGCTGCTCAAGGTAAACTGCGCGCCGGGCGGATCAGATTGAACATCCAATGCGCCTTTGCTGCGTGCCAAATGAAAAACGGGCGGCTCAAATGATTTTCTGCTGCCAAGGTCGATAATCGTCTCGATCGGATCGTAGCCCGGACTCATGACGCGCAATTTGTACTTGCGCCGTTCCAGCTCGTCGAAAGTCGCGGGGCTTTTCTTAACATGATCCTCGAGCAAAACCAACGCGCCCGGCGGCTCCGTGCGGATTGTCACTTGCAAATTAAGATCGAGAATCGCCGGGCGCGGTGAGCGCGACCAAATGGTGAAGGCGATGCCCGCGATCAACAAAATGGACAATGCAGTGGCCGCCAATTTTACTCGCGATTTCTCTCGCGGCCGGTGTTCGCCTCGCTTCAAGGCTGCGAGATCATCGCGCATCTGTGCGGCAGACGCGTAGCGCTTGCGCGGATCATTCGCGCATGCTTTCACCAACACATCGTTCAACCGGAGAAACGCTTCCTTGTCCGGACGCGTGCTCAGCCGCGAATCGATTTCCGGAAAGTCGAGCCGATCTTTTCCCGAACTGATTTCGTAGAGTACTTTGCCGAGACTAAAGATGTCGGCCTGCGTCGTCCCGGGTCCTTCCGGTGGAACATAACCTTCCGTGCCAACGAACGAGCGTTGCCCGGTCGCGGCGACCAATCCAATATCAGCCAGCTTCGGCACGCCATCGATGAAAATAATGTTCGACGGCTTGATGTCGCGATGAGTAAGGCCATGCGCGTGCAGCGCCTGCAGCGCTTCGGTTAACGAGAGGCCGAGTTGAATTGATTCTGAAGCGGAGAGGCGTTTCTGTCGGTCGAGGTCGCTCTTGAGCGTGCGCGGTTCGTAATTGACGATGTCAATCTTACTGCCAGCCAGATGATCATCGGCCAGCTCCATGATGTAATAAAGATATTCGCTCGTGCGGCCAACGTGCAAAATGTCCACGAACCCAGCATGCGCGCGCGAGATCGGTTCGAAGGAGGACATGCCTTGGAACTCACGTTGAAACGCGCGCTCACTTTCGAACGTGCTGCGATAAACAATTTTCACCGCCCGTAACGCGCCGGTCAGACTGCGTGCCAGCCAAATTTCTCCGTAAGCGCCGCGACCGATCACGCGCAAAACTTCGTGGTCAGGAATAACTGGAACTCTGGCGGAAACTTCGTTGGGAATGAGCGCGATTTTACACAGAGCGCGCACGCAAGGCAATTCCCCGAACAGAGGCATTCCTGCCTGTGCGGCCAGCCCGGAAAGCATTCGGGGGTGTTTCGGTTTCGCCGGAGTGCAACTTTATTGGCCGCGCAGACCTGGAGGTCTATTTTCCGGAAATCTTCTCAAGCGCTTTGACTTCCTTTTTTAACAGCGTACCCACGCGATGTCGTGCGAGATAAACCTGGCCGATGTTCACGTGAAGTCGCTCTCCAACCTTCTGCGCCGGCCATTCTTTGCGCACGTAGCAATCGAAAATTTGGAATTGCTTTGGATCGACTTTCTTTTTTACGCGCGCGATCGCCGCGGCGAACAAATTTTCCTGCCACTCCTTTTCCCATAGCGCCTCCAGATCGACAATGTTTGAATCGGGCACGCGTTCGACCGTCGCCGTCTGGCGATCATCAGTTGGGCGAGCGCGTTTCGTGTTTCCCGGTTCGCGTTTGCGGAATTGATCCGCGATGCGCCAGCGCGTGATCTGGAGAAGCCAGCCTTTGAATGATCCGATGGCCGGATCGTATTTCAGCTTATCGATCTTCTTCGCGACTGTGATGACGGTTTCCTGGACGACTTCCTGTGCTTCAGCGTCAGTCAGGCCCGATTTGCGCGCCGCAGAGTAGATCAATTTCCAGTAGGCATCGAAAAACTCCTGCCAGTGTTTCCGATCCTCCCAATCGGCCAATCGATCGATAAGGCTGCGTCGAGTGGCGAGCAAGCTGGCACTTTTCATGTCGGTCTTTCTTAGCGCAGTTCTGCCGCGGGACACAGTTATTATCGATTTACTGAAAGATTTTCGCTCGACTGGCGTATTCACAGCGATGAAAATGCCTGCCTTTCTCTCGAAGTTGACTAAAGCCGTCTCGAACGGCGCTACGATTTGCCGTAGAATTCCAAGCCAAATTTTCGGCAACGTCTCCTGGCGCCCGCCCGGGTGGGTCACTCGAACCAGCGATGGATGGACCCGCCTTAACCACAGGCACCCACGCCTGATCGCCCCGGCAATTATCGGCATCTTTCTGCTCTCCTGCGGACTGGCCTGGACCTTGAACTGGTACCAACATCAACCGAAACCGCGCCGCGTGACTGTTCGCGTCCAGCCGATTGAAGTCACGAAGTTGGAGAAAGACCTGAAGTTTCCCCGGCTTGTTCTTAACTTCAGCGAACCGGCTGCGCGGCTGGAAGACTTGCACAAACCAGCGCTGCAAGGCGTGCGACTGGAACCAAAAATCGGCGGCGCCTGGCATTGGGCGAGCGGCGACGTTCTCGTTTTCGAGCCAACCGAAGACTGGCCGGCCGATAAGAAGTTCCGCGTCATCTTCGACAAGAAATTTTTCCCACACCACATCTTGATGGAGCGCCTCGCCTATGAAGCGCAGACACCGCCGTTCGCGATCGCGATCAAACAGCTCGAACTTTATCAGGACCCGGCCAATCCGACGCAGCGACAGGTGACGGCCACACTCGAACTGACGCATGCAGTCGAGCCGGGCGAGCTCGAGCGACATATCCAGTTGCTCACGATCGGCGGATCAAAACTGTTTCCGCCGTCCGAGTCGCCGCCGCATTTCACGATCACCTACGGATTGCACAATCGGCTGGCGTACTTGCGTAGTTCGCCGGTCACGCTTCCCGAGCGCGAAGATTTCATGAAGCTTTATGTGAGCAGAGGCGTACACACGGTGCAGGGCGGCGCGCAAATGCCCGATGCTATCGAGGAAAAGGTGCGCATCCCATCGGTGGCGACCGCGTTTCAGATCGATTCGATCGCGGGCACCATAGCGCGGAACAAGAACGGCGAGCCGGAGCAGGTCCTCATCGTAAGCACCAGCGCCGACATCAGCACGCGTGATCTGGCGAAGGCGATCAAGGTTTGGCTCCTGCCAAAACGAAAAACGCAAACAACTGAAGAAACGCAAGCGCGCGACGCGGAAACTGCCGATCAAGGCACCTCCGCCGGCGCCGATTCGGAAGGGGACGAGTCCGAGGAAACAAGTAACGAAACCTCGGTGGAGAAAAATTCAAAATGGCAAAGTCCAACTGACGTTCCGGAAGAAGTACTAGAGCAGGCTAAAAACATTGAGATCACGGCGATTCCCTCGGAGAAAGCCCAGGATCGAGAACATGCATTTCGCGTGCGGGTAGAAACAGATGGCGAGCTTTACATCCGGATCGCAAAAGGCGTTCGTGCTTTTGGCGACTATCCGCTGATGGAAGATTACAACGCAGTCGTGGCAGTGCCTGAGCTGCCGCGCGAAGTCCAGATCGAGGGCCAGGGCGGTTTGCTCGCTTTGAATGGCGAACCAAAATTGTCCATCCGATCGCGCGGTTTGGCAGCGATCGAATACGAAATCGCGCGCGTCGCAACCACCCAGATCAATCACCTCGTCAGTCAGACCGAAGGCAAATTCGAGGATCCGGAATTCCGCGACTCGCATCTATTCAATCAGGAAAATATTTCGAGGATTGGGATCGAGCAGCAGCCAATGGCGCTCGAAAACAAGTGGAAGGCCAATTATTCGGCGTTCGATTTTTCCGAGCAATTGCGCAAACCGGCCGATGGCGGCAGCGAGCGCGGCCTTTTCTTTTTGACCGCGCGCGGTTGGAATCCAGTCACAAAAAAACCGATAGGCTCAGTCAGCGACAGGAGGTTCCTTCTCATCACCGACGTTGGAATTCTGACGAAGAAAAATACCGACGGCAGCAGCGATGTTTTCCTGATCTCGATCAAGACGGGCAAACCGATCGACGGCGCCACGGTGGAGATTCTCGGCAAGAACGGTATCCCTATCCAGGCGTCGAAAACTGGCGCGGACGGTCATTGCACTTTTCCTTCAGTCGAAAAATCCGAGCACGAAAAATCGCCGGTTGCGTTCGTGGCCCGCAACGGGGACGACATCGCGTTCCTGCCGTTTGCTCGCGATGACCGGGTGCTTAATTTCTCGCGCTTCGACATCCAAGGCGCGGAGAACATCGGTCCGGATGGGCTTGACGCGTTCGTGTTCACCGAGCGCGGCGTTTACCGGCCTGGCGATGAGATTCACATCGGCGTGGTCGTGAAGCAGCGCAATTGGCAGGGCAATCTCAAAGGGTTGCCGGTTGAAACGGAAGTGGTCGATGCGCGCGATCTGCGGGTGCAAACGAAAAAACTCACCCTGCCAGACGCTGGTTTCGTCGAGCTCAGCTATCGCACGGCCAACGAATCGCCCACCGGCGTTTACAGGATCAACGTTTACCTGATCAAGGACAACAAGCGCACAACGCTGCTTGGATCGACAACGGCGAGCGTAAAGGAATTTCTGCCCGACCGGATGAAAATCGAGACGCGCCTTTCAAAGGCCGCGCCGCGCGGCTGGATCAATCCAAGCGACATGCACGCCTCGGTCATTCTGGCCAATCTCTATGGTACACCGGCGACCGACCGGCGGGTCACCGGGCGGGTCGAGCTCGCGCCGGCGGCATTTTCGTTCCCGGAATTTCGGGACTTCACTTTTTTCGATCCGCTCTTGGACGAAAAGAAGAATCGAGAAGAACAAACGGTCGATCTGGGTGAAAAGAAAACCGACGACCAGGGACACGTCGAGTTTGACTTGCAGCTCGAACGATTCGCCGACGCAACCTATTCGATGCGCTTCATCGCGGAGGGGTTCGAAGGCGAAGGCGGTCGCAGCGTCGCCGGCGACGTCAGCGCGCTCGTTTCGGCGTTGCCTTACGTGATCGGCTGCAAAACCGGCGGCGATCTTCGTTACATCGAGATGAAGAAACCGCGCGCGATCGATTTGATCGCAGTCGATCCGCAGCTCAACCGGATCGCAATCGAAAACATCACGCTCAACATCATCGCGCAGGAATATGTTTCGGTGCTTAAGAAGCAGGAGAACGGCAATTACGTTTACGAATCCGTCCTGAGAGAGCGGCCCGCGAAATCGGAAAAAATCGCGATTTCCGCGAATGGTCTGAATTACGCGCTTCCCACCGGCGACCCGGGCAATTACGTGCTCGAATTGCGCGACGATAAAAATCGCGCGTTGAGCAAACTGCATTTTTCTGTAGTCGGCCAGGGCGGAGCTGCCGGCGCGCTGGAAAAGAACGCCGAGCTCGAAATCAAACTCGATCGCAAGCAATACCGCGCCGGAGAAGAAATCGCGATCAGCGTCACGGCGCCCTACGCAGGCAGCGGCCTTATCACGATCGAGCGCGAGAAAGTGTACGCTTACGGCTGGTTCCAAACCAACACAGCCAGCAGCATCCAGCATATTCGCCTGCCCGAAGGTTTTGAAGGCAGCGGTTACATCAATGTCGCCTTTGTCCGCGCGATCGACTCGAAAGAAATTTTCGTGAGCCCGCTCAGTTATGGCGTTGTCCCCTTCACGGCGAATATCGAAAAACGGCGGCTTAAGATCGACCTGGAAACTGTGGCGACAGCCAAACCCGGCGAGCCGCTGCGCATCGGTTACAAGACAGATCGTCCGGGCAAGATCGTTATCTTTGCGGTCGATCAAGGGATTCTCCAGGTCACCAATTACAAAACGCCCGATCCACTCGCCTATTTCTTCCGCAAATGCGCGCTCGGCGTCGAGACCGCCCAGATCGTCGATCTTATCATTCCGGAATTTTCGCTTCTACGATCGCTTTCCGCTTTCGGCGGAGGCGAAGGCGAAGCGCAGAAACTGAATCCGTTCAAGCGCGTCACCGAAAAGCCGGTGGTGTTTTGGTCCGGCATTCTCGACGCCGACGCGACGCCTCGCGAAGTGATCTACGACGTCCCGGATTTCTTTGACGGCACACTAAAAGTAATGGCTGTCGCGGTTTCGAACGAAACAATCGGGGCGGCAGACCGCGACGCGCTGATCCGCGGTCCATTTGTCATTACGCCGAGCGCGCCGGTATTGGCGGCTCCGGGCGACGAATTTGAAGTCGGTGTGACGGTTGCGAACAACGTCGAGGGCTCAGGCGCGGACGCGGAAATCGGACTGCGCGCGGAAACGTCCGCTCATCTGTCGATCCTGGGACAGGCGATTCAGAAATTGCGGATCACGGAAGGACGCGAGCAAAGCGCAACCTTCCGATTTCACGTGAACGACGTCCTCGGCTCGGGCGAGATCAAATTCGTCGCCAGCCGCAACGGCATCGAGGCGCGCCGGCGCGCGACGCTCAGCATTCGTCCGGCGGTTCCGTACGTGACGGATGTTCGCAGCGGCAATTTCAAAAAGGGTAGCGTGCAAATTCCAATCACTCGCCAGATCTATTCCGAGTTTTCCAAACGCGACGCGGCCGTCTCGGCTCTGCCGCTCGGTCTCGCCCATGGCCTCGATGTTTACCTGAAAAATTTCCCGCACGGTTGCAGCGAACAAATTACAAGCGGCGCCTTTTGCAGGCTGATGCTCGTTGACGAAGCCGATTTCGGATTAAGCCGCGCCGAGATCAACAAGCAACTCGAATACACGTTCGGCGTGTTGCGCCGCAGGCAAAACGACCAGGGCGCGTTCGGGTACTGGGCGCCGGAAACCGGAGAGGGCATCAGTTTCAACTCCGTTTATGTGATGCATTTCCTGAGCGAAGCCAAGGCTGCCGGCTTTCCGCCGCCCGCCGACATGTTCGCGAGCGGGCTGCGCAATTTGCAAAAAATGGTCGCGCGCGAGCCGTCGGACTTTCAGGAGGCGCGGACACTGGCATATGGGATTTACGTGCTCACGCGCGAAGGCGTCATCACCACGAATTACATCCTCAATCTGCGCGATTACCTCGACAAAAATCACGCCGACGAATGGGAAAACGATTTGACCGGCGTTTATCTGGCCGGCGCGCTCAAGCTTCTGCACAAGGACGCCGATGCCGACCGTTTGATCGATAAGTTCAAGATCGACAATCGCACCTCGCGATCGTATGACGATTTTTGCCAGCCGCTCGGGGCCAACTCCGAATACGTCGCGGTGCTCGGACGCGAGTTCCCAGCGCGGCTCAAGAAGATTTCAGCGCAACAATTCGAACAGATTCTGCGACCCATCAGCAATGGCGAGTTTAACACACTTTCGGCCGCCTACGCCGTGCAAGCGCTGAAATCCTATTCGCACGCGGTCGCACAAGATCTGCCGACACTGACAATTACGGAAGTGCGCGCGAACAAACACGAAATCGCCCTAACCAGTGGCGCCAAGATGATGCAAAGCGCGGCGTTTTCCAAAGACACAACTGCGCTTCGATTCAAAAGCGCGGGACCAATCAGCGGGCTGGGCGCATTTTTCCAGGTTATCGAGGCCGGTTTTGATCGACGCGTTCCAGAGCGGCCGCTTACGGCCGGGTTGGAAGTTTACCGTGAGTTGCTCGACAAAAACGACAAGCCGGTCACGCGCACGAAGCTCGGCGAACCGATTCACGTCCGTTTGCATGTGCGCAGTGTGCAAAACGAATCGGTGACCAACGTCGCCCTTATTGATCTTTTACCGGGCGGCTTTGAAGTTGTCGGTTCTTCCTTGCAGCCGGGAGTTTCTTCAATTCCTGGAGTCGATTATGTCGATGTCCGCGAAGACCGCGCGGTGTTCTTCGCGACCGCGTCCGAGCAGGCACTGGAGATCAATTACCAAATCAAATCGTGTAATCGCGGCGAATTTGTGGTGCCGCCCGTGTTCGCCGGGTCGATGTACGACCGCAACGTGAAAGGCCAGGGTGTAGGCGGACATATTACGGTCACGCAATAGGCGTTGGAGCTACGGAAAATGAAAATGCGAGCCATCCCGAGCGAAGCGAGAGACCTCTCACAGGATGATGGAGCACGCTCACTCCAAAGCGTATTCAAAGCTTCGGTGGCGAGGTCCTTCGCTATGCTCAGGATGACCGCGTTTGGAAATCGGCGGTTCAAAAAAGCCCTGCGCACGTTCGTGTTTTTCTCTGCGTTCGTTGCTGCGATTTGGCTGGCGTTGCCGAAGCCGCCGCTGCTCGATGACGTTTCATTTTCGCAGTGCGTTCGCGATCGAAGCGGCAAATTACTTAGAGTCACGCTTACTTCGGATCAGAAATTTCGGATCCGGATCCCGTTACGTGACATTTCGCCGGAGTTGATCGACGCAACGCTTCGATACGAAGATAAATATTTTGCGCGTCATCCCGGCGTGAATCCCGTCGCGCTGATTCGCTCCGGTTTTGGTCTGCTGCATCGCGGCCCACGCAGCGGAGGATCGACAATTACGATGCAGCTGGCGCGTCTGCGTTTTCATCTGCAAACGCGGACGCCCGGCGGAAAATTCATACAGATCGTGCGCGCGCTCGAACTCGAGCGACATTATTCGAAGGCGCAAATTCTCGAAGCGTACCTAAATCTGGCCCCGTACGGCCGCAACATTGAAGGCGCTGGGGCAGCGAGTCAGATTTATTTTGGCAAGACCGCCGCGCGCTTGACTGGCCCGGAATCAATTTCCTTGAGCGTCATTCCGCAAAGTCCGTCGCGGCGCGCTTTGTTCAGCAACCGCGAAAATCCGTCACTCAATGCCGCGCAAGACAATTGGTATGACCGTTCCAGGACCGACTCTGGTGCGCAATTTTCTTCGCGGCTATTTCAGGCGCGCGCACAAACTGCAATAAGAATGCTGGCGCCGCATTTTGTCTGGCAAGTTCTGGGAGCAGAGAAGGGCCGCGACGTCATTGTCACGACGCTGGATCTGGATCGACAGCAATTGGTCGAGCGGCGAATCGCAGGTTACATCCAGGCAAATCGAAATCGCGGAATGCAAAACGCCGCCGCGATGCTTGTCGATGTCCGCACGATGGATGTGCTCGCGCAAATCGGCTCAGCCGATTTCTTGAACGTCGAAATTCAGGGGCAAGTAGATGGAACGCGCAGCCCGCGTTCGCCCGGTTCGACACTCAAGCCGTTCGTTTACGCGCTCGCACTCGATCAGGGCCTGATTCACCCGTTGTCGATTCTGGCCGACGCACCGCGCAGTTGCGGCGATTATAACCCGGAAAATTTCGACCATGAGTTTCTCGGACCGATCCGTGCCTGCGATGCGTTGACCCGCAGTCGGAATCTTCCCGCGGTCGAACTCGCATCGCAGCTCGCGCATCCGACACTTTACGAATTTCTGCGCAGCGCCGGCGTTGCATTGCCGCGTTCCGAATCGCTTTACGGGTTATCGCTTCCTCTCGGCGGCGCGGACGTGTCGATGGAAAATCTGGTGAGACTTTACGCCGCGCTCGCCAACAACGGAGAGCTGCGTCCGCTTCGCCGCTCGTCGGGCGATCCAATCGCGACTCGATGCCACCGCATCGTCACTCCCGAGGCTGCGTTCCTCACTCTCGAAATGCTTGACCGGCCGAGGCCCGAGATGATGTATGCGGATTCAGGCCGCATGGCGCCGATTTTCTGGAAAACTGGGACCTCCCACGGTTTTCACGACGCGTGGTCCATTGCGGTCTTCGATCATTACGTGCTCGCGGTTTGGATCGGAAACTTTGACGGGCGGCCAAATGCAAATTTTATAGGACGAACCGCCGCCGCGCCGCTCCTGTTTCAAATCATCGACAGCCTGCGCGGGAGCTGGCCGGAGCCCAACCAGCCGCATTTGCCATCATCCGGCGCGAACCTGAAGCGCGTCGAATTTTGCGCAGTCTCGGGTGATTTGCCGGGGCCGCATTGCACTCAGCGCGTCGAAGGTTGGTTCATTCCGGGGGTTTCGCCGATCAAAACCTGCGATGTGCATCAAGAAGTACTTGTCGATGTTGCAACCGGTTTGCGGGTGCCGGTCGATGATGGATCGCGACAGCTCCGGCGCGATATTTACGAATTCTGGCCGAGCGACCTGCTGAGACTTTTTGAGCGCGCCGGCCTGCCACGGCGGCCGCCACCACCCTTCTTGCCCGGCACGGATTCCGACCTCGCAGCGCGCATCGGAAATCCGCCGCAAATTATTTCTCCTGCCGGCGGATTTCTTTTCGCGTCCTCAACCACGATCCCGCTGCGCGCCAAGACGGATGCGGATGTGCGCGAAATTTACTGGTTCGCCGGTAAGACCTTTATCGGCAAGGCTCCGCCGCAAGAAGTAATTTCATGGAAGGCATCGGCAGGTCGATACGAATTGACCGCGCTGGACGATCATGGCCGATCAGTTTCGTCCGCGATCACGGTGCAATAGTCTTTAATCGGGACTTGAACACATGTTGGCGTGACAGCAGCGTAACGCTTCATGTCTCGCCACTACACGCTACAGCGCGCGCCTACATCGACGTCGATCCATATCGATTACGCGGCGGAGCTGAATGAGCAGCAGCTCGCGGCGGTGACTGCGCCGCCGGGGCCGCTGCTCGTCATTGCGGGCGCGGGCAGTGGCAAAACGCGGACACTTACCTATCGGGTCGCGTACTTGCTCGAAAACGGAATCGATCCGCGAAATATTTTGCTGCTTACGTTCACGAATAAAGCCGCCCGGCAAATGCTCGATCGGGTCGCGAATTTACTGCCCGTCGATGCGAGCGGCCTTTGGGGTGGGACGTTTCACTCGGTTGGAAATCGGATGCTGCGGCGTCACGGGAGCGCTCTCGGTTATTCGAGCGGATTCACGATCATGGATCGCGAAGATCAAAAAGATTTGATCAATACTGTGGTAGCAGGCGCGGGAATTGATCCGAAAGAAATCCGGTTTCCGAAAGGCGATGTGCTCGCTGAAATCTTTAGCTTCGTCGTCAATACAGAGACATCGATGGAAGAATTGCTCGCTGCAAAATTCCCGTATTTCCTGTCGTTACTCGAGAAGATCCAAGGCGTCCACGATCGCTACGAGAAAAAGAAGAAGGCAACGAATTCGTTGGATTTCGATGATTTGCTCGAAAAGACATTATCGATGTTACGGCAGCACGAGGGCATCGCCGCATTTTATCGGCGGCAATTTCAGTTTATCCTTGTCGATGAATATCAGGACACGAACAAAATCCAGGCTGACCTCGTCGATCTGCTCGCGCTGGATCACAGGAATGTGATGGTGGTGGGCGACGACGCGCAGTCGATCTACTCCTGGCGCGGCGCGAACTTTCAAAACATTCTCGAATTTCCGAAGCGCTATCCGGACGCCCACGTATTTAAGATCGAGATGAATTACCGGAGCGTCCCGGAAATTCTCGAAGTCGCGAACGCAGCAATCGCTGCCAATGTCCAGCAGTTTCGCAAGCATTTGAGCGCAACACGCGAATCAAACGCCATTAGACCGGCGCTGGTAGCGCTCAATGATGGTGCCGAGCAGGCGCAATTTATTGCGCAACGCATCCTCGAATTGCGCGATGAAAACGTCGATCTGCGCCAAATCGCCGTGCTTTATCGCGCGCATTATCACGCTATTGAATTGCAACTGGAGCTTTCGCGCCGAGGAATTCCGTATCAAATCACGAGCGGGATTCGGTTTTTCGAGCAAGCTCACATCAAAGATGTCACCGCGTTTATTCGCGTCGTGGCAAATCCGCGGGACGAGGTCGCTTTCAAGCGCATGGTTAAATTGCTCCAAGGCATTGGCAATCGCACTGCGGAAAATCTTTGGCGCGCATGGGAAGACGGCCTGGTTGTAGCCCCGCAGGAGCGGAGTGATCCCGGTTCTGAAGCAATGTCACCGCCGGCCGGGATCACCGACCCCGGCTACAACTTCAGCGAACGTCTGCTCGCAATGAACGTGCCGGCCAAATCAAAGAAAGCGTGGGAGCAACTCGCGCATACGCTCGACGAGATCGCTCCAGCCGGGCAGCCAAATCCGCCATCGGAAATGATCACATCGATTATTGAAGCGATTTACGATGATTACGCGAAGGTGAATTTCCCGAATTACGAATTGCGACGCGAAGACCTGGATCAGCTCGCGGTGTTTGCCCGCCAATTTAAGGACGTGCACGAATTTCTTTCGCAATTGGCGCTTATCAGCAATGTCGATGCCGAAGCCGCGCCAAACCAAACTGGCGACAAAGAGGCGGTCAACCTTTCCACAGTGCACCAGGCCAAAGGTCTCGAGTTTCACACTGTGTTCG
>WNGK01001992.1_pt1 | contig 39950 bp, 27 predicted proteins | sample 5400601 | NCBI WGS metagenome assembly WNGK01 (sample SAMN13153376, study PRJNA577476) | soil metagenome | isolation source: 60 cm soil or saprolite under Garry oak tree replicate 1 | place: USA:California | collected 2016-06-15 | reverse complement strand
CCTCGGTCACAGATCTAAAACGAAAACTCATGAAGTATATCCGCCGCTACAACGAGACGTCGCGGCCGATCAAATGGAAATACACTGACGTCTCGAACCGAATTGGTGCTAGCAATTCAACTGTTACAGTCCACTAGTTGCGCGCTTCTGTTCGCGAAACTGCCCTATTACGTACATCCCCACTGCCTCCTGGCTTTCGACGAATTCTCGATCGAAGAGTTCAATCAGGACGTCTCGCTTTCCCGGATGAAGCGTGTACTGCCTGAGTTCGCAAGAGCGAGTTCGCTTGTTGCGAGAGTGGGCCTCGGGCCACAGTACCAACACGCCGCTTCTTTCTGACGATGAGTCGCACTCCGGCCATTGGCCGATTCGCGACCGCAAAATTCTAGGAATCCCACTTGAGAAATTCTTGAGTCGACAGCAATAACTCGCACTGAATCAAACGCTGCGACTGCGAACTTCTCCGCCACCGCTCGCAAAAATCCGCAACCCACATCTATCAATGGTCAATATTCCTCTCGTTTCTCCGTGCGGTATATCCTTTGCACACCGCAAATCTTCGGATTGGTGTGCTCACAGCGCAGCGACTAGATAAGCCAGGAGAACCAACACAATGATTAACTCATCAATGACCGTGCGCGAAGTTGCGATTGAACTGCCGCAGTCAACAAGACTCTTTGAAAAACTGAAGATTGATTACTGCTGTGGCGGAAACCGACCGCTGACCGAGGCTTGCAACTCAGCGGGCCTGGAAGTCACCGATGTGCTCGGACTGTTAGAAGCCGCAAGCCAGGAAGATACGATGGAAAAAAGCACCCTAGATTTTCAAGGACTCTCCCTGACCGATCTCATCGGGCACATCCTCCACACCCATCACGTCTACACGAAGGAAGAGATGGCTAGGCTTGATTCATTAACGAAGAAAGTAATTTCCGCGCATGGTGAGAATCATCCTGAGTTAAATAGAGTCGGCGCTCTGTTCGACCAACTGTGTGCCGATCTCGGGCCGCACATGTTCAAGGAAGAGCGGATTCTGTTTCCCTATATATTGGCGCTCGCGAACGCAGAAGCTGAGAATCACGCGCTGCCATTCGCCCCGTTCGGCTCTGTCAACAATCCCATAAGCATGATGATGATGGAACACGACACAGCGGGCGAGATATTGCGTGAACTTCGAAGCGTGACATCCGATTACGCCACGCCCGCAGACGGATGCATTAGCTACCGCACTCTCTACGCGGCGTTAGCAGCGTTCGAGAAAGATCTCCATCAGCATATTTATCTGGAGAACAACGTTCTCTTTCCCCGGGCCATAGAGTTAGAAGTGCAACTAGCTGCATCCTTCCAAATCGCTACCGACTTCTCGCCTGCCGCCTATCGAGTAATGGGCATTTCAGGTTTCATCGAAGTAGTGGGATTAACTCTTTGGGGATATGAACTCTTTGCGAATATGCGAGCCGGAAGGAAGCTGGAAAAGGAATCAGGTTGGCTTAAGACAGTCTCTCAAAAACTTGAGATCACAGGAACCACTAAAGTGGGTGATGTATTGGCTCGTTATCCGCAATCGCTTGAGATCTTTGTCCGGCGCGGATTCACACCTTTGCGAAATCCGGTACTGCGAAAAACAATGGCCCGCGTGATTACGATTGAACAGGCTTGCCGCCGTGAAGGTGTTGACATCGAACGCTTGCTCAGCGAGCTAAGGGAGATGCCTGACAACGATCACGCTCACTTGGCGCCATTGGTTTCCCTCACACGGATACAACACATACAGTTGAGCTAAACTAGCCGAATGCTGTCGCAAGCGAGCCAGCGGTTGGTCGACGATCATATCGCTCTCGACGAAGTGCTAAAGCAACTAAAAGAGATGCTGACTGCCGGCGATATCGAGGCCAGTCACGCGAGGCTCGATCTATTCTGGGCGCGACTGGCGGTCCACATTCGCGCCGAACACCTTCATCTCTTTCCGTCGTCCTAAATCGTCTAAGCGACATAACAGCTGGTGCGGCGGGCGCGCCCACTATTGCCGAAGGACGAACTGTGGTGGACCGGCTGCGTGCCGATCACAATTTCTTTATGCATGAGCTGGCGCAGGCAATCGGCATTCTGCGCGATCTTTCAAAGGCAACCAACGGGCAGGCTATCGACAAAGGGGCAAGCACAGTCTCCTTCAGACACGCTCGTTCGTTTTGAGATTCGGAAAAACGTCCAGGCCTTTCTTGGGATTTCTGATATCCTTCTCTCGTTCCCTCCCAAGTTGTATTCGTTCCCGTTGTTATTTGCTCTTAGTGAATCGTTTCCTAATGGGATAACCAGACAGGCGATTGAAATCCAGGATTCAGCGCTTCGCCGGAGAGCTGTAACGAAGCCTCACGTTTACTAAAATCGGCTCGCTCGATTTCGTGTTTGGCTGGTAGTAGATGGCTTGCGGGGCGGGCGCATCAGACTTTAAAGCTCTGGCAACATTACTGCCGGCTTCCTTTTCTTCCCTGGTCCATGCCTTCCCAGCGCCCTCTTCCAGCTCCAGCAACCCCACGCGCGCGCCCCATGATTTTTCCCATTTGCTCACCCGGGCCCCAGAAAGCTTTTGCGCTTGGTCGGTGATTTCAATTTCCTCCATGGCAGATGGGGAGACCAGAACACTGAGCACTTCGGCCACCTGATCAGATCTGCTTCGCTTGACCGTAAAGTAGGGAGGCCGATCTTCCCGGGCAGGAAGCTCGATTATCTTTCCGACTGTCACTTGATTGTTCCCACCGAGGGTGCGCGTGGTGGGAAAAATCAAATACGGCTCGCCGAAACTACCGTCGGCGTACTGCTCTCGATCAACCACGTAGAGATAACCGCTGCGCGCGGCTTCGACGGAAATTCGCAACCGATCGCCCTGGCCCAATTTTGTGTTGGCGGAGATTCGCTCCGGCAACCACTCGGCCGCGTCCGCACCTTCATGCACAATCAGTCGCTCGCCGGAGTCGGTCGAGGTTGGCCGCCGTAGCCGCCAAAGCGTCACCCCGACAACAGTCTCGCCATTAACGCTGCCAGTGGGCACGTTCGGAGTGGCGATCCGATAACTACGTTTCGTCGTCTTTCGCGGCGCAGTTTTCTTATTGCCGGAATTGATAAAGGCGGTGTCCCACAGCCTCCGGGTGGCTTCCTCATCCTGGGCCTTCGCTGTCACCAGAGCGCCAAAAGTCACGACGCAGAGCACCAGCAAACACACCGACAGTTTCACGTTCAGACGAAAACCACACTTCCGTCTGTTTGTACGGCCCGCGCCGATCCTGTCCTGCAAAGTCATTGTCATTAACTCCTTGTAAGTACTGGCCAGCGAATTTCGCGGATGCATTTCCCGAACAGATCATCCTCGCTTCGAGGTTTGGCTGGATGCAGCAGCTGAACCCTGCGCTCGGTCCCTGGGCGGCACGCCCGTTTCTCCGCTGGCCTGAATCCCGTGACAGCTCTTCTGATTACTAACGCGAGAATTCCGGTACGAAGCCACCAATTCCAATCATATTTTCCCCGCTCACCTCCATTCGCCCTGAAGCACAAACGCGGCCCAGTAATAAGGCGAGCGCCACTGCCTCTGCCGCGACATTTCCAGTTGCGCGGTGCGCAAGGCCGTCGCCGGAGCCTTGTTTTCACGGAGCATTCCCCGATAGAAACGGGCCATCAGTTCCGCAGTTGCCTTGTCGTTAACATTCCACAGGCTCACGACCACGCGTCGAGCTCCCGCATACATGAATCCCCTCGTCAACCCGACCAAACCTTCCCCTTTGACCTCTTTTCCCAAGCCTGTTTCGCATGCGCTAAGCACAACCAGTTCGGCAGGCAAGTTAAGGTTGTAAATCTCATGCGCGCGCAAAAACCCATCCTGCGGCTTGCCCTGTTGATCGATTAACGAAAGGACGATTGCGGATAGATCGGGATGTTCGCTGTCGATGTATCCGTGGGTAGCGAAATGAATGTAGCGATACTTGCCCAATTCGCCGCCGGTGGCCGTGGCGCGGTTAGCCTGGAAATCAATCGCGCTAAAATTCTTGCCGCGTGGCGCTTCAGCAAGAATCTGCTCCGCCTCCTGGCGCGTGAACTTGAGACGCCGAATGATCAAGCCTGAGCCTTCGGCGAGATGTTCGATGATCCGAGTGTTCGCAGATCCATCCCGCTGCGCCTGAGTTGCCGTATCAGTTTTCTTCGCGGCCCCGAGCCGCTCATCACTCAGAGAAAAAACAGGATCGGCGATGACCGCAACCGCGTTAGGCGCTGGTTTGCGGTTCGCGAGTCCCTGACGCTGTATAGCCAACGCCGAGGCCGAGGGAAGCGAGATGACTTCAAAGTCCTGGATCAGTGGTCTGTAACTGGTAAGTGGTCCGTTGTCAGTTGTCTGTAGTCCGTTGTTCGTGCGGCTACGTTGTGCAACTGACCACTGACCACTGGCCACTGACAAAGCCGCGAAAGGCACGTATTGCAAGGCGCCGTCGGCTACTACGACCAGCCTCTGATTTCCCTTTTCGACTTCAATCGGTCCCAGCACCATCCGGCTTAATTCCGCAGAGGTGTCACGCAGCGCTGAATCTGTCTGGATGATTCTCTCCTGTCTCTGATCAGCGGTTTCGCCTACTTTGGATTGGCCACGAGCTGTAAGCAAGCCGTAGACTTGGCGTGCGGCTTTTTCTATTTCCTCCCGCTTGGGTAACTCATACGTCTTGAATGAATTTGCGGTCACCGCCCAGACATAGCTGTGTTCTTCTCCGAGTGAGTACTCAAGCAAAACAGTATTGAGGTCCAGCTGTTGTTGAATCTCCCTCAAGCTGAGTGGCTGAGGCTGAGTAAGGGCGGCGTAACCAGGACTAGTCTTGCGGATGGCGGCCTGCGCCTGTTGGTACTGGTCTTCGAGTTCGGAAATCTCTTTATTCAATACGGCGGCACGCTCTTTGGCGTTCTGTCCCAGGGCTTGCATCAGCCGCTCCGCTTTCGCATTCAATTGCTGAGAGAGCGAGCGTTCACGTTCAAGCAGTGCGGCGTCTACGCCCTGACGAATATTGCCCCGGCCTTCAGATAACATTTCCAAAAGGCTGCGGGCGTGAGCTTGTTCACTGACTCTGAGTGCCGTCGCATCGTTTCCTGCCGAAGGATTCAAGCGATGCATTTGCATGAGCAAATCTATATGGAACTGGTAGGCATCGTGATGAACCCCGAGATAAGAGGCGCGTAACTGAGTATCTGTCTGACCCCGCACCGTCTCGATTTTCGAGATGGCTTCCTGAATATGTTTTTGTGCGGCCGGAAAGTCGCCGCGCTCTCGCTCAAGTCGGGCCATGCCCTGGAGCACGTTCGCCTCTTCCCTCTGATCTCCGACAGCCTGGGAAAGCAAGAGCGCCTCGTGGTAATCCTGAGCGGCGCGTTCCAATTCTCCAGATAGAGCATGAACGTAACCGATATGTTCGAGCGTGGCAGCCTCAGACCTGCGATCCTTCGTCGCCCTCTGCAGTTCCAGGGCTTGTTGATGATATTCGAGCGCCTTCTGTCGCTGTCCCAGCGAACTGAAAACCACCCCCATGCTGTCAAGCGTAATTCCTTCCCCGCGCCGGTTGCCAACAGCCCGCTGCATCGTGAGCGCCTGATTGTAGTCCTCGAGAGCTTTCGTCATCCCGCCCTGCGCAGCATGCACATACGCCGTAAAATAATATGTAGTGGCTTCTCCGCTGAGGTCGCGTGCTCCGTGCTGTAGATCACCTGCTTCCTTCAGGTACTCCAGGGCGCGTCCTTCCTCGCCGAGAATGGCGTAAACAACCGCGATATTGCTTAAAGTATTTGCTGTTTTCGTCGCATTCCCCAATTCCCGCTTCAGCTGCAGAGATTGCTGATAGTAGTCCAGGGCTCGCTGCGGCTGCCCCAGAAATAAATAAACAAGTCCGACATTATTAAGCGTATCAGCCTGCGCGCCTCGCTCGTTCCTGGCTGACCAAAGCGCTAACGCATCGTTGTAATACGCAAGTGCTTTTTGCGGCTCGCCCAATGCGTCATAAACGTTTCCGATGTTGTTGAGTAATATCGGCTCATCGGTTTTGTTTCCGAGATCCTTGCAGAGCCTGAGGGCCCGGCCGTAATAATCCAGAGCGGATTGCAACTCGCCTAAAGCGCGGTAAATAAACCCGACCAGCAAAGAGCTGTAAAATTCAAGGCTGCGATCATTCAAAGAGCGAAACATCGGCAGCGCTTGCTGACATTTTTCCAGCGCTTTTCGTCTCGCTTCGACCGTGGGTTGCTTGAATAACTGATATCCCTCCCAGAAAAGCTTCTCGGCCGCGACTCTGTCCTTATCAGTCTGCGTCGGAGAACGTAATGCTTCCAGGTTGATTACATAAGCTCCGGCAGGCGGCTTTTTGTCCGGCAGGCGGACTTCAATCCGATATTCTCCGGCGGATTCCGCAATCGCCGAGAGCGGTTCCGGTCCATTTGCGCCGCTCGGGCCATCGGCCTGCATGATCTGTTGGCCGTTAGGCCCGAACAGGGTGACTTTCACGTCTACGCCTTGCTGATCTACTACGACTCTGAGGTATTGACCGGCGACCACCGAAACCCGGTAGAGGTGGACGGCGCTCCCGTCCGCTTCACGTTTTATGGGAGCGCCCGCTTCGAGCGTTCTGATCTCAGCATCTGGCTGCTGCACCAGATGCAGAAGCGGCAGCTGGCTTCCTCGGACCGGAAAGGTCATTGAGTAACTAACTGACCCGCAGACAAGCAGGATGAGGATGACTGCCGGAGCGAGCGCCGGCCTCAATCGGATCTTACGAGTTCTGGAACGACGTCTTTCCTGCTCCAATGGTTTTGTACCTCTGATTAGGACATCAAGTGGGTAGAAAGCGTTTCGTCTGGTGAAGGGTTAGCCCGCCTGAGGCGACCAGCCGGCGCCTCATGGAAAACGAATCCCACGAGGGACCTTCGGCAACCATCGAAATCCGGCGACTAACAATTAAGATTTTTTGGGCCGGGGTTTACCGTGTGGTTCAGTTGTCGGACTACCGTCCCAACTCGGAACCGGATCCTGTTTTATGCCAGGCTTTGCATGCGGGTCGTTGCCAGGTTCAACTGAGTGATCTCCCGATCCCGACATGGCAGTCGCAGCGGTCTGCGTGCCGACAAGAGTGTGATTGTAGCCACAGGAGCAAGGCACGTTCGCAATAGTTATGGATTTCCCAATGCCTGGCGGAGTAACATCCGCGCTGCCGGTAGCTGTTGATTGATTTTTGTGAGTAACGTTGAAATTCCAGGTAGCCATTGATTCTCCTTTCGTATTTCAAACTTCAATCAGATTTTCAATCTGTCACAGCGATTTGCGTTCTGTGAAACAACCGTAAGCAGTCAAGGGGTAACTGCTTTATCTACTAAACCCGAGCCTAACAAGTTCACCTCACCAATGTTTCGATCGGCGATGTGTCACAAGACATGACCTTCGGCTCGGTCCTGGATATTGCTGTCCTGCAAAGTCGAATCACCAGACAATTGGCTCTTTTTCTTCCACCTATTAACGCGAGAATTTCTTTGGAAAACCACCAGGCGCCAACAGGACAGTGAATGGCTCTTGCCGAAAAGCCTGCTTGTTTGGGCTAACAAGCTAAATGCGCTTGAATGGCGGCCATCATATTCCGGACAACTCTGAAGGTCAATCCTTGTTCCCGGCTGGATCGCCTATTCGCTTCAGGATTCTTAGTGCTGGCTGCGTAGCGGGTTCGCGATTCTTGTTTTTGAACAACGGGCTGAAGCCGCCTGAGAGAAGGAGGCTAAAAGCCCCCTGATGAAACCTATGGTCCACGCTACCCAGCCGTAGAACGGCTGGGCTAATAAACCTGAGGGCAAGCCGCATGAATGCGGCTTTTGCGAGCCCAGGCCGCGCCGTATCTCCGTGCTGAAACAACTGATAACCAGGCTTCCGGCAGCGAAGAAAGCACACGGAACCACGCAAGTGGACACTCCGTGGTCGGCATTCGGCATAACAAGTCAATGATGTTCGAGTCTAATGGCGTGAACCAGAACAGACCCAGCAATCGACAGACTCGTCTGCTTTAGCTCGTCGTCTTTCTCGAGCATAGTTTTCGCGCCGGAGTGCGCTCTTAGGAATTCCTGGACACCAGCCTTCAGACCGGCATCTTTGATTATGCCCTGATCTTTCGGGTTCGCGAACTGTCGTACGGCTTCCATTTCGGGTACTGGATCAACAGAAAATACGAGCCAAAGTTTTTCCGTTCCTTCCTCGGCGTCGAACTGAAACCAGCTTTGCTGCGGGATTTCGAAGGGTTGATTCTGGGCCAAATAAGACGAACCGTTATTAGCGGTCGCTGAGGGAAATAATACGACGAACGACGAGGAACCGCCGCGCGGCGAAGGTCCTTCGTTCAGGATGTACAAATACCCCGGTTGCGGACTGCTTACGTTCAATCTAACTTTGTAGTCCTTCTCGAAGTTTATCTCGCCGGCAAGTCGGAAAGGGTTTTCGAATGGTCGTCCATTTCTGTATTTCTGCACCATCATCCAGTAACTGAGCTTGCGTTCAGAAGCAACAATCGAAGGAGACGGACCCACGACGGTTGCACGCCGGAACCGTGACCAGCTTGCAGCAATAATCAAGGCGATGACCAGAACGAACGTTACCGCTATCCCGGCAAACAGTTTCCTGCCACGCCGCCCGCTTTCGCTCAGTTCAGCTTCAGACCGTCCTGCTTCTATTGACTCTGTCCCGGGAATCACATTCTCGCGTGTTGTGTCCGCCAGGGCGCCCGAATCAGTTGAGACTGAGCGCTCAATCTCTGCGTCAAGCTCCAATCGCTTTCTTAGATTTCGCAGATCGATGAGCATGTCCTTTGCTGTTTGATACCGCTCGTCGGGATTCTTGGCTAGAGCCTTACTGACGATTCTTTGCAGCTCAGGAGGCACCCTGCGCGTTCCAACTTTCGCCAGCAGGGCGGGCTCTTTCTCGAGAATGTCGACCACCGTATGACTGCTTGTTACACCAACGAATGGAACGCGCCCGGCAACCATCTCATAGATAACAACGCCGACGCTCCACAGATCGGTGCGCTGATCAACACGTAATCCCTGAGCCTGCTCGGGAGACATATAATGGACCGTGCCCATCACGGTGCCGGGGATGGTCCGGACTAACATGGCGGTATTAGCTTCAGGATCGGATTGCCCAACCGATTGGCCTGAGATTCTTTCCGTAAGTTTTGCCAGTCCAAAGTCGAGCACCTTAATTACCTTGTCCCGCCGGCGCACCATTATGTTTTCAGGTTTGATATCCCGGTGCACGATCCTGGCCTCATGCGCGGCATCAAGTGCGGCAATAACTTGAGTACTGATATCGATAATTTCCAGCAACTTGACTTGACTCTCTTTGAGATAGTCACGCAGGGTAACGCCATCGACATACTCGCTGGCGATAAAGTGCAACGAGTCAGTGTCGCCAAACTCAAAGATGGTCAGGATATTCGGTTGGTTGAGCGACGAAACGAGCTTTGCCTCTTGTTTGAAGCGCTGCATCCGCCGTTTGTCAGAGGCGACATCCGCAGGCAGGATCTTTAGAGCTATGGTGCGATCGAGCCGCGTGTCCTCCGCCAGGTAAACCTCGCCCATTCCGCCCACCCCGAGCTTCCGAGTAATGCGGTAATGACTTACCTGCTGCCCTTTTTCTAATCTGTCCTTGCTAACTTCCGCTTCGCCATCGTCCAGGACCAGCAAAGGTGCGACTTCCGCTACGGCTGGCGACTCGATAAAGTTCTCTTTGTCCGCCTGGTGATGGGATTCAATCAAGCGCTCAACTTCGCGGCGGAGCGACTCGTCAGCGCCGCATTTGTCTGCTACATAAGCCGGGCGCTCTTCAGGTTTCAGCGCGAGTGCCGATTTGAATATGCCGCTAATCTGCTGCCATCGCTCAGGCTGCATCAGGTCACACTCCCGCTCAATTCCTGATAGAGCCACGCTCTCGCCATGTTCCAGTCGCGCGTCACGGTATTTTCCGAAATCTTCAACACGCCGGCAATCTCTTCATTGTTCAGGCCGCCAAAGTATTTGGGCTTGCTGATGTCTCCCAGTTTACAGCACCGCCACCAAATGCGTAGAGCTGCGCGCCAGGTTAAATAACCATGAAATCACTCAGAAGACTTATGTCTACCACCTGCTCCTGCATCGGTGATCCTGATCCGCATCGTTACAGGAGGCATCTTTCTCTCGGAGGGTATTCAGAAATTTCTCTTTCCGAACGATCTCGGGGTAGGCCGCTTCATTAAGATCGGAATTCCCGCGCCGCAAGTTATGGCTCCATTCGTCGGCGTGGTTGAGATTGTTGGTGGTTCATTAATTATCTTGGGTCTATTAACGAGATTAGCGGCTTTTCTCCTGATCATCGACATGTTTGTAGCGCTTATCTCTACTAAGATTCCGATCCTTCTTGGTCACGGTTTCTGGCGGTTTAGTCTTAGCAAATTGCCTTCGTATGGTTTCTGGAGCATGGCGCATGAAGCACGCGCCGACCTCGCGATGCTGCTCGGATCGATCTTCCTCTTGATCGTAGGAGCCGGCGCCTGGTCATTGGACGCGCGGCTTGCCGCAAACAGGCTGCAACGCGATGAGAAACCGCGCTGACGAACAATGACCAAGAACAAGGGGAACATCGCGAAAACGGCGTTTGGATTCGTCCTTATCATCGGCATAGTCAATCTCTTCGCCGATATGACCTCGCCTTGCCGGTCTTCCTTTGGGCAAGAAGGTGGTCCGAAGCGTCTGCCTCTGCGTGACGATTCGCTATCGAGATATTTGAGGGTGCGCGGTCGCCACCTTGTCGTTGATTTTATGGCTGCAAGAGTAAAATGAGCATTAGGTTCGCGAGTCGAAGTCGATCGAATCGAGAGGAGAGACTCTGATGAAAAATTTGAGAAGCAGACTCATATTGAGCTTCATCACAACGGGCGTGGCGATTCTGATAGGAGTCTTAGCCGTTAGTACGAGCTACAAATCGATCGCGACAGCTCGCGCTGATGACGAGGCTGCTGTCCGCGATGCGTTGATGAAGAATGCGCTCAGCTTTGAGAAGAACGACGTGGCAATGGCTTCGCAGGTGTGGGTCAATGACGAATCGCTGACTGTCTTTGAGAACGGCCGTGCCAATCTTGGCTGGACCGATTTTCGCGACCATCACCTCGCCCCGGAAATGAGCGGGATGAAGAACACGAAGTACAGCTTTGCTGATATGAAGATTCACCTGGCGGGTAAGACGGCCTGGGCCACTTTCAAATACTCGATCTCAGCCGATGTCGTTGACAACGGACAGCCGCGTCACGTGGATCGCGGTGGACTGGGTACGGCCGTGCTCGAGGAGCGAAGCGGACAATGGCGTATTATTCATTGGCACTCAAGTGCGCCGCGGCGGCCGGCGGCTGCACCCTCCCCGACACCTTAACGATGAACGAAGAGATTAGGAAAGCCTTCCCGGCAGCAACTGGTTGGACGCCTCTAATAGTTGTTTCTGTTCTCGAGCCTCGTCTTATTTCAAGGCAACGATTTCGAAACGGCCGGTGAAAGTCCGGCCGGGAAATACGTCGAGGCGATATTCAGGACGCTCTGGCGGATTGAATTTGGCTGCCCGTCCGGCAACTGCTGAGAGCAAACGCAGTCGTGCGGGCTTTCTTCCGCCTCCGTCGAGGCGGATGAAGGGGCTGCCCGTCACATGAAGGCCGGTGCCTTTCGCATCGAATAGTTCTGCCCACCTCACTTCAGCTTTAGCCCCCTGCGCTCCGTCACTGCCGGCGAGTTCTGACCAGAGGCCAAAGACTGTCGCTGTCTTCTCGTTCGGATAAGCATCAAGTGGCCCGAGCCCAAGCCAGCGAAGCCTATTGAGTTCCGCCGGCACTTCAAACTCCATTCCGACCTCCGGCACCCAGCCCAGCTCCGCCTGTGCAGTTATCGAATATTCGACGTGCAGCGAGCGGTCAGGATCAATCAAGTAAACATAGCGCGCGGTGAACCAATTCTTCTCATCTACCCGATGATCGGCCTCGGCTTCAATGCGTACGCCACCTTTGCTTTCCGATACATTCCAGCGCTTAACGTCAGTCTTATACTGATCAAGGTCAGGAGGCATGGGCCTCTGTGGCGGGACGCGCCGATAAAGGAAGATTTCGCTGAGGCTGAGCGGCCGCCAGAGGCTGGTGTGTGCGCCTTTGACAAGTACGCGATTGCCCGATGTGATAGAGGTGAGCTGCGCGGTCTGCGAGTCAAATTCGTAACGCATTGCGCTGATGCTCACCTGTATTTTGGAACCACCTTTCGAGACTTGCGGCGGTGAAAGATTTTTCCGGCCCGTCGCTTTTGAAGTGTTCGCGACTTCTTCAGTTACCAGCCGTACCGAACGCTGCGTGATCTCCGAATCGTCTGCGCGGTTGAAGCGCAGGCGAACATAATAAGCTTTGTCAGGCTCGATCTTAGTAATCGCACTGGTCGGTAATTCAAGCGCGGCGGCATGTGGCTGGGGCACGAATCTGTGGAAACGACGCAGATCTATCTCGAAGCAACACTCGCGATGAAAGAACAGGCACTCGCCAAGACCAAACCGTACGACGGCCGACGCGGCCGCTATCGACCTGGAGACTCGCTTTTGGGCTTCCTTAACAGTCTGTAGTGACCAAAACTATGTCGAGTCATTCTGCACTTCATCTACCATGTCGCCTGCAATTCTCGGGCGAAGCACGAATGCTGTCTTAATGACTCGGCATAGTTAGGAACACGGAATAGTGACGCAGGTCATGAAAACGGAAATCTTTGATTCCTGCATCGCTCTTCGCCAAAGTCAAATCGACTCTTCACGTCGATCAAACGTCCTTTCGTCTTTGGACTCGGAAAGACATACTCGCTGGTGTGCGGTAGTCCTTCCAACATTGCACGGACCGTCTGATTGATCGGAACGAAACGATCCTTGCCGTTCTTGGAAACTCGAATGTGAATCACCCCTCGTGGCAAGTCCACGTCGAACCAGGTGAGAGTCATCGGGTGTTGCTTTTCCAAGCTGTGCCACATTTCCCCGCCGGGTGTCCGCAAAGGTCGCCAATGCCTCGGCGAAATTCTGCTGGTTGTAGTTGCGTTCAAGAGCCAGCCTCGCCCCGTCGATGTCAGCCAGTACCGGATCAGTCTCGTTGAGTATTCTCTTAATTCGTTCGCGGTAACCTTCCTGCTCGATGTCCCGGAGATGACAAACATGCGATGGAGGCAGGAACTGAGAAGTAAACTGGATCGTCATAGACACACGGCTAAAAGACTATCAATCCGTCGGCTGGTGACCTTCTCTGAGATCCGCAAATTTATTTCTTTTTGGTCTTTTCGTACGGCTGAAATGCGGCTGGCGGAGAATGTCCTTCGACGCTAATGGCATACTCGCGATAGATGCTGCCTTCGTCCAGCTCGACGGCCACCGGATCCTCATGTATGACTTTGTTCTTCCTCAGGATCTCGATTCGACCTTCCGTCCGCAAAACACTTTCGGCTTCGCCTTTGACCTCCTTCTGTTGTTCCTGGCGCGCGAACAACTCCGCGATTTTTTCCGGCGTGAGATTGGCGGGGCCTTGTTCCGATGTTCCCTTCGCCCGGATTTTCCGGCCCAGCGTGATGCTGAAGTAACCATCTGCTTCGGTAGTGGCTGAGAGTTCTTTAGCTCCCACTTTGCTGCTGGTCAATCGCACGGTCAGATCAGGAAGCGGATTGAACTCGGCATCAGAGACAAAGCCGTGAAAGACTTCGTTACTGCCGGTGAGGGCGACCACGGCACGCCGCGCGCGCGTTTCTCCGCGACGCGCCATCGTGCGCAGGGTATCCGCCTCTTCAATTGACGCCTCGAGCACGGCAATGCGCGGGTCGTCCTTTTCGGCCGTACGCTGCAGCCGCTCGAGCTCGCGCCGCTGGGAAGCAGCGAAGGCTTCGGGAAGCGCGCTCAGCACCTTCGCCAGATCCAGGGCTGAGCCGAAAGCAGCTTGCTGCGCGCCCCTCAGGGGCCCGTCTATGAACTGACGACGCACGCTTTCCGGCGACGAGGTGTCCGCAAAAATTGGGGGGAAGCCTTCTTTGGTTGAATCAGTAGCCATGATGGTTGCTCCTGTGAATCATTGAATAGTTACTCAGACGAAAAGCACGTTCTGACCTTCGCATTCGTTGCGACACAGCGCTTCGATGAAAGCGACGTTGTCCCGGAAAACGAGCAGTTGCGGCAGCAGCGCGTTTGCCTTGAGGCAATGGGTCGACTGATTGTCAGTGGTGGTATTCATGATGCCTAACGACCAGGCAGACAACGCGACGCGCCCCCAGGTCTCTGAAAACCGATTATCGGCCTCGCGCACGCTACCGGCAAAGAAAAAGGCATCGAGGAGAAAAAAGACTGCGGTGCTGGTGATTTCGCACTGATTGTCAGTCAAGCCCAGGTCGTCGAGCGTGAAGATCAGTATCGAGCTCAAGCCAAATCCGAATGGTTGTTGGGTTATGTCCAGCGTCACCTGATTTTCGGTAAACAGGACTCTACCGGTCGCCCAGTTCCGCACCAACGGCGGCCATACCGAAACCGGCGGTCCCGGATTGATCACTCCGAAAACCTTGGCCAACGCGCAAAGGCTTTGACCTCCCGCGACTGGCCTTCCGCCAATCAGCGCCAGAATGAAAACCAGGAGCAGACCCAGTGTCCACTCGTTGCTGAAACCAAGGTTTCCAACCAACACGGTGGCGGCGATCAAATCAAAACTATTCCCCGTGTAGCCCTGAGTCACCAGGCGATTGCGGGCCACGACCACCTGACCGAGAGCCAGGAAGGTAACGGCGCGTCCCAGCGGCGCGATAATGATGTTGTCGCGCATGGCGCAGGTCGTAACGCCGTTGCGACCTTCCTTCCGGCTGATAAATATCTGATTTGTCGCCGTTGAGACCGGTTCGATTATCGGCATGACCAGCCAGATGTGGACGCCTCCACGGATTCCATTCAGCGCATTGCTGACCGGCTCCTGCGTCTTTGGTCCATTGTCGATAATGCGATTGTCATCCAGTTGCAGGCCCTGAACGATGATCGCAAACACGCCACAGATCGGGTCCAGATGAGACGTGCCGTTCAAAGTAAATTCGTTGCGCAAAATGCGGAGGTCGCTGACCTTGGCCAGCGCGATGCCCCCATAAGCGATGAATAACAGGAAAGCCTGTTTGACCTGCTCCAGTTTGCGCCGCATACAACGGGTAATTAGATTATCGGCGATGTAGAGGCCATGAACGCCCACCATGTCGCCGGTCTTAGCGAGATCAAAAAAGCGGACGACACCGATCCCGTTGATGCCCATGTCGGTGATGCGATTACCGGTGATCCGGATGTCGTAAAGATCTCCAGTAGAAACAAAGCGCACGCCGGGGTTGTTCGGATCCTCACCGTCCGTCAGGTCCGGCGGCCGGCACGGGTTGCATTCGTCTTTCGACCCCGGCGTGTCGGGCGTGTCGTCGTTCGGATCGTTTGAACCGACTTGATGGAGACTACCCAGAGTGATGCCGTTCCAGATACCGCCACGGATTATGTTGTTGTTGATGCGCACGCGATCCGAGCCGCCGGCGAGTTGAATACCGCCGCGCGTCGCAATGCCGACGTTAACCTGATCTGGCGGTGTGTTGACTCCAGCGGCCGCGCCCGCGGTGCCGATCGCCGGCGGGACGGTTGGTGCGGGCGGTCCGCCTTGACGCGGTAAGATTTCGATTATGTTTGAGTCGATGAGAATGTCGTCACCGCGAGAATAGATCGCCTGCCAGATCGTTGCCTGGTCGCGCATCTGAATCAGACAACCGCGAACCGTGACATGGCGCGCGTTGTTGACCTGTACGACGCTTCGTGGTCCCGACTCGATGGCCAGATCCTCAATCGTGATTTCAGTTGAATTCGAAACCATAAATGCCGGCTCAGGCGCGGCGTCGGCATTCGCAAGGGCTTGTACTCGTGATCTCGGTCCACAACCGTGGATGACGATGTTCACTCGCCGATCAATCACGACGTTTTCGTTGAAGTTGCCGGGCAATACGCAGATCTTGCCGCCCGACGCCGGCAACGCATCGACAGCTTTCTGAATCTTGCTGAAGTTTCCGAAGCTGTGCGAGCCATCACCCACCGTAAAGGTGCAACAGCCTTTGAGCCGCGTCAGCGGTAGAAAAGTAGGTCGGCAATCATCTTCCACCGTGAGGGATCCGCCGCCCCCTGGCCAGTGAATGATCCCCAGCGGCGCGATCCAGCGCCGGACTCCGTGCGGCGCCCGGCCGCTCTCCAGTTCCCACGGAACGAATACATTTGGTGTTTCCGGGCGCGCGGCGATAATCCAGAAATCGTTTTTTCGCAAATTGGCACCGGCAAACGTTACCTGAATTCCAGTCTTCGTCAGAGCTACCGGCGTGTTCGGAACAAAATTGATCGCCGGCGGCGAAGCAGTGTCGCCGCCACGATTCCACACGCGCATGTAGAAGTACTGATCTTCCGGAGGGTCCTCGTTGCTAATCTTGGGTTTGTCGGAACGCGCGCTCCACCGTTGGCCGAAGGCCATCACCGGCGTACCGCTGTCATTGGGTGGCGCGGCGTCAATGAACAAATCCTGAGTATCAGGGTTGTAACTCCCGCTCACCTGGGCCATAAAGCCAGATAGTTCGGCGTTCTTCTGTCCATTTGACAGAAGCGCGGCCCACGGCAGCAGCTCAACAATCTGACCCTCGAGGGGATAGTGCGCCTGATCCTTGGGGACCGTTAGCATATGTATTTTCTTGAATGCTCCCGTGTCATCGGTCTGAAGTTTCACGCGATAGAGCGGCGCCCCGTTATCGAATCCCCAGGTGAATTGATTGGTACCGACAATTTGCACTCGGAACGCCTGGTTCTCCGCGCCCAGGTAGCCGCCGTTTACCGGTGGCGAGCACAGATCATCCGTGCCTGAGGTCCCATCGGGTCCAACCATCAGCTTCGCATCCGACACCAATTCGAAATCGCCGTTGAGCGTACCCTCGGTATTGAGCTCGGTCAGCAACTTGTTGAAGGCCCCGGCGCAATCGACATCGCCGACGTTTCTCAGGACTCGCGCTCGCCGCAGAGTGCGGTTCCGGGCGGCCGTATCGGCGCCGCCCAATGCTGCTTCCAACAATTCTTTGTCTTCAACCGCCGATACCGGCTGCTGCCAGACATCGAGCCAGACAAAGTCAAACTGCTCGGATGCCGGCGCCGTGAGGGTCTCGCCTGGGAGTGCGCCCTGCTGCAACCAATCCTTCTGGAGGTTGAACGGTTCCTCATCTTCCATTTCGAGACGAAGACCACCGACATAGAAGGTCCCGGCACTCAGCACCAGTTCACCGCCGGCCGCTTTGAGACGGAACCCGTCGTCAGGGCTTCCGGCCGGGCCAATCACGTCAACGCGAACCCGACGCGCGTCTTCGGCGTCGAGCCGCTCGGCCTCGTTGAAGTCGTCATCGGTGAGCACGCGGCCCTGTTGCATGAGCACGCGGTCATAATGCTTTCGTTGATCGGTAGCGTCGCGTGAGATATCGATATTAGGCATAAGTCCTCTACTCAGGTTTCAAATACATAAACCGGGAGGAGCCCGAACGGAGCGAACTCCTCAACCTTGGCTCGCAAACTGTCGAATTTGATCGGATTCAACAGACCGCTAAAAGCTCCCATTTCAGATTTGTTTTCCGCGCCTCGCCGCAGGAACTCCGGCGCGCTTTCGGCCAGTTGTGCATAGCCGGGCTGCGCAAACACCGTCGAGGTAAAAGCCGCGTTGAAGCTCTTCACAAAATACGATTCGTAAGGATGCGGCACGCGACTGTGCGGCGAAGCGGGACTCGAAGGGTCTTGACGTTCCAGCACGGCACTGAACCGGAAACAGCCCGCTTGAGTGTTCGTGACGTTGGCCCGAACACCGTTACGCTTCTCATGATCACGCTTCCAGCAGGCACGGAAATCGCCGGCGCCGGGAAATGCTGGCCGTCGATTATTGAATCGCGAATTTCGAAATTGGTTAGCTCGCCGCCTTCGACCAGAATTGGACCGACGATTGAATTCTCGATGATGAGGTTCTCGACATTTCCACGAATACTCAAAGGCACGCCCCGGATCGGACTTCCGTTCACATCAACTCCACCGGGATCAAGAGTCATGTGACGCAGTATGACGCGCTCATAGTCACCCAGCAGGCGTATCTGACGTTGACCGGTGGCGCCGATCCATAGACCATCGAGTGTCAGCTCAGATTCCGTATTGGCCGACGTGTCCAGCAACCAGTTATGAGTCAACCGCAAGTAGGGCCGCCGGCGATTGGCCGCGCGAAACTCGAGCTGCGTGATCTGGGCGCGGTTGTCGATCGGTGTATAGGTTGCCGAATCGAGCACTTCAACCACGTGATGAACTATTGGTGGTGGCGGCGGTCCGCCGGGTGCCAGGAAGTTCGCGCCCGCCGGCAAAGTAGTCTGAATTGCGCCGCCATCTTTGATGGTGTGCGTGATGGGGTTCGTCAGGAATTCGGCGCGGTCGTAACCACCGGCCCCGATCTCTCCTGAAAATCCGTAATGATGCGAGACAAGTGGTTGCGGAGCTGCGCCGGAGCCGACCCAGAGCAGGCGACCGCGCCGCGGGTCGATCACCCACTCTTTCGCGACGCCCGATATCGTGGCCGCCCAGCTTTCGAGATCGCCGCCGACAATTAGCTCGCGGGCAGCGGGTACGAACCGCGGAGGAGCCAGATCGCCGCGAAACGTTTTGACTACGACTGAGGCGTCTGAAGGATCCTCAGCAGTCGAGCTCGGCGCAGTGTCTGTCGGGAACACGCCGACCGGAAGCAGCGCCCGCTTACCGCACTCGGCAATCAAAGCCCCAACGAGAAGTGGATACCACGCCAACGGATTCCTGAGCGCGTTGCGCAACGCCGCGGTCAGGACTGCGGAGATTTGAAACAACCGCGCTTCGCTGGGAATACGCTGGCCGCGAAAGCGACGGAGCAGGGCCAGTATCGTGTTGGCATTGGCGGCTGACAGCGAGATTGGAGGCGTGGTCAGCCGAGTGAACAGGCCGGCCAACACCTGCTCAGTGATAATGAATGCCGCGTGGTTCAACACCCGGCACCGCATGGGGCTCGGAACTTCCCACTCTTTGGCAGAGATCCACTCTTCCCAATCTACTCGTCGTCGATCGTCGGTTCGATTCCGGCGAATAAACAACGGAACGTCGCGTCCCGAAGGGTCGAAAGTAAACGTGCCCGCCAGCGGCCCCGGCCGCGGCGTGATGTCGTCGAGCCGCGTTGATGCCAGCCGATAAAGATGAAATCCGAGCTTGGCGATGCCATAACGTCCATCTCTACCCCGTGGGCGCCTGACGTCCGGCGTATGATGAAACTCATCGAAGGGGGAATCGGCGAGCTCCGCGCCGTGCGCGCTGCGCAGATCTGCCCAGCCTCCCGGCGACGTCCCGGTCAGCAGTCCTGCCAGGGGCTCAGGCTTAGGATCCAGACCATGACGCATCCGCCCGAGCCGGAGGAACTCTTCGACTAGTTTTCCTTCCCAGCCGGTAATGTCGGCAATCAGTTCTTCAAGAATGCGCGGCGTGCCCGCCCGGCGGCGGTAGTAAATCGTCTTGGCCACATCGACGCGCCGCCCGCGCAGATTCAGTGCAGAGACCATCCGCGTGGCCACGAGTTCGCCGATGTACGGGACCGCCCACTCCGAACAAAGATCGATGAAATTATCGTCCCAGAGGTGATCGTTGCTTCGTCGCAGCGTGGCTGCCTGCTGGGCCAGGACTTCGACGAATCCTCGCAGCACGCCCCGCGGTTCGGCCAGGCCATCCTGTTCCCGATAGTGTTCCGGGATCAGAGCCCAGAGCTTCTCTGCATAGTAACGGTCGAAGTGATCATGCACGGCCATTACTCGCTCCTCCCGTTTAGAATCAGTCCGTTTGAAAAGTCGAAGTAATAGCCGGCCGGAGGCTTGATGCCGTAGTCGACAAACGGAACCGATTGGTAGGTCAGTCCGGTTATAGACACCACGCCGGGAATTGCGAGCATGAACTCGAACAACCGGCTGCGGAACAAAGGCTTGCCAATACCCAGGCGTTCCGGCGGCAACAGCCCAATCTCAACATCCATCAGCGCCGCCCGAGCACTGGATAACACTTCGTCCTCAAAGCGCCTCGGATCATGAGTGAGCTGAATCGAGAGTAAGGCGGGCGACGCGACGGCGCGCTCGACCTGTATCGGCGTGTCCGGTTGCGTCAGGCTTCTCAGCTTACTGAGGATCAGCTCGGTCAAATCTCCATCCGCGAGATACCAGACATGCGCGGCGGGAACCTGGAGCTGGTTGCTCCAACGCCATTCGGCGCCGACCGCGCGCACCCCCGCATAACTCGCCGCCGCCGCTTCCAGGTCGGCCAGCGACACCGCTCGTCCCAGCAGGAGCGCGGATCTCGGTGCGAACTTCGCCAGGCTGCTCGAAGATTCTTCGTCGGCGCCGCCAAACGGCGCGACCGGACTACGAATACTCTTCAAACCAGTGACCGGTTTCGCGAGTTGAATGATTGATCCGGCGGGGGGCATGTCGCCACCGGCGCCCTGACGGTAGTAAGCGACCACCGATGCTCCGGTTTGCAGGCGCCGGCCGAACACTCCATCGCCAAACGTGATAACACTTTCACCCTTATCGTTTTGCCGCACGATGTAGATCTCTTCATCGCTTTGGCGTCCGAAAAAGCTGTGCACCTCGGTCCACTGCAATCCATCGACGTAGACCTTCAACGTGCTCTCGAGTCCGGAGGGAGTGCCGGCAGATGAGAAGGGCAGGAAAGTCAGCGGGCTCTTCTTCAAGGTGAAACTCTGGTTGGCAATAGCCGCATCTCCCGAACCCAGCGCCTCGCCTTTGACCGTTTCACCGCGCGATGCGCGAATGACATTGCCCAGCAGGTCTACCGGCGTGGCGAGCGTCTCGGGCCAGGGATCGCCGCTCACTGAGAACTCGCCGGTAGAAAAATCCAGGCTGCCGGGACGAGTCAAACCCGAACCATTAAAGTCTTCGAGCTGAAATTCGCCGGGAGCGGAAGCGTCGCGTGGCAGTTCGATCGGCGTCCGCACTTTCAGACTGTCGGTGTCGCTGATTTCGGTAAACGCTTCGACGGTGACCGTTCCGGCAGACACGAGTGAGTGATAGATCACCACCTCAGTAGAATCGTCCAATGTCAGCGCGTACAAAGTCAGACCCGGTAGCGACGGTTCGACAACGACCTTGGTGGTGCGCGCCTCAATTGCCGGAACGGGCACTTTCGCAATGATGTTGTCGTTGGCGTCCCTAACCTCCGAGATGTCTTCGGGCTGAATCACCACCGAACCGATGCGCGCGTCGATCACTCGGCGCGGAAATAGATGGGCGGATCGCTGAACGATCACATCCTGGCCCGTGTGAATCGCCCGGTTAATCGACTCCAGGAGGAACCACGTGCCGGTCGGAAAACCTACGAAAGCGGAAGGTCCCAGCAGGAAGCTCGCGCTGGTGACCGCACCCTCTGCGGAAGCCAGCCCGAGGTTACCGGAAAGCAGCGGCGCAAAATTCGAGTTGAACTGCGGACCGTAGCCACCCGGGGTCTGGCTCCACAAGTTGGCGGTGGCCGAAGGCTTCCACAGCTTCACCGAACTCACGGCCGTGTTGGCGGGCACCGGCACGGAACTGGAAAGTTCAATCTGTGAGTAGATCAAATGATCGGTTCCTTCATGATCAGAGACGCTGGACACTGTGCGGGCGTAACGATCGCTGCCAATCTCTACCAACACGATGTCGTCTTTCTTCACGGCCACCGCACCCAATTCACAAAGAAACGCGGTGCGGTTGCCGGCGCTGGCGCCAAAGGTCGACGGCCGCAGTGGCACGAGTGGCCATACGTTGAGTAGCGGGTGAATGGTGGTCTCGTTAAGCAACTCGAAAACCTGCGGCGGGTTACCGGCGAACGCCCCCGATCGAAAAGCTGTGCCCAAAGGTAAAGTGACCGCCTGTCGTCCGTCGGCGTATGCGGCGAGATCTGCGAGCGCGGCGACTGCCGGCCGCGGGATGTATCCGAGAGGATCTACGAGTTTGCGCAGCGACTCGCGCCGTCGGGCAGTCCGCACATACGACTCGTGGGCCAACACCTCGTCGTAGAACGACGTGAGATCGCACACGTAGGCCCACATTTCGAGCAGCATCATTCCAAAATCTTCCGGATGACGGCCGCGCCATTGCCCAATCGCTGTCAGTTCCTTTTTCAGCCCGTCGCGATCGCGCTCGAGGAGGAACCGCAAAGACCAGAGCGGATGGTTTTCGAGGCCTGCCGTGCTGCGAATCGAGATAGCGCGCAGCAACGCCCGTCGAAATTCGGCAAAGGTGCCCGTTTGGCGCGGCAACTCAGTCAGTCCGGAAACGATCAGCGTTTCAGGTGGAAAGCGGAAATCGTCGCAAATGCAGTTCATGCGCCTCCCTCCATCACTAATCGCACGGCGCCGCGTTCCGGCAGCTCAGCATTGTTCTCGACCCGAATGATCTCGTCAGCCGCCACGCGATAGACCAATTCGTCAAAGAGGCGCAAAGCAAACGAACCGCGCCGCCGAATGAAAATCTCTTCCACGGCGCGCACGCCGGGAACGGCCTGAATCACCGCCTCGAGGCGAGCTCGCTCGAGCGGGTCGCCAAAAGTCCATTGATCCGGAGAGAAGAATCCCGGCCGCGGTCGCACTCCGCGCCGTCCGAACAACGCTTCGAGCACGGCTTCCTTAACGTCACCGATGTAAGAGGTGGGCGCGACACAGATATGAATTTCCAGATCGAGATTCGCAAACCTGGGGTTCATGCCGTGGGTTTCGCGCCCTGCGAGCCGGTAGCGATTGAGCTGTTGCTCGAGTTCGCGTCGCTCTTCTTCAGTCAGAGTGAAACTCCCCTTGGGATCGGGCGTCGCAAAAAGCGTGAGCCAACTGCCGGTCCAGCGAAACTGCGCCCCCGCGCGCTGCACCCAGTCGAGCTTTTCGACAGCCGCGGCATAGTCTTCCGCGCGCACGGCGCGAAATGTCTCGGCCCGAAATGCGTCCGGGGCCACATGCCGGACGTCAGCGGGGCTTTCCGGATCGAGGGCATCGATAACCCCAAATCTATTGGTCACCGCATTTACAAAGGGAAGCCCGGCGGGATCAAAGTCCATAAGCGACTCGGCCGCGATGTTGTCGCCGCGGCCGTGGCCGAGCCGGTAGACGACCCGAAAATTAGTGCCGCGCGCCGGCGTCTCGCCGAACTCATTGTTACCAAACTGCAGCGTCGCTCCCCGGCCACTGGCATAGTCGAAGTGAACAAACTCCTGCGCCGTGTCCGTCTCATCGACCCGGCGGTATAGCGCCACGCGTCGCCACGATCCATCGTCCAGAGTGAAGTGGGTATCAGTAGGAAGCGAGGAGCTAACACCGAGCATCGACCTTTTCCATTCCCACTCACTGTTTGTTCCGACGTCGATTAAGCGAACTTCGGGCGCTGCATGATCCAGGCTCGGTCCATGCGAGACGACATTTCGCGCTTCAGACCCGGGCAGCGAAAACAGCAACGTCGAACGCTCCATGGCATGAGTGGAAAAATTCTCGTTGTAGAAAGTGTTTGAGGCTGGCGATGGCGGGGGCATCGGCGCCGGCGGCACGGCCGCTACCGGATTCGGTTCGATATCAAAGAAGGCTTCCAGCGTTTCACCCGCAGTCGCCGGAACGATGTTCCCCCGCACGACGAGGGTTTCGAATTCCAACTCGAACACCGTCGCCTGGGCCTTTTCCCATTCGAGCCGCGTGATGTTCGAAGCCGTCAGCGGATCAAATTCATCGGTCACACGGATTAGTCGAACCAACCAGGAACGTTCCGGTACGCTGGCGTCAACCGGACTGGTCTTGAGCACGACCCACTTGCCGGGCACGTCAGGATTCGTGAAGTCCTCGAGCGGTAGATCTGCGAAGTGATGACCGGTGACATGCAGGAACGTCGAGCCCACCAACAGGCAGGTATCGTTTTCATCCCACTGGTAAGCCTTCAGCTCGTTGGCGGCATTGCGCAGATTAAAGGTAGAGCTGGGAAAGATATTGCTTTGCGATGCCAGGACTCCGAGCGGAGGAACCAGGCCGCTATGACCCTGCACGATTCCGTGCCCGACCTCATACACGGAGGGGCTGCGATGCCGGCGATCGGTTGCCGGTTCACTGGGCAACACAGGTGGCGGCACCCAAACAGCGTCCCCCGCGGAAACCAGATGTACGGGCGCCGAAGCATCGACTTGGAAATCGAGCCAGGTCGTTCCTCCTTTGCCGTCGTGCAGGTAATAGTCGATCATGCGCAAATGGCGGCGCAAAGATCTTCGCTGGGTGGCGCTTTCGAAATAACCTTCGCGTGAGATCCGATCCTGGTAATAAGCAAACTCGTCGCCCATCGCGCTCATTACTTCTGCCAGCATCATGCCAACGTCGGCTTCCAGCCGGTCTTTCCAATCGGGGTGACGATCCGAAGCAAAGTCGAGCAGCGCCTGGCGAATACTCCAGAAATCCCTCGCCAGATAATTGACCGGATAATCGACGAGCTCGTCTTCGGGACACTCGTGCGGGCGCGGCGCGCAGTCGAGCTCGCTCGGACAATTCGCTTTGAAGCTGAACCCGACTTCGCTGAAATATGGATCCACGAGCGGATCGTCCAGGCGGAATCGATAGCGCGAAAAATCTCCGGGCTGGCTGGTTTCCACCTGCAACACGCGGCGGCCGAAAAGCGTGAGCCAGGTTGGTGGTGAAGCAGGATCCAAAGGCACCACGGGCAGGAATTCGCCGCCCGAGGGACTGAAGATCGAGATTTGCGATGGCTGGACCGCGCCAATGATCTGTTCCGCGTTCAGCGTCGCGTTCGGATGAAAGAAAACAAACAGGGTCCGCTGATTTTCGCTGACAAAGACAAAATCAATGCCGACGATGTCGTCGCGTCCGTGAATATTCTCGATACGATCAATAGCAGCCATGATTAACGCGTCACTTCCACATTGAGAAAGCGGCGTTCGCCTTTCGCCTTGAGTGTGTAGGCGATTTTGATTTCGAGCCTTTCGTCGAACGCCGCCGCCTTCACGTCATTCACGGTGATGGCCGTTCCCAACCACTTCGTTAGCGCCTCAAAGATAGTTACCTGGGCGATCGAAGCCGATACTTCGCTGTTTGGTGCAAAGACGAGCCGCTTAATTCCACAACCGAAATCCGGTCGATTGATACGCTCGCCCGGCGCCGTGAAGAGCACCTGAAACATCATCTGCTCAATGTGCGCGGCATAGTTTTCTTCCTCGGCCAGGCGGCCCCGGCCGGGGTCGACGGCGATCGGATGCTTGATGCTGGTGAACGGTTCTGCCATAGCTATTGACTCTGCACCCGAGCCTGGGTGCTCACGATGGCCACCGGTCCCTGCGGTACCTGCAGCGCGTTCTGACAAATTCCAACGCTGCTCAGGCTGAGCGTCGGCACGCCGTTGATCTTCGCCCGCAAATCAGTCACCACCCAGCGAACGGTCAAACAGGGACTCGGTATCGTGCCGAGGCCCACTGGAATCTGAAACGGACAACCGGAAACCAGATATTGATCGGTAGCCAGCGCCGCAGGTGCGTTGGCGACCATTACGCGCGCGTTCGCACTGACGATCTGCACGAAGCCTCCGTGCGGGCACATGAGTATTGAAGTGGCGCTGAGTGTGTTGCCCGCCATTCAGATCACCTCCCAAGCGCCGTTGTTGACGATCACCGTCGCGGCGGTGACTTCCACTTTTCCGGCCGCCAGTTCACTAACTACGCCGGTCGAGCCGACGGTATGTTTGGCCCCGCCGCTTTCACTTTGGATATCGCCGGCCAGCGTCACCTTCGATTGACTGGTAGTCTGCATCTTCATTTCGTCCGCGCCGTCGTCGATGCGCATCGTCAGTTTTTCCGTCTTCCAGATTTTCACGGCCGCGCCACCCTTATCCGGTAACTCGTCGTCGGCCCAGAAACAACCGGTCCAGATCGGATAACTCGGATCTCCGGCTTCAAACTCTACCCACACACCTGTTCCCGGCTCGGGCAGGCTGTAAAAGCCCACGCCCTTTCCGGCGTACGGAACGCAGGGCATGGCCCAGCACTCCACCGCGCCCAGGACCGACGGCACCCTGACTTTCAATCGCCCGCGATTCGTAGCGTCGGCATTGTCGCTGACGGTGCCGCGGTACTTGCCGAAGAAGTGGCCGCGTATCCAGTGCAATATGTGTTGCTCTAACTCCTCATTGAGCATGATTCAGTCCGTCCAGCCATTGCGAATGAGTTCAAAGTCCATGAAGTGCCCCGTCTCGTTGATTGAATGATGCACCGACGAGCAGAACCATAGTCCGCTGTGCCGCGAGCCTACGCCCCGTAGATTCACCAGCGTGTGAGAGCGCAGTACTTTTTGCAGCGTGCTGATCGTGGTGGTTCCTGAGGCGCGCAGGAAAAAGGAGGCGTCGATCAAGGCACTCTCGCCGCGCGCCTGCAGATCGCCGTTGTCATCGACCGGCGCTACGACGTGGACCACGCGTGGCTCAGAAACGATGTCCGCCAAAGCAGTTCCTCCCAAAGCAGTGAGCGGCGAACGTGGCACAGAGCCGGCAATGTCCGATTTGTTATTCAGATCCAGCTCGGTCAAATCGGCTTTTGTGGGCGACTCGACTTCCCAGCAGATTTGCAGGGCGCTTACGGCTGACCTCGGTTGCGTGAGATTCACGACCAGGTCGCAAGTCGCCTGGCCATTTAATGGCGGACGTTTGAAATGCGCGGTCTCAACTCCAAACTCATCGCACGTGACCCAAAACAGGTTTCCATTGCGGCGCGCAAGCCGGCGTACGAAGGCGAGATCCGTTTCGCGCTGAATCAGCGTGTGCTTCAACTCGAAATGACCGGCCGATGTGGTTTCAACGTCGGGCGCCATTCCGGCCTGCCCCACAATGGCCGCGACGGCGGCGCTGTCGGTCAGGTCAGTCCATGCCACTGCTTTGTCTTCGCGATCCATTTTGATCGTCGAGTCCGCGCCCAGCACTGCCAGTGAAGACCCTGCTCCTCCCTGCACGAAGTTGATCTGCTGGCTATACACCGGTCCTTTCACCAGACATTCGGTGGTGCCCTGGTTTGGCACTAGAACCGAAATCTCAGAACCGGGTCCGAGCTTCTTATCCTTGAGCAGTGGAAAGTCACCGGTGTTGATATCGAAACGGTAGTCGAGTCGATATTGAGTAGGTTGCCCGATGCGTTCGATGACTTCGACGGACGCGGCCGACGCCACCGTTTGATCCGGCGCTCCATTTACTCTGATCGATATTCCCAGACCCATACAGTGTTATTTGGCCTTCACCGGGATTTCGATCTCCCGGGCTTCGGTTAACGCTTCGGGCAGCATCTTGTCGTTCTGTTCGGCGATCCGCCAGTAACCCGCCGGATCGTTCAGGTACCTGGACGCCAGCAGATCGAGGCGCTCGCCCTGCTTGAGCAAGTGAAGTCCTAACAGCACCTGTTCCGGAGGCGGCGGTGGCACAATCACTGTCACCTGGCGCCCTCGGTGATCGGTAACCACGTAGGTTTCTGCTTTGACGTAACGACTCTTGGGATCGAACATGCAATTACCTCAGATCGGCAGCCGCCCGACCGGTTCGAACGTTCTTGGGGGCTCTTGCTCCGCCAGCGACTTCTTCTGCCCCTGTGTAAATCTGTAGCAAGCTATGGCCAGCTCGACCACCTTGGTTCGACTTGATTCGCCGGCAATGTTGACCAGGTGATCCTCATTAAGGACTGTGAGGCCCATGCTGACCTTGGCTCGCACCGGAAATAGCGAGGCTGAGTATTGCTGCTCTTCAACCGAGAATGTGGTTACGCGCACTGGAACTATGCGAGCCGGCCCCCAGGAGAAGAGGACGATCGGAACCTCCAGTCGCGGTATGACGTCGGCAGTCCCCTGCGTGGATGAAGCGTCCTCGCGACGCACCGAGTCATTCTCCGGTACATTCAATACTCCGCTGACCTGGTCGGGCGACGGTGGATAGCACAGCATCTCGAGGGCATAGAGGCGATCGGCGATGCCGGCAGTAATGGCAACCGGATGCGTTAGGGGCTCTTCAAGCGCATCCGCGGCGTCGAGTTCGAGCGTCAGGCTAATTGCTTCATCGGGGTTGAACGGCTGTGAGAGCTCATTGAGGAGTTTGACACCGCCCTTTTTGGCCTCCTCCTCGCTACCATATACAACGCGCTCGCGTGGTTTCCACGGATTGATTGTGCGGGTCATCGTCTCTGGGTTGTACTGAAAGACGATGAGCTTCGGCTCAGGGTCCAACATCGGCTCCGCGTAATGAATGAACGCGCCTTTGATAAGTAATGGACTTCTTGAATAACCGGTTAATGGCATGATTTAGATCCTCAGGGAGCGCGCCAGCCGGCCTTGCTCATTACCGTGTCGTTATTCGCCAGGGCGCGCCCATAAACGTTAGTCATATCCTGAGCCGTCAAGTCGTATTCGGACTTTAACTTTGCCTTGCCCGTGTCAATCGGCTCCGAATGGTCTCGAGCCGCGATGCCGCGGTAGTAAGCCAACTCTCGCGTGAATAACCCGTGCTTCAGCGCGGGCAACATGATTTCGTGCATCCAGTGATAGGTTTCGATCATCGCCTCCTGGATTAGTCTCTCGGGCTTCTCGCCAGCGGCTCTCTTAGCCTCGACAGCACCGTTCCATTCGAGGGTCTCGTCGCTCACCTTGAACTTGCTCTTCAAAGCAGTTTTGAATTGCCTCTGGATCGCAAACCCCTGCCGGACCGGTCCTCCTCCCTGGTCATCCTTGCTGTCTGTATCCTCTTCGTCGTCAGGGCTCCAACGGCCCTCGCGATTGATGTGGAGCCGGCCGCGCTTATGAAGATCGGCGCTCACCAGAATCGCCGGCATCCCGGCGCCCCGGCTGCTCTCGAGTCGGTCCAATTCGTAAAGTTCGAGCCGCCGATCCGCACCTTGAAAGTACTCACGGTCTTGTCCCTTCTTGGGATAAATTCCGGGATACTCTTTGTCTTTTTGCCACGCCGGTATGGTGGCGATGTGGTTGCGAAAGTACTGGACCAGCAGGTACTGCGTCGTATGGTGCGACTCACGGTCAGTACCTTTCTGTCCCTTGTGGGTACCGATACCCAGTGCGATCCCATCCTGCGTGGAAGGATCCAGATACTTCGCCTTCGGCGGGATGATTAGCTTCTTCTCAAGCTTGCGTTTACCACCGTGGATCCTCACTTTGTTGAAAGCCTTGACGAAATCGGCGCTGAAGCGGAACTTCTCAACTCCGAAATCCCACACAAACGGATCCGGTCCGAGCGCCGCCAGTCGTGCGTAAAGCTCAGCCCGCAGCTCCGCCGGATCGTCGCCTCCCCCAAGATCCGCTGTTTGCATAACTTCATCCCAAAGCGGTTTGCCGGTCTTCGAAGTCGGCGGGATGACTCCGAGGTGCACGTAAACCAGCTCGATGCTGGTGAGTTTGAGTTTTGGCGGATTGATAAACTTCAACTGCATCCCGACGCCGGTCCGGGCGAGGAGGAAGCCTTCGAGGAGTGTCACAAAACGCGGGAAGTCCAATGTGGTGTCTTTGGGGCGTCTTCCCTTGCCTTTGGCTTTTGGGCCGGGCTGCTGAGCCATGGCCGCTACCCGGAGAATGTCCGTCTCTTGAACTGTAGCGGCGATGTGGGCGCGGAGCAGGTTCAGAACTTTCCCGACGAATTTTTTGTGATTGATCTCACCTTTCAGGCCCTCGGCCAGTTTATTCCAGGCGCCCTTCGCGTCGGCCGCCCCCGGAACTTTTTCGTCAGCTGTTGTCGCTTCGAAATCGCCGGCGCTTTCGAAAGTCGTGAAGCTGCTCAGGACATCGGTGACGGCTTCTTCCAGATTCGGCTGTACGCCCTCGGCCCCCGAGTTGACTTCGATCGGCTCTCGAGCTACCGCGCTGTCGGCCTTGGCCATTGCGTCCGCCGCGGCCTCACGCATCTGATCCACAATCAACCCTGCGCGCGGACGCCCACGCAACGGGCGCGCATCCTGCGCTCGATCTTTAGGCCGCGGCCCAGTCTGCTGCAACACGTGAGTCAATTCATGACGCAGAACTCTCGCGCCCAACGACGAGCGTGGGTCGAGCCCGGGCCGGAAGAAGACATGGCTGCCTGAAGTCACGGCTCTGGCGCCGATTTTGTTGAGATTCGATCCCGTGTCGTCGCCGGTGTGAATGCGGACGTGTCTGAGGTCGTGACCAAACCGTCGTTCCTCGATCAGGCGCACCGCCGCGGCCAGCGGTTGTCCAGCAGTCGCGGGCAACTCACCGAGGCGGCCGCGTTTCGGGACCGCCCCATGCACGGTATAGGATTCGGCCATCGGGTCGCCCTCGCGCTTGAGGCCGAACTGTCCTTTCTGCTTTAAGTCCGGCTTTCCCAGGCCGAGGAAAGTGATTTCGGTGCTTTCAGCGAGGGTGTTGGTGCGGCCGTAGATTCCCTCGACCAGCCCGTTACGCGCCTCCAACAACCGTTCGTCGATCGGGTCGAGGATATATGTTTGCCAATAGAGGTTCGGATCGAAGCGGCTGCCCTCGACAAAGTCGGCAAGCGCATTCGCGACCAGGCTTCTAAGGTCCTGGTATTCCTTCGTGTATTGGAGCACGCTCCTGGCGATCGCCACCTTCGCACCCAGGCGCGAGAGAAAGAAGTCGAACAGGAATTCAATGATGTTCGCAAGCGGGATGAGAACGCTCGGCAGCACCCCTTCACCCAGGTGCTCGAGCATTGCACTGAGTCGTGTTTTGAAGTCCCCGGTCTCCGCCGTCATCTGGGTGCCCACGGTGGTCGACATGGCTTGCGGATCAGCGGCCCCTTGCGCCGGATCGGCGGATTTCTTCTCTTCGTCGGCCGGCATCAATTGGTCAAGCACTCTTACCACTAACTCCTGTCCGGTGACGCCTCCGGCCTGGAGACGACGGATCCAGAACGCCGTGTCGACCGCGCGGCTTAGTAGCCAGGCAAGCATGGGCCTGGTGACGATCGAACTGTGCAGAGAATGAGCCGGACCAGCCACGCGGAGCCTCACCCACCGCAACGCGTCAGCCAACCGCCTGCCGATCCGGCGCAGAATAGAGATCACCTTCGCGAATTTGCCTGTTACCTTAACGCCGGTCGTGTCGTCCGCGGGTCTGCGCCTATTGCCGAAGGGTTCCAGGCCGTGACCCAGAATAAAGAACTTGATCATCGTCTCGGGCAGGTGCTCCTTCAGATCATTAGCGAACGTCTCGAGGCGCTCGAGCGGATGATCCTTAAGCGCCTTGACGATCTTCGGAATTTCGTCAGTGAACTTGACGATCATTATTCCCAGCCTGGCGATCATCAGTTCCTGGCCAATTGCTGGAATCAGCTCCATCACCTCGATCATGAAGTTGCCCAGGCCCTCGAGAGCGTCAGCCGTTTTTCCCAACATGACGCTGCGAGTGTGGTTATAAAGCGCCTCGGTTAACTCGGCGAGCTCTTTCCGGTTCGCCATTTCCTGCCCGTCCGGAAGGTCGCCCGAGGCGGGTGGGTTATTGTTGGCGATCACTTCAAACTCGTCTCCGTTTTTGAGGAAGGTCGCCAATTTGAGTGGCTCGCCTGGCCGCAAACGCTTGCCCGATCCATCCTTAACGATGGGATCTTTGGTGGAACTGGTCATGGCGCTGAAGGCGAGCGATGGATGATAAGTAAACTTGTTATGTACCTCGACCAGCTCCCAATCGTTACCGCCGATCTCCATCGTGTTCTTCTCACCAGGTTCGATTTCATAGGACTCGCCCACGCTCTGCAGGGTGCGACCATCCGTGCTTCTGAAGCCCCATTCCTCCTGCATCTCCAGCCGGGCTTCTTCCATGTGCCTCGCGACCTGTTTGACCTCGTCCTCATGCACGAGAAAATCCTGCTGAATGTGCTCGGCGCGGTCCGGATACTTTTCGTTTCGGAAAAGCACCTCCTCGATCTTTTTGCGCTGGTCTGCGCTCGCGCTCGCGAGGTCCTGTTTTGTTTCGTCAACAAATTTGAGCGTTGCGGTCAGGGCATCGAAGAAGAACGGCGGGAGCGCCGCGGCGCGCCTGGCATTGTGAAAGGCATCATTAAGATTCGGGGCCAGGCTAAGAATCAGCAGTGCGCGTTGACGGTAGTAGTCATCGCTGGGATCCGACGCGAACTGCCAGATTCTCTCAGCCACCTCCTTCCGAACATCCATGTATTTGAAGGTGGGTTTGTACGAACTGAGCGTGGAGGCGAGCAGGGCTCTCTGATTGCGACGTTTCAGCGCGGTGAGTTGGCGCAGCGCATCGATGAATTCCAGGCTCGCTCCTTTAATACTAGCGTCAACCGCGGCGGTTATGTCATCGCTAATCGTTCCGCCCAGATTGATGAGTGTATCCAGCCATTCTTCGTCACCCAGACTCTCGTACGCAGTCATGCGACTGATGAACGGCTCCGAGCCTCTTAGCAAAGTGATGATGGCGGTGAGGTCGGGAACGATCCACGCCAGGATCGGATCAACCAGTGGGGGCTTGCTTAGCGCAACCCATTTCCAGTTCGCTCCGAGACCACGCGCAGCACTCAAACGAGTTAGCTCATCGAGACTTTTTCTGCTGGATTCGATGATGTCAAAATTGCTGATCTTTCCGAACGGACCGGAATCCTCATCTCGCAGGACGAGGACATGCGTCCGATCCGGCTCGCAGCGCCACGGTCGAGGCAATGCATCAACGCTCTGCTTTAACTTCCTTTGGTCAAGCTTTTCCTTCGGATCTTTACGCGACTGATCTACTGTTTTGTTAATAGTGTCGGTAAGGGACTCAAGATATTTCGAGTAAAAGAAGCGGGCAAGATGTTTCGATTCCATTCCGTGGAAACCAACAATCTTACCGGGCAAATCGATCTCCATCTGATGCACTGGAAAATCAGCCTTTACTTCCCATTGCCCCGGCACTGCGAGATAGCTGGCGTCCACATCCTTGCCAAGCAGGATTCGGCCGACGAGATCGTGCAGGTCGGCCCAGTGAGCGACCTGGGCCATCACCAGCATCTTCTCAGCGAGACGATAACGATGTGCCAGGCGCCCGTCGGCGTATTTTCGATCGTCCTTCTTTGCCGAGTACGATTTCAGGAGCGTCGCGAACTCAGACGTCCAGAGCATTACCCAGCCGAGGACGACCACTTCCATAGACTCAAGGCCACCTTTGTGATGAGCGCGCAGTAGTTGCTGTTGAAGACTGAGGAGGAAGTTGTCCTTAAGACGGCCTTCTAAATCGATCGTTTTCTCGAGGGCCCGGATTCTTTTCTGGTACTCCTCGGGCGCCGGTACGTCAGTGATTTTGCCGGTGTCATCGAGGAAGAAAAGACCGCCGGGCGCGGTTACGGACATGAGAGCCTTGCGAAGAGGGGCCATTAGCGGATCGTCTTCGGCAAATGGCCGATTCATTTCCACGAAGCTCCGAATCTTATCGACACCTTTCTTTTCAGCCGTGACGAGAATGGTATTCACCGCAACGTCGATACCGATTACAAACCGCCAGTAGTTTGTTGCTTTTGCCGCCAGGGCTTTCCAGCTCTGCAACATCTTGAGCCGAATTTCCGTCATCGGCTCCGGCTTGAATTTTTCGAGGTAGTCGAACAACTCCTCGGCGTTGCGCATTCGGCGACGCTCCTCCGGTTCCTCCGGCCTTCGCTTGGCGATGTCGGCCTCGATTCGCGACATTACCGTTATCCGAAAGCTATCCAGCTCACTCAGTAGTTCGAACGCCATTAGCATTCGGTCGTTAGACAGCAAATCAGGTTTGACGCCGAGAAAATTGTCGAATGCCGCGGCCTTCGCTTCGGTGAATCCTTCAAGGGATTGGATAGAACGCCATGGGCTGAACAGGAACTGCTCAACCGTACTCACGAAGCGGCGCGTCCACAGTGACTTAAGCGGCTCGTATTCAAACGCCGGTGCAAGCCAGTCCTCGCCGCGAGGCTTCAGGTATTCCCGGAATTTCTCGCGCGGTCCGAAAGTTGTTTTGATCGCAAACGTCGGGTCGGCATCCAACAACAGCGCGGCGGCTTCGAAGGTCGCTTTAGTTCCGGTGACCTTCAGGCAGTCAAACAGAAAGTCTCGGGCTGGCGCGGACAACTTCACTACTGTCGATCTGTGTGTGTCGTTGTATTCACCTGTTTTGGCGATTGCGAGCATCCACCCCGCCATGACGGTTGATTCATCAACGTACAGCCGGTTTCCTCCCCACCCACCGACAAACTTGATCAGACCTTTCAGACTCTCATCGGCATCCGGCCTGTTGCCGTGGCGGGTGGCCAGCGCCTCGAATGCTTTATCGGGAGAATCAAGGAAAGTGGGCTTGCCGTCAGGATAAAAATCTTGACGCTGAATTTCTCCGCTGCCCGGAACCGTGGTCGCTGCTCGTTTGTTTCCTGCACTGGTCCGGCCGGTTTGCTGCAAAACATGCGTGAGTTCGTGTGCGAGGAGTCGCTTTCCTTCGAGCGCGTCGGGCTTAAATCGCCCGAAGTCAAAATAGATGTCGCGGCCGCTCGTGAAGGCGATAGCGTACTCAGCTTGCGCCGAGGCGGCTGCGGCGCTGTCAGTGTGAATACGCACCGCCGAGAAATCTGCGCCAAAGGCGCGCTCCATTTCGGAGCGAATGTCTGCGCGCAAGGGCGAGCCCGTACTCGCCGGATTCCAGTAACCGGCCGCCACGGCAGGACTGATCCGGCGCGCCAGTCCAGTTTCATTTCGCAGCATTCGCACCGACATTTCATCAGCCTGCCGCTCGAGCGCATTTGCCCGCTGATGATTTCGGGCACCGGGCCGGGCTTTCGCCTGCACGCCGTGAGCAGCCACACGCGGTGCGCTGTTTTTTGTCGATCCGCTTTTTCGGGCAGTCGCTTGCATGACCCTCGCTTAATCCAGTCCCCGCCGCACGCCCATCGCGATCTCGTCCGCCGTGCGATCCATCGACGATCGCCGCTCGGTCCCCACGCGCACCGAGAGCGCGTCGATCTCGCGTGAACCCTCTTTCGCCAGTGGCAACTCAGCCAGGCGCTGCGCCACCATCTCTCCCAAACGTCGAGCCTGTTGCGGGCCCAGGTGCGGCACGCGCAGGTGCAGTTCTGAGATTTCCACCGTGGCTCGCTTCATGCCGCCTCCTGCAGTCTGAGGATTCGGTCGCGCTCTCTCGGCCCAATCGCGCGCCCTTCTTTTGCCAACTCACGATCCAGGCCCGTCAAAAGGTGCTGCGTGTCCAGCGGCCGGTTATCAGCCCGCGCCGCAAACAGTCCGGCCAGCACCGCGAATTTGATTTGTGCGCCAGTTACGTCAGTCACTGTGCTCAGCAGTTCGAGCGCACTCGCGAGTGCTTTTGCGCGCCTCTCGCCCGCGAGGGCCGTCACCAGTTTGATCCAGAGCTGCAGTTGCAGCGCGGCATCCGGCTTCGGAAACTCCACCAGGTAACGAAGCCGCCGGAGAAAGGCTATGTCGATGTTCAATCTCAGATTGGTGGCCAGAATGGCGATGCCCGGATAACTCTCAATCGCCTGAAGCAGAAAAGCGGTGTCGGTGTTGGCAAATCTGTCCTGCGCGTCGCGAATCTCAGTTGACCGCTTAGCAAACAGTGCGTCCGCCTCGTCAAAGAAAAGCACCACATTGTTTTCGGTGGCCACGCGAATGACTTCTTCTATGTTCTTGGAAGTCTCGCCCACCCATTTACTGACCAGTTGCGCAACATTCACGCGACACAGATCCTGAGTCAGCCGGGCGGCGATTATCTGGGCGGCCATCGTCTTGCCGGTGCCCGAGGGTCCACTGAACAGGGCCACCAGACCTCGGCCTTGTGGAAACAAACGACGCGCTTCCGGCTGTTGCCAGAAGGCACTGCGCTCTTCGGCTTCAAATGAAATAGCACCGAGGAGTTGTTTCACTCCCTCAGGCAGCACCAGGTCGTCCCAGTCAAAAGGACATTCAAGAATCTGTGCGAGATTTCCAAATCGCGATCGCGCGCTATCGCGCACCAGCACGGCCGCGTGGGCCGGAGATCGGGCCCCGAGATAGATTGCGCGCTGGATATCGCCGGGCCACACCTGATGATGCTCGGCCAATTTGCCCAGCTCACCGGTGGTCCACTTGCCGATCGTGGCCGACGATTGCTGCCAGAGTCGCTTGCGGGTGCCGGCTTCGGGCATTGGCAGACGCACCAGGCGATCAACCGCGGCTGATGTCTCAGCAGGTTCCGAACCTGGCTCACACAAAACGAACTGCAGCGGAAACAACGGTTGACCGGCCAGCCAACGTTGGCGCGAGATCGCCTCACCCGACCAGGCCAGCGCCGCAGTGTCGAGAAACCCCTGACGCTGCGCATGGAGAAAGAATCGTCTCCACGTTGAATCGTCTGCCGCGTCGCTGTCGACAAGCAGCAAAGGCATGCCCAGCTTGGTTGCCACCGCGACTGCGAAATGTCGTTTACCTCCGCCGCGAGGAGCAACCACCACCACTCGCAAGCGAAGTGGTTCCGGATACCGGAAGGATTTGTCGATCCACGCGGTGACCTCATCGACCGGCCACTCAGGCAGCCCCGGGCCATCCGTCTCCAACATCCGGGCGGCGCCCACCAAAACTTCATCGAGGGTGCTTTTACCCATCAGCCAGTCTTTGATCTGCGGATCACAAGTGAGCGCAATTGGTTCAGCCGGACCTGTTTCACGGCGTTGGATCAATTCCCAACGGAAGACATTCATCTCAGGCGGCCACGCTGTGGTGCGGCCAATCATCAGCAGTCGGGCAGCAAGTTCTTCAGTCAAATAGGCCCGGCCCGCATGGTCCTGAAGGTAGGCGCACACGCGACCGAGCGACGGATCAAAAGCTACCGCGGCCGATAGGCGCAGCAGGTCCTTTTCTTCGGGAGACAGGCGAAACAGTCGAGCCAGGCGGGCAAATCCGGAATTGTCGGCCTCGTCCAACAGGCGCTTGATTTCGCCGGCCTCAGCTTGCCACTGGCGCTCCACCTCCTGGCTTTGAGACCATTCGGCCTCGGCTTCCAATGAATCGTGATCCGCCAGAATTCCGGCGAGTTCCGCGTGAGTAACGGTACCGGGTGCATCGATCGAGCCTTCTCCCGACCACAGTTGTTGCAGCCACGCGCCCCGGCAGCGAGCCAACAAGCGAAACCACGCCAACACCAGATCGTGCTCTACCGATCCGGAAAGAGAGTGCGGTGTCCCAGCCTGCGTTTTCGCACTGTCCCGCTTTGCTTTCGTTCCGCGTCGCGCGGGTTTGCCTTTCGCCGCCGATTTGCGCGCGGCCGGCTTTTTCTTTTTCGCACTCCTGGTTCGAGTGGGACTCATGGCACCAATACCCAGCGCGGCGAATTCTCCGCGCCGTTCACGATGACTCTCAAAGGCAAGGTTGCGCCGGGTACCAGCCCGGCGATCGGAAACCTGATTCGGATTTGCGTGGGACTGGTGATCTCGAAGTGTCCGGCGGTGAGCGCCAGGCTCGGCTCAAGCGGCACTGGCTCAGCGCCGATAATCACTCTGACGTTTCCGGGCGGCACATCGGCGTGCTGAAACACGCTGCCGGTGATCGTCACAATGTCCCCGACTGCCGCGGCGACCGCGTTGTAAGCGGGATTGGTAATCTCCGGGATCACAGTAAATGGGACTTCGTTGGAGGTCTGCGGAAACGCCCGCATGCTGCCGTCAGGCATCAGTCGATTACGGGTCACGCGAGCCGCAGCGGAATAGACTCCTGGGAGGATGTCTTCCGCACCGGCCTGGCTGTGAACCTGTGCCAGGATCGAGTCCGTCCCCGCAATCACTCCCCAGTCCAGGCCCACTTCCTGCGGAGTGGCCCAGTCGGATCTTCTGATCACCAGCGTGGTGGCGTCGCCGTGCAGATCGGTGCCCTCAAAAGAGATGTTCTCGCCAATGGCGACTTCGCCGGGCGCAACTTCGACGGTGCGATCAGAAGTCTCGCCGGGTATGCGAAATTTGACCGTGGTACTGCTCGTATCCAGACGGGGAGCGCCATTGACGAACACCTGAATGCCATAACGCAGCACGCGTCCGACTCGTAGTTGAGGACGATCCGGTTCCAGCAGGATGGTATTTACTTCATAGTAAGCAGCCAGCCGCACCGACTGGTTTCCCGGAGTCCAGAAGTTGGTCACCTCATTCGGAGGAAGATTTCTCTTGGTGATCCGAATCACATTGTCCGAGCCCTGCAATTCAGGTGGGAACACGAGTCCCCCCACCGAAGTGTTTCGATCGAGACTGGGAAAATCGTGGAGCGTCTTCAGCGCGAGGCCAAATAAACGTTGCGAGCGCAGGGCAGCCGAATCCGGATCGCCCAGATCGGGCGCGTTGGCGATCAACTGATACTGCAGTTGGAGCCCCATGGGAGTGAAACGCACTGGCGGCTGATCCTTAAAGACCGGCGGTTGATTCTTAAAGTGCGGATCCTCACTGGCATAGTAGAGAAACATCCCCAGCGCATGATCGTTGGCGATATTGGTGCTCGAGGCCGCGGTGTACGTGATTACCGGTGGCGGCGGATTGGGCGGACTGGGCGGAAACAATTGGGCCCACAAGGGATCGACCCGCGCTCTCAACAGGCGCAATAAAGTCGCGGTCACCAGTGATAGATCAGTCAACGGCATGACTTAGAATTGGCCCAATCCGAACCTCCGGCTGGAAGGCAGCGCAGTTCGCGGACTGCGGCTTTCGCGCACCACCACAATCTGCCGCGGCGGCGGTATCGGTGGCAGCGACGGCGGCATTACCTCGACTGTCAGCTTTCCGATTAGCAGCGACGCGCGATCCGCGTCCGACTCGGCAACCGGCGGTTTAGGCGGCGCGGGCGCCAAACGCGTCGGCTGCTCAACCCCAGGTTCACGTTTCCCAGTCGTCGTCGGTCTTTCTAATTCACCTTCGGTTTGTCTGGCGCTGACCGGCTCCTCGTGACGCTTCAGGATTCTCCCCATGAAGGCGTCTGCTTTACGAAGCAGAATGGCTTGCTCGCGATGGAGTTCGGCCAACTCTTCGCGCGAGTCATCGTCCTGATGTGACACCGGTCCCTCGGTTTTCTCCACGCGCGGCGGCGCGACTGACGCGGGCTCTGCCGGCGGGATCAACTGCGTCACGGTTTCCGGTATCACCGGCAGAGGCCTGTGTGGATCCGGCTTTGATTCATGCTCTGTCGCGGGAACCAGAGGTGTTACGGGCGACGTCTCACGCGCCTCGACGGGCGCCGCGTCAATCCTTTCTGACGGCGCGTGCAACTGCTCCGGGCTCGAGATTCGTCGAGCACCAGGTTTATTTGAATCATCCGTCGGAAGCACCGGCCTGGCAGCAGGAGTTGGAAACGTGCTCGGAGTCTGAGTCGCCTCTTCGAATGGATCGGTTTTCTGGCCAGACTCGGGGGCAGAGACCGGTACATTTGCAAGTGTGGCGCGAGCGGCCAGTTTGGCGAAGTAACTTTTCATCACCACGAAAGTTCATTACGTAACGTATTCGTTTTCAATTAACTCGACGAATTGACGCCGGTCAGTCCGCGAAAGAGACAGAATCTCTTCGAGTGACCACGAATAGGCCCTGGCAATGCGATTGATTTCGGCCAGTAAACGGCGACGCTCAGCCATGATCGAGCCGAGCAGATAAGTCTGGATATCGAATTGGACCATATGGGAGTGATTACATTCCGGGCATTGTGCGAGCAGCTCGAGGTCGATTAGCGGCGCCACCTGCTCGAGCATTTCCTCAAAGCCGGCTGGGTCGCCAGGCCACTGGCCTTCTGAGGTGCAACGACTTAAGAGCAACGATTG
>WNGK01003032.1_pt1 | contig 39970 bp, 29 predicted proteins | sample 5400601 | NCBI WGS metagenome assembly WNGK01 (sample SAMN13153376, study PRJNA577476) | soil metagenome | isolation source: 60 cm soil or saprolite under Garry oak tree replicate 1 | place: USA:California | collected 2016-06-15 | reverse complement strand
TCCCCTGTTTACGCTTCGCCGCGCACCTCGCGATGCCCGGCGCAAAACTCGGGGCCGAGTGGATCGCTAATCCTTTCTCGTAAGAATTTTGCATTCTCTGCTTCATGCCGGTTTAGCCCGGCGCACTGCTATGGCGATTCCTTGCATTAGATCCCGAAGGCGCGAACCGTCACTGTTGAAGCGGGCATTACCTAATAGCCAGTCGTGTCCTTATTCTCGCTCTGCGCTTGCAATCCGCTTGAACTCAGCGAAATCGTTGAACTTCTTCTCCTGCGCCGCTTTGACTCATTGCTAAACCGGCCAGCCGGTTTCCTGGACTCGCTCCGCACAACAAATCCGAAAACAATAGTTGATAGACGGCCACAAAGATGGTTGAAGCGGTGAGGAAAAGCGCGGCAGCGAGCGGCCATGCAGGCAAGCCTCCCATTACAGCAATAGAACTGATTGAGAAGAGCAGGATCGCGCAAAGCAAGACCAACGTATCCACAAAAGCAGAAAAGCCGCGGACCGAAAGCGACAGAAGTCCCCAACTCACGCGCGGCTCACCCAAATACTCGGCAGCTGCTGTCATTTCAGGTTCAACAACGATTGCAGGTCGCGCCGCGGCGGAAAAAATAAGTTCTCTGTCCGGCGCAGCGAAGATCGAGTCGCGGCCTGTCATCGCGGCCGAAGAAAGGATCTGCGTAAAGAGCCAATCCCGAAGGGCACGCTGAGTTCGCGGCGTGATATCCAGAAAGTGGACTCCACCCTGGCCACTGGCATCGGACCAGGCTACCCGCCCTCGCACATCTATACGCACGCGCGGCGATAACAATTCAAACCGGAGGTTGACCTCTTGCCCGGCTCTCAACGGGGCCACTGCCTGCACCGCCATTCCCGCCTCGGTCAAATCACGAACGATTCCCCCGTTCCCCTGGTCAAGCTTCACGTATGCAAGTGAACGGAGAGTCTGCCGGGGATAGCTGCGGCGCCTAAGGTGCAGCTGCGGCTCCAGCTCGAAAACCTGCGGACTATACACCATCGTCAAATCTTAGCCAGCTCGAACCGGAGGCCGCAGTGACGTTTGTGGTTCAGGTAAGAAGGGCAGGTTCTTCGGGGGCCTGTCTTTCTGGTCAGCTCCGGTTGTGGGGGGCGTTCTCTTAAGCGGAAAAGGAAATTGAGGCCGTGAAGTCGCTGCGAGTCTATGCTGGACGCTGTTGAGGGGATTCCTGCTCACGGATTTTCTCGCGATTGGCAGTATCCCAGCTGATCAGCCGGTTCAGGTCATAGCTATAAGGGCCATAAGCACGGAACAGCTTCTCGTCAAATAAGCGCTTGATTCCGCATCCCAGGCAGACCTGATACGAGTTCTGCTGATAGCGGACAGGCCAGCTCATCTTCCGGTGCCAGCAACCGCGCAGGACCAGCACGGCAGCACCAGCCACTCCGGTGGCCATTAGACCAAGAGGCAACTTCCAGCGAGACTTCTTCTCACCTGCCATCGCGAATCCGAGACCTACCATTCTAGCAGCCCCGTCTAGTGGCGCCTTACCAAAGAACAGCACCAAGGGCGCAACGGTTGCAAAGAGAAATATTGCAGTCGCCCATAATCCCTTGTAACGTACAACTTAGGATTCTCCAGTAATCGAGCGCCGAAACTTGCCCGATGCTTTACCTAAGACGACGGCCCGCCGGCTGCGGTGAAGGTGCGGTTTTGGTATTGCAATGAGTGCCACTGTGAATAATGCTGGAGCGGGGTGGAGTGGTCCGCTCGCAGGCTTATCGAACCTCAACGCGGAGTCGCCGGACGAAAGCGCCGCCGGTCGCGACGCGTTGCAGGCCTTGCTGGCGTTTGCCTGCATTCACGAGCAGGCCGCAAAACGTCGTCAGCCTAACTCCTCGCCCAATCGTTCGACTACTTCCAAAGACGAAGAGTTTGGTCTCGACGAAGTGCTTCGCTTGGTTGCCGCGCGCGCAGTCTCAATTACCGGGGCTGACGGCGTGGCAGTCGCGCTCGCAGAAGACCAAGCGATCGTCTGCCGGGCTTCTGTCGGCCGCATTGCCCCCGACCCGGGTGTCCGGCTCGACCCAAATTCAGGGTTTTCTGGCGCGTGTCTGCGCAGCGGCCAAACCGTTCGCTGTGACGATTCCGACACCGATGCGCGAGTAAATGCTCAAGCCTGTCGGGCCTTAGGAACTCGATCGATGATCGCAGTTCCGTTGTCTGCTAAGCAGCGGGTCGTCGGTTTGATTGAGGCCTTCTCGAGCGAGGCCTACGGATTTAACGAAAGCGATGTGAGAAGCCTGAATCTTCTGGGCGAGTTGATTTTGGCAGCGATTCGCCCGGAAGACGAAGACCGTCTGGCGGAGTTAGCCTCGAGTGTTGTTCCTGCACCAGCTCCGGCTGAACCGCTAGAAGCCTCGGAGCAGACGGCGCCTCCCTCTATTTCGCCAGCCAAGGTTCTAGGTGACGAGAAATTCGCGCCGAAACCTGCCGCGTTAGCGGCAGCTGCGGCGCTGGAGGCTGAACCCGAAACTCCGAACGTATTAAAGGCGGCGCCGGCCCTCGAAGCACCTGGGAGCACACCTCGCTCCTCTATTCTGAAGGAGGCCCGCCCAATTTCTGGCGTCTTGCTGACCGCAGCGCTTGTGCTGGTGGTGGTCGGGCTGGGCGGAGCCTTGGGGTGGAGAATCCACCAGATTCGGCACCTGGAGCAATCGATCAGCGCGAACACGCAGCCGGTCAGTCCGGCCACAACAGTCGAGATACCTGAACCCAACTCAGCGTCGCCCACACCAAAACCGGGCAGCACCCCGCAAGTGACCGGCATCAGCCATTGGTCTTCGCCGGAGTCGAGCACAGTCGTGGTTGATCTCGAAGATCAAGTTCAGTACGAAGCCCACGCTGTGGACAACCCTGCCAGAATCTACTTTGACCTGCACGACACGAAGATGACCCCAGGGCTGTTCAATCGGAGCATTGACTTAAACGACGAATTTTTGAAGCGCATCCGGATGGCTCAACCCACAGAGGATGTGACGCGAGTCGTGCTGGAAACAAAAGGCGAGTTGGAGTTCTCAGTCAAACTCGATTCGAATCCTTACCGGCTCACTATTGAGGTACGGAAACCGACAGCGAGCACCAGTGCAAAACCCGTAAGCTTAGCCAAGCCTTCTCCGGCTATTGAGCTCGCGCCCAAGATTTCGCGCGAAACGCGCTTGAGTCCGGCGGAGTTCCGGGTCGTGCTCGATGCCGGTCACGGCGGTTGGGACTTGGGTACTGTAGGGAAAAAAGGCCTGTTGGAAAAGGACTTGGTCTTAGATATCGTGGACCGGCTCGGGCAACTGGTTGAGAGCAAACTCGGCGCGCAGGTTATCTACACCCGCCAGGATGATTCTTATCTTCCGCTCGAAAAGCGAGCTGAGATTGCGAATCTTGCTAAGGCAGACTTGTTTCTTTCAGTGCATGCAAACTACAGCGATCTTGCGACCGCGCGTGGTATCGAGACTTATTACACGAATACCTATTCATCGATCAAAGCTCGGACCGCGGACACCAGCGCCTCGCTCAAGAACGTGGATTGGACGGGAGTCGACATTCGCGAAAAGGTGAGTGGCTCGCGCCGTTTCGCGGCGGATGTGCAGCAGGCACTCTATGGCGGTCTCGTTGCGCGGAATCCGGACGTTAGAAACCGTGGTGTCAAAGAAGCGCAATACGTCGTGCTGACCGGAACCCAAATGCCCGCAGTGCTGGCCGAGGTTTCGTTTGTAAGTAGCCCTGCGGACGAGAACAAGCTGCAGAGTTCTGAGTATCGGCAACTGATCGCCGAAGCGCTCTACAAGGGCTTAACCAAATACTGCGAAGGCAGCAAGCACACAAAGCTTGCGAGCGCCAAGAATTAGTTCTCTCCGTTACTGCCCCTGACGTTTCGGCTAAGTGATCGCGACGAAAGCTGTCTTGCGTCCCGGTATGAAGGGTCGGTCTGCAATCTGGCCCTCGAATTTCTCCGCCCATCTTCCAGGTACTGCGTTTCCGCAGTCCGAACAGCAGCCATTCGGGGTCAACCGGTACTCTTCAATGAAATAACCGTAGCGGCGGATCAAGGTACTCCCGCAATGCCAACAGCGGGTGTTTTCGAGATCACCGACTCTGCCCGGAAGATTGCCGGCGTATACGTGTTGTAGGCCGGCCTTCTTGCCTATATCGGCAGCACGCATCAGATCCTCCGGCTTCGTGTCATCCGGATCGGACATCTTGTAATCCTTGTGAAACGCGGTGACGTGCCATGGGATATCTGGCGAAACGCTCACCAGAAATTCCGCCAGCTGGCGCAGCTCATCATCGGAGTCGTTGAATCCCGGAATCAACAGGGTCACAACTTCCAACCAAACACCCATGCCGTGAAGACGACGAATGGTGTCGAGAATTGGTCCAATGCGACCCCCGAGCTGACGGTAATGGTGATCGTCGAAGCTCTTCAGATCGACTTTGTAGAAATCAATCCAGGGCCGGATATATTCGAGAACCTGGGGAGTGCCGTTTCCGTTAGAAACGAATGCCGTCTTCAGTCCCGCAGCCTTCGCCTCTTTGAAAATCTCGACCGCCCACTCGGCGGTGATCAGGGGCTCGTTGTACGTGCTCACCAAGACCTTTGCACCCTGGCGGAGCGCATCACGCACCAACAATTCTGGCGAAGCTCCAAGTGGCGGCGAGACAGCGTGCGGATCACGTAAGGCCTGCGAAGTAACCCAGTTCTGACAATAGGAGCAGTGCAAGTCGCATCCGAGCATGCCGAAGCTATAGGCGAGCGCTCCCGGATAGGCGTGAAAGAAGGGCTTCTTTTCGATGGGATCGCACTGTACTCCTCCGACGTATCCCCAGGGAACGTAGAGTTTTCCGCCCCGGTTGTAGCGGACCTTGCAGACTCCAGGTTGTCCCTCGGGAATTGGGCAACAATGCCCACAAGCGAAGCAGCGGATCCGATTGCGCTCTATTTTCTCGTACAGCTCGCCCTCGCGGACGTGCTGATTGAGGACTTCTTGAAGCGAAGACAATGCTTACCTCTTTGTCTATTTTAAATCGGACAGGGATGTTCGCATAGACGGTTCTGGACATCCAAAATGCACGTACAATTCTGGCCTGATGGCTGGGGCGGAACATCGTTGAAAGGAGAACCGAACCAAGTAATCCAAACCTGCATTAAACTCCCTCTATGAGAACTCTGCGCTGGGTAGCGGCGTTAGCAGCATGCATCACGGTATGCTCCATTCCTGGTCCGGCTTATTCCGTTCTGACCCATGAACAGATCGTGGACCTGGCATGGGAAGACCGGCTGCGACCGATGCTGTTGCTGCGCTTCTCCCAAGCTACGCCCGACGAGTTGAAGCATGCGCACGCCTTCGCCTACGGAGGAAGCCTCGTTCAAGACATGGGGTATTACCCATTCGGGAAAAAGTATTTCAGCGATCTGCTGCATTACGTACGGACCGGAGATTTCGTCACCGCACTATTGCAGGAATCTACAGACATCAACGAGTATGCCTTCGCGCTCGGAGCTCTGGCGCATTACTCGTCCGATAATATGGGTCATCCGACGGTTAATCAAGTCGTCGCAATCGAATTTCCCAAGCTGAAAGCCAAATATGGCAACGAGGTCACGTATGCGGACGATCCCAAGGCGCATATTCGCACCGAATTCGGATTTGATATGGTGCAGGTCGCAAAGAACCGCTACACCTCGGATCGTTACCACGACTTTATTGGTTTCGAGATTGCTCAACCTTTGCTGGAACGGGCGTTCCTAAAAACCTACTCCCTGAAACTCTCGGACGTGCTGGGTGATGAAGATACCGCCGTTGGCAGCTTTCGACGCGCAGTAAGTGCCTTCATCCCAAAAATGACGAAGGCAGCCTTGCTGAACCGGCGCGCCGACCTTGTTCGCGATACGCCAAATTTCGACCGCAGGAAGTTCCTCTACCATCTATCACGAGCTAACTATGAAAGGGAGTGGGGCAAGGGGTATCGTAAACCGAGTTTCGGCGTCAAAGTTCTCGCCTTCTTTTTGCGAGCGATTCCGAAAGTGGGATGGGCCAGCGCCCTGGCTTTCAAGGTGCCAAGCACTCAGACCGAAGATATGTACATCAAGAGCGTGAACCGCACCGTGGACAACTACCAGATGCTCTTGCAGGAGCAGCGAAAAGGAGATCTAAAGGTGGCCGATACCGACTGTGACACCGGCCGTGTAACCAGCGGGGCCGAATACTCGCTGGCGGATAGCACTTATGCCCGCTTGCTTCGTGATCTGAGCAAAAATAATTTCGCCCAGTTGACGCCGGAATTGCAGGCCAACATGCTTGATTTTTATTCCAATCTCAACGCGCCTTTTCACACCAAGAAGAACAGGAAATCGTGGCTCCAGACCCAGGCCGAGATCGAGCAACTGAGAAGCTGGCGGGAATCCCAGCAGCCCGATACACCCGCAGGCACTAAGAACTGGCGACTCCGGCCAGACAACAACACAGACTAAGGCAATCCTGTAAACTGTTTCCCTCCCCCAAATGATGAGGCCAAATGGATATTCCTGATGACAAGTTTTATCGTGCCAAAATCCTGACCCGTGCCGATTTCGCCGATGATCTGTGGATGATTCGAGTTGATCCGGGAGGCCCCTTCTCCTTTAAGCCGGGCCAGTACGCGACGCTCGGCGTCCAGACCGAGGAAAAACGTATCGAGCGCGCGTATTCGATTGTCTCTTCCCCTCTGGAAAGCGAAATAGAATTTTTCTTCGAGCTCGTCCCCCAAGGGGAGCTGACGCCGAAACTCTATGCCTTGAAAGCAGGTAGTGAAGTTTTGATGCGCAAGTCGGCCAAAGGCCTGTTTACCCTCGACCAGAAGAGTGGACGCACCAATCACTTTCTCGTGTCCACAGTTACCGGGGTTGCACCCTTTGTCAGCTACGTTCGCACGCTCTATCGCTCCTGGAAAGAAGGTACGTTCAAAGGCGAGCACAAGCTTTTTCTGCTGAACGGAGCCAGTCGCTCATGGGAATTCGGGTACTACGAAGAACTGCGCAAATTTGCAGATGAAGTTCCCTGGTTGAAATATGCGCCGACGGTGAGCCGTCCTTGGGACGACGAAAACTGGAAGGGCGAACTTGGACGGGTGGACGACGTAATGCGGAAGTACTCCGACCTGTGGGGTCTCGACGGTACCAATTCAGTGGGCTACCTCTGCGGTCATCCTGACATGATCGAAAATGGCAAGAGCATGCTGAAACGGATCGGGTTCACCAAGCAGCACTTGAAGGAAGAGGTGTACTGGATTCCCGCCAAGGAAACAGCCGCAACCTAGTTGGTTGCGGGTTGGGCTCGGTGCCTCAGAATGCTTCGGCTCCGGTCAGCGCGGGGCCGTTTGCCCCGGCAGTCACCGTTCGCGAATGGCAACGGTCGATCAGAGATATACGGTCTTGAGGTCTTGCAAAGGATTCGGTGTATATGATTTTTTACCGTGTGCTCCGAGAGACTCAGGCGAGAAGCAATCTCCTTGTTAGTCAGTCCCCAGCAGACCAGTTCAATGAGCTGCTGTTTGCGCCGGCTGAGTTCGGAACCGTTCCGCCTTTGAAGATCCAAAGATAGCAGGCTTGGTCGTGAGCGGACTCCAGGTCCTGGGTCCGCTGAACTCTCTTCTGTCTGTGATCCAAAAATACGGCGTGTCCCCCAAGTGATCGTCTGCATAGCGCGGCCGCCGCGCGAAATGTTGCGCCGCATCTGGGCGCCTGTGAACTCCTGGATCTGCCGGTGAAGATGGTGCCCAGCCTGGAAGAAGTTCTCCGAGGAAATTCCAGCATCGCCGATTTCCGAAGTATAGACATGAACGACCTGCTCGGCCGCACTCCGATTACCGGTCCCGCCACGAACGCCGAGCTGGCGGCCTATCGCGGCAAACGAATTCTGGTCACCGGCGCTGGAGGCTCGATCGGTTCCGAGCTGGCGTTGCAACTCTCAAAACTGACGCACAGCCATTGCCGTTGCTTGACAAAGACGAAAACGGGCTGAATGACGCCTACTTGCGTCTGGCAAACTGCTGCAAAGCCACTCCCTTGATCGGAGACATTCGCTTCTCTGGACGCCTGCGGACCATATTTGAGACGTTCCATCCGGAAGTCATCTTCCATGCGGCCGCTCATACGCATGTTCATCTCGTGGAGACTAACGCTTGTGAAGCCATCACCAATAACGTCACTGGCACGCGCAATCTGGTGGAACAATCGCTGGCTTTTGGTGTTAGCCGCTTCGTCCAAGTTTCTAGGGACAAAGCGGTGAATCCCACTTCTATCATGGGAGCCTCGAAACGCCTCTGCGAGATGATCGTGCAGTCCCAGAGACACGGTCATGAGACTCTCTTCTGCTGTGTTCGCTTTGGCAACGTGCTGGATAGCCGCGGCAGCATGGTGCCGATTTTCCAGCAACAAATCGCCCGCGGCGGCCCGGTTACGGTGACGCATCCGGACGCGAAACGATACTTGATGACCATTCCCGAGGCAGTTGGTCTTTTGATCGAGGCGGGAACTCTTGCCGGCAGCGGGAAGCTATTTGTCCTCGATAGGGGAGAGCCGGTGCTGATCCGCCATCTGGCGCGAGACTTGATTGAGCTCTCCGGACTGTCCCCAAGCAGGGATATTCGGGTGGAAATCACTCGATTAAAACCCGGAGAAAAAGTATGCGAACAACTGCTTGACGTTGACACCGAGTCCATGCAACCTACCCTACTGCACAAGGTCTGTACCATCCACACAGCGGATTTTGACACGGCAGCATTCGCGCGAAAGTTACGCGCGCTCGAAAAAGCCGCATGGGATGACGACGCCGAAGATGTTCACCGCAAGCTGGCGGATTTAGGGATCGGATTTGTGTATGACACCCCGGTACGGCTCTGGCCCGTTAATACACGGCCACTTGCTTCTGCCTCAGCCGGCGCTCCTCTCGGCAGCGGAGTTCGCATCAACGCATTGCGAAGACAACCGGAAACCGCAAGCGACTAACATTCAGTCGATTCGCACGAATTTGAGACTGACAGGCGAGGGTACATTGAGAATTTGCCCAGTCGCACCCAACGCTCCAGTTCTCGGATCAATACGAAATACCACGATGTTTCCGCTGTCCTGGTTTGCCACGAACAGCCGCGCTCCGGTGGGGTCGATTTCAAAATTTCTTGGGGTCTTGCCTTGCGTAGAAAAATCACCCGCAGGTGTGAGTCGCCCGCTGGTTTTGTCGATTGAGAACACCGCGATGCTGTCATGGCCGCGATTGGATGCGAACAGGAACTTGCCATTGGGATGAAGGTGAATTTCTGCGGTGTCATTCTCCCCGGAAAAGCCTTTGGCCAGCGTCGAAATCGTTTGGAAGGAACGCAGCACACCATGCGCGGCATCGAAGGTGAACGCAGTGACCGTGGATGCAAGTTCATTCACGGAGTATGCGAATTTTTGATTCGGTGCAAAGACTACGTGCCGCGGCCCCGCGCCAGCCTCCACCGGGGCGAACGCCGGATCGTTCGGAGTCAACCCACCCCGCGCTTGATCAAAGCGATACAACAGCAGCTTGTCTAATCCCAAGTCTGCGACTATCGCGAAGCGGTTATCACCGGTGGTCTCAATCCAGTGCGCGTGCGGCCCCTCCTGGCGCTGTTTATTCACGCTGGAACCAGAATGCTGCACGAACGCGGACGCCTCTCCCACCCAGCCATCGCGCTGGACCGGGAACACTGCAATGTTCCCACCAGTGTAGTTCGCCACCAGCAGGTACTTTCCAGTCTTGTCAAAGGCGATGTAGCAAGGGTCTGCCCCTCGCGATAGAACTTCATTCAAGCGGGACAATTTCCCATTGCCGCGATCAATGGCGAATGCGGTGACTGCGCCGCTGGCCGCGCCTTTGTAATCCGAGATCTCATTCACCGCATATAGGAACTTGCCGCTGCTATCGACCGTCAGAAATGAAGGATTAACCGTCTCTGCCGCAAGCCCTAGCGGTGTTGCCTTACCTGATGCGGCGTCGAAACGATACCCGTAGATTCCCTTGCTCTCCGCTTTCGTATAAGTTCCGATGTAAAGAATGTAGCTCTTACCGGTGCCCGTGGCCGGACTTGCTGCCGCACCCAAAAGCAGCAATAACATCAAAAAGGAAACAATCGTTTTCATGAGCCCTCGATTCTTTCAGATTACCGCCGACAACCCCAACGTCAGCACAAGCGCGACTACAGAAATTATGGTTTCGCACACCGACCAGCTCTTCAGCGTTTGCGCAACGCTCATTCCGAAATACTCTTTCACCAGCCAAAACCCGCCGTCATTGAAGTGCGATAGCACCAACGAGCCGGCGCCGGTTGCTATGGTCAGCAGTTCCGGCCGGACTGCAGTATGGGCGGCGAGGGGGGCAACAATTCCCGAGGCCATGGTCATGGCCACGGTCGCCGAACCAGTCGCGAGACGGACGAGCGCGGCCACCAGCCACGCAGAAAACAGAATGGAGATGTGCGCACGAAGCGCAACGTCAATGATCGCCTGCGACGTGCCGCTGTCCTGCAGGATGCGACCGAATCCGCCACCCGCGCCAATCAGCAAAGTAATCATCGCGGTAGGGGCCAAACATTCGTCTGAGAAGCGCAGAATGGTGTCCCGGCTGAAGCCCCGCATTCTGCCTAGGGTCACGAAACTTGCCACCGCTCCCACCAGCAAAGCCACATCCGCGCTGCCGAGCACATGCAATCCACCGTTCAACGTACTCTGTGGTGATGAAAGCGAATCCGCCCAACTGCCCACCAGCATCAAGGCAATGGGAAGCAAAATCGTTCCCACGGTCAATCCAAAGCTCGGCAAGTCGCGTCTCGGGCGCTCGTCGAGAAACTGCGCCGAGATCGGATTGCGGAGTTCGAGTTGCACGTGAGGTGCAATGAGCTTGGCATAGACCGGCCCGGCCAGAATGACGGTCGGAATTCCTACGAGTATTGCCACCAAGATAGTGCGTCCGATATCGGCATTGTAAGCAGTGACGGCCAGCATCGCCGCGGGATGAGGCGGCACCAGGCCGTGAACGACCGAGAGTCCCGCCACCATCGGCAGGCCGACCAGAATCAGCGAGGTGCCAGTGCGGCGCGCCACGTTAAACGCGATCGGCACCAGCAGCACGAAACCGACTTCAAAAAATACCGGCAAGCCGACCAGAAAACCCACCGCCGCCATCGCCCAGGGCACCCGCTGCTCCCCGAAAAACTGAATCAGAGTCTGTGCGATGCGGTCGGCGCCACCCGATTCCGCCATCATTTTCCCCAGCATGGTTCCGAGCGCCACGATGATGGCGATGTGGCCCAGCGTTCCACCCAGCCCCGCCTCGAACGACTTCACGATATTTTGTGGGGGCATGCGGGTGACGATTGCCAGCGCCAGCGATACCGTCATCAAGACGATGAAAGCATTCACTTTGAAACGCGCAATGAGCACGACAAGCGCGATGATCGACGCCAGAGCAGAGATCAGCAGAAAAGCATCATGGCCGCTAGTCATAGGTAAGGTCTTACTTACCACAATCGAGCAATTGATCTGAAGCTATTCCGACGGCCGCTTGTAAGCGACACAGTCGATCTCCACTTTGCAATCGACCACCATGTTGGAAACCACGCAGGCGCGAGCTGGCGGGTTGGCTCCGAAATATTCCTGGAAAACAGTATTGAAGTAATGAAAATCACCCGGATCGTCGAGCCAGACTCCGCAACGCACCACGTGCTCAGGACCATAACCTGCCTCTCGCAAGACCGCGATGAGATTTCGTATCGCCTGATGGGCTTGCACCAGTGATATTGCCCTCAACCACTTCGCCACCGGCCATCGGCACCTGGCCGGAAACGTAAAGCCAGCCGTCGGCCTCAACCGCGCGTGCAAATGGAAGGTGCTGGCCTCCACTTCCCTTTGCGCCTTCGGCGCCGTAGCGCGTAATACTCATCTTGGCCGCTCCTCCGCGTAACTGGTCCGCTTACTTCAAGACTCTCAAGCCTTTGATCGCCTCTGCAGGAAACTCCCGGCGCGTCGACCGGTTGAAGACCCATCCCGGTAGGTCAGCACCCCGTTGACCCAAACGGCGTGAATACCGGACGCCGCCCTAACCGGATTGTCAAAGCTGGCAGTGTCGCGTATCACTTCAGGGTCAAACAATACCAAGTCTGCTGCGTAACCTTCTTTCAACAAACCGCGATCGGCCAAGCCGAAGCGCTGGGCAGGCAAACCAGTCATTTTGCGGACAGCTTCACTGAACGGAAATAATTTCTGCTCGCGACTGTAATATCCCAGCACACGCGGGAACGTGCCCCAAAGCCGCGGGTGCGGGAATGCATCGTTCGGCAGCCCGTCCGAGCCAACCATAGTCCCCGGATGACGAAGGATCGTCCGCACATCCTCTTCAGACATGCAGTGATAAATAGCGCCCGGCCGGCTGCAACTTCTTCGCCGCCTCGATTTGTCCTAATCCCCAACCTGCCGCAATTTCAGCCAGCGTCTTCCCCGCCATCTCTGGATGTGCAGTCGACCACGTAATCACAATCGTTACACGCTCGTCCACCTGCTTCAGATCGAGCACAGTCGAACTGGCTGCATAAGGATAGCAGTCCCACCCGATCGCGCCCGCGTCGCCTGCCCATTCCAAAGCGCGGAGAAGTTCGCCGCTCCGCTTCCAGTTGTTAACTCCCGAACACTTCAGATGCGAAATGATCACAGGGACCTTCGCATCTTTGCCAATGTGGAAAGCTTCCTCCATCGCTTCCCGCACGAGATCTCCCTCGGTGCGAAGATGGGTCGCATAGATACCGCCTGCACGAAAAAGCGGCTCGGCCAGTGCTATTACTTCTTCGGTCGAGGCCGAGTTTGCCGACGAGTACGCCAGGCCAGTGCTTAGCCCCAACGCGCCGCTCTCAAGCGCCTCACCCAATTGCGCTCGCATATTGGCAATCTCGCTGGACGTCGCGGCACGATCAAAACGGTCCATGGAATTGTTGCGTAGTGACGTGTGGCCGACAAACGCGGCAACGTTTACCGTGGGTTTGGCTATAGCGACGGCTGCGACATAGTCAGCAAATTTCGGATAGCGGAACGCGCTGGTAGCGCCGAGCAGGTTCATCGGATTGGGTGGCTCTCCCAGTAGACTCACCGGCGAAGCACTGATCCCGCAATTCCCGACAATCACCGTGGTCACGCCTTGCGACAGCTTGGGCAGCATCTCTGGGGCGCGGACCACGTATAAATCGTCGTGACTGTGCGAATCGATAAAGCCGGGGGCCAAGGCCTTGCCATCACCATCGATAGTCACCTCCGCGGAACTCTCAGAGACGTCACCAATCCGTTGAATGAGAGGACCCTCAATCGCTACGCTGCCGAAGCTTGCATCCCCACCACTGCCGTCGAGAATCTGTACATTTCGAATCAGAGTGTCACAGTGAAACATGGCTCTCCTAAATGGGCGGAATTAGCAGCCGCAAACACACCCAGGCACTGTGTTAGCGTTTATGACGGCACGTCCAACGACCCCTGCGATGAAGCATACGACAAGTAGCATCGAATCTGCCCAGGACGAACCCTCTCGGCTTGTCCAACCACTGTCTAAAGGCTTGGGGTGGATGGAGCAACCCCTTTCGGCGGCGCAAGTAGCCGCCCAGGAATGGAATTTACTGCGCGAAGATTTGAGCCTACCCGCGGCGGTTCTCTATGAAGATAAACTCGCGCACAACCTGCAATGGATGCAGAAATTCGCTGCGGCATACGGGGCCAAGCTCGCCCCTCACGGCAAAACAACCATGGCTCCTAAACTCTTTGCCCGCCAAATAGAAGCTGGCGCCTGGGGGATTACGCTTGCAACTGCCCATCAGACGCGGGTTGCATATGAGCATGGCGTTCAGCGGGTGCTGATGGCTAATCAATTGGTCGGCAGGCAGAACATGTCGATCATCGCCAGCCTTCTGGAAGACCCGCGATTCGAGTTCTTCTGCCTCGTCGATTCTGACCAACAAATCGAATTGCTCGGCCGATTCTTTCAAAATAAAGACCGCGGGCAGCGGCTCAACGTGTTGCTCGAACTCGGAGTTGATGGCGGGCGAACGGGAGTGCGTGATCGCGAACAGTTAAGCAGGACGCTTGACGCGTTGTCCCACTGGCGCAGTCACATTGCATTGTGTGGCATCGAAATTTACGAAGGTGTGTTGGACGAGGAAGCTTCAATCAGAGAGTTCTTACAGAATGCGGTCAAGGTGGCCAGAGAACTCGCTCACGACAAACGGTTCAATCGCTCCCCCATAATTCTTTCCGGGGCCGGCTCGGCCTGGTACGACGTGGTCGCCGACGTTTTTTCGAAAGCAGATCTGGGCGAATCGTTCGAAATAATCCTGCGGCCAGGATGCTACCTGACCCACGACATCGGCGTTTATCGCACCGCGCAGCAGCAGATCATGGTCCGCAACCCCGTGGCCCAGAGCATGGTGGCCACTCTGGTTCCGGCATTGCAGCTATGGGCCTATGTACAGTCCATACCCGAAAAAGAGAAAGCCATCATAGCCCTGGGCAAACGCGATGCCGCCTTCGATGCCGGATTACCCGTCCCGGCACTTCATTACCGCCCTGGCGGTTCCCAGCCAGTGGCTGCTCCGGCCGCTTGGAAACTCACCCGCATGATGGACCAGCACGCATACCTTCAAATTGAAGAAAATGCAGACATTCGCGTGGGCGACATGATTGCATTCGACATCTCCCATCCCTGCTTGACCTTTGACAAGTGGCGGTACCTGCCAGTGCTGGACTCCCAGTATCAAGTGATCGATGTTGTAGAGACGTTTTTCTAGTCGTCGATGTATGTCCCACGTGGTAAAGGGTTTTCTCTCAGGGGTTCACGGCATCCGGTCGGCAACCAAAAGCTCTCTCCCATGCAACTAAATTATTAGTTACTTTTTAAGGCTTCGCACGTCTGATTGGTAAGAGGGAGATCCAAGTGCCGCCGAGGCAATCTGTAACCTTGACTGAAGCTGAGCTCCGCATCATGAACGTGCTCTGGCAGCGTGGGTCGGGCACTGTCCAGCAGGTGCTCGACAGCATGCCTGGCAAGCAGCCCCTCGCCTACAACTCTGTGCTGACGACCGTTCGCATTCTGGAAAAAAAGGGATACGTCAAACATGTAAAGGATGGGCGCGTGTACATCTATGTCCCAGTGGTGGAGCGGCAGGAGGCGACCCGGTCGGAAATTCACCACTTGGTGAGCAGGTTCTTTAAGAACTCGCACGAGCAGCTAGTGCTCAATATTCTGGAGGACCGCGGGATGAATCCCGAGGAGTTGACGCGGCTCAGGCAAATGCTGGAACGGAGTAGTCGTAAATGACAGGACTGCAATGGTTGGCGCAAACCGGCGCCGAACGCGCCCTCAACTCTGTGCCAGAAGGTCTGCTGATCGCGACGCTGGTATGGCTGCTGTTAAAGGCTTTCGAAAGACAAAGCTCTCGCACACGATTCGCAATATGGTTCGGCACCTTTGTGGCGATCGCTGCGCTGCCGTTTGCTCCAGCTGTGGTTTCTTCCACTCATGCTACAGGGAACCTCTCGGCCCAAATAACATTGGCGGCCTCTTGGGCGCGAGTGATTTTCATCTGCTGGGCAGTGATTGCCGGCGTCAGAGTGGCGCGAGTAATCGCCGGAATTTGGAAGCTGCGGCGGCTGCGAAACAATTCTGCAGAAGTCCCGACCGAGGAACTGCCCCCCGCAGTGCAACCGGCCTTTAAGAATTTCCAGGCGATCAGGAGACTAACTATTCGCCGCTCTCGGGATGCGCGCGTCCCAATGGCCATCGGGTTTTTCAGGCCAGCCGTTCTCATTCCGGAATGGGCGTTCGATGAGCTTCCGGCGGAAGATTTGAAAGCTGTTCTCTTGCACGAGTTTGCTCATCTGCGGCGGGGCGACGATTGGACGAACCTGGCGCAGAAGCTGGTCCGCGCCGTTTTCTTCTTCCATCCGGCCGTCTGGTGGGTTGAAAACAAGCTTGCCCTCGAGCGCGAAATGGCCTGCGACGAACTGGTTGTAGCCGAGACCGCGGATCGTCAGGCATATGCTGCGTGTTTGGTGTCGATTGCTGAAAAGAGCTTCGTCCGCCGCGGATTAGCGATGGCACAATCAGCCATCAGCCACGCGCGGCAAACTTCATTGCGCCTGGCGCGAATTCTGGATGCGCAGACCGTTGTGCCTGGTATTTTCAAACCGGGATTGGCGGTAGCTGCCGGGCTAGCGGCACTTTGCTTGGTCGCCCTGCCGCGCGTTCCACAGCTGATCACGTTCAAGGACGCTGCGCCTCGACAGTCGCTTTCAGCTCCCACTTCCTCCATGTCAGCAGGGGTGATTGAACTGGGAGCGGCAGGGACACCTGCCGTCGCGCATCCGGCATCGCTCAAATCAGCTCGAATAATTGCTGTAAAACAGAAGCATGTCCACACACGCCCGACTTTGCTGGTTCGCACAGCCTCGCGACAGGTGATTCCGCGGTCCCAGTTGTTGATCTTCGTCCAAACAACGGAATATAACGGCCTTGGCGCAGCGAAGGTGAATTATTGTGTGTGGCGATTGACTTTCCCTGATGCGGACCGCAATAACTTCAGAGCAGAAATAATCGCGAAATCAATCTAAATTTTTTAAGAACATAAACTAAATAATTAGTTACTAGGAGGAAAAAGAAAAATGAAAAGCTGGATGCAGAATTACAAAATCAAATTAAGTCGCGGATTCATCGTTCCCGCATTCGCGGTCGTGACAGCTGCTTCGTTGGGAACCTATCAACTGGCAAAACCCGTAAGCGCAGCAATGGCAGCTCCGGCGCCTGCGGCCGCTGCGCTCGACGAAAACAGCGTGGAAGCGCTGCTTTCTTTAGACCGCGCCATGGAAGCGCTGGCTGCGCGGGTGACACCAGCCATCGTGAACGTCACTGTAACATCCAAAGCGAACGCAAGAACGGAAGATGGTGAAGATTCGCAGGATATGCAGCAATTCAACCCCTTCGGCAGGCAATTCGGTTTTCCGATGCAGCCGCAGCGGCCGCAAATTGAGCATGGACTCGGCAGCGGCGTAATTATTTCGCCGGACGGATATATCGTCACCAACAATCACGTTGTGGATGGCGCGGTAAACGTCAGCGTAACGCTGAACGATCGCCGCATCCTGCCCGCGAAGGTAGTTGGGGCGGACCCACTTACCGATCTTGCCGTGCTGAAGGTGAATGCTTCGGACCTGCCCAGCGTGCCTTGGGGTGATTCGACCAAGCTGCGTGCGGGACAGACGGTGCTGGCGTTCGGCAATCCATTCGGATTGCGCTTCACCGTGACTCGCGGAATCATCAGCGCGCTGAACCGGCCGAACCCATCCGCAACCGATCGCCGGAAACCGGGTGAATTTATTCAGACGGACGCGGCCATCAATCCAGGGAATTCCGGTGGACCGCTGGTGGATGCGCGTGGCGAAGTGATCGGAATCAACACTTTTCTGATCTCCGGATCCGGTTCGTTCTCGGGCGCCGGATTTGCAATTCCCGCTCAGATCGTGCGTCCCACAGTGGAAACGCTGATCAAATACGGCAAGGTGAACCATGGCTACATGGGAATCGGGATCACCGATGTGACGCCAGAGAACTCGAAGTTCTTCGACGTGAAGAAGGCTGAGGGCGCGCTGGTGACTCAAGTCGAGCCGAACTCGCCGGGATCCAAAGCCGGTCTGAAAACTGGTGATGTAATCACCGGAATAGATGGCCAGACGGTGAACGATGCCGGGGAGCTTCAGGTGCAAGTCGGCCAGAAACGCCCAGGGACCACGATCAATTTGGAAGTCATGCGCGAAGGCAAGAGCATGAAGATTCCAGTGACTCTCGAAGCGATGGGCGGCCGTAGTACCGAAGATGAGTCCGCGACCAGCGAGCATGGAAAGCCGCGCTGGGGGCTGGGATTGGAAGATCTCACGTCCGATGTGCGTGGCCAACTGCAGGCCCCGAAGGACATAAAGGGTGCCATCGTTGGTAATGTTCAGCCAGGCAGTCCGGCCGATAATGCAGGCCTGCAGCGGGGGGACGTAATCCTCGAAGTCAATCGCCATCCAGTGCAGTCTGCGTCGGAGGCGGTCCAGGAACTGGGGAAAATCGGATCCGGTCAGGATTCCAACGGCGGCAACACGTATCGTGTGCTGCATCCTTCGCAGGGATGAACTTCGACGGGAGCTGCATGACTCGATCGGTGCCGGACGATGTTCGGCACCGAGTTTTGTGACTGCAATAAATTCCCGGGGGGAAGCGATGGATTGACAGAGTGCGAAGATCTCGGCTGGATAGAAATGCTTTGAACGGGCACGGCTTCCGGCCGTGCCGTAGCTGTGCAAAATCGGTGGCGGCTCTAGCGGCTGAGGGCCAAAACAGATTTTCAACACATTTCAGCACACCTCTAATGCGAGTCAGCTAATGCGAGTCAGCCGCGCCCTGCAATTGGCTCGCGATCTTCAACTCCCTCTCAGCTTCTTCATTTTTCCCCAGATCGCGGTAAGCCTGGCCGAGCAGATGATGAGTTATGGAATTGTTGGGATCCATCGAGGCTGCACGCTGCAATGCCCGGATGGCTAGCTCCGGTTCGCCCTTTTTCTCGAGCACCTTCCCCATCAGGACATATGGCCCGGTCGAAGTCGGATCAAGCCAAATGGAGCGCTGTAGAAGCCTTTCAGCGTCATCAAACTTCTGAATTCGTGAGTACGCGTCTGCCAGCTTGTAATAGGTGGCGGCGTGACCGGGATCAAGCGCCAACTCCTGCTGAAAATCGGCAATCGCCTCGGGCACTTGCGACTTGAAAAGATGGATCTCGCCGCGCAGAAAGCGGGCCAGCGGAAGTTTGGGATCGAGCGCAATCGCCTTTTCCACATACTCGAGCGCCACCGGCTCGAACTCTTGCCGAAACAACATGCGCGCGGTTAGCAGATAGCTGGCGGCGGAGTCCGGCCGCAAATCGAACATTTTCGCGAATGCCTGCTGCGCGTGCGGATAATCTTTGGTCTGAATGTAGCACTGGCCGAGAATGTAAGAGGCATCCACGTTGGCGCGTGGATACCACCCCTGCACCTTCTCTAAGTACGGGATAGCCGCGCTGGGATTGCCGGCTAGGTAGTAGGAGATCCCTAGCATTTGAGCGGATTCGCTATCCTGCGGATCATGCTGTAATGCTTGCTTGAACGATTCAGCGGCGTGAAAGTAGTCGCCCTTTTTGTAATACGCCATTCCTAGCTCATGCGAAAGACCTTGAGCGTTGGGCGTAGCCGAGGAGAGTCGCTGCAGGTCGGAAATGGCTTCGTCGTACTTACCTTGTTGCAGAAGCTGGCGTGAATGGGCGAATTCCGAATTGCCGGCCTGCGGGGGTGCATTTGAAGCATCGGCCGATGGCGATTGCGCGGCCAAAGCGGTGGATAACGTTAGTAAGAACAGAAATGTTCCTAGAACCTTCATGGTTAGACTCGAGATAGGGTTTGCTTATCAAAGGATCCAGCTTGGCTGACGCGAGTTGAATCTATTCGCCTGCACCATACCATAGAAGGTTAACGAAGGCCTCCGGATTGGGGTCTGCTCTGAATGCCTCCATCATATTACGTCACAAAAATAAAGGGAGCCGCTGTCGGGGCTCCCTCTAATGGCTAGCACTAGTTCTTAGTTAGTTCTTAGTTAGAAGTTTAACCGCAGCGCGAATTGCAGCTCGCGCATCGTGGTTCCACCTTCTATATCCGTTATTTTTCCATTGTTGCCGCCTTGGCAGTCAACACAAGAGTTGGCGCCGTTATTTCCGCTGAAAGCGTAGACCGGGTGATTGAAGACGTTAAATGCGTCCATCCGGAATTGAGCTTTTACACGCTCTGCGATGGGGATGTTCTTCACTACGGAAAGGTCAGAATAAAATCCTGCCGGTCCACGCAACGAGTTATAACCGATGTTGCCCAGGTTCCCCGAACCGGCATCCGTGAACGGTCCACCGAGAGAGGTCAGCGGAGTGAAGAACCTCACCGTGTGAGTGGCTCCATCGAACGAGCCCGCTCCTTTGTGGAACGAACCTGAACCCTTATCCGGCCGACAGACTCCCACGTCCTGTTCCGCACCGCACTCATTCGTGGTGGGCGTCCACGGCAGACCGCTGCTCCAATTGGTATTGTTGCTTAGCTGCCATCCGCCGATTACGTAGTCCATGGCGCGGCCTGAATTGCTAAGGAACGTTTTGCCTTTGCCGAACGGCAACTCGTAAACCGTGGTGACCACGAATACGTGGTTGCGAGTGAAATCATTGGGGCCATACGCAATCGGATGACTGTCAGGGTAGTAGGTATTATTGTAGGCTCTAGAACGCGAGAAGGTGTAGTGAGCAATAAGCTGGAGCCCCTGGCTGAAGCGCTTATCCACCTTGGCCTCAAACGCATTGTAGTTGGTGCTGGCATCGTTGCCGAGGTAGTTGCCGAGAGAGTCTCCGATCCGACGGCAGGTGTCAGTCGCAAGATCGGGGTCGCATAGCGGCCGCCGCACCTGGTCCGGGTAACCGCCGCCGGTCAGAGGATCAACAGCTCCGAACAGGAACATGGACTTTTGGTTGACGTCATAACTCGGGCCGTCTCCGGCGAACCCGTGCGACCCTTTGTTGCCTACATAGGCGACTTCCGCTGAGATGGTGTTAGTAACCTGACGCTGAACTGTAAGGTTCCATGCGTCGAGAGTTGGCAGTACTTGCTTGACGGGACGAATGTGTGCGCCGGTTACTAGGAAACCGAGCCCAGCTGCGTCAAGGCTGGGAAAAGTAATCTGGCCGTTGGATGGGATCGCCGGGAAGGGAGCGGGAATCGGTCCCTGGGCCAGGGTGAATACCGGAATGTAATTCGCCGAGGCCGTCGAGCCAACGACGGCATTGCTGGCGTCCACGTTTTGCTTCACGAGCACCGGCAGGTTCTGCGTCACGGTGTGTCCGAAGTTTGAACCAAACACGCCCATGTCGTAACTTCGTCCATAGCCGATACGAACGACCGTTTTTGGCGTGAACTGATACGCGACCCCAAAGCGAGGCGCGAAAGCGCGAAGAGAGTTCTCTATGTTGCCGTTCAAACCGTACCGGCCCTCTCCCGCCACGCGGATGGCGCCGGTGCCGTTGTTGTCAACGATATTTGCGAACCCTCCGTGGTCTTTGGCAAGCACGGACTCAGGAAAGTAAATCTCCCAGCGCAGGCCATAGCTCACGGTCAGCTTCGAAGTCGCTCGAAAAGTGTCTTGCCCATAAAAGAACCAGCGTTTCTGCCGCTCGGCGGCGTCATTGATGTTGGGCACGGCTGGGTTGCTGACATAGCGCGACAACGACGAAACGTCGCCAAGCAGAAACGACGCTAAATCCAGACCGCCCGCCCCCTGAAGCGAGGTTTCCTGGGGACTGAAGTTATATTCGCCCGTCCGATTGTTGTCGCTAGGAATGCGCAAATTCCTGGCATACCGAATGTCCGCCCCGAACTTGATTGTGTGGTTTCCCCTCGTCTTCGTCCAGTTGTTCACGAACTGGAATTGATCTTCCTTCTCAGTTAAGGGGCAGTTGCAGCGGCCCACACCCAACCCATCGCCAAAACTTGCAACCACGGTTCCGTTGCCCCCGTTGTTCGGAGCTCCGCCTTCACCCGTTACGGGATCCGGGCCAAGCAGGAATTCACCCAACCCAGCGGTCGTAGGATCACTCGTGTTTGCGTTTGGAATTCCGAACGCGGTCATAGGCGTGCCACCGTCGGGCTTTTGAGTCTGAGGATTGTACTTAAACCAGCCAAAGCGAAAATCGGTTAGCAACGTACTGCTGATCGTCTTGGTGAAGCCCGTGGCCAAGCTGTAGTTGTGCGTAATCGAGCTCCCCGAAAGGCCCAGCAAGCCCGATCCTGGACCACCGAGCGCGCCCAAAACTCCCTTTCCCGACAGCTTAAAATAGTCCAAGCTAAACCGACCGAATACATTCACAGTAGAACTGGCAGCAAAGTCAATGCGGGTATCGAAGCTGTTTTGGGTGAAAGGGCCGGGCCCGGAGGCAAAGAAGTTGTTGAGAACGCCTCCGGTTGTGGGTGCGGGGAATAAGGCCAGCATTGCGCCAGCCTGAGGCGAAATTTCGCTGATCGGAATACAGTTGCCAGTGCAATTGCCTGCCGGTCCAAAGGGAGAGCGGACGCCGCCGTTGCCACTCGTACTCCCAGTACTTGGATCGTAGGCTTGTCCGCCGCCTGTAATCCCGGCGCTGAGGTACTCGCTCAAATCGCAGAACCCGGGAGTAGCGCTGGTAGCGTTCGTCGCGGGGTTACACGTGCTGACCACTCTGGCTGTAGGGATCGTCAGCTGGTTGGTTACTCCGTTGCTTTGTCGAGTGGCTTGGTAATCGCCAAAAAAGAACAGTTTATTCTTGATGATAGGACCACCGATGGAACCGCCGAATTGCTGCCACCTGCCGGAGGGAACGGGGCTGCCTTTGAACCCCGGACCCGCATCCCATTGGGTGAAGGGATCCTTGGCCTGGGTTGCATCCGTGCGGCGGAACCAAAACGCACTACCATGGAAGTCGTTCGTGCCCGACTTGGTCTGCGCAGTTACGATGCCTGCCACCGCCTTGCCAAACTCGGCGTCGTAACCCTGTGTCGAAAACTTAGTCTCAGTTACAGCGTCCAAGTTTGGGTTAACAACAATGATGCCTAGGATCGGATCTTGATTGTCGGTGCCATCGAGTTCGTATGCAGTTCCACTGAAGTGCTGCCCTTGAACAAAAATTTGTTGGCTGCCTTGCGGATTCTCGGTCGCAGCGTGACCCCACGAAAGCTTTTGTGTGCCCGGTGAGGCAAGCTCCAGATTCGTGAAGTTACGATTGAGATTGGGCATGTTCTCTACCATCTTGGAGTCGAACTCAATCGATACGTCTGCGCGATCAGTCTTCAGTTGCGGAGCTTCGCCGGTCACTTCGACCGACTCCGACGCCGATCCAAGTTGAAGAGCGAAATCTGCCTTGGATCCATTGTCTACCAAGACAATCACATTTTTTTGTTCAGACGACTTAAACCCTTGGGCTTCGACCTTCACCGAATACACGTCGGCGATCAAATGGGTCACCGAGTAGTTGCCACTCTCGTTGGTCGTCGTCTCTTGAGACGTCCCCTTGTTGGTATCCGTTACGGTAACCTTCGCCCCGACAACCGCGGCACCTTGCGGATCGGTAACCGTGCCGAGAATGCTGCCATAGACTGCCTGAGCGCTAGCGCGCGGAATGGATATGCTGCAGAGAAGGGCCACAACGAGCAGAACACTGAAGCTGACTGCCTTCTTCATTGAATTCCTCCCACGATAGGAAATCTGGTTGATTGTCCGACCACAGTGCGACCCAAGAGACACGAAGCCGCGGTTGCACATCACTCAGCAGTTTGAGTGCCGAAACTTTTCTGCACTGGGCACGTTGAAATCATTCAGCTTGCGTCCCAGAAAAAAATCCCCGTCTACGGCAAATGGAATTTTTCGGAATCTGTTTCTACTAAAAAACGAAGCCCACCCGCTACAAGAACGTTCTTGTGAAATTTTGGGGAAGCGCTCATTCATAAATACACCGAAGCGCATCAGAATTTGTGAGGACGCAATTCTGCAGCAACGAATTGAAAGTTCGAAGACCTGAGAAAGAGCGCAAATCCCACGAATTCTGTTGCGATTTTTCTTGCCACGCAAACAGAAAAATGCTCAGTCGAATTTCACGAACGAAATTCGACGCTCAACAATGGCGCCACAGCATGATGCCGTTTTGAAAATTTTGTAAGTCTCAGTGGGTTTGTTACGGTTACCTCTTCCTAAGTTGCTGTCTTGCATGATGCGAAATGGGTTTGTTACCCTCTGTTAAGTGGGTGTGACAGGTCACGTAACCGACGCCGAACTGTGCCTCGTCCAAGTCGAGAGGCTGGTGAACAGCCATACCCTCCATGGTTCCGAATCGCTTTGCAAGCTGCTGCGCTATCTTGCGGACCACGCGCTGAGGCATCCCGGACTTGCCCTGAAGGAATACCAGATCGCCACTGAGGTCTTCGGCCGCCCTTCCGATTTCGATCCACATCTTGATTCCCTGGTGCGCGTGCAGGCCGGGCGTCTTCGAACTAAGCTCTCCGAGTACTACGCTTCCGAGGGCGCCGAGGATCCGATCATCGTCGAACTGCCGAAGGGAACCTACACGCTGGCGTTCCATCAGGCATCGATATCTACAAAAACGATTTTGCATAGTGCGCATGAAGCAGAGCAGCTCAAAGTCGACGTCCCCTCTCGAACGGTTCCACCAGCGGTGCTGGTGCTCTCCATTCTGCTTGCGATTGCCCTTGTCGCGGTGGCTGGATTGATCTACGGCGTAAGCGTTCGTGTGGGTGTGGCCGGACCCGCTGAACGGGTGCCCGCTGCATTTCGAGTCTTCTGGCAGAGATTTATCTCCGGCCCCGAAGAACCATGGGTCATCTTCAGCAACGGAGCTTTTGTTGGCAGGCCGGAGACTGGGCTGCGCTACTTCAATGCAGCGCAGGACTCGCGACAGGCGATACTCGATCACTACACCGGAGTCGGCGAGGTCCTGGCGGTGTATGACCTGGACCATGTCCTTGGGCAGTTGCACCAGCAGATTCGGGTGAAGCGGGGAAGTTTGTTCTCGCTCGATGATGCGCAAAACAATAATTTGATCTTCGTTGGTTCGCCAGCGGAGAACCTCACTCTCCTCGATATCCCCAACACCCACGAATTCATTTTCCAGAGAGTTTCTTCTGGTTCGAGGAGCGGAGACCTGGCGGTTTTTAACATCCATCCGCAACCGGATGAGCCCAAGATGTTTCTCGCCAGCCCCTCGGGAACTCCCCTCACTGAGGACTACGCAATCATCGGGCTCGTGCCGGGATTAAACCCGGCGCGGTCGGTGCTGATTCTCGCCGGCACCACCACGATCGGAACGCAGGCGGCAGCCGAGTACGTCACCAGGCAGGACTCCCTCGAGCAATTGCTGTTGAGGCTCAGCGTCTCGGAGAACGGCGGGATGAAGCCCTTTGAAGCTGTCCTGCGAGTGAAAGTGGCGCGCGGAGTGCCGGTCGGAAGCGAACTGGTGGGCCTGCGGAAAGTCTCGCAGTGAAAAAGCAGTGGTTAGTGACTAGTGGTCAGAGAGAGCCGGGTCCAGCTGTTGCAGCGTGAAAGCTCGCAGAATGCTCACGGCTTGGCGCGGGTAAGTTCGTCGGCTTTGCGAAATTCCTCTTCAGCCTCGGCTTTTTCCCCCTTGCGTTGCAGCGCTTCTGCTAACTGAAACGGTTGGACTGCTTGAAGAGCTCCCTTGCCCTTTGGCTCTCGGCATCCGCAGCGGCGGTATCGCCCTGCTGCCGCAGAATTGCGGCAAGGTTTGTGTGCGCGCCAACCAAACCAGGATCAAGTGAAATGGCCTGGCGTAGCGCACTCGCAGCCTCATCGAGTTTGCCATCCTGTTTCAACACCGTGCCAAGGGTGTAATAGGCTTCCGAGTAGTCTGGTTTTGCTTGGGTAGCTGCGCGCAGCTCAGTTTCTGCGTCTGCGAATTGTCCCATCTGCCAGAGAGTCACGCCCAGCGTGTAGTGGACGTCCGGCTGATCGGGTGAGAGTTCCGCTGCTTTCCTGAATTCTGCGACGGCATCGGGCAGTCGGTCCTTCAACTTCATTGCCAGGCCAAGATCATAGTGTGCGGTCGCATCCTGGGGAGCAATCCTCATTGCGGTTTGAAACTGCGTGATCGCGGAATCGAAATCTGCCTTCTGCAGATGGGCTGTGCCCAGGTTCTCGATATAGCCTGCATCGTCGGGATGCAAGCGGATCGCTGCTTCGAACTCGGGGATCGCACCGGCGGCATCGCCGGACTGCAACATTGCCAAGCCGAGATTGTTGTGAGCATCCGCGTCCCGTGGACGCTGCTGGATCACATTGCGAAATGCAGCAATAGCACCCTGCGTATCGCCACTCCTCTGCAGAAGCAACCCGAGACTCTGCTGCGCGTCCGTGAAATCGGGTTGCAGACTCACCGCTCTCTGCAATTCCGCAATGGCTGCGTCGGACTGTTTCTCCGCTTCCATCACAAGTCCAAGATAATAGTGGGGCTGCGCGTTTCCCGGGGCTTGCGAAGCCTTTGCCAGCAGATCGTGCGCTTCGGCGAGAGATTTTTGCTGCCAGCGCACGATTCCGAGGTGCAGCAGCGCCGGCGGGAACTCCGGCTGGAGTCGCAATGCTTCGGTGAATTGTCCGACGGCTTCATCCGTCCTCGCGGCCTGCTGGAGGAGTGAGCCAAGATCATCGTGCAGGTCGGGACGCTGTGGTTCAAGCGCGAGCGCGGCTTGCATTTCGGAAATCGCATTGTTCAACTCACCGCGAAAACTCAACACCCGGGCAAGTGTGCGGTGCGCTTCAGAATCCTTCAGAGCAAGGCGAACCGCTTCGTGGGCCTCCGACTCGGCCTCGGCGAAATCACGGCGCTGGGCTAGTGCATTTGCAAGATTGAGATGTGCCTGGGGAAAATCAGGCTTAAGCCGGATAGCTGCATGGAATTGTGCAACCGCCAAATCAGGTTGGCCTTGGTTGAGAAGCACCCATCCCAATGAATTGTGGGCTTCTGGACTTCGTGGGGCGACGCGAATTAGCTTTTCAAATGCGGATTGGGCGCTGGCCAAATCCTGATTCCGCAGCGCGGACATTCCTTGCGCATAGAGCGCCTTCGCCCTCGCCTGGGTTTGTTGCGATTGATTTCCTGGAGTTTGGCCGGACGCGAAAGCCGCTAGCAACATCGCGAAACATATCGCTGCGATCAGTGAAACCCGAGTTTCTACGCCAAAATTCCGGAACATTGCCAGCACTTCAAATACTACTATGGCGGGATTTGATGCAGTGATCTCCGCGAAGCACCCACTGTTTGTAGTATGTTCCAGTTGAGATGAGTTCGTCGTCCCCCTGTCTTTTCCGCCTCCCGCGGCTATTCGCAACCACGCTTGTCTGTTGCGTATTGCTGCCCATTACGGCGTCGCCGGCCCAAACGTCACCGTCACGAATTGCAGATTTCGAAGACATCGCTGAAAAGGCCGGCCTCACCATGACGAACGTCTTCGGCGGGGTAGATACCAAGAAGTACATCATTGAGACCACTGGCACCGGGGTTGCGATTTTCGATTACGACAATGACGGCTGGCCGGATATTTTCATCGTCAATGGGACCACGCTCGAAGGATTTCCGGGCGGCAAGGCTCCGACGAACCATCTTTATCACAACAATCACGATGGCACGTTCACAGACGTGACCACACAAACCGGGCTCGCCGCGACCGGATGGGGCCAGGGCGTCTGCGTCGGTGATTACGACAACGACGGATGGGATGACCTGTACGTTACCTACTACGGCAAGAATCGTCTCTACCACAACCGGCGCGGCGTCTTCGAAGAAGTCGGGGAACCATCTGGGGTTGCTGGGACTGCCAAAACCTGGGGCACCGGCTGCGCCTTCGTTGATTACGATCGCGACGGACGTCTCGATCTCGTAGTCGCGAACTATGTTGATTTTGACCTCTCAACCGCTCCGGCGCCAGGGGAGCGGGCCGATTGCATCTGGAAAGGCGTGCCAGTAATGTGCGGCCCGCGTGGCCTGCCGTGGTCGAAGAATATTCTGTATCACAATCTTGGCACTGGAAAATTTGAGGATGTGACCACAAAAGCGCATGTTAACCAAGCGGCCGGCCACTACGCTTTCAGTGTTTCGACGCTTGATTACGACGACGACGGCTGGCCCGACATCTACATCGCCTGCGATAGCACGCCCAGCATCCTGTACCACAACAATCGCGACGGAACTTTCACCGACGTCGCGGTAGTTGCCGGCGCAGCGTTCAATGAGGATGGGCGCGCTCAAGCTGGCATGGGCAGTACCGTCGCAGATTTCAATGGCGATGGCAAACTCGACATTTTTCGCACCAATTTTTCCGACGACACTTCCACGCTCTATCGTAATAACGGGAACGGCACATTTGATGACGTGACGTTTACCGCCGGCCTGGGGCTGCACACCCAGTATCTGGGATGGGGCACCATGTTCTTCGATTTCGATAACGATGGCTGGCCCGATCTCCTGGTGGTGAATGGCCACGTCTATCCTGAAGTGGATAAGCAGCACCTGGGAAGCAATTATCAAGAGCCGAAGATTCTGTACCACAACAACGGAAAGGGAACTTTCGCGGATATTTCGGACAGCGCTGGTGCCGCGATCACGAGTGCTACTTCCGCCCGTGGACTGGCCGTAGGCGATCTTTGGAACGACGGCAGAATCTCGGCGGTCATCAGCAATATGAACGCGCATCCGAGTCTGCTGGTAAATCAGGTCAAATCGGGCAATCACTGGATCGGGCTCCGAACGATCGGCACGAAATCCAATCGCGACGGAATTGGCGCTCGTGTCAGTGTCAGCGCGGGAGGCCGCATGCGCGTGGACGAAGTCCGCAGTGGCTCCAGCTATTCATCCAGCAGCGATATGCGATTGCACGTTGGCCTCGGACAGACGAACCAGATTGATTTCGCGCAAGTGCGATGGCCCAGCGGGTTAGTGGAGCGATTCGAGAGCCTGCGAGTCGATTCAATTCACGATCTGAAAGAAGGCACGGGAGCACCCGTAGCCGCGCCAACACCGGTGACTCAGAAGAAATAGCTTTGCTTCGCGCTGCTCTGAAAGTAAGATGCTGCATCCAGCACTTGGTCGTGCTCTCTACAATTATGGTTTCGGAGACTTCCTAGTGAATTGCCTCAGATCCACGCTGATCGTGATGCTGCTCGCTTCTCTCGCGTTCGTGCCGCTGCGCGCGCAAGAGACCACTCTCGCCGCCACCTCGCCGCAGCAAGTCTCCCAGAATCCCGCCGATCCCTGGTGGAAACACGCCGTGATCTATGAAATTTATCCACGCAGCTTTCAGGATTCGAACGGCGACGGTATCGGTGACATCAACGGCATCACCTCGCGGCTTGATTATCTGAAAGACCTGGGTATCGACGCGATTTGGATCACGCCGATGTATCCGTCGCCCCAAGTGGATTTCGGCTACGACATCGCCGATTACGAAGCCATCGATCCGCAATACGGGGCCATGGCCGACTTCGATCACATGGTGAGCGAGGCAAAGAAGCGGAACATCCGCGTCATCATGGATTACGTGCCGAACCATACCTCCGACCAGAACCAATGGTTCCTGGAATCGCGTTCCTCGCGGACGGACCCAAAACGCGATTGGTACATCTGGCGCGACGGCAAAGGTCCCGGCAAGCCGCCGAATAATTGGCAATCTTGGTTTGGTCACTCGGCGTGGACCTTCGATGCCAAGACTGGACAGTGGTATTACCACTACTTCTACATTCAGCAGCCAGACCTGAACTGGCGGACTCCAGAAGTGCGCAAAGCAATGTATGACGTGCTGCGCTTTTGGCTCGATCGTGGGGCGGCAGGATTTCGCATGGACGCCGTCTCCCGCCTGTTCGAAGATCCTAACCTGCACGACGATCCAATCCTTCCCGGCAAGAACGCGTTTGGCGATCCCAATATCAAGCACAAGTACACGGACGATTTGCCTGAAGTCCACGACGTGCTGCGCGAGATCCGCAAATTGGTGGACAGCTACCCTGGTGATCCTGTTCTGATCAGCGAAGCTGATGAGCCCACGATTCAGGATCTCGTGAAGATATATGGTGCGAACAATGATGAAGTGCAGCTGCCGATGGATTTTCAAATTGCGGATGTGAACAAGCTCTCCGCGCCAGATTTCCGCAGGCTGCTGGATGAGATTGAATTCAATCCGCTCGAGGGCCAGCCATATTATTTTTTCAGCAATCATGACCAGGCGCGTACTTGGGACCGATATGGCGACGGCGCTCACAACGACCAGATTGCGAAACTCATGGCCACGCTTCTGCTGACCACGCGCGCCACAACCCAGATGTATTACGGCGAAGAACTCGGCATGCGCACAACCACTCCGACACGCATAGAGGACGTTAAGGACCCGGTCGGCCGCACGGGTTGGCCGAAGGACAAAGGCCGCGACGGCGAGCGCACCCCGATGCAGTGGGACAGTTCTGCAAATGCCGGCTTCAGCACGGCTGCAAAAACATGGCTTCCTGTCCCACCGAGTGCTGCGCAGTATAACGTCACGACGGAGGAACGCGATCCGGATTCGATCTTCAATTTCTACAAGCGCGTGATTGCGTTGCGTCGCGAGTCGCCTGCACTGCGCGAGGGCGACTATGTGGCGGTAAATCGTGACGATGCAAACGTCCTGGCTTATCTGCGAAGGCCCTCAGGCGGGGCCGGTTCTGTGCTGGTGGCGCTCAACATGAGCGCGGAATCCAGTACCGTCAACTTCAAGCTGAAAGGTTTCGGAGTAGCAGGAACCGTCGCCCGCGTGCTGATTTCTGCGCCGCAGCGATCCAATTCCGAGCTATCGCTGGACGAAGTGAAGCTCGCGCCGTTTGCCGTGCTGATCGCTGCAGTGAAATAGATTTCTTTGCGATCTTTGCGCGTCTTTGCGAACTTTGCGGCCAGAAGCTTTAAAGACTTTAACCGCAAAGAACGCAAAGAACAGCGAATGCTTACTTAGAGGGCTTGGCCCCGAATTTCTCCAGTCGGGCAATTCCCTGCCCTTCCTTTACGTACACGAGCTGATTTACCGCAATATCTTTGATTGTGTCCACTTGTCCGCTCGGCCAGCGGATTTCTAACAAATCCACCTTCTCCGCTTTGCCCAGACCGAAGTGAACGCGTAGATCGCTTTGCGAGAAATAGCTGCCGCCGCTTCGCACTTCATCAATTTGGCGATGAGGTTTACTCTCTCCGGCGACGCTGGTCGTACAACTCACCCGCGCCCCAATTCCGCTGCGGTTAGATTTCACGCCCATGGCTTTAATCTTGATCCAGCTGTTTCCAGAGTTCGAATGGCAGCGCAGAAGCTGCGGAAGGCCATTCACTGTGTTAACCACGACATCGACATCGCCATCGTTATCGAAATCGCCGAAGGCGCACCCGCGAGCCGCAGAGGGCGTGGAAATGCCCAGACCGGAAATTTCAGAGACATCTTCGAATCTGCCATTTCGCAGGTTTCGATAGAGCAGCTTGCGCTGTGCATATCCCGCTTCGGTCTTCAGCTGTTCAACCTCGGGATACACATGCCCGTTGCAGATCAAAATGTCCGGCCAGCCGTCGTTATCGAAATCCAAAAATCCGCAGCCCCAGCCGAGATATTGGGTGTGCGCACCAAGTCCCGCAGCGAACGTGGTGTCCTCAAAATCAGCGCCGCCCAGATTGTGGTAAAGCGAGGGCGTGTCGCCCGCGAAGTTCGTTTTCACTATGTCGAGATTGCCGTCCAAATCGTAGTCGGCGGCGAAAACGCCCATACCGGCTTGCGGCTTGCCATCAGGGCTGAGCGCGCAACCAGCCTCGACGGCAATGTCCGTGAATTTGCCGTTCTTCTTGTTCTGGTACAACGCGCTGGTGGAAGAATCATTCGCGACATAAATGTCGGGCCAGCCGTCGTTATCGAAATCCGCAGTCAGAACGCCCAGACCAAACGTTCCCCCAGTCTGCAGAATACCCGCTGATTCGGAAACATCGGTGAAGGTTCCGTCGCCATTGTTGTGAAAGAGAATATTCTTGCCGCCCTTGAGCCCGGGCGGACCACACGCCACCATCACGCCCTTGTAGAGACAAGGCCCAGATTCCGGCACCGGCGCGCTCGCCAGATCGAGATCAATGTAGTTGGCGACAAACAGATCAAGCTTGCCATCACGGTCGTAATCGACAAACGCGCAGCCAGTGTTCCAGCGCTTCCCGTTGCCACCAACACCGGCTTTGTCAGTGACGTCAGTGAACGTGCCATCGCCATTGTTGTGGTAAAGAACATTCTTCCCAAAATAGCTGACGAAAAGATCGTCCCAGCCATCGTTGTCGTAATCGCCAATACAAACACCCTGTCCCCAGCCGTGGTGAATCAGACCGGCTTTCGCGGTCATATCGGTAAAGGTGCCATCCCGATTATTCTTGAACAGATGCGACGTCGGCTCCTGACCCTGCGGAAAGCCTTCAAGACGCCAGCCATTCACTAAGAAGATGTCTAGCCAGCCATCGTTATCGTAGTCATAGAAAGCCACGCCGCAGCCGGTGGTCTCGAGCAGATACTTATTCTTGTGCTCGCCGCCGTAGATAGTCTTGGCATTCAGCCCGGCTTCGCGGGCAACGTCTACAAAGCTGGCTCCGATCGGAGTAGTGGGAGTTTCTGACTTCACTGTGGCCGCCAAGATCCCGTGGTGGGGTCGGGCGAGTGCGAGAACATCTCCAAGCGGGAGCACCAGCGCAGTTCGGCTGAGAGACTTCAAGAACGCGCGGCGTGAGGAGGACAAAAGGGGCAATACCTTCCCGAGTTTGGATCGTGTTAGAATGCGCCGCTACTTTTATAGTGAACGGCTTTCGGCTATTGCAAGTTTGAGACGTGGCCCCAATCAATGCAAATGACCAAATTTCTCCGTCACCGCAAGAACTGTGCGACTGCCTTCTTGGCCGTCGTGATCGTCTGCGGTATTGCTGGTGCACAGTCGGGTGAATTGGAACTCTCCCGCAATGCCCGGCCGTGGGAGTTCTTCTGCGCCACCGGCACTCGCGCCGGCCTGTTCGGAAACGAGAGTGGCAATCTGGAAGCATGGGTCTATCCACTCAAGATCCTTCGCAATTTCCATGTGCATTTCTTAATGGATGGCCGTACCCTTCCCGCGGAAACGCTGATACGCACGGTTACTGTTCGGCCCGAATCCAGCACCATCATTTACGCTGGCGATACTTTTTCGGTGAAGGAGACTCTGTTCGTTCCGGTGCACGACACTGGAGCAATCATTAGTTTCGAGGTTGAAACCGCGCATCCCCTGGAGATTGAGGCCGCGTTCGAGCGCGATTTCCAACTGGAGTGGCCAGCCGCTCTCGGGGGAACATACCTGAATTGGGACCCGGCGCTCCACGCTTTCTACTTTGGCGAGGAGCAACGCAAATACGTCGGGCTAGTAGGTTCGCCGACGGCTGCCGTGAGTGAGCAGGAATATCAGACCAACTATTCCGCCTCGCAGGAGAGTGCCATTCGCCTCGGAGTCACAAATAAGGGAAACGAGACCAAAATCATTGCAATCGCCGCCTCGGTCAACGGTCGTACCGAAGCCGAGAACACCTACAAGGTACTAGTTTCGGATTATTCAGCAAAAGAGAAGGAGGCGGCTGAATATTATCGCGACTATCTGAACCGTACCGTCTCTCTTGAACTGCCCGATGCGCAACTTCAGCAAGCCTATGATTGGGCGCGGATCAGCGTGATTCAGGGCCTGGTCACAAATCCATATCTCGGCACCGGACTCGTTGCGGGCTACCGCACATCAGGCACCAGCCAGCGTCCCGGATTCGCCTGGTTCTTCGGACGCGACTCCTTCTGGACAGCGCTCGCCCTCGACGCCGAAGGCGATTTTGCCACCACGCGGACGGCGCTTGAGTTCATCTCAAAATACCAGCGCGTCGATGGAAAGATTCCGCACGAAATTTCCCAGGGCGCAAGCTTCGTGAACTGGTTCACCGATTATCCGTATGGCTACGCCTCTGCTGATGCAACGCCGCTTTACATCATCGCCGCCGACGATTATGTCAGCGAGAGCGGGGACGCGGTTTTTGCTCGCGAAAAATGGGACAGCCTCTGGAAGGCCTACCAATTCCTACGCTCGACGTATGACTCGCAAGGCCTGCCGCAGAACTTCGGCTTCGGCCATGGCTGGGTAGAAGGCGGCCCGCTGCTCCCAGTAAAAACTGAGTTGTATCAAAGCGGAGTTGGTGCGCAAGCGCTGTTTGCCCTGTCGGAGCTCGCCCATTACGCCGCCCAGGACGACATCAGCCGCCAACTCGCACAAGAATTTACCCAGAAGAGGCACTTGGCGAATCAGGCATTCTGGTCAGCGGAATCCGGTACGTACGCGTTTGCTCTGGACAACAACAATCAGAAAGTGGTCGAGCCCAGCGTACTGGCGACTGTTCCCATGTGGTTCGGTTTGCTAGATCCAGACAAAAGCAATTTGGTGATTTCGCAACTCGCGGCTCCGGAGCATCAAAGCGACTGGGGCATGCGGATCATTTCGTCTCTCGCAACTCGCTACGACGCTGGCGGATATCACTATGGCTCGGTGTGGCCGCTCTTCACTGGATGGGCATCAGTGGGTGAATATCGCTATCACCGCGCGCTGCCTGCTTACTCCAATCTGCGCTCAAATGCTCTGATGGCACTGGACGGTTCTCTTGGTCATGTGACCGAAGTGATTTCCGGCGACTACTACCAGCCCCTCTCAACTAGTTCGCCGCACCAGATTTGGTCCTCGGCCATGGTCATCAGCCCATTGCTACGCGGCATGATGGGACTCGAGACCGACGCCTCATCGCACAAAGTTGTGTTTAGCCCGCATGTTCCTGCGGACTGGACATCGTTCTCGGTTCACAACATTCGGGCGGGTGACATCGCTCTCGATCTTCATTACAGCAAAACGCAAAATGCAATCACGATCAATGTCGATGGCAGCGGAAATTCCGAGCTCGAATTTTCGCCTGCACTGAGTCCTCGCGCTCAAGTCATCGGTGTAGAGGTGAACGGCCACAGCATCCCGGTTCGAATGCAGCACAGCGACTTCGACCAGCACCCACTGGTGAGGGCTTCGCTAACCAAGGGCAAGAGTACAGTTCGGCTGCAGCTACGAAACGATTTTGGAATCAGCTACTCCAATTCCCTGCCGCCGCTTGGGAGTTCCAGCCTGGGCATGCGGGAGATTTCGGAATCCTGGTCTGCGTCGCATAACGTCCTCACCATCGAGCTCGCCGGAATCCGCGGAGCGCATTATGAGTTGGCTGTTTGGAATCCCGGCCAGATTAATTCGGTCGATGGAGCAGAGTTAAGAGACGGTAAGCTCCTCGTCAGTATTCCCTCCAATGGCCCCGAAGACTATCAACGTGAGAGAATCACAATTCATTTTGTTCAGACCGGCGGGAGGCATTAGTGCGCATCGGAAACTTACAGCTTGGAGATTTCTTTCTACCAGGTCGAATGATGCGATGGATAAGCGCCGGTGTCCTGGCTTTTTCGCTGGGGCCTTTCGAGGCCCGTTCCCAAGGCAAACCGGTTGATGCCGAAGGCCACCAGTGGTGGCAGCATGCGGTTTTCTACGAAATTTATCCGCGCAGTTTCGCCGACAGTAATAACGACGGCATCGGCGACCTGAATGGAATCACCTCAAAGCTCGACTATCTAAAGTCGCTCGGCGTTGATGCCATCTGGATCACTCCGTGCTATCCCTCGCCGCAAGTTGATTTCGGCTATGACGTTTCCGATTACGAAAATATTGATCCGATGTATGGAACTCTGCAGGATTTCGACCGCCTGGCGAGCCAAGCGCAGAAGCGCGGTATCCATATCATCATGGATTTTGTAATGAACCACTCTTCCGACCAGCATGCCTGGTTCAAGGAGTCGCGATCTTCGCGTGATAATCCCAAACGCGACTGGTACATTTGGCGTGATGGCAAAGGCGAGAACCAGCCCCCGAACAACTGGCTTTCGACGTTCGGCGGACCGGCGTGGAAATTCGATCCCCCAACCAACCAGTGGTATTACCACTTTTTTTATCCCGAGCAGCCCGACCTGAACTGGCGCAATCCCGAGGTTGAGAAGGCCATGTTCGATGTGACCCGCTGGTGGTACAAGCGCGGCGTGGCTGGATTCCGGCTGGATGCAGTTGACACTCTATTTGAAGATCCGGACCTCAAAGACAATCCGGTACTCCCCGGCAAGAATCGCTACGGCGATCCAAACATGCAGAACGCCAACAACACCAAGCTGCCGGAGTTACATGACATCCTTCGCCGCCTGCGGCAGGTAGCTGATGAGCACGATGCCGTGCTGATCGGGGAAACCTGGACGAAGGACATTGATGAACTGAAGCTCTACTATGGCGAACATAGCAATGAATTGCAAATGCCAATGGATTTTCTGTTCGCCCGCGTCGACAAACTGTCTGCGCCGGAGTTTCGAAAGCAGATTGCAGGCGTGAATGCCGCCGGCTGGCCGGTGTTCGTGCTCAGCAATCATGACATTGTCCGTGCATACGTTCGTTATGGTGACGGAGAACACAACGACGCAATCGCCAAGCTGATGGCCGGACTCTATCTCACTCTGCGCGGCACGCCAATTATGTATTACGGCGAAGAGATTGGAATGACGAACAACGATCCCCAGCGCAAAGAAGACGTGAAGGACCCAATTGGGAGACTAGGCTGGCCGGAAGAGAAGGGCCGCGATGGCGAGCGCACGCCCATGCAGTGGAATACCGCTGCTAATGCGGGATTCAGCAAGCGGAAGCCGTGGCTACCCGTTCCAGCCGGCTCCAGCACGCACAATGTGGCTAGCGAACTGAAAGACCAGGAATCGATCCTCAATTTCTATAAGCGCGTGCTTGCCCTGCGGCATCAAGAACCTGCCCTGCTCGACGGTGAATATGTTGCGCTCAACGAAGATGATCCCAACGTGCTCTCGTATCTTCGCCGCTACAAAGATCAAGCCGTGTTGGTTGTGCTCAATATGTCGGCGAGGAAACAAAAAGCAGCCTTCGACCTAGGAGCGCAGGGACTCTCAGGTGCGAAAGCCACCACGATGCTGACTACGATGAAGACACATCCGAAGGAAGTTTCTCTGTCCTCGATTGCGCTCGAACCTTTCGGCGTTTACATAGGCAAGATCGTCAAATAGGACTACCGCTAGGGTTCCAGCCATAGGATGGGAACACCTGCCGCCACCGGCTTGCCAAATTCAGGCGCTCCGCTCGCATTCCATTTGAAAGGCTGCGCTCTCGGAGCCCGATGCCAGCCACAGCCCTGGCCCGGAGCGGAGTTCGCGTGGTAAAGAATCCAATCTGTTCCGTCTGGCGATTTGAAAAATGAGTTGTGCCCAGTAGCGTAGGCGCCCGCTTCCGGCGATTGCTGAAAAACAGGCCGTTGCGATTTTGTCCACGAACTAGCGTTAAGCAGATCGCTTCCTGAGACGGCAGTCAGCATTCCCAAAGAGTAGTAGTCGGTCCAGCAGGCGCTGGCTGAGTACGTCAGAAATATCTTGTTTCCATGTTTGAGAATCTCTGGGCCTTCGTTCACGTCAATGTGCGGCGGATTGCCCGGCAAGACTTTCGCATCCACATCCCCCACTTTTTCCCAGGGGAACTCCGGCGTAGAGATACGCGTGCGTTTGCTTTCGATGGTCCAGGGATTTCCCATACGCGCGATATAGATGCTTTGAGTGCCGTTCTCATCGCCTTCCCATCCGGACCAAATCATGTACCACTTCCCCGCGTCCTCGAAAACCGAAGCATCAATCGCCCACTTGTCGAATGCATCCGAAACCTTACCTTTCATCTGCCATTCGCCTTGGAGTGGATCCGCATTGGAGTTTTCGATCACCCAGATTCGGTGCGTTTGATTGTCTTCGGCATCAGCGGCAAAGTAGATGTACCACTTGCCAGCAATGAAGTGGATTTCTGGCGCCCAAATATCGTGCGAGTACGGCCCCGTGGCCGGAGGAGTCCACACAACTTTCTTCTCGGCCGATTTCAGATCAGCCATGCTGCCGGTCTTCCAGAGGGTGAGATTGGTCGCGGTCGTGTTCATGTAGTAATAAACACCATCTTTGAACTCGACCCAGGGGTCGGGTCCTACTGGCAGCAAGGGGTTAGTGAGCGTCTTCCCAGACGAGGCCGATTGCGACGCGGACGGTTCCGGTACCGCGATACCCACGCAAACCAAAATCAAAAGCGCGACATGCTTCAAGAGTTTCATGTTGCTAGCCCTGCCTCGCCTCGCGCACGATGGCAAGATACTTCCGAGCAGTTTCCGAAATTTGCCTTGTGTCGCCGGAATTCAGCGTCGAAGTCGAAACGAGTTCACTCCCGATTCCCAGGGCAGCAGCTCCTGCGTGAATAAAATCAGCCGCTGTCTCCATATTTACGCCTCCGGTGGGGATCAGCGGAACATCGGGCAATGGGGCTTTCAACGCCTTGATGTATTTCGCGCCGCCCACCGCACCGCAGGGGAACACCTTAACGAAATCGCTCCCTGCTCGCCATGCGCGAATCACTTCGGTTGGCGTTAGCGCTCCGGCCATCATCAATTTGCCCAGCCGATTCACAGTCAGAACAGTTTCGAGATCAAATCCAGGGCTCACAATAAACTCTGCGCCGGCGTCGATACACTGTTGCGCGGTTTGAGAATCGAGCACCGTACCAGCGCCGATCAGGACATCGGAACCAACGCTCTTTGCAAGCTGAGCGATAGCCTCAACAGCACCGGGAACGGTCATCGTCATCTCGACAATCGGAATACCTCCCGCGCAGACCGCGTCCGCCGCCTTGATCGCGAGCTGGGCCGAAGACGCGCGAATGACCGGCACAATCCCAATTTCCACGATTCTGTGCGCCGCTTGTTCCTTCGTCATTTCTTTCGTGGTTGCTCTAGCGCACGATCCGTGCGCCGACGCCCTGCATGGTTTGCAGCACTTCTTTCAGAGTGACCATCGTCGTATCCCCAGGCGTGGTCATGGCCAGAGCGCCATGCGCGGCGCCACACTCGACCGCCCATTGCGGCCCTTCTCCCATCAGAAAACCATAAATGAGGCCTGAGGCAAATGAATCGCCCCCGCCTACGCGGTCGAATATTTCTAAATTCTCGCGACATTTCGCCTCATAGAAATTGCCGTCGCCATAGCAGACCGCACCCCAATCGTTCAGCGTGGCAGTAGTCGCTGTTCGAAGCGTCGTCGCGACTACCTCGAATTGGAATTCTCCGAGCACTTTTGTGAGCATCTTTTTAAACGACTCGATTTCTATTTTCGAGATGTGCTCGTCGATCCCTTCCACTTCGTATCCGAGGGCGGCCGAAAAATCTTCCTCGTTGCCGAGCATCACATCCACCAGCGGAGCTAGGCGCCGGTTGACTTCCTGTGCGCGTTTCTTGCCACCATTCGCTTTCCAGAGCGACTCGCGATAATTGAGATCGTAAGAAACGATCGTTCCATATTTCTTAGCCGCCCTCATTGCCTCAATTGCAACCTCGGGGGTCGTCTCGGACAACGCGCAGAAGATTCCACCCGTGTGAAACCATCTCGCGCCATGCTTCCCGAAGATCTCATCCCAGTTGCTATCTCCGGGTTTCAATTGGGACACCGCCGTGTGACCCCGGTCCGAACACCCCAGCGGCGAGCGCACTCCAAATCCGCGCTCGGTGAAGTTCAACCCATTTCTCGCTTGTCGTCCGACGCCATCGTAATCAACCCACCGGACCAACGCCTGGTCCACGCCGCCTTGGTAGATCAAATCCTGTAACAGGCGCCCGACTGGGTTATCGGCAATCGCCGTCACTATAGCGGTGTCGAGCCCGAAGCATCTCTTGAGCCCGCGAGCCACGTTGTATTCGCCACCACCTTCGGAAACTTCAAATGTGCGGGTAGTCCAGAGGCGGCGGTCGCCAGGATCGAACCTCAGCATCACTTCGCCTAGACTGATTAAATCCCAGCGGCACTGCTCTTTCGGTTTGATCTCGAGAGGCATAATTCCAAATTTTTCAGCTTTGTGCATCTGCAGACTGGACCGGCTCCAGCCTCGGAGCAAGCACGTGGACAACTCCGAGGGCAATCAAGTATGCAGAGCCTGCCATGAAAAACGGAACACGATAGCTTCCGGTCCACTGCAGGAAATGAGCCACGATCTTGGCGATAAACATTCCTCCCACCGCCCCGGCCATGCCGCCAATGCCGACCACAGAAGCCACAGCTTTGCGAGG
>WNGK01002204.1_pt1 | contig 39983 bp, 39 predicted proteins | sample 5400601 | NCBI WGS metagenome assembly WNGK01 (sample SAMN13153376, study PRJNA577476) | soil metagenome | isolation source: 60 cm soil or saprolite under Garry oak tree replicate 1 | place: USA:California | collected 2016-06-15 | reverse complement strand
AGCGCTTGTTTGATCGAGTCGGTCGCCGCAGCATACGACAGACGAACCCACCGATCATCCCCAAACGCGGCACCGGGGACCAGCGCGACACCGGTCTGAGTGATCAGTCGAGTGCAGAAATCCGTGCCCGCGATCTTCCCGAATGAATCCACTCTGAAGAAGAAGTAGAAGGCGCCCAGCGGATCGACGAACTCAACGCCGGGCAAGTCCTGCCGAAAGCGCGACACGACCAGATCGCGGCGCTTACGAAATTCGCCGACCATGCGATTCACGTCCTGCTCCACACGCTCGTCGCCGAGCGCGGCCGCGGCGGCAAATTGCGCGGGGTGATTCGCGCCGGTCGTCGTATGCGACTGCAGTGCGGCCATCGTCTTAGCGACTTTGGCGGGCGCGAGTGCGAACCCGATGCGCCACCCGGTCATCGCGTAGGTCTTGCTCACGCCGGTGATGAGCACAACGCGCTCGAGCAGATCGTCGGGCAGATCGAGAAAGGACGGCGCCGGCCCGGTGCCGTAGTGAATCCGACGATAGATCTCGTCGGCGATCACCCACACTTTCCGTTCCTTCGCCCACTGCGCGATCGCGCGGATTTCCGCGTGCGTGTACACGGCGCCGGTCGGGTTACAGGGAGAGCAGAGAATCAGCCCCGTGGCGCCCGGTAACATGCGCTCCAGGTCCTTCACGCTCGCCTTGAGACTCCACTCCGGATCGCCGGCGATCATCACGGGCCGCGCGCGCGCCAGGTGCACGATCTGCGGATACGACACCCACGCGGGCGCGGGGATCGCGACGACATCGCCAGGGCCGAACAGCGTAAAGCAGGCGTTGAACAGCGACTGCTTGGATCCGTTCGAGACGACGATGTGGTCGGCATTGACGGGACGACCGCCCGAGAGCAGCGAGAGATGCGTAGCGGCGGCGGCGCGCAGCTCGAGAATCCCCTCATTCGCCGAGTAATGCGTCTTGCCGTCCTTGATCGCCCGAATGCCCGCGTCGGCGGGGATCGGCGGGGTCGGAAAATCGGGCTCCCCCGCACCCAGATCGATGACATCCTCCCCAGCAGCCTTGCGACGCCTCGCTTCAGCGGAAATGGCGATGGTCGCGGACGTCTCGAGGTGCTGGAGATTCGGGGAAAGACCCTCGGTCATCGCGGAATGGCTCCATGGCGTCTGAGGATCATCATCGTGGAGTCGACGGGAAGGGCACGCACAACGCCACGATAGCCCCGCACCGTCTCGGCGCGCAACAAGGAATTGTAAATCGCTTCCTCCGTTGCGTCGATTGTCGCCTGGAAGAGACCGGACATGATATCGTTGCGGACGATGACGACCGTGTCTGTAAGACGGTCGAGGTTGGTGGAAGGTGGTCGAGGACGCACCGTCGAGAAGGCGATCACGTAGTCGCCGCTGCCGTTGCTCATCGAGCTGCCGGTGCGCGCGAGACCGGCGAGTGCGCGACTCGCGAGGCGGGTCAAACGCAGGTGGTCGAGCGGGGCGTCGGTGGCGACGACCATGATGATGGACCCGTCTCCCGTCCCTCGTCCCCCTTCCGCTCTGTGTAGCTCCTCCCCCACCGGCACACCGACAATGCGCAGGTCCCCGCCGAAGTTCGTCTGCACGAGCACACCGACGGTCCACCCCCCGAATTGCGTAGGCAGCTTGCGGCTCGACGTCCCAATTCCGCCTTTCCACCCGAACGCGACGGTCCCCCGGCCTGCACCGACCGCGCCTTCGGCGACCGGACCTTCGGACGCGCTCCGAATGGCACTCAGCACGTCCGCTTCTGTGATGGGCCGCGCACGGATGTTGTTCAAGAAGCCGTCATTTGTTTCGCCGACGACGGGATTGGCCGAGCGCACGTCCTCATTGCCGGGGAGCGCGAGGAGCCAGGTGAGCACCGCGTCGGCGGCGCGTGGGACGCAGAGCGTACACGTCAGCACAATCGGCGATTCGAGCTCGCCGAGCTCATTCACCTGGGTCGAGCCGGCGAGCTTCCCGAATCCGTTGCCGACCACGATCGCCGCGGGAACCTTCTCGCGAAATGGATTGCCGCCGTGCGGCAGGATCGCGGTAATGCCCGTGTTGATCGAGTCGCCGCCAAAAATCGTTGTCTGGCCGACGCGCACGCCCGGGACATCGGTGATCGCGTTGAGGGGACCGGGAGGAAAGGATCCGACGGTGATGCCAATGTCTCGAGCCCGAGGACGGCGCTCCTGGGCAGTGAGAGAAGCTGCCAATAGAAGAAGGAGCAGCGGCCGGTTAGCTTTCACCGGCTCTCAAAGTAGCACCCTTTGACAATCGAGGCTCGTGTGCGGCACGTCGTGCTGGTGACTCCGCCTGCCGTGGAACGGGCAGGCAAGGCCTGGGAACTGATCGGCGAGGGAGAGACCCACGCAATTGTCGTCTGTGCGGATTATGAGCAGGCGGTTCTCTGGGCCGAGGGGGCCCCACCCGAGCAGCGCGTCCACGCCGTCACGGGTCTCGGCCGCACCACCGCCCTCCTGAAGGAAGGGCGCGTCGGCGTGCTCGCCGGCGCTTACTCCGACCTCGCTGCACTGGTCACGCGCGCCGCGCTCAAGCTCGAGACCGTCACCACGATCGTCGTCGCATGGCCCGAAAGCTTCGCCACCGAGCTCGATACACTGCTCGCGGAAGCGCCGCACGCCCGTCGCGTCATCTTGAGCTGGAATCCCACCGCACTCGATCCCTTCCTCGAGCGGCACGCGCGGCGGCCGGAAATCATTGGCAACTTGCCGCTCGACGACGTCGGGCAACCCCTAGGACCGGTGACGGCGGCGCGCTACGCGATCGTCGCGGCCGGACGGAGACGCGTTCGGGACGTGCTCGATGCGCTGCGCTCGGTGCGACCCTACATTTGGTCGGGTGGCCCGGTCGAGGCCCCCCCCGCTGCGGAAACTCCAGACGCTGTCCTCGCGGCGGTCCTCCCGACACGAGACGAGCTGCGACAGCTTGCGGCCATCGCACCGCCCACGGTCCTGGCACTCGCTTCGCAACTGCCCTATCTCCGGTCCATCGCGACGCTGACGCCGCTCGTGCTGCCCTCACCCGCCGACCGCGCGCAGGATCGCAGCGCCCAATTGCGCGCACAGATCGCGGCACGCCTCCGGCAGGGCGATGTCGATGCGGAGCTAGCCGTGCTCGCACCGCTGTTCGAGGAGCACGCGCCGGCCATGGTGGCGGCTGCATTGCTCGCGCTGAGCCGCCAGGCGTCCGCGGCCAATGAGCCCGCCATGCCGGCTGAGCCGGCCGGCTGGAGCAGGCTATTCGTCTCCGTTGGACGAAAAGATCGGGCGAGTGCCAAGGATCTCGTCGGGGCTCTGATCAAAGAGGCGGGACTGCAGAAAGGACAGATCGGAAAGATCGACGTGCGCGACACGTTTTCGCTCGTCGATGTCGCACCTCCCGTCATGGATCAGGCCGTGCAGCGTCTCTCGGGCGTCGCGATTCGCGGACGGAGAGTCACCGCACGGCCTGATCGGGGATAGTGCCGGCTACTTCTTTCCGTTCACCGCGAGCTTCAGCTGCTTCCCCGCGCGGAACGCCGGTGCGATCGACGCTTTGATCTGAATGACGCCGCCGGTCTTCGGGTTGCGACCCATCCTCGCGGCACGCTTGCGGGCTTCGAAATTGCCGAACCCGGTGATCTGCACCTTGGAGCCCTTCTTCAGCTCGCTAGCAATGATGCCCTTGTCATCGAACAACGCTTCAACGGTGCGGGTGGCATCGGCCTTCGACATCTTCGTGCGCATGGCCAGAGCGGAGGTGAGTTCAGCCTTGTTCACAGCGATCTCCTTGAAGGGGGGGCGCGAAAACCCGCATGAACACTGAAGAACTATGGGATATCCCCCAAAAATCCGCAAGTTTACTGGACTTTCTCGACCCTCCCTCCCCCGTCCCTCCTCCCCCGCGTAACGTGAGGGCCCATGTTCCAACAACCCACCCGTCCGGGATGGATTGAAGTCATCTCCGGGGTGATGTTCAGCGGCAAATCCGAAGAGTTGATCCGCCGGGTGCGGCGCGCCGTCATCGCCCGCAAACAAGTGCAAGTCTTTAAGTCCCACCTAGATGCGCGCTACGCCGGCCTCTTCTCAGGGGGTCCGCGTCATTCTCGCGGGTACCGACGTCGATTTCCGCGGGATGCCCTTCGGTCCGATGCCGACGCTCATGTGCATCGCCGAGGTGGTGGACAAGTTCCAGGCGATCTGCGTTGTATGCGGCGGCCCGGCGACCCGGAATCAACGCTTGGTGAACGGCAAGCCGGCGCTGTGGGACAGTCCTATCATCATGGTTGGTGGACGCGAGAGCTATGAGGCGCGGTGCAGACATTGCCATCGAGTGCCGAGGCAGGATGAGGATCAGACTGCACTTCTCTAAAGGACCTTGGAGCCGGGAGTCAGGATCTTGGATTGCAGCCCCGGCTCCTGGCTCCGAGCTCCTGACTCCGTGTTAAACGTCGGCCTCACAGGCAACATCGCCTCCGGCAAGTCCACCGTCGTGGAGTTGTTCAGGAAATGGGGCGCGACCGTGATCGACGCCGACGCGCTCGCGCGCGAGGCGCAGGCGCCGGGCAGCGCGGTACTCGCAGCGATTGCGCGCCGCTTTGGCGCCGATGTGGTCGCCCAGGGCGGCAGCCTGGATCGTGCGGCGCTGCGCGCCAAGGTCATGGGCGATGACGCCGCCCTGGCCGCGCTCAACGCCATCGTCCATCCCGCTGTGCAGCAGCGGCGCCTCGAGCTGCAGCGGGCCGCCGCCGAGCGCGGCGACGCCATCGTCATCAACGACATTCCACTGCTGTTCGAGGTCTTGGATCCGGCACAGTTCGACCCGGTCGTCCTGGTCGACGCTCCGGGATCGCTCCGACTTACGCGCCTGCGAACCTTGCGTGGACTCTCCAACGAGGAGGCCGATCGGATGATCGCCGCACAGATGCCCGCGGAGCGCAAACGACCGCTGAGCCGGTATGTCATCGAGAATGACGGCACGTTGGCTGAGCTCGAGAAAAAGGCGCAGCGCGTATTTGGTGCGCTGCGCCAGCAAGCGGCGCGGGCCGGCGTCCGCAATGAGGCGCCCGACCAGACCCTGGTGCTCTGCACTCTGGGAGCGAAGGACGCGGCGGCGCCGGTTCTCAAAGCCATCGAGCGCCGCTACACGGACGCCGGTATGCGCATCGAGTACGCGACCGTGAAATCCCTCGGCAAAATCTTGAAGACCATTACGCCGCTATCGATCGTCGCGACGGCTGAGGCCGGAGACGGGGCCCGGATGGCCTGGGAAGCGGCGGTACCGCCGCGCCCGTGCCGGCTCTATCATCTCTCGCCCGATCCTGATCCCATCGCGGTGCGACTCGACTTACGGCCGTGGGGTCATGATCGCGTGGCTCTGAGTGAAGAGGACGGCGCAGGACTGGCGCCCCGAGCGGACCTGTTGTAGGCTCCCGTCCCATGTCCAGCATTCCGAAAGACCTCCGCTACACCAAAGACCACGAGTGGGTGCGGCCGAGCGATGACCCGCAAGTCGTGGAGGTCGGAGTCACCGACTACGCCCAGGGCGAGCTGGGGGATGTCGTGTTCGTCGAGCTGCCCAAGGCTACCGCCGCATTCAAACAGCGCGACGTTTTCGGAACGATCGAGGCCGTTAAGGCCGTGTCGGAGCTGTACACGCCCGTAGCCGGGATGGTTGTGGAAGTCAACAAGGCGCTCGAGCAGGACCCCGCCCTCGTGAACCGCGATCCGTACGGCAAGGGATGGATGGTCAAGGTCAAGCTCAAGGACCCGAAAGAATTGGAGGGGCTGCTCCGCGCTGACGCGTACGCGAAGCATGTTGGAGAGTGAAAGCCACGTTCCACGGACACGCCTGCTTTCTCTTAGAGCGGGACGGCAAGCGCCTCATCATCGATCCATTCCTCACCGGCAATCCGGCGGCCGTCATCGGGCCGGATAAACTGCCCCAGCTCGACGGTATCCTGCTGTCCCACGGCCACGGCGACCACCTCGGTGACGCGGTCGCGCTGTCCCAAAAGCACAAGGCGACCATCGTCGCGACGTACGAGCTGGCGCAATTCTGTTCCGATCAGGGCGCCACCACTCATGGGATGCACATCGGCGGGGCGCACGAGTTTCCGTTCGGAAAAGTGAAGCTCGTCCCCGCGTTTCACGGCGGTCGGGTGGAAGGCGATAAGACGGGCCGGTACACCACCAATCCCGCCGGGATCGTCGTGACGATCGGGGGCAGAACCGTTTATCATACCGGCGACACAGCGCTGACACTCGAGATGCAACTCCTGGCGGGTCGCATCGATCTGATGCTCGTGCCGATCGGCGACAATTTCACGATGGGGATCGAAGATGCCGCCCGGGCGGTGGAGTTCGTGAAACCCAAAAACGTTATCCCGATGCACTACAACACCTGGGATATCATCAAAGCGGATCCACAGGAGTTCCGGCGGCGCGTGGGGAGCACCGCTGCCGTCACGATTCTGAAGCCCGGGGAGTCCTACACTCTTGCGTAACGATGAATAAAGATCGCGATCTGTTTCAGGACCGGCACATCGGCCCATCGGCCGAGGACCAGGCGGCGATGCTCGGCGCCCTCGGTTACGAGTCGCTCGACGCGTTCATCGACGCCGTCGTGCCGGCCGACATTCGGCTGCGCGAGCCGCTGCGCATTCCTCCGGCCAAGACCGAGCAGGAAACGCTCGAAGAGCTCCGGCGGTTCGCGGCCCAGAACCAGGTCTATCGGTCATACCTCGGCATGGGCTACCACGACTGCATCACGCCCACCGTGATCCAGCGAAATGTCCTGGAGAACCCCGGCTGGTATACGGCGTACACCCCCTATCAGGCCGAGATCGCGCAGGGGCGGCTCGAGGCGCTCCTGAACTTCCAGACGATGGTCGCGGATCTGACGGGACTCGAGATCGCGAACGCCTCATTGCTTGACGAGGGCACCGCCGCCGCGGAAGCGATGCACTTGACCGAGGCCGTGTCGAAGCACGAGGGGAAGCTGGTGTACCTCGTGGACGCAAGCTGTCACCCGCAGACGATCGCGGTCGTTCGCACGCGCGCGGCCGCGCGTGGCATCGAGATCGTGGTCGGCGATCCCGACAGCTTCGAGTTCCAGGGCAACGTCATCGGCGCGCTGCTCCAGTATCCCACAACCGATGGCGCGATCCGCGACTATCGCACGGTCTGCGCGGCGGCGCACGCCACCGGGGGGGGCGCGCTTGTGACCGTCGCGACTGATCTCCTGGCGCTGACGCTGCTCGCGCCGCCCGGCGAATGGGGAGCCGACATCGCCGTCGGCAATTCGCAGCGCTTCGGCGTGCCCCTCGGCTACGGCGGCCCACATGCCGCCTTTTTTGCGACCCGCGACGAGTACAAGCGCCACCTGCCCGGCCGCATCATCGGTGTGTCCAAAGACCGCGCCGGTCGGACCGGGTTGCGCATGGCGCTGCAGACGCGCGAGCAGCACATCCGTCGCGAAAAGGCGACGAGCAACGTCTGCACCGCCCAGGTCCTGCTCGCGGTCGTCGCGGCGATGTACGCCGTCTATCACGGCCCGGAAGGACTGCTCCGCATCGCCCGGCGCGTGCATCGGTACGCGACCTCGCTCGCCGCGGCACTCGAAAAGCTGGGCTACAGCATCGCCTATCCGCATTACTTCGACACCCTGGCGATCGACGTCCCTCAGGAGGTGCTGCCGCGCATCATCGATGCCGCGCGCGTCAAGCAGATCAACCTCCGCATCTTGTCACAGACGCGCATCGGGCTCGCGCTCGATGAAACGGTGACCGACGATGACATCGGGGACGTGATCGCCGCATTCGCCGGCCCGATCGGCCGCGATGTAGGGGCGCAGCGTGCTGCGCTCCTACACACCGATTCAACCATTCCCGAATCGTTGTCCCGCACCACGCCGTTTTGCACCCATCCGGTCTTCAACACGCATCACTCCGAGACCGAGATGCTGCGCTACCTCAAGAAGCTCGAGGATCGCGATCTCTCGTTGACGGCGGCGATGATCCCGCTCGGCTCGTGCACGATGAAGCTCAATGCCACGACCGAGATGATCCCGATCACCTGGCGCGGGTTCAACCGCCTGCATCCGTTCGCGCCGCGCGCGCAGGCGCAAGGATATGCGAAGCTGTTCCGCCAGCTCGAAGAGTGGCTCGCCGAGATCACGGGGTTCGCGCAGGTGTCGCTGCAACCCAATGCCGGCTCACAGGGGGAGTTCGCGGGACTCCTGGTGATTCGCGCGTATCACAAGCACCGTGGCGAGGCGCATCGGACCACGTGCCTCATTCCGCAGTCGGCGCACGGCACGAATCCGGCGAGCGCCGTGATGGCGGGCATGCAGGTCGTCGTGGTCACGCTCGGCGCGCTGATGGTAACGTATCCGTCGACGCACGGCGTGTTCGAGGCGTCCATTAAGAAGATCTGCCAGATCGTCCACCAGTACGGCGGGCAGGTCTACATGGACGGGGCCAACATGAACGCGCAGGTGGGGCTTTGCCGCCCCGGTGACATCGGCGCCGACGTCTGCCATCTCAATCTCCACAAGACGTTCTGCATCCCGCATGGCGGCGGCGGCCCCGGCATGGGACCGATCGGTGTCGCCGAGCATCTGGTGGCGCATCTGCCCACACATCCGATCATCGATGTCGGCGTTCCCCTCGCCGAGAGCGCGGGCACCGTCTCCTCCGGACCGTGGGGGAGCCCCTCCATCCTGCCGATCTCGTGGGCCTACATCGCTATGATGGGCCGGGATGGTCTCCCCCTCGCGACCAAGGTCGCGATCCTCAACGCGAACTACATCGCGAAACGCCTCGAGGAGGGGGGGCACTACACCTTGCTGTACGCGGGCCAGCATGGCCTCATAGCGCACGAATGCATCATCGACACACGCCCCTTCAAGGCGTCGGGGGGTGTGGACGTCGAAGACATTGCCAAGCGCCTGATCGACTACGGGTTCCACCCGCCGACCGTCTCGTTCCCGGTCGCGGGCACGCTGATGATCGAGCCGACCGAGAGCGAGCCGAAGGTCGAGCTGGATCGCTTCATCGACGCGCTGATCGCGATCCGCGGCGAGATTCGCGAGATCGAGAACGGCGAAGCCGATCGCGACAACAACCTGCTGAAAAACGCGCCGCATCCGCTCGCCGACCTGCTGGTCGACACGTGGGACCGCCCGTACGCCCGCGAGCGCGCCGGCTTCCCGACCGCTGCCACGCGCGAGCACAAGGTCTGGCCGCCCGTCGGCCGGATCGATGCCGCATTCGGCGATCGCAACCTGGTCTGCACGTGCCCGCCGGTGGAGGCGTACGCGACTGTCTGACGCTCGGACGGCCGGTCGGCCGGACGGGCTGTGGAACCTGATCGTCGATCCTCAGGGACGTTCAGGCATCGAGAACATGACCATCGACGAATTGCTGCTCGCGGAGTCCGTACAGTCTGGTAGCGCATTTCTTCGACTGTATCGTTGGGATCCGCCAACACTCTCGATCGGTCGCAATCAACCGGCCGTCAGCACGGGCGTGCCCGTGGTACGGCGACCCACGGGCGGACAGGCCGTCTGGCACGAGCATGAGGTGACGTACGCGGTCGCGGCGCCCATCGCGCTATTCGGGTCCCTGCGAAACGCCTACTGCGAGATTCACACGCGCATCGCGACGGCGCTACGATCACTCGGTGCCGACACCGTCCTCGCACCGGTTCGTCGAGCCGTCGCCACGTCAGCCCGTCCGCCCTCCTGCTTTACATCCGCAGTCGGCGGAGAGATCCTCGTGAAGGGACGGAAGCTCGTCGGCTCGGCCCAGGTGCGGCGGGGTGATGCCTTCTTGCAACACGGTTCGATCCTCCTGGGCGGATCGCAGGAAACCGTGCCCGGAGGCACGGGAGCCACGACGCTCTCCGATGTTCTGGGACGACCCGTCACGTTCGAAGAAACCGCGAGAGCGGTTGCCGACAATTGGGGAGAAAGCCTTAGACCGTCCGACAGTCCGACCGTCCGACTGCCCGACGTTGCATCTCTCGTCCCGCGGTGAAATGTTAACCGCCATGCCACGGCGCTCTTTACGATCCCCTTACATCGTTCTGGCCGTCGTCGCGCTCGCCGCCTGCGAGCGCCACGGTGGCTGCACCACCGAGGGGTGCGGCACGCTGATCGACGCCGCGGTGGTGGAACCCCCGACCCTGCTGCCGCCGTCCACCGAAGACATCGTCGCGAGCGACATCGGGGAGCAGCTGTTTCTCAAGCTGGCCGATGTCGGCATGTCCTCCAATACCGACGGCGACGAGGATTTTCAGCCTCTGCTCGCGCAGCGGTGGGAGTGGGACGGGCCCCTAACGCTGGTGTTCCACCTCGACCCCCGTGCCCGCTGGCAGGATGGCCAGCCGGTGACTGCGGCCGATGTCGAGTTTACGTTCAACGCCTACAATGATTCGGTGGTGGCTTCGCCGTTCCGCCCCAAGCTGCAGCGCATCGAGAAGGTCACCACGCGGGACTCGCTCACCGCGGTCTTCCGCTTCCGCGAGCGCTACCGCGAGATGTTCTATGATGCCGTCTACCACATGCGGATCTTGCCGGCGCATCTGCTCCGCTCGGTGCCGCGCGAGCAGTGGCGGACCGCGCCCTTCGGCCGCCAGCCCGTCGGCGATGGGCCCTACCGCTTCGTCCGGTGGCAGGCGGCGCAGTCGATCGAGCTCGTCGCCGATACGAACTTCTTTCTCGGTCGCCCGGGGATTCGCCGACTCATCTGGCGATTCACGCCCAGCCTGCCGGTGGCCGTCCAACAGGTGATCGCCGATCAAGCCGACATCCGCGAGCAGCTGGTGACGCCGGACAACGTCGAACGCGCGAAGGCCGCGCAGCAGCTCGCGATCTACAGCTACCGTGGCAACGTGTACACGTTCTTGAGCTTCAACCAGCGCGCGCCGGGCGACACCTCGAAGCCGCATCCGATTTTCGGCGACCGTGACGTGCGCCGTGCGCTCACCATGGCCGTTGACCGCGCGAGTTTGGTCAAAAGCACCCTGGGCGATTACGGCCAGGTACCGCCCGGCCCGATCTCGGCGCTCGTCGGCATCTGGGATCCGGATGTGCGGCAGTTGCCCTATGACACGGCGCAGGCCGCCCGCCTCTTGAGCCTGCACGGGTGGCGCGACCATGACGGGGACGGTATCCGAGACAAGGACGGGCAGCCGCTCGCCTTCCACATCCTCGTGCCCAGCTCCAGCGGCCTGCGCAAGCAATACGCGCGCTTGCTGCAAGAGCAATTCCGCGCCGTCGGCGTCCGCGTCGAGATTGACGAACTCGAGGGAAGTGTCGTCGCGCAGCGGACGGGCTCCGGGAACTTCGATACGGCGCTGCTATCGCGCAGCAATGATCCGTCACCGGGGTCCGGCATCACGCAGTCGTGGACACGAGCAGGGTTTGGCGGCTCCAACTTCGGCCGCTACTACAATCCGGAGTTTGAGCGCATCGTGGAGTTGGCGATTTCCGCCCCGACCCGCGATCGGGCGCGCGCGCTGTGGCGGTCCGCCCTGGAAACGATCAACGCGGACGCCCCCGCGGTCTTCCTGTACGCACTCTCCAACGTCGGTGCGGTCCACAAGCGCGTCGACAACGTGCAGTTCCGTCCCGATTCGTGGGCGGCCCTGCTCCGCACCTGGCGCATCCCCCCAGACCGGTTGATCGATCGAGACCGCGTGGAGCGCTAGGTGACGGGGGGGGGCGGGGGGGGGAGCGTCTGGCTCCTGCGACGCCTGGTTGCCTCCGTCGCCATCATCTTCGCCGTCGTCACCTTCATCTTCATTCTGATCCATCTCGCGCCGGGGAAGCCGTGCAGCGAAAACCTCGAGCCGCGGGTCTGCGACCTTCTCACCCGCCAGTTCGGACTCGATCAGCCGATCGCCGTGCAATACTGGCGCTATCTGGTGGAGCTGGCGCACGGCAATTTGGGCATGTCGTTCTCGCTCCGCCGGCCCGTGGTGGACGCGCTCGTCGAAACCGTGCCGTTCACCCTGCAGCTCGCGGGCGCCGCCCTGACGCTCGATTTCCTGCTTGGGCTCGGCCTCGGCATCTATCAGGCCGGCCGCGTCAACCGGCTGCCGGACCTGGTGCTGGGGAATGCCACGCTGTTCGTCTACTCTCTCCCGACATTTTGGCTGGCGCCGATCCTGCTGCTCATTTTCGGTGAAAAGCTGCGCTTGTTTCCGGTCGGAGGCGCCAGCGACCCGATCTTCTGTCCCGTCGTAACCTCGCTCTACTGCGTGGCCGATCGGCTCTGGCACCTGGTGTTGCCGGCGACGACGCTCGGTGTCGTCGGAGCGGCGGGGACCGCGCGCTTTCAACGAGCCGCGATGCTCGAGGTTGCCAGTCAGGATTATGTGCGAACCGCGCGGGCGAAGGGCGTGCCGGAGCGGCAGATCGTGCTCCGCCACCAACTCCGCAACGCGCTGCTTTCCTTTATTACGCGCTTCGGTCTCGCGTTTCCATTCCTCCTGACGGGTGCCGTGCTCGTCGAAACCGTGTTCGCGTGGCCGGGGATGGGGCGGCTCGCCTTCAATGCGATCCTCACGCGTGATTATCCGTTGGTGACCGCAAGCGCCTTGATCGCCAGTACCGTCGTCCTCGCCGGCAACCTGCTCGCCGACATCTTGCTTGGCATCGCCGATCCGCGGTTGCGCGTCCATGCCGGCGCCGACGTGGATATCGCCACCGTATGACGCTCGGCAACTGGCTCGCGCTGTTCGTCGCGCTCGTCATCGCGGCGGAAGTGGTCCGCGCGCTGCGCCATCGCGCCTTGCGACTGGAGAAGTGGGGGGGCGCGGGGCGGCGGTTTTTCCGGGTCCGCACGACCTCCTGGGGCCTCGGCATTCTCACATTTTTGGTCATCGTCGCCCTGGCCGCACCGCTGATCGCCCCGTTCGAGCCGAACCGGCAGATCGACATCGTGCACCTCACGAATCAGCCGCCTTCGTGGACCTTTCTCATGGGTACCGACCCGCTGAGCCGCGACGTCTGGAGCCGCATCGTCTACGGAGCCCGGGTGTCGCTCGGCATCGGCGCGCTTGGCGCGCTCGTGGCGGTAGCCCTCGGCACACTGGTCGGCGCCATCGCCGGTTACTATCGCCGGTGGATTGACGCCGTTCTGATGCGCGGCGTGGACGTGGGACTCGCCCTGCCCCGCATCTTCATCCTCCTCATGGCTGTCGCCTTGTGGGACGGTCTCCCCTTCGCGGCGCTGGTCATCGCCATCGGTCTCACCTCGTGGTTCGGCACCAGCCGGCTGGTGCGGGCGGAAGTGCTCTCCCTCCGGCAGCGCGATTTCGTCACCGCCGCCCGCGCCCTCGGCGCGGGCTCGAGGCGAGTGATCCTTCGCCACGTGCTACCGAATGCCGCCGCACCGATCATCGTCTCCGCCGCGTTGAGTGTCGGGAACGTGCTGCTGCTCGAAGCCGCGCTGTCCTTCCTCGGCATCGGCGTGCCGCCGCCGGACGCCAGCTGGGGCAACATGATCGCCGACGGCGCGCCGGGCCTCTACACGGCGCCCTGGTCGACATTCTTTCCGGGCCTCGCTATCTCCCTGGTGGTGATGTCCTTGAACGCAGTCGCCGATGGCGTCCGCGATGCCATGAATCCACGCGAGGACATGACGTGACACAGCCCGGGGCGCACTCCGGAGGGACCGCGCTGCTGCGCGTGCGCGATCTCAAGACCTACTTCGTCACAGAGCACGGCAAGGGCACCGCGCGCGCGGTCGACGACGTCTCGTTCGATCTTTATCCGGGCGAGACGCTCGGCATCGTCGGCGAATCGGGCTGCGGGAAAACGGTCACCTCGCTTTCGATTCTCCGGCTCGTGCCGGAGCCGCCGGGACACATTCTCCCCGGGAGCCTGATCGAGTTCGAAGGCCGCAATCTGCTCGCGCTCTCCACACCCGAGCTCCGCGCCGTGCGGGGCAATCAGATCGCCATGATTTTCCAGGAGCCGATGACCTCGCTCAATCCCGTGTTCACGGTCGGCGATCAGATCGCGGAAGCCGCCATCATCCATCAGCAGCTGTCGCGCCGCGCGGCGCGTGCACGGGCCATTGACATGCTGCGCCTCGTCGGCTTTCCGGATCCCGACGAGCGCGTCGACGACTACCCGCATCAACTATCGGGTGGAATGCGGCAGCGCGTGATGATCGCCATGGCGCTGATCTGTCACCCCAAGGTCCTGATCGCCGACGAGCCGACCACTGCGCTCGACGTGACCATCCAGGCGCAGATCCTGGAGCTGCTCGATCGCCTGCAACAGGAGCTGGGCATGGCCGTCCTGCTGATCACGCACGACCTCGGCGTGGTGGCGGGACATGCCGATCGCGTCGTCGTCATGTACGCCGGACGTGTGGTGGAGACGGCGACGACCAATGCCCTGTTCGAGCAGCCCACCCATCCGTACACGGAAGGGCTGCTCGCCGCCGTTCCCCGCATCGACGCGCCGCGCGCGCGCCTCCACGCGATCCCTGGTCAGGTGCCGGCGGCGACCGCGTGGCCGACCGGGTGCCGTTTTCATCCGCGCTGTCCGTACGCGTGGGAGAAGTGCGTCGCGGAGGAGCCGCCGCTGCTCGATGCCGGCGACGGCGCGGGTCACACCGCGCGGTGCTGGCTCGTGACCGAGCCCCAACGGCGCGTGCCGAAACGATGACGCTCGTCGCGGTGCGAGACCTGGTGAAGCACTATCCCGGCGAGCGCAGCTGGTTCGGCCTGGGCGCGCCGCGCACGCCCGTGCGCGCGGTGGACGGTGTGTCGTTCACCATCGCGTCCGGCCGTACCCTCGGATTGGTCGGCGAGTCAGGCTCGGGGAAGACGACCGTCGGCCGGACGATGCTGCGGCTCCAGGAGCCGACGTCGGGCACGGTCCTGTTCGATGGCAACGACGTGTTCGCACTCGACGCCGCGCGGCTGCGCGCGCTGCGACGCCGAATGCAGATCGTCTTTCAGGATCCCTACAGCTCTCTCAATCCCCGCATGACCGTCGAGGAAACGCTACGCGAGCCGCTGGAAATTCACCGGCTGAACGGCGCCGTGTCCGCGTTACTGGAAGAGGTGGGACTCGACGCGGCGTTCGCAGAGCGCTATCCGCACGAATTGTCGGGCGGCCAACGACAGCGCGTGGGCATCGCGCGCGCGCTGTCGGTCGAGCCCCAGTTCATCGTCTGCGACGAGCCGGTCAGCGCGCTCGACGTCTCCGTGCAGGCCCAGGTGCTGAACCTGCTCGCCGACCTGCAGGCCAAGCGCCACCTTACCTACCTGTTCATCGCGCACGACCTCGCCGTGGTCCGTCACATCGCCGACGACGTCGCCGTCATGTACCTCGGCAAGCTCGTCGAGCGCGCCCCCGCGGCGGAGATCTACGCACAGCCGCGGCATCCCTATACGACCGCGCTGCTGTCGGCGGTGCCGGAGCCGAACCCGCGGGCGGCGAAGCAGCGGATCGTGCTCGCGGGCGATATGCCGTCAGCTGCGCACCCGCCGCCTGGATGCCCCTTTCACCCAAGATGTCCACATCCGCTGAAGAGCGAGCGGTGTCGAACGGAAGTGCCGGCGCTCAGAGAAGTCACGCCTGGACACCTCGCAGCGTGCCATTATGCCGAGTCGCCCATGAAGTTGACGGACAGCCCGCCTACCTGACACCACCCATGAGTCGTTGAATCGGACGCGTCAGGAGCAAGAGAATCGCAGCTGCGCCAAACGTTGTCAGCGCAACAGCGCCAAACAGCTGCGGCAGCGGCAACTGATCGAATAGCCCTCCCGCCATTCCCGCCAGCTTGTTCCCCACGGCGATCGACAAGAACCACAGCCCCATCATCGCACCTACGATTCGCGGCGGCGCCAGCTTCGTCACAATCGAAAGACCGACCGGACTCAGGCACAGCTCGCCGATCGTGTGCAGGAAGTACAGTCCGACCAGCCACCAGGGGCTGACCAGGACGCCGCGCTCCTGTGCCGTCCTGGCCGCTGGCACGATGAGCACGAAACCCAAACCCACGAAGATCAGTCCGAGCGCGAACTTAACGGGACTCGACGGCTGCCGTGGCCCCATTCGCACCCACAGCCAACCGATGAGCGGTGCCAGGCCGAGAATCATGAACATGGAGTTGAGCGACTGATACCAGGTCGACGGAAAGCTGAATCCGAACAGGCGGTTCTCCGTCAGCCGATCGGCAAACAGGTTCAGGCTCGACGACGCCTGCTCAAAGGCGCCCCAGAAGATCGAGGAGAACACGAACAGCACGGCAATGGCGGCGACGCGTCCCCATTCGTCGCGCGTGAAGCGCCACCAGGGGCCGCTGGAGGGAGCGGCATGCCGGTCGGTTTGCCCCAACCGTTCCAACGCCGGTGTGAGTCGTGACTTCCCGGCGACGTACTGGATCAATCCGATCACCATCCCCACGCCGGCGCACGCAAAGCCGGCGTGCCAGTCGACCTTCTGTCCCAGGGTGCCAACGATGAGGGGTGCGACAAACGCGCCGACGTTGATCCCCACGTAGAAGATCGAGAACCCGGCATCGCGGCGCGCGTCGTCCGCGTCGTACAGCGCGCCCACCATCGTGCTCGCGTTGGGCTTGAGCAGCCCGGTCCCGACGACGATCAGGCACAGACCGAGGTAGAACGTTGCCAGCGTGGGAAACGCCATGCTGAAATGGCCGGCGGCGATGATGATGCCGCCCAGGAGCACGCTGCGGTACTGACCGAAGACGCGATCGGCGAGCACGCCGCCCAGAATGGCCGATGCGTAGACGCCGAAGCCGTACCACCCGAGGATCCCGCCGGCGCGCTCGCTGGAGAACCCGAGGCCGCCCTGCGTGACCGCCGCGGTCATGAAGAGAATGAGCAGGGCCTTGAGACCGTAGAAGCTGAAGCGCTCCCACATCTCGGTGAAGAACAGCGTCGACAGGCCGCGCGGATGGCCGAACCAGCCGGCCGTGTCGCGTTGCCGGACGACGGGTGCTGTCATCTACCGGACGCCGCCCATGAGATTGCGAATCGGCCGGAGCAGCAGGAACAGCACGACCCCTGCCCCAAGGGTCACCGCCGCGGTGACGCCGAACAGCGTCACCAGGGGGACGGTACTGATGAATCGCGCCGACCAACCGGCGAGCCAGTTGCCCGCGGCATTCGAGAGGAAGAAGATCCCCATAACGAGACTGACGAAGCGCACCGGCGCCAGCTTGGTTACGAGCGAGAGGCCGACCGGACTGAGGCACAGCTCGCCGAGCTCCTGGATGAAATAAGCAGCGACGAGCCACAGCGGCGAAACCTTCACACCGCTCTGCGCCAGCGAGCCGGCGGGAATCAGGAGTACGAACGCCGCTCCCACAAATACCAGGGCCAGTGCAAACTTGGCCGGGCTCGATGGTTGGCGCGGCCCGAGCTTCACCCAGAGCCAGGCGAAGATCGGCGACAGGAGAATCACGAACGCCGCCTGGATCGACACAAACCACGAGGCATACAGCGTGATGCCGAGCAACTCGAGGTGCACGTAGCGGTCGGCGAACAGGTTCAGCGTCGATCCGGCCTGCTCGTAGGCTCCCCAGAACAACGACGCGAACACGAAGAGCACGACCACCGCGCTGATCCGGCGCCAGTCGTCCGTCGTGAGCGGTGACTGCGGGGCGCCTCCCGCCGTCTGCGCCGCCAGTCGCGCTCGACGTTGGGCATCCAGCCGATCGATCCCGGGCTGCAGGTGACGGCGGCCGAGCACATACTGGATCAGGCCGAACACCATGCCGACGCCGGCACAGGCGAAGCCCAGATGCCAGTCGACGCCCTGCGCGAGCTTCCCGGCGATCAGCTGATGTTGGGCTTCAGCAGTCCCGTGCCGAGCACGATGAGCGTGAGACCGACGTAGAGGAACGGCAACGGATGGAACGCGAGGGTGAAGTGGCCGAGCGCGATGATGATGCCGCCAATGAGGACGCTGCGGTATTGGCCCAGCCAGCGGTCGGCGATGAAGCCACCGATGATCGGCGTGAGCCAGACGCTCGAGACGTAGTTGCCGTAGGCGAGGCCGGCATGCTGATCGGTGAAGCCGAGCGCTTTCGTCATGTACAGGATGAGGAATCCCCGCATCCCGTAGTAGCTGAAGCGCTCCCACATCTCGGTGAAAAACAGCGTGGAGAGGCCGCGCGGGTGACCGAAGAACTGGCGCTGGTCGTTCATCAGTCGAACAGGTCGTCTTGGGATGCGGTGTCGGGATGCTCGGACGGGCGCAGCAACGTGCTGACCCGCCCCTCCCATTTCTCGACGTCGAAATGGTGCTCGTTCTGCAGGGCACGGCGCAGCACCGGGGAGAATTCGTGGAACGCTTCGAGCAGCTCGCGGGTCGCCTGGCGCAGCGCTTCCTGCTGGAAGCTGCCGTCGGTGGCGCCCATGTCCTCGAGGATCGCCTGCTCGGTACGCGAGGCGACGATCGGCTCAACCTGTCCCTCGATAAAGACGTTGGTGCGCTGCCCCGGACCTCGTCCCTGCTCGATCGGCGTGAGGCCCAGAATCCGGTCCGAGCGCCAGTACTTGCCGTAGCCGAGGAACACCATCCGGCCGCGTTTCACGTCCATGGGAATTCTCCTTACCGCGCACCGCGCACATTGCGGCGGTTCTTGCGGATGTCATCGAGAGCAACGCGATCAATCTTCCCGTCCATGCGCACCCGCACATCGTAGTTCTCCCAATACATGAAATTTGCGAGCGCGGTCAGAAACGTCTGGTTGAGCGACGGTTGTGGAGCCGCGAGCCACTTTTGCGGTTGATTCGCCGGTTCAGTCAGGCCTTCTGCAGGGCTGGCGTGATGGGAATGAGATCCGCGGAATCGCTGGTGAAGAAATAGAGCTTGTGCAGCGCGTACAGCCGCTGCAGCTCCTTGATCGGGTCGGGCGCATCGTAGACGCGGATGTCGATATACCGGTCGGTGCCGCCGAGATAGCCGCCCCTCGCGCGCACGACGAGCAGCGCCGCCGACTGCATCCCCCGCCTGTCGCCGCCGCCCGCCTGCCCCGCCACCAGCGCCGCGATCAGCCGGTCGGCTAGCGAGCCCCGCGCGTGCTCGAACGTCTCCGCCATGTTTCGCACCGTGGCATCCGAGACCATGATGTTCGCCTGCGCGGCGTAGCCGTGCCCGGTGATCATCTGCCCCTTCCCACCCACCCCTCCACCGCCCGTCCTTCCGCCCGCCCAATCGAACGTCGAATCGCCGGTCCAGCTCGCCGCATTGCCGTGCGCATCCACCATACCGACCTGTCGCTGCGAGGGCTGCGGGTCGCCGCGCATGATGATTCGCATCGCTTCGGGCGCCGTTGCGCCGCGCGCCAGCAGCTCCAATCCCTTTTCGCCGTAGTCGGTATTGCTCAACGCTTGCGTCGCGACCGCGCCCACGCCCGCGCGCGCCCACGGGACGAGCCCGCCGACGTTGGGGAACTTCGACTGCACCGCGATGCCGAGGTCGCCGGTGACCGAATCGTAGGCGACGATGCTGTAGGTGTGAGCGCGCTTGCGAAAGTCAGATGGTGGAGGTTGTGGAGGTTGGTGAAGAATCTGGAGGATCGCGAGGAGAAGCACGGGCTATTCCTTTCTCATTTTCTTCTTCAACTCCTCGAGCTGGCGCGCGGCGGTCGCCTCTCGCGCCGCCCGGTCCATGTCCGACTTCAGCAGCTCATCCTGCAAATCCAGTCCTGGTTCCGTGCCAGCCGCGGCCTCCTGCGCGGAGCGTTGCGCTTCCATCGCCGGCCGGTCGCGCTCCGCGCGCTTGAGCTGTGACTGCATTTCATCCAGCTCCCGCTGTGCGAGCGCGAGTTCCTCACGCTGCGTCGCGAGCTTGCGCTCCAGCACCCCCAGCCGCTCGCGGTGCTTCGCCGCGAACCGCTCCGCCACCGTCACGGTCTCCTGATCCTGGATCTCGCCCGCCAGCCGGCCGCGGCGCTCGGCATCGGCCAGCCGCTGGCGCTCGAGACCGACCTCACGCTCTGTGCGCGCGATCGCTTCCTGAGTTTCTGCGACGGCGACCTTCGCATCGACGACCGCCTCGCGCATCTGGCGCGCGAGCGATCGCAGGTCCGGGCTCGACGCCGCATCGAGAGCAGCGCGGAAGGCGTCCCGCAGGCGCTCGAACAGAGTTCAGCTCTTGCGGACGGTCTTCGCGAAAAAGTCGGAAAAGACGGGCTCCACGGCGGGCGAATCGCACTTCGGGCAACGAGGACGAGACCGCGCGGAGTGCTCCGCCATCGATTCCGTGCGCGAAAACCGCGCCTCACACGCCGTACAGCGGTACTCGTACAGTGGCATGCCGAAACGTTATTCCCGCGCAAAACCATGGTCAAGTTGACGCTCCCACGTCCGGCGGCAAATTGCTGGGATGCGCACGGTTTGGCTCCTCGCGGCTCTCCTGACGGCGTGTGGCGGCGGCCTCGAGCCCGAACCGATCTGCGCGCCGTCGCTCGTCGGGCTGTGCGGTACGCTCCGATTCCGGGGCACGATCCCCGCGAACACGGAGAGTGTCTTCATCGCCGCCTACCTCGATTTTCCGCAGACCTGCACCGATCTCATCGCCAACCGCCAGCCCGTGATCCCCGGCTCGGTCCCGTTTACCGACTCGCTGACGCTGTACAGCGTGCCGCTGTCCCCAGGGAACTATCATTGGGTCCTGGCGGTCTGGAAAAAACCGGGCACGCTCACCCTCACGCCCGCCGATACCCAGTACCTGCGCGTCGCGGGCTACTACCGCAACCCGGCCGACTCGACGCTCCCCGGAATTGTGACCGTGCCGCCTGGGGCGTCGGCGGGCGACGTCGATTTCGTGGTGGATTTCGATAACTTGCGGCCCGCGACGGACTTTGTGACGTGCACCGGGCCATAGCGGCGCTGCTGGTCGCGCTCGCGGCCTCCCCCCTGCCGCTGGTCGCGGCCGCGCAGGGAGTGCTGCGGGGAGCCGTGCACGATCGAGAGGGCGCCCCGATTCGCGGCGCGGCGGTCGTCGTTCGCGGAACGACACTCGCCACGCTGACCGATCTGCAGGGCAGATTTCGACTGCCCGTGGTCCCGGCCGGCCCCGTGCACGTGCACGCGGCGGCGATCGGCTACGGCTTCGTGGACACGACAGTCGCGCTCACGGGTGGCGACTCGACGACGCTCGATATCCGGCTGTTGCCGGCGCCGCTCGCCCTGCCACCGGTCGACGTGATCAGCGACAAGGTGCCGCATTTTGGCGACCGCCCGCCCACCAGCGTTGCTCAGGTCACCGAACAAGACCTGAATCGTCGTGCCGTGAACACGGTCGACGAAGCCGTCGATCATGCACCGGGCGTGCAGTTCGTGAACGGCCAAATCAACCTGCGCGGCTCGACCGGTTACGTGCAGGGACTGAATTCGCGCGTTCTGATGACGGTCGACGGTGTCCCCATGAATCAGGGAGACCGTGGCGGCATCAGCTGGGATCTGCTCGCCGTGGATGAGATCGAGAGCGTCCAGATCCTCAAGGGCGCGGGTTCTTCGTTGTATGGATCGGCCGCGTTCGGTGGGGTCGTGAACGTGACGACCCACGACATCCCGAATGGCCTGCACACGCGCGTGCGATTCACGGGCGGCATGTACGGCGATCCGCCCCACGCGGTCTGGCGCTTTCGCGACAACGCGGGATTGCTCGGCAGCGGCGACTTCGCAGCGTCCTACGGGAACGATGAGCTGGGCGGCAGAATCGCGGCGGGCGATCGGCACTCCGACGGCTATCGCCAGCAGGACCAGGACGACCACCTGCATTTCGCCGGCAAAGCGCGCTGGCAACCGGCTGTCAACACCAGAGTCGATGTCTCCGGGGCATGGGCCGTCGACCGCTATGACGTTCCGCTCAGCTGGTGCAGTCGGGGCGAATGCGACGATCGGGGACAAGTCTTCCAACCCTTCAAGGTGGACACGACCGAGCTCGGCGCGCGCACCGACTCACGCAAGGGCTATCTCGCGGCCCAGGTCCGCACGACGGTCTCGCCGCAGCTGGCGTGGGTCGCGCGCGGCTCCTGGATGCGTACGCACTTCACGGATCTGCGGCGCAGCGCGACGGAATTCGGCGTCGGGAACCGGTTTGGCGCAGAAGGCCGCATCGAGGCGCACCCCGACTCCACGCGCATCGCGATCGTCGGCACGGAGGCGACGCTCTCCGACGTGACGAGCGACATCTTCGGCACCCATACGCAGTCCGAATTCGCGGCGTACGGCCAGAGCGACCAGCGCATCGGTGTAGTGCGGGTCAGCGGCGGCGCTCGACTCGACTTGCTCGCTGTCGATGGCGGCTCGCTCACCGCCGTCGTCAGCCCCCGCGTCGGGATCACGGTGCCGACAGACGCCCGAGGACCGAATGGTGGTACGCTCCGCGCATCGATCGGGCGCGGTTTCCGCGCCCCGACGATGGCGGAGCGGTTCGTGCATACCACCGCTCTCGGATTCGACGTCGTGCCCAATCCCACACTGCGGCCCGAGACGGCGTGGTCGTTCGAGATCGGGCACACGAGTGCCCCGCTATGGCATATAATGCGGCTCGATGCTGCGCTCTTCTGGACCGAGGCCCGCGATCTCATCGAGCCTCAGTTGCTCCAGATTCCACCAAGCACCGTCGAAATTCAGCTGCAGAACGTCGTGCACGCCCGGATCGCGGGCCTAGACGCCAACGTGATCGCGGCGCCGATTCCCGACCGGCTCATTGCGACCCTCGGCTACACCTATCTCGACACCCGCCGGCGCCTGGCGGGCGACAGTACGTCTGGACCGCTGGCGTTCCGGCCGCGCCACCTCCTGACGCTTGCCGCGGACTATACCATCGGCCCGGGTGAAGTCGGCGCGGACTTCCGATTCGCGAGTCGGCCAGAGCGCATCGAGCTGGAAGGATTTGTCGATCCCCGCCGGGTGCCGGTGAAAGTGTTGGATCTCCGCGCGAGCTGGAGGCAGGGACCCGTCGAGTTCCGTCTGCTCGCCACGAACGTGCTCAACTACATCTATAACCTGGTGCCCGAAACCCTCGCGCCTGTGCGGACCGTCACGCTGACGGCTGTCTGGTCACATTAGCGTTACATTTCGAGCCCATGAACCGGTTCATCGTGTCGCTTCTGGTGTTGCTGGCAGCCGGGGCCTGTACGCGCGGCAGCGGTGGGTCGCCGACCTGCGGCCTGGCGCTGCTCGCCGGTCCGTCGCTGATCACCTCGCAGCTCCAGAACGCGCGCATGGTGCTGACCGACCCCCCTCGCGGCATACCCGATTCGCTCCCCGCGCACGTGATCGAGCAAAAGGCCGGCAGCGGCGGGAACGGCGCGCTCATCGTCGGTCACGATGCCGAGGGCAAGATCTCGATGCAGTACCGGGGAGCGAGCTTCCCAGCGCGGGGGTACGGTTTGCTGGTGGTCGACGACACCTCGCAACGCGCCATGGGGGTGCTGCTCCTCGACCAGGAGGAGCCCGCGGGCCATCCCGCGATCGGCACGGTCATCGGCGGCAGCACCGTCTTGAATCTGTACGGCGTGCGTGTCGACTGGGCCAGCGTCAGCAACCCCCGCTGTCCGTTGTTTGGCGGTTCCGCGCCCACTCCCACGTCGTGACGCAGGCTCAAGCGGTTGCCGTGACCGCGCCGCGCCGCATGGTCGATGGCCGCGATCGCGTCACACTGAACACGGCGTACGTGCGCGCGCTCGAAACTGCCGGCCTTGTTCCCCTCGCAGTCCCAACGATGTTGGCCGCCGACCGCGCCGCTGCCGCCCTCGCAGCGGTCCGCGGGCTGGTGCTCACGGGTGGTGAAGACGTCGCGCCGGACCGCTACGGGGCGACGCCGCATCCTCGCCTGGGCGATGTCGATCCCGTGCGTGACGCCGCCGAGCTCGCGCTCATTGCGGCGGCGCGCTCGCGCCGCCTGCCGATTCTCGCGATCTGTCGGGGCATTCAGATCCTCAACGTCGCGCTCGGCGGCACCCTGTATCAGGATCTGGATAGCGAGCGGCCCGGCGCCGTGCCGCACAGCGACGAGACGGGCGAGCATGCGGTGCGCGTCGCGGCCGGATCGCTCCTCGAGCGCACCCTCGGCATGCGCGCGGCGACGGTGAACAGCCGCCATCATCAGGCGATCCGCGACCTCGCTCCAGGTCTCAAGGCCGTGGCGTGGGCCGATGACGGCGTGATCGAGGGCGCGGAACCGTCAGACGCGAACGCCCCGTGGATGGTCGCGGTGCAATGGCACCCGGAAGATCTCACGGAGCGGGCGCTGTTCGACGGATTCGCGCGGGCCGTCGCGTGACCGCCGCGCTCCACGCCTTTCCGTCGGCGGAATGGGTGGCCGCGTATGAGGCCGCGATCAACGCGAGCGAAGACTACCGCAGCGCGTCGACGGAATGGACGCACGGGTCGGTCGCGCTTGTCCTGCCCGCGCAGCCCGCGATTGGCGTCGCCGAAGACGTGGGGATCTGGCTGGACCTCGACCGCGGTGTCTGCCGCGCCGCGAAGCTCGTGGCACGGCAGGACGCGCAGCAGGCCCCCTTCGTCCTGACCGCCGAATACCGCTACTGGAAGCAGATCATCAAGAAGGAACTCGGTCCCATCGCCGGGATCATGCAACGCAAGGTCGCGCTGCAGGGGTCGTTGCCGATCGTGGTCCGATTCATCAAGTCAGCCGAGGCGCTGGTGGACGCCGCGACGCGAGTGCCGACGCGGTTCCTGGATGAAGGCACGTGAGCCGTTCGGTCACCGACGTACTGACGCGACTGACCGCGCTCTCCCATGAGCTCGCGGGCGCCTTTCGTCCGGCCACGATTGTCGAGATCGTCGCGCGGGTCCTGACGGAACAGCTGGCGCCCGGTCGTCTCTCCGTGATGTTGCTCGATCTCGATACCAACCAGCTCACCGTCACCTACCACAACGGACCGCGTCCCGCGAGTACCGACGAGCCGCTCTTGCAGCTCGCGCTCCGGCGCGGACCCCTGGTCTTTCGGGATAACGTCGCCGCGCGCGCCGCTGAGTTCGAGGTCGTGCTCGACGGGTCCGGACCGATACCCCCCAGCTGGCTCGGCGCGCCGATTGTTGCCGTCACACGCACCATTGGCGCGGTCGCGCTCGAAGGCGATCGCAAAGACGCCTTCGATGAGGGCGCGCTGATGTTCACGCGCGCCGTGCTGGCGCAGGCCGGGCTCGCGCTCGAGAACGCGCGACTCGTCGAGCTGCTGTCGAGCGGCAAGCGTGAGTGGGAACAGACGGTCGACGCATTCAACCAGGCAATTTGCTACGTGGATCCGCAGGGCGCGGTGCGTCGCGCCAATCGCGTATTTGCCGATTTGATCAAGCTCCCCGTCACGGCCCTTCCCGGGCGAGCGTGGCTCACCCTCCTCCCGCCGTCGTGGGTGGAGCCCGTGGCGCGCTTGCTGGCTCCGACGCCGAGCGAAGCGTCGGTCGAGGTGCGCGCCGGCGAGCGGACATTGCTGGTAACCGCCATTCCCACCGGCGAGCCGGGCGCCGCCGTGCTGCTGTTCGAGGATCAAACTGAGAAGCGGCGTCTCCAGGACCAGCTGCTGCAGTCGGAGAAGATGTCGGCGATCGGCCAGCTGATTGCGGGCGTCGCGCACGATCTCAACAACCCGCTCGCGTCGGTCGTCGGCTTCAGCGACCTGCTGGGCGAAGCCGCGGATGTGCCGCCGCGCCTCGCCGAGCCGCTCGCGGTGATTCGGCAGGAAGCCGAGCGCGCATCGGCCATTGTCCGCAACCTCCTCTCGTTCGCCCGGCGGCAGGAGGGCGAGCGCCAGCTCCAATCGATCCGGCCAATTCTCGAGTCAACGCACCAGCTCTTGAAAAACCAGCTGCTCGCCGCGCGCATCGAGCTCACATTGACCTTCGAGCCGGGACTGCCGGAAGTGGAAGTGCACGCGAACCAGATCAAGCAAGTCTTCGTGAACATCATCAACAATGCAGCGCAGGCCATCACCAGCACGCGCCGCAAAGACCGTGGCGGCCGGATCGAGCTCGTCGCCCGCTGCGAGCCGGACGGCATCTCCGTGAGCATTACCGACAACGGCCCCGGAATTCCGGAAGCCGTCGCGCAGCGCGTGTTCGAGCCGTTCTTCAGCACCAAATCCGAGGGCGAGGGAACCGGGCTCGGCCTGTCGATCTGCCTGGGAATCGTGAAGGAACACGGCGGCAACATTTCCGTGCACCCGGGGGGCGCGGGAAGCGGCCGCGGGGCCACGTTCACCGTCGAGCTCCCCGCCGGTGTGCGCGCGGAACTCAGCCCGCTCGCCGGGGGGCGGGGGGAGCGGGGGGAGCGGGGGGGCGGGGCGGAGGACGAACCCTCACCGGCCGATCGGCATGAACACCTGCGAGTACTCGTGGTGGATGACGAGCCGCACATCCTCCACTACATGCAGGCGACGCTCGAGAGCTGGGGCCACGAGGTGGTGGTCGCGCACGACGGCAGCCAGGCCTTGAAGCGGGCCCTGATGCAGCCATTCGATCTCATTATCTGCGACCTGCGCATGCCCCGCCTGGGCGGCCGCGAGATGTTTCACACGCTCGCGCGTATGCATCCCGCGGTCGCCGATCGCATCATCTTCGCCACGGGCGATACGGTCCGCGGCGACACGCTGCAATTCCTCGAAGAGCTGGGCCGTCCCTTCCTGCAGAAGCCGTTCAAACTCGATGCACTGCGCCGCGTCCTCGCCGGAGTCGTGAAAGTCCCTGCCTAGGGAGCGGGACTCGTGCGCGTACTGCAGGTCGATTCGGGTCGACAGTGGCGCGGCGGGCAGCATCAAGTCTGGCTGCTGTGCCGCGCGTTGGGGCACGAGCCAGATATCGAACAGACGCTCGTCACGCAGCGGGACAGCGAGCTGGCCCGGCGCGTCGGCGCCGCCGGAATCCCCGTCCACGGGACCGCGTGGGACATGGGACTGGATCCCCGCGCCTGGTGGCACCTGCGCCGCACCATCGCCGCCTTCGAGCCCGATGTCATTCACGCCCATGACAGCCATGCCCTGACGCTCGCGGCGACGGTCGCGAAGGGGCGCGCCGTCGTCGCGACGCGTCGCGTCGAATTTCATATCGGCCGGTTCGGGGCGTGGCGACGTGCCGACCGCATCATCGCGATCTCCACGGCCGTCAAGCGCGTGCTGGTCGCGGATGGCATTGCGTCCGAGACCGTCGTCGTCGTACATGACGGCATCGACGTCGAGGAGGTCCGGCGTGCGGCGACGCCACCGCTGGAGATTCGCCGCCGACTCTCGATTCCTCGGGGCGCACCGATCGCCGTCAATGCCGCAGCGCTGACTGGTGAAAAGGATCATCGGACGTTGATTCGGGCGGCGCACTACGCGCGGGCCCGTCGGCCGGACCTGCACTGGATCATCGCCGGCGAGGGCAAACTGCGCGACGCGCTTGCTGCCGACATCGATCGCCTGGGGCTGCGCGATCGCGTGCACCTGATCGGTCACGTCGATCGGGTCGACGCCTTGATCGCGGAGGCGAGCGTGTTCGTGCTGTCATCCCGCAGCGAAGGGCTCGGCAGTGTGCTCTTGAACGCGCTCGCACTAGGCCGCCCCGTGGTCGCCACCGGCGTCGGTGGCATCCCCGAGATTCTCCCTCCGGAAGCGCTCGTACCCGTCGACGCGGCCGAGCTCCTGGCACAAAAGGTGATGGACACGCTCGCCACCGCGAACCCTCCAGGGCTGCCTGCGGGCTTCACGGCAAGCGCGATGGCCCACGGAGTCTTGGACGTGTATAGGGCCCATCTCTAGATTGCAGGGCCATGATCTACGTCTGCGTTCCGGTTCACAACGAGGCGCGCACGGTTGGACTCGTGCTCTGGAAGGTGCGCCAGGTATTCACCGCCTTCGAGCGGGAATATCAGATCATCGCGTGCGATGACGCGTCGACGGACGGATCGGCGGATGTGTTGACGTCGTACGCGCGCGTCCTGCCCCTGACCGTCATTCAGCACCGCTCCCGGCAGGGATACGCGAAGAGCCTCGAGGAGTTGCTGCGGCTGGCGTTGCAGCGGACCGACCGGCCGAAGCGCGATTGCGCGATCACGCTCCATGCCGACTTCGTGCACGCCCCCGAGACGATGGAAGAGATGGTCAAACGGTTAGAGTCCGGAGCGGATCTCGTCGTCGCCGAGCAGTATCGCGTGCAGGGAAACCGCACCTGGCCGGAACGGTGGGCGCGGCGGTGGGCGCCGCGCTTGCTCCGCGTGGGCGGTGGCGTGAAGGACTCGATTTCAGGCTTTCTGGCGCTGCGCCTGGTCGTGCTGCGTCAGGCAACGCGAGGCGGCGAGCGCCCTCCCCTGCTCACCACCGAGGGGTGGGCGGCGAACGCCGAGCTCCTGGCACGCCTTGGCGCCCACGCACGGCGCATCGAGGTGGTCTCCAGTGCCGCGCGATACGATCTCAAACAGCGGCCATCGCGATCCAATCCCTGGCAGCAGCTCCTCGCCGCGTGGCGCTCCCGCGGGTTGATCACCGCGGCGCGCAAAAGCTCGGCGCTGCTCGTGCTCGCACTGCTCGCGGCAGCAGGGGTCGGGTCACTTGGTGCTCAAGACGGCGTGTGTACGGGCAAGATTGTAGGTGCCGTGGCTGCCGTGCCCTTCCCGGTCGGCGAGCGGCTCTCGTTCAATGCGAAGTACGGGATCTTCAACGTGGGCAACGCCGCGATGGAGGTTATGGGGATCGATACCGTCCACAATGTTGAGACGGTGCACATTCGATTCCGCATATCAGGAGGAGCTCTGTGGTACCACCTCGACCAGACGATCGAGTCGTGGGTGGGACGGTACGACTTCCGATCGCGCCGTTTCTCGTCCGTCCAGGACGAGCGCGACAAGCACCGCGAGCACCGCTATGAGATCTTTCCCGACTCCGGGTTCTATCGCGAAGTCGGGCGCGACACGACGTTCGCGACCGTCCTCGAGCCGCTGGACGATGCCGCGTTCCTCTATTGGATCCGCACGCTGCCGCTCGAGGTCGGCAAGAAGTACGAATACGCGCGGTATTTTCGTCCGGATCGGAATCCCGTCATCATCGAGGTGTTGGGGCGCGAGCGAGTCGGCGTCGCGGGGAAGAAGTGGCGCGCGATCGTCGTGCGCCCCAAAATCCCCCAGGGGCGCGGGATCTTCGCCGAGAAGTCCGAGACGCGCATCTGGCTCTCCGATGATGCCCAGCGCCTCGTGCTCGCGATCCAGTCCAACTTCTCGTTCGGCCAGGTGACGCTCAAGCTCAAGGACTACGTCGTCCCAGGAGTCAGTCAGCCATGACCGAGTACCGTGAAGCCGATTTCTCCCGCCTCAAGACCGTTCCCATCGCCAAACGCCGCAACAAGGTCGACGCTTCACTCCTCGCCCATCCACCGCGCGCTTCCGACCGCTCGTTCGCCGCATTCCTCGACGCGCTGCCGTCGATACTCGCCGCGCAGGATCTGCGCTACGTGGTCGATCAGATCGTTGCCGCGACCGGCAAACGCGCAGTGGTCGTGATGCTCGGTGGGCACGTGATCAAGGTCGGACTGGGGCCGCTGCTGATTGCGCTGATGCGGCAGCGCGCCGTGACCGTCGTCGCCATGAACGGCAGTGCGGCGATCCACGACTTCGAGCTTGCGGCGTACGGAGGAACGAGCGAAGACGTGGCCGCGGGGCTGGGCGACGGAACCTTCGGCATGGCGGAGGAAACGGGTCGCGAGATGAATGCCGCGCTGGCGCGCGGCGCCCAGACCGGACAGGGCGCCGGCGAGTCCTTCGCCGAATACCTACGCGCGCGCCAGGAGCTTCCCGGCCGCGATGTCTCGGTGTTAGTCGCGTGCGGCGAGCTGGGCGTGCCGGTCACCGTACACGCGGCGCTCGGCGCAGAGATCATTCATCAGCATCCGACCGCCGACGGCGCCGCCATCGGCGCCACCAGTCACCGCGATTTCAGGCGGCTGGCCGCTACCCTGCCCGACCTGAACGACGGCGGCGTCGTGCTCAATCTCGGCAGCGCGGTGGTGATGCCCGAAGTGTTCCTCAAGGCATTGACCATCGCGCGCAATCTGAATGAGGGGAAACCCAAGAACTTCACGGCGTGCGACTGCGATATGCAACGCCACTATCGACCGCGTGTCAATGTCGTCGAACGACCGACTCTAAGCGGTGGGCGCGGCATCCAGCTCACCGGTCATCACGAGATCCTGTTTCCGCTACTCGCCTGGGCGGTACTCCTCAAGACTCGGAAGGACGTCCCTTGATCATGTCGCGCACGCGATCAGCCGTCGACGGGCTGAGAATGCGTAGCGCCATATAGAAGAAGAAGCCGATGACTGCCAGCGTGAGGACCGTCGTCGCGAGGCCGAACAGGCTCCCAACGATACCAAAGATCAGCTTCAGAGCGAGCCAGGCGACAACGGCGAGAATCGCGAACCCAATGATGCTCCGGAACATGATATCCTCCGTGGTGTCCGGTGCGTCTGCAGCGTACGCCTAAATGTCGCACAAAGTTTCGTCCTGTGAAGTGTTGGTCGCCGGCGGCGGAATCATCGGCGCCGCCTGCGCCCGCGCCGCGGCGCTGCGGGGGCTGCGGGTTCTGATCTGCGAGCCCGGGCCCGACCCGGCAGCGGCGTCGGCGGCGTCGGCGGGAATCCTGGGGCCGCAAATCGAGCGGACCGACGACACGCTACGGGCCCTGGGGTTGCGCGCCCGCGATCTCTACGAGAACCTCGCCCCGACCCTCGCAGAGAACACCGGCATCGACATCGGGTTGTGGCGCGACGGCATCGCGTCTCTTGCATTCGATGAGTCCGAAGCCGAGCGGCTCCGCGACGTGGTGGCCCATCAGCGCCAGGCTGGACTGCGTTGCGACTGGCTGGAAGCGGAGGAGGTGGCGGAGCGATTCCCCGCCACGGCACCCTGCCTGGGCGCGATGTTTGCACCGGAAGACGGTGCCGTGGACGCGCCAGCACTCGCGCGCGCGCTCCACGCCGATGCGAAGCGCCACGGCGCACGCACGCTGAACGCCCGCGTGACCCGCCTCACCACGATCCTCGGCCGCGCGACCGGCGTCGAAATCCCCGCCGGCAAGATCAAGGCGGAGCACGTCATCATCGCCGCTGGCGCCTGGTCCACCCGCATCGACCATCTTCCCCGCACGCTGCCGGTCGAGCCCGTCCGTGGACAGATGGCGGCCGCACCCTGGCCGGCCAACATGCCGCGTACGGTGCTCTACTACGACCACGGGTACGTCCTGGCCCGCAGCGGTGAAGCAATCTTTGGCAGCACCATGGAGCACGTGGGATTCGATGGGCGAGTCACCGAGTCCGGCATCCATGAGATCGTGTCGGCCGCGCGTCGGCTGTTGCCCCAGCTTCCGACTGTCCCCCTCCGAACCTGGGCTGGCCTGCGCCCGATCACGCCGGATGGGCGTCCGATCGTCGGCCCCGACCCCGATGTGCGGGGATTGTGGTACGCCACCGGCCATGGCCGTAACGGCGTCCTACTCGCGGGCCTCACGGGAGAGATCATTGGCGACTTGGTGGCGACCGGTGCTACCGAGGTAGAGATTGCCTCCCTCGCCCCGGAGCGATTTACTTCCTAGGATGTTTAGCAGTTGCGCATTCTGTAATGCTGGGTTTGACGGTGATGGTGGCCCTTCGGGACTCGGCATTGGCCGGCGGATTGCCTTCGACGAATGGAAGGGCCGGCTTTGGGTCGTGTGCCCACGCTGCAGCCGCTGGAATCTCACGCCTTTCGACGATCGACTCGAGCGCATCGAGGCAGTTGCCCGCGCCGCGAGCAACGGACGTATCGCCGCATCGACTGCGCAGGTCGCATTGATTCGGTGGGAACGCTACGACTTCGTGCGCGTCGGAAAGCCGCCGCGCGTCGAGCTGGCGACCTGGCGCTACGGCGAGCGACTCCGCAACCGCCAGCGTGAGCGCATGAAGGTCGTGGTTCCCCTCACCATCGCGGCGATTGGTCTCGGCATCGCCGCAAACGTCGCGGCGGGTGGCGGATTCGGGGTCATGGTTTGGAACCTCCACCGGCTCGTCAATGGCATATACGTGGGGATGGTGGGGCGCCGCAAAGTCACATTGACCGAGGCACCCATTTGCGCCCATTGCGGCAGCCTGATGGTGCTTCGTGCCCGACACGTCCAACACGCGCGTATCGTGCCCGATCGCCACGCGGACATGGCCGTCGTGGTGAGCTGCCCGAAGTGTCGCCAGGAAGGCGCACACCTGACCGGCGGTGAGGCGGTTCAGGTGCTGCGTCAGGGTCTTACCTATCTGAACCTCGCTCGGGGCGGGCGCCGGCGGGCCGAGGATGCGGCACGAGAAGTGGACATGGTGGGCGGGGCGGATCGTCTGGTCCACGACATTGCGCGGCGGGAGCTGACATTGCGCTCACTCCGTCCCGAGCGGGGATTGGCGCTCGAGATGGCGGTGGACGAGCGCGCCGAGGTTGAGGAGTTGGAGCGGCAGTGGAAAGAAGCGGAAGAGATCGCCGACATCGCCGACGGCACGCTGAGCACCTCGACGGAGATCGAAGAGGAGCTAAGACGGCTGAAGAATCGAGGTCGCGATCAACCGTCTGGTTGAAAAACGGCCTACCCCACCCCATCGGCTATGACTATCTTCGACGTCCATGGCGGCCCCCTTGGTGCAGATCCAGCCCTCCACCGCACCCTCAGACCCAGCCCGTAAGCCCTCGTGGTTGAAGGTGAAAGCACCCGGCGGCCCCAACTACCTCGCGCTCAAGCACATGATGCGCGACCTCAAGCTACATACGGTCTGTGAAGAAGCACATTGCCCCAACATCGGGGAGTGCTGGGAGCACAAGGCCGCCACGTTCATGATCCTCGGCGACGTGTGTACGCGCAACTGCGCGTATTGCGCGGTCGCCCACGGCACACCCGCCCCGCTCGATGCTGGTGAACCGCGGCGCCTGGCCGACGCGGTAGCACAGATGGGTCTTAAGCACGTCGTGATCACCAGCGTCGATCGCGACGATTTGCCGAACGGCGGCGCCGAAGTGTTTGCTGCGTGTATTGCCGAGATTCGGCGGCGCGTCCCTGAGACATCTGTTGAAGTCCTCATCCCCGACTTCAAGGGCAATCCCGAAGCACTTCGCATCGTCGTCGCTGCGCGCCCCGATATCCTCAATCACAATCTCGAGACGATCGCGCGACTGTATCGGATTGCCCGGCCCGGTGGCCGTTATCCTCGAGCGCTCGAGCTGCTGGAGCGCGCCAAAGATATCAATCCTGAAATGCTGACCAAGTCCGGAATCATCTGCGGGCTCGGCGAGGAGTGGGACGAGCTGCTCGTCGCGATGCGGGACCTGCGCGCGGCCCGAGTCGACATTCTCACCATCGGCCAGTACCTGCGGCCGTCCGATCAGCATCTGCCCATCGCGCGCTGGTACACACCCGACGAGTTTGCCGAGCTGAAGCGCTACGGCATGGTGCTGGGCTTCCGGCACGTCGAATCGGGCCCGCTGGTCCGGTCCAGCTATCACGCGTGGGAGCAAGTGGAGGCTGCTTCGCGATGACGGCCACCGCGCGACGTCCGAAAGACACCGCGCAATCAGAGCTGCATCTCCGCATGCTGCGACAGATGTTGCTCATCCGGCGTTTCGAGGAAAAGGCAGCCGAGGCATACGCGCTCGGCAAGATCGGCGGGTTTTGCCACCTCTACATCGGACAGGAAGCGGTCGGGGTCGGTGCGCTCGCCGCGTTACGGGACGATGACTACGTGATTTGTTCGTATAGGGAGCACGGCCAGGCGCTGATCAAGGGCATCTCCCCAAACGCGGTGATGGCCGAGCTGTTCGGGAAAGCCACAGGCTGCTCGAAGGGCAAGGGCGGCTCGATGCACCTCTTCGATGCCAAGCGCGGCTTCATGGGGGGCCACGGGATTGTCGGTGGACACATTCCGCTCGGCGCCGGCCTCGCGTTCGCCAGCAAATACCGGGGCGCCGATCAGGTCACCGTCTGTTTCTTCGGCGAAGCCGCCGTCAATATCGGCGCATTCCACGAGACGCTGAACATGGCGTCGGTGTGGAAACTGCCGGTCGTCTTTTTGTGCGAAAACAATCGCTACGGCATGGGCACGGCATTCGAGCGCGTCGCCGCGGTCACTGACATCGTGGAGCATGCGTGCAGCTACGACATGGCCGCCGAGTTGGTCGACGGGATGAACGTGCTGACGGTCTATGACGCGACGCGACGGGCCGTCGAGCGGGCCCGCAAGCAGAGCCACCCCACCTTGCTCGAGGTGCGAACCTATCGGTACATGGGGCACTCCATGTCGGATCCGTTGCACGGCGTGTACCGGACCAAAGATGAAGTCGAGGAGCAGAAGGCCCGCGACCCGATTTCGCACCTGGCCGGAAAGCTGAAGGACGAGGGCATCATCGATCAGGCCGCGCTCGACGCGATGGACTCGGGAGTCCAAGCCGAGGTGGAGGAGGCCGTGAAGTTCGCCGATGAGAGTCCGGATCCCGAGCCGGGCGAGCTCTTCACGGACGTCCTGGTCGACTGATGGCGACCCTCACCTACCGCGATGCGCTGAATCAGGCGCTGCGCGAAGAGATGCAGCGAGATCCCAACGTGTTCCTCATGGGCGAAGAAGTCGGGGTCTATCAGGGCGCCTACAAGGTGAGCCGTGGGTTGCTGGAGGAGTTCGGTCCGAAGCGGATCGTGGACACACCGATCGCCGAGCTGGGATTCGCCGGCATCGGAGTCGGCGCGGCGATGGGTGGACTGCGTCCCGTGATCGAGTTCATGACGTGGAACTTTGCGATTCTGGCCATGGACCAGATCGTCAACTCCGCGGCCAAGATGCTGTACATGTCCGGCGGCCAGATTCCGCTCCCCATCGTGTTCCGCGGCCCGAACGGCGCGGCGCTGCAACTCTCGTCGCAACACTCCCAGGCCTGGGAGAGCTGGGTGTCGCACATCCCCGGCCTCAAGGTCGTGGCGCCGGCGACGCCAGCAGACGCCAAAGGGCTGCTCAAGTCCGCGATTCGCGACAACAATCCGGTGATCGTTCTCGAAGGCGAGATGTTGTACAACATCAAGGGGGAGGTCCCCGACGGCGAACACATCGTTCCGATCGGACGCGCCGACATCAAGCGCGAGGGCTCGGATGTGACGCTCGTATGTCATTCGAAAACCTTGAGTGTGGCCTTAAAGGCGGCGGAGCAGCTGGCCGAGCAGAATGTGTCCGCTGAGGTGCTCGATTTGCGGTCGCTGCGGCCGCTCGACGAAGCGGCGATCCTCGAGTCTGTGAAGAAGACCAACCGCGCGGTGGTGGTTGAAGAAGGCTGGCCGCATGCCGGCATCGGTGCGCAGGTGGTCGATCTCATCCAGCGTGACGCGTTCGACGATCTCGATGCCCCCGTGCAGCGCGTGACGCAGGCCGACGTGCCGATGCCGTACAACAAGCTGCTCGAGCGGGCGGCCAAGGCGTCGCCCGAGAAGGTCGCCGCCGCGGCGCGGCGCGTGCTCTACTTGGAGTAGCGCTCGACTATGGCCACGAAAGTCCACATGGAAGCCTTGTCGCCCACGATGGAGGAAGGCCGCCTCGTGAAGTGGACGAAGCACGAGGGCGACCCGGTCAAGTCGGGTGAGACGCTCGCCGAGGTGGAAACCGACAAAGCCGTGATGGAGTTGGTGGCGCGCGCCGATGGCCAACTGCTGAAGGTGATGGTCCCCGAGGGGACGACAGTGCCGGTAGGCAACGTCGTCGCGTGGATTGGGAAGCCGGGTGAGAAGGTTGACGGAGCAGGGAGCACGGAGCAGGGAGCAGCCGCGCCGAAACCCGCGGCGGCCGTGGCCGCAGCTCCCAAGGCGACCCCTCCCCCGCTCTCGCCCTCCCCGGCACCGCCGGCTTCTGTCGTTTCAGCCGCAGCTGACGCGACCCGGCTGAAGGCGTCACCTTTGGCACGACGAATTGCCAAGGATGCAGGCGTGGATCTCAAGCTCGTGCAGGGATCGGGACCTGGCGGCCGCGTCATCAAGCGCGATGTCGAAGCTGGTGCGCCGCAGGCCCGGGCGGTGGCCGCCGCTCCTGCTCCCCGCTCCGTGCTCCCTGCTCCCTCCGGTGCGCCCTACGAAGACGTCCCCCTCAGCCAGATCCGCAAGACGATCGCCAAGCGTCTCGTCGCGTCGATTGGGCCGATTCCGCATTTCTTTCTCACCACCGAGATCGACATGGAGCGCGCCGCAGAAGCGCGCGAAGCCCTCAACAAGCAGCTCGGCGAAGAAGGCGGGAAGATTTCGTTCAACGACATCATCATCAAGGCCGTCGCGCTGGCGCTGGTCCAGCACCGCGCCTGCAATGCCTGGTTCCAGGAGGATCACATCCGCTACTGGAACGAGGTGCACATCGGGATGGCCGTCGCGATCGAGGACGGGCTCATCACGCCGGTGATCCGCAACGCCGACCTGAAGAGTCTGCGCCAGATCGGCGCCGAGGCGCGCGAGCTGGCGGGTCGCGCCCGGAACCGGCGCCTGAAGCCCGAGGAATACACGGGTGCGACGTTCAGCGTCTCAAACCTGGGCATGTTCGACATCGATCAGTTCACGGCGGTCATCAACCCGCCGGAGAGCGGGATCGTGGCGATCGGCAGCGTCGTGCCCAAGCCCGTCGCGGACGGCGATCGCCTGGTGGTGCGGCGCCGGCTACGCGTGACGATGAGCTGTGATCACCGCGTGATCGACGGCGCGACCGGCGCGGCCTACTTGAAAACGTTGAAACAAATGCTGGAAAACCCGTTGGCGATGCTGTTGTAATTGCGGATTGGGCCCGTGACCCACCGTGATAATCCGCAATCCACAGTCCGAAATCCGCAATCGAGGAGTGTCGGGTGGCTATTTTCGACGTGATTATTGTAGGCGGCGGGCCCGCGGGCTACATCTGTGCGATTCGCAGCGCCCAGCTCGGGCTCAGCACGGCCGTCATCGAGCAGGAGAAGCTCGGGGGCGTGTGCGTCAATATCGGCTGCATCCCGACCAAAGCGCTCCTGCACTCCGCCTACATCGCCATGCTGCTGAAGGAGTCGAAGGAGTTCGGCGTCGAGGCGAGCGGCGTGAAGACCGATTACGGCGTGGCGATGAAGCGATCCCGGCGCGTCAGCGATCAGAACTCCAAGGGCGTCGAGTTCCTGATGAAAAAGCACAAGATCACCGTCGTCAAAGGCACCGGCGTGCTGCAGCCGGGGAAGAAAGTGAAGGTGGGGAACGACGTCTACGAGGCAAAGAAGGCGGTCGTCGTCGCCACCGGGTCCCGGGTCAAAGGCATTCCGCAGATCGGCCTCGAAATCAACAAGACGACAGTGATCTCGTCGGATGAGGCGCTCCTGATGGAGCGCGTGCCGGAGTCGCTCGCGATCATCGGCGCGGGCGCGGTCGGCATGGAGTTCGCCGACATCTTCGCGGCGTTCGGCGTCAAGATCACGCTGATCGAAGCGCTGCCGCGGATCCTGCCGATCGAGGACGCCGAATCGTCCGATGTGGTGACCAAGAGCTACCGGAAACGAGGCATCGAGGTGATCGCCGGCGCGAAGATCAACAAGGCTACCGTCGGAAAAGACAAGGTCACGCTCGACATCGAAGCGGGAGGGGAGAAGAAGCAGGTCACGGCGGCTGCCGTACTCATGGCCGCGGGACGCGCGGTCAACACCGAGAACATCGGCCTCAAGGAATGCGGGATTCAGCTGACGGACCGCGGATTCATCAAGGTGGACAAGAATCTGCAGACCACCACCGCCGGCTATTACGCCATCGGCGACGTGGCGGGCCCGCCGATGCTCGCGCACAAGGGCTTTCGCGAGGGGTCGGTCGTCGCCGAGCTCATCGCCGGTCAGAAGCCGCATCCGATCCGGTACGACAACGTCCCCAGCGTGACGTACTGTCATCCCGAAGTTGCGAGCATCGGGCTGACCGAGGATCAGTGTAAGGAGCAGAAGCTGGACTACGTCGCCGGCAGGTTTCCCTTCTCCGCCAACGGCCGGGCGCGCGGCACCGGCGAAACCGAAGGATTCGTGAAGATCCTGCGGGACAAGAAGTACGGCGAAATCCTCGGCGCGCACATCGTCGGCGCGCACGCGTCCGAGATGATTCACGAGCTGGCGGTCGCCCGCGAGAACGAATACACCGTCGAGGAAATTGACTTGGCGATCCACGCGCATCCGACGATGTCGGAGGCCGTCGGGGAAGCCGCGCTCGATTCGCTCGGGCGCGTGTTGCACCTGTGAGCGCCGTAACCGCCAAGGATCCGCTCGCGCTCGGCCTCGGCTCCCTCGCGTCGGGGGTGGCGTTCGGGGGCGCCTGCATGACCGTCTCACAGATCGCGCTACGGTTCTCAGAAGAACGGTTCGAGACGGTGGGCTACTACGAGCTGACGGCGGGACTCGTTGCCGCTGTCGGCGTGGGCGGCGCGGTCGGCTGGTATCGCAGCGGCGCCCTCGACAACATCTGGCAGCGCGGCGTCATCGCGGTCCTGGGTGCCGTCGGCGCAGTCCTGTTCGGCTTTCTCGCGGCGCCGCTCGATCGCTTCTTCGGCATCATCGGCATGATCGTCTGGCTCTTGCTAGGCGTGGCGGCCGGGATCGTGGCCACGCGCTGGGCGAACAGCGGACGGGGGACGGGGGACGGGGGAAGCGGGACGGGAACGGGATGAACACACTCGAGATCCTGGACGCAGGCACCGTCCCTTATGAGGAAGCCCTAGCCTGGCAGCGGCGGCTCGCGGACGACCGCATCGCCGGACGACTGTCACACGACGTGCTCCTGCTGCTCGAGCATCCCCCCGTCGTCACGTTGGGCAGGAATTCGCACGCCGAGCACTTGCTGCAGGCTGAGGGCATCGACGTGTTCGAGGTCGAGCGCGGCGGCGACGTGACCTTCCATGGCCCGGGCCAGTTGGTCGGCTATCCCATCCTCGACCTCGGCGACCATAAGAAGGATCTGCACTGGTATCTGCGCACCCTCGAGCAGGCGCTTATCGACGCGCTCGCGATCCTCGATATCCCCAGCGAGCGGCGCCCAGGGTTCACCGGCGTGTGGACACGCGGGAAGAAGATCGCGAGCATCGGGGTTCACGTGAAGCAGTGGGTGACGTGGCACGGTTTCGCGCTCAATGTCACAACGGACCTCGCACATTTCAATCGCATCGTGCCGTGTGGGATTCAGGGTGTGGAGATGACGTCTGTAGACCGGGAAGGGGGACGGGGGAAGGGGGAAGGGCTGTGGGAGAAGAGCATCGATGCAGTGGTGAAAGGGTTCGAGAGCGCGTTCGGAGTAATTTCACGCCCTGAAGGGTGTGCTCGGCCCCCATTGTCCTTAAGGACAGTGTCTGCCGAGCCCAGGCTTTAGCCTGGGAACACAATGAGCGATGCAACCAAGCCCCGGATTCCCCCGGGCCAAATCCAGACCACCAAATGGCCGGTCCTGCACTACGGCGACGTCCCAAGCGTCGAGACGTCGAAATGGACGTTCATGGTTTCCGGTCTCGTCGAGAAACCCTTCACTCTCACTTACGACGAGTTCCTCGCGCTCCCGCGCAAGACCGTGAACTGTGACATCCACTGTGTGACGACGTGGAGCCGCCTCGATAACGTCTTCGAAGGCGTGCCCGTCCAGCTATTGCTCGAGCGCGCGAAGGTAAAACCTGAAGCTAAGTACTGCCTGGTGGTGGCAGAGCAGGGATTCACGACCAATCTGCCGCTGTCGGATTTGAACCGACCGGAGAACCTCATCGCGCTGAAGTGGGCTGGCGAGCCGCTGATGCCGGAACACGGTTGGCCTGCCCGACTGCTCGTGCCACATCTCTATTTCTGGAAAAGCGCGAAGTGGGTGCGCGGCTTCGAGTTGTTAGAAGAGGACTTGCCCGGCTTCTGGGAGCAGAACGGCTACCATATGCACGGCGATCCGTGGACAGAGGAGCGATACGG
>WNGK01000572.1_pt1 | contig 40028 bp, 40 predicted proteins | sample 5400601 | NCBI WGS metagenome assembly WNGK01 (sample SAMN13153376, study PRJNA577476) | soil metagenome | isolation source: 60 cm soil or saprolite under Garry oak tree replicate 1 | place: USA:California | collected 2016-06-15 | reverse complement strand
GGTCACCTGCACGGTCGAAGGCGAATCCGAAAGGTGTCGCTCCACTTGATGCGTGAGTCGACGGACCCGTGGCAACTCCTTGAGAATTGACCGTGTACGTGTCTATGAGGCTCGTTGACTTCTCCGTCACGGCGAGTATTCTTCCATCAGGGCTGAAAGAGACCTGCGCGGGCGCAGCGATTCCGCTGAGGGGCTGATCTGAACCTGGAATCGGCGTTAGTTCACCTCCACGGCTCAGATAGAAGCCGGCTGTGTTCCCAGCGCTGCTGGAGGTGCCGGCGTCCAGTGCATAGACCCAGTTCCCATGAATAGTAACACTGATGGGCATTGTTCCGCCAGATCCTACTTTGTCGGTGAGAGTTAGACCCTCGTGGCCTACCCGGAATACTGAGATGTCATTGCTTCCCGCGTTCACCGCAAGAAGCCATCTCCCATCCCGGCTAAGCGTCAGTCCACCCTGGTTGCTACCGGTCAGGCCACTTGCACCCAAACCCGTGGTCGGAAAAGTTCCGGCCCAGGACAAGCTGCCGTCGGCCGCCCTATTGTAAGCGATGACCTTGTTTCCCGCTGGATCATTGGTCATGATGTAGACAGCCCCAGAAGAGCCGTGAGCACCGTCGGGTTTGACTGCTCCAACACTCCCGATTGTCAGTACCAGAAATCCCAAAACCGCGACGAGAATTGTCAGATTATGCTTTTTCATTCTAAATTCCACCTCCTCAATACTTGGATAGACGGCAAGTCCCTCGATCCCTATATGACGGATTAGCGAAGTCTGGTCTAGATCTGGCCCATTTCTCAGCGAACCGTCGTCCGGTTTAGCATCTCGGACCCTATTTCATGAGGGCTCATATGAAATTCTAGTGTCAGCCCTCTACTGTCTGGTCTGTATGTTTCTCAGACCATTCATGCCCGCATTTCTCGCACTTGTACACTTGTTGAAATTCTCGAATGTCTAGGATTCCCGGTTGGCCTTCTACAAGCCTGGTGCTCGGCACAAGATAGCCAGGCCGCTGAGGATTAACCCCCCATTTGCCTGGTACCGGCGCCCTCTCAGCGTGAAGGAGATTCTTGCTCACAAGCTTGATGTGAAATCCTCGCCCACAGGCAGGGCATACTCTGAAGAATTTCATCTCGGCAGTATCCTGAAACCATCTCTGATTCTAGTTATTGTGGTTTGGGGGCTCGGCGAAACTAACCGTTCCTTTGAAACGACCCAAGAGACGGGCTTTAATACCGGGGGTGAACGAGTCTGTGGCAGAGCGTTACGCTTCATAGTATTCGGAAAGTAAGGAATGATTAAGGAAAGGTAAGGAAGAATGGAGGTTAAAATTTCACGGTCGAATCATCGCAGTACGCATCAACAACCAAGTATATTGTAAAAGCCAAATTCGATGTCCAAGGGGTAGTCGAGAAACCCGACGTAGTCGGGGCAGTCTTCGGCCAGACAGAAGGCCTCTTCGGTCCAGACCTGGACCTCAGGGATTTACAGAAATCAGGTCGCATCGGGCGTATCGAGATTAACCTAGATTCTGCCAAGGACAAGACCAGCGGCACCATCATCATCCCCTCAAGCCTCGACAAGGTCAGCACAGCCATCATAGCCGCCGCCATAGAATCGGTCGACAGAATCGGTCCCTGCGAGGCCAAAATCACCCTCGAAAAAGTCGAAGACGTTCGCGAAGAGAAGCGCAAGGCCATAATGGCCAAGGCCAAAGACATTCTACGCAAATGGGTCGTAGAATCCTCACCTAGCACCGAAGAAGTCGTCAAAGAAGTAGCCGGTAGCCTACGCGGACTGGACGTAATCAGCTACGGGCCCGAACAACTACCAGCCGGGCCAGAAGTTGAAGGCGGCTCTCTCATACTCGTCGAAGGACGCGCAGACGTCATACTACTGATGAAATGCGGAATCAAGAACGTCATAGCCCTCAACGGAACAAAAGTCCCCGACACAGTAATCAAACTCACCAAGGACAAAGAGGTCACAGCCTTCCTCGACGGCGACCGAGCTGGTGATTTGATCCTCAAAGAGCTAACACAGGTGGCCGACATTGACTACGTAGCCCGAGCACCGTTCGGAAAAGAGGTAGAGGAACTGACGCCCAAAGAGATCATGCGCAGCCTCCGCGAACGCGTCCCCATCAACCAAGCCCGGCCCGTCGAAAGGCAACCATACACCCGCCCCGAACGCCCTGAGAGGCGCGACCGCTTCGAGGAACGACCCTACATCCAGCAACCAGAAGCACCCCCGCCCACACCCCAACTCCAGAAACCCAGCCTACCAACAGCAGTCTTCGACATGGCAAAAGACCTCCGGGGCACCCTAGAGGCAGTAGTGTTCGACGAAGCTGGAAAAGAACTGTCCAAGATGCCCGTAAGCGAGCTAGCAGAGAAGATACCGGCCATGGAAAACGCCCACCTCGTACTCTTCGACGGAGTCGTCACCCAACGCCTACTCGACATCGCAGCCAGTAAGAGCATAAAATTCGTCATCGGCGACAGGGTCTCCGACGGTGCCAAGCGTCCCGCCAACGCGACGGTGCCAAGCGTCCCGCCAACGTGAACGTCATGACCCTTACAGACTTATCGTCCTTCGGACCCAACTAGAACCAGCCTCTCAGCATAGCCAGGCTCCTGGCTCCGTTTTCGAGGGCGGTCTGGCTAAGTCTTTGACTTTTCCCATGTCAGTTTAGGCTGAAGTCAGCTTTGATGGAAACAGTTCCGCCGTAGGAGGTGCCGCTGCAACTTGCCGACAATTTTATCGACGGCGTAGTTCCAAGGGTGAATGATTGAGACGTGGACACGGACTTGGAGCAAGCACCATCAACGTGAACAGTGAATGAAACTATGATACCGTTCGCATTGGACGGAACCGTCCCGCGCCCTGTATTGGACGTGAGAAGGTAGTTGCAATAGCCAAAACTAGAAACTATGGACACTCCGTTCTGAGTCCAGCTGAAGTCGGCAACGGCCCCTGAGCCGATAGCGCCGTGGCATTTTGCGCTCCATGAATAGGAGGATTGCGCGAAGACCATTGGAACAGCTGACAAGGCTGCGCCCAGAATCAACATTAGCCCTATGACGGTCTTAGTCATATTGTTCAGGCTTGGATGCTACTATGATGGTAGTATTTAACATTAGTTGGAGGGGTTAAGGCCTACCAGCCGCAAGCTTAGCCACCCGGTCGACGAGGGTAGCCGCGTCCAGCCGATTGCACATAGCATCAAAGGACGGGCGAGTCGCACGCCAGCAAACTTGGTCCGGCGAGGTGATCCTCGGCTCTTTCGTCCGGAGGGTGGCGAGGTCGCGAAACAGCAGCGCGAGCTCGAAGCTCTTCTGGAGGGTCGCCGCCAGCCGCTCGGCCCCACGTATCCGAACTTGCCAGTTCTCTGCGCTAGCCGGAATAGCTTCGAGACCGTGGTAAATCCCGAGAACGCTCGCCGTAGACCGTTCTCCCCAGCCGGGCAGGCCCGGGTAGCCATCAGCACTATCCCCCACCAGTGCAAGGTAGTCTGGAATCGAGGCAGGCGGGACACCAAACCGCTCCCTCACCCCATCCTCGTCACGAACCCGTTGTGCGCGTCGGTCGAGCTGAACAATCCTATTGTCCCGGACGCACTGGGCCAGGTCCTTGTCAGGGGAGCACAGGTAGACACGTCCCACCTCAGAAAACCCGCTCAGGGAGTCGGCCGCCCCAGCCATAGCATCGTCCGCTTCCAACTCCACCATCGGCCAGACAACAACACCCATCGCCTCCAATGCCTCTTCAAGCAGCGGGAACTGCGCCAGGAGGCGCGGGTCCACACCCGCACTCGTCTTGTAACCAGGCCAAAGGTCGTTACGGAAGGACTCGATAACATGGTCCGTCGCTACGCCGATATGAGTGACGCCTGACTCGAGCATGGAGGCTACGCTACCGAGCACGCCGCGGGTCGCCGCGACCTCCTCACCCCTGTCGTTTGTGTGGGAAGGGAGGGCGAAAAAGTGGCGGAACAGCTCGTACGTACCATCCACTAGGTAGACATCCAAGGCCGATAAGCCCTCGGTCACATCCTGGTCAACTCCGGGATTATTGTCTTTCTGGAAACCTTGCGAGATTCTCAGAACAGTCTCTGCTCAGGGACCTGGGATCGCTCCAACACGGGCCCAGGAAACATTCTTTGGCGGGTAGAGCGTAACAGGGGAAGGGTTCGTGGCCGTGCCGGAATCAGACTCGGAAGAACTCTCGTCGCCGATGACCGAGGAGCAGCTCAGGAAGGTCACCGTCGGCGAACTGAAGCCGTTCGACAGCCATATCACCCTATCTGAGTATGACCCTACCTGGCCGAAACAGTTTGCCCGGGAGGCAGAGAGGATCCGAGCAGCTCTCGGCCCGCGCGCGCTCCGAATCGAACACGTAGGCTCCACATCCGTACCTGGGCTCATCGCCAAGCCAATCATAGACATTCTCCTCGTGGTTGCAAATTCTTCAGATGAGCCGTCCTACATCCCGGCTCTCGAGAAAGCGGGTTACGTGCTTAGAATCCGGGAACCCGACTGGCACCAGCACCGCCTCTTCAAAGGCCCCGACACTAACATCAATCTTCACGTGTTCACAGTAGGCTCGGAGGAGATTGAGAGAGTTCTAGCCCTGCGAGACAGGCTGCGAAACAATCCCAGCGAACGGGATCTTTACGTAGAGGCCAAGCGGGAACTGGCCAGCCGGAAATGGAAGTATGTGCAGAATTATGCCGATGCGAAGTCAAGAGTGGTCGAAGGAATAGTCTCAAGGGCCCGAGCATCGACAGGCAATATCCTACTCCGAGAAATGACAGAAAGCGACCTCCCCATTTTGTTGAGCACCAACTGGACCCCGACGCAACGCGCATGGCCGCCTTTCCAGCCCGGAACAGAGATGCCTTCATGGCGCATCAGACCAAAGTCTTAGTCGACCAGACCGTCATCAAAAAGACCATACTCTTCGACGGACAGGTCGCCGGGAACATCGTGAGCTGGGAACAGTCCGGTGAACGACTAGTCAGCTACTGGATCGGAAAACAGTACTGGGGCAAGGGAATCGCCACAAAGGCCCTCTCACAGTTCTTGGGGTTCGTAAAGACCCGGCCCCTCTACGCTCACGTTGCTAAAGACAACATAGCTTCAATCCGGGTTCTGGAGAAATGCGGGTTCACCATTTCCGGCGAAGACAAGGATTCCTCGGTCTCTCCTGGCGAAGAGGTGGAAGAATTCATCATGAAACTAAGCTAGGCGATTTCCATTCCTGTGTCTTGCTTCCGCTGAGAATCTGGTTCTCAGTTACACCAAATACGCCCAGAGCTCTAAGAGCGACTGGAAGGATCTGGTTCTCCACATAATAGTCATAGTCCAAATCCTCCTTGCTCGCTCTGAAGTAGGGCTCAGCCTTCTGGAACAATTTTCCAGGCCGCTTAACAATCACGTAGCCAATTCTATCCCCGCTACCTACCGGCCATCCCTCCTCGACTAGCTTCTTCGCGGCTTCCACATGGGGGGCGTGAACATCATAGTCGCTTGGTCGTTTGGTCAGGGTCTTCCATATGACGAATGAGGAGGGGGGCATCTTAGCCGACTTCAAATCCTTGACCAAAGCGGCCACATACGCTATCGCTCGCGCAGGATCTTTATCCTCTAGAACCAGACGGAGGACCTTGTTCTGCACGTCTTTGGCCAGCGGGGACCAGTCTCCCCGGACCGCCTCCATTCCCACCACATCAAGCTCCCCATCCTCCCTTAGGCCCGCGTATTTTTTCATCGCCTCAGTGAACAGGATTCGCTTGTAGACCTGTCTCAAACTAATCTCCAGGCCCAGCTCCTCCTCAACAGTCCTGAGAAACTTGTCCACGAGGCCCTTGTCATATGTGAGGAAGAGGCTGTCCGTGTCACCGTAGAGAACCTTCAACCCCAGCCTTTCTGCGATGAGAATTGACTTCTTGATCGTATCCCGTCCCAGCGCCGCGGCAGACTCTGCCACCTGCTTGGAATACCACCGGGACCCAGCCCAGCCCGCATACCCATATGTGGCGTTGGTGATTATCTTCACCGCCCGCTCCCGGGCCTTTAACAAGCGGTACTCTCTGCTACCTTTCTGAGCCTTGGCTACCTCCCGTTTCAGGCTCTTCCTCTCGTCCAGTAAGTTCCGTAATACGATCGCGTAGAACCCCAAGGGGTGTTTCCTGAAGCGCCAGCCTACTTCGGGCACAACGTAAGATTCTACCCTTTCATCCTTCTCGACAATCGAATCCGGCGAAATATTGTATTTGACCATGAGGCTGGGGTACATGGAAAAAAAGTCGACCACCGCAACGTTGTCGTGTATGCCCAGGACTGGCTTGAGAACTATAGCGCCCTTGTATGGGATGACGGGCATCTCGTTTCTGGTAGGTATCAGCTCTCCGAGTTTGTGAGCCTCCATCGTCATGTGGTTGTCAACCCGGAAGCCCGCCGCCGCGGCCAACACCTGGTCCGGGGGAAGCCCGGAGAGCGATGATAATTGAACAATATAGTCGAGGGCATCTTCTCCAAGCTCTAGGGTTTCTTCCGTATCCAGCTCGATCTTTCTCTCTAGCTTATCGCGCAGTTCCCGGTCGGACCAGTAATGGTAGTACTCATTCTCGTCGATTGGTTGAACCTCCCCTGTCTTGATTCCCAAATATCTCAGAACATTACCCAGAGTCTTCTCCTTCACTTCGTAAAGGTCATCGGCAAAATCCGCCAAGTCCACGTTAGCCCGGCCAGTCACCGAAAAGTGGCCGTAAAGGCTCTGACGGGGAGGCCCACCATCTCTTCCAACTCTAAGCTCGGTCTTGGCTATTGCCGACCTTCGGACCAAATACGGCCAGTTGAACCGGTTGCCCTCGAAGCTGAATATGAAATCGCTCCTGCTCTTCGAAACGGCCTTGGAGAACTCGCTGATCATCTCAGCTTCAGGACCCGAGGCAGAAACGGTTCTCTTCTCGTCGCCATGGTTTGAATTCCAAGCAATCATCTGGACAGGGTCTCGATCCCGGCTTGGGGACCCAACCCTGCTCACCGCGAGAACTGTGAAAGCGGTCATACGCAACTCTGGGGTCTGAAGCTTCTGAGTTCCCATCGGATTACCCAACGCACGATACACTCCATCAACCTCAAGGTTCGACAGGTTCTCCACCTCTTCAACATCCATCTTGTACCATTGACACGGCTTCACTCCCAGACGGTTCTGGTACTTGGTCGCGGGCCGGATGTTTTCCTCGAAGAAGGCCTCGGCACCGACAGACTTCACCGTCTGCCTCGCACATTTTTCCAGCGAGCCCACCTCAGCACAATATACTTTGATCACCACATGCTCCTTACCGAGAAGCTTCTTCTTCTCCAAAACCGCGCCTGTAATCGCAGGATGGGGCTTCTCCCTTTCCAGCCTCTCTCTGAGCTCAGCCGGGTCCTGGGAATCCTTTGGCATCAGGTAGAAGTAGGGTTCGTAGTCTTGAACAATCAACACCCTCCTGTTCTCGGACGTGATGCCCCACAGCCAGATGGCCGGCTTGCCATCCCATGGTTCATAGTTCAGGTCCAGCAGCCAGAAATCCTTCTTCATGCCAAACTACTCTTCTCTTGCTGGGTACTGTTAAGTGATTCGTCACGCAGAATTATTGAGTGGAAGTCCATTCTTCATTAGAAGATAGCAAGGATAAGGGGTTAGCTTGGGGTCGCCAATCGGCACATCAAGCCGACTAGTAAACATTAGAATTCTAAGAAAAAGGGAGGGTTTGCGGAAGTGCAAATTGCAGTTATGTTACGGTTAGCGTCACGACTGCAGAGTGCGCCAGGCCGTAACAGCATCCACCCGTGATGTCTTTTCCCGTTATCGTGATTGTGTAGGTGGTCGCCACTGCACCTTTAGCCGCGGTGAACGTAATGTAGGTGTTTTTTGTAGGCGCGGTTGGTGAAATCCAGAGGTCATACCTGATTTGCTGAAACGTAAGTCCCTTGCTGAACGTGGGAGACACGCTCGACATACCGACGTGGATTGTGCCTTCGAGTCCGCCCTGGCTTGTCACCGTTATCAAAAAGGATACGGATGACCCTCCTATTTCAGCGGTCGCGCTGGTCGGAGAAACTGTGAACGTGAAGTCGGCCCCGTTGCTTTCGCCCTTAGTTCCAGAGGCGGTCACCGGGTACGCCGGGAGGACCTCAGCCGCTGAAAGAACGAGCCCTGCTGCAAGAAAGAGCAGTAGCAGTCTGCCTGGGATAGTTTTCCTTATTTTTCATCTCCTCATTTATTACTACCGCAGTAGTGGCTATGACTATATTAGTTTTTGTCATCAGAACTAAGCTCGACTACGCCTCTCCTGAAGAGTTTAAATTCGCGCAATAACCACACCCGGCTCGTTCGAGGCTCATCAGATGGCTGAAAAAACACCGGCCGCCAAGGTCGTGGACCACTGGGGAATAGCCCACATCTACTCATCCTTCAACAACACAATGGTCCATATCACCGACCTTACCGGTGCCGAGACCATCTCGCGAAGTGCGGGCGGCCAACACGTCAAAGCCGACCGGTTACAAGGAACCCCCTACGCAGCAATGCAAGCCGCCGCCGCAGCAGCAAAAGTGGCCAAGGACAAGGGCATAACCTCACTCCACATCCGCGTAAGAGCCCCCGGAGGCCACATGGCCAGAACCCCGGGACCTGGTGCACAAGCAGCCATCAGAATGCTCGCCCGGCAGGGTTTCAGGATAGGTAGAATTGAAGATGTGACTCCCGTTCCCCACGACACGACCCGCAGGCCGGGTGGACGCCGAGGCCGCCGCGTCTAGTCACACCGTTCCCGGAGCAGAGCCGTCACGTCCTACGCCCCACAGCTCAGGCGACTAGTAGACCGGCATCAACGGTGGAGGGCTGAAGAATGCCTCAACATCATACCCTCGGAGAACATCACCAGCCACGCCGTCCGCCAACTACTCGCCAGCGACCTCGGCCATAGGTACAGGGCAGACGACAATTTCTACAAAGGATCCCGCTACCTGGACGAGGTTGAAGCGCTAGGTGAGAAGATAGCCTGCGAAGTCTTCGGCAGCGACTGGGCCAGCCTCCGACCCCTATCAGGCCATTCCGCCGACATGATCATGATCTCCACCCTCACCAAGCCCGGAGGCTCCATACTCTCCGTCAACCCTGCGAACGGTGGCTATCCTGGAATCAGCGACCAAGGCTACCCACCCTTCATCAACGTCAGAAACCTCTACTTCCCCTTCGACCCCGAACGGATGAACATCGACACAGACAAGGCCCGAGCCCTCATCGAGGACGGAAAACCCAGCCTAGTCGTCTTCGGCCAGTCCTTCTTCCTCTTCCCCCACCCGGTCAAAGACCTCGCCGATACTTGCCGATCCTCCGGGTCCCAGGTAGCCTTCGACGCCTCCCACGTCATGGGCCTCCTAGCAGGCGGAGAATTCCAGAACCCCCTCCGAGAAGGGGCCGACCTGGTCGTTGGGTCTACCCACAAGAGCTTCTTCGGACCCCAAGGAGGAATCATGTTCGGAACAAAGACCACTGAAACAACCGTCAAGTCCCGCCAGTTCCCCGGACTAGTCGACAACGCCCACTGGAACAGGGTCGCAGCCCTAGCTTGGGCTCTTGACGAGTTCAGAAGAAACGGCAAGAAATACGCCGCACAAGTCATCGCCAACGCAAAAGCACTCGCAAAAGCCTTGCACGAAGGAGGCGTACCAGTGAAATGCGCCGACTACGGGTTCACCCAGTCCCACCAGGTAATCCTAGATCTGGGAATCCAGGAAAAAATTGACCAATTCGCCCGCCGCCTCGAAGAGGCCAACATCATCGCAGACCGGGGCATGCGCTTCGGAACCAGCGAACTCACCCGGCGTGGCATGAAAGCCCGGGAGATGGAGAAAATCGCCGAAATGGTAGTGGCAGTGTACAAGGACGAGGACCCGACAAAGGTCAGGCGCGTTGCCACGAAATTGCGGAAAAGCTTCCGATCAATTCTCTACACCTAGAGAAAGTTGCATAAGCCTACATCCAGCCCTTTCAGCTTCAGCCAGACTCTGGCCTAGACTTCTAGCCTTGTCTCAGCATGTGCGGTTCGGTGACAGTCACAGGCAGAGGCTCTTTTCCCAACCGGTCTAAGAGGCTGCAATAGGCCGAGACAGGGCTCCGTTTCCTCAGCAGGTATGAGAAGTGGATACCGTTCGCCTCGGGGCGAAGAGAATCGAAAGCTTGAGCCGCAAGGGACACACCAGCATCAGAAGAGCGTACGGCCATTTTCCGTCGGACCCTCTCGGAGACGGGGATTCCGAAACGGTGGCTTACGAACAGGAGATTGTCCAAGGAGTGTGGTATGGAAACCTGGATGAGGAGTGGGACGTCCAGACCGGCAGAAAGCAACGCGTCTCTGTGAGCTAGAATGCTTTCTGGTTCAAACGCAATATTCGTCAGGACAAAGTCGGCTCCTGCCTCAACCTTGGCCAGGGTCCTCGAAACCTCCCCCTCTCTATCCTTCGCATACTGATTAGTAATGGCACCGACCGTTGGTCCCGTTCGGTTAACAGCCTGGGCCAATTGACGGATGAGATCCTGCGATCGGCTGAACTCGTAAACGCCGCGACTAGGCCTAGGGAAAGGGTCTCCGTAGACGACCAGAACGTTTTCCAAACTTCCTTTTCGGGACCCGGAGACTCCGGGCAACTCGTCCCTCCGACAATCCCTGCACGTAAGAGTGGCTACAGCCTCCACACCCATTCTTCGCACAATCAGGGCCGAGGCAATGCTGCGCTGTTGAGGGCTAACCCGGAAAGCTGTCGGGTAGCTAGGGTCATGCGAGCCATTCCTCAAAGCGGGAATCGTGACCGCGTCCACTCTTCCCTTTAGGCGGTGGACATCGTTTTGCACTACGCGGTCAGGGATTAGCTCGACAGTCACCAGGCGACGTTGCCTTGCCGCTTCTCCCAGCCTCAACCGTACACCCCCCTAGCAAGGCTGGCTCCCTTCACAACGCTCGTGAGCTTGGCCAGAGCAACGTCCCAGGTCCTCGTTCGGAGGCCACAGTCCGGGTTGGCCCAGACTTTACCCGGGTCACCAACCACCCTACTCGCATAGAGCAGTCGATCCCGGACTAGTTCGGGGGATTCGATAATGTTACGTCCAGTTACAGTACCAGAGTTGGCGGGCACGTCTCCAGCAAAGTCGTGGACGTGGACTACTCCTACGCCAAACTCGCCGTCAAACCCGTTCTCCACAAACCCTCGGAGCGACTCGTACCCCTCCCTCACGCTGTCCCCGGTTCCCAGCTTCGGCGAGTCTCGATTGGCAAACTCTAAGGCCAACTGCCCACACTTGTCGAGCTTTGGCGCGTACTGAGCGAGAATCTTGTAGCCGATCTCAGAAGGGTAACAGGTATGGTTGCTGAACTTGCAGCCAAAGCCCCGAACAGTTTCATTCCATGCCTCGACGAACATTTCCATCTCAACAGGTTCGGGATGGGTCGTGACCGCGGGCTCGTCAATCTGAATCCAGGAAGCACCAGCATTGATCAGGTCACCTATCTCGGGGCGGAGCACTTTCTCCACCATGTCAAGCAAGAACTCGCGCCGAGCTTCGACCTTCCGCTGTTTCAGGTTTGAACCAGTCTCCCCTCGCACATAGTGTTCGTTGAACGACCAGTCTACCAGAGTGTAGGGTCCGGTTATGGGAACCTTGACCGGGGTCCGAGCGTTCTTCTTGACATCCAAGAACTCTTGCAGGTAAATCGGGTGTTTTCGCCGCAGCCTTTCGAGCGCAACAGCCTTCCTGAAGTACTTGTAATCGAACGACTGGACGTGACCCAGGAAAGACATTCCCTCAACCGCGTTGATGACGTGCTCATACATTTCCACTCGCTGCTGCTCGCCCCCAACGCCTACATTGTCAAGCCCAGCGGTTTCAAACAGTCTGAGCCCATAAACAGTAGAGAACTCTAGTATTGTTCTCGCTCTCTGCTTGGGGTCGGGTTCTTTCAGAATATCCTTCGCTCGATCGTGGAAGGCTCCAATGCCCAGCTTGTCAGCCCAGGCCTCGGCCTCCCTCAAGTCTTCCGGGGAAAGGGGCTGACGAATCCCCTTAGTCCGCCACCTCGGTTTTGCCAGACTCCCAATCTCTTGGACAGGAAAAAGGCTGGGCGTTCTAGTTAGCCTCCCGGAAGATTCTCACGGCCTCAGCAAGAGCCTCCGTCTTGGCATCGGCAACGTGGCGGGGTAGGTACTTCAGGTCGGCGTTGGGAGAGAAGACCCAGTCCGCAGCTTCCACGTGCTTGCTCACCAGCCCTGCTGTTCGAGAGATCCATTGCGGGTCCTCGATGTGGGACTCTCTTGAGTCAACTATTCCGAGAATAATCTGTTTGGGGCTCTTAATCTCCAGCCCCGCGTAGTCTGTTGCATAGAGGTCGAAGCCAACAGCTTCCACTGGAAGCTCCAAAAGCCGGGGCAGGACTTGTGAGGCGTCTCCGAAGAAGGTCTGAATCGCAATCTTGACCGTGAAGTTTTCCACGGTTGTTCGGAGTGCCTCGAATGCGGCTTCGGTCTCCGTGCTAGAGGACGTGTTCTCGCGGTACGGCCGGTAGACGAGGCAGGGTTCCGCCAGCTGAATGAGCGAAACCCCTGACTGCGCCAGTTTTTGTATGAGCTTTTTCTCCGCCCGGGCAGTGTTCAGAACAAGTTCCTCTTTGCTCTCGTAATATTTGTTCTCGGAAAGTTCCGAGAACGTGTAGGGGCCTGGGAGGACCACCTTCCACTTCTCGGGGGTAGGCGATAGGTCGGACCGGATGAACTCGTTCAGCGGAAAGTCTCTAGGCGATATCTCACCGGTGACCACTGGCTTCTGGTAGAAAGTGTTCGTGTCGAACCATCGCGAATACCGGGTGCTAGACGTGACGCCCTCAAGAGCCCGGGTCAGTGGCCTCAAAGGGTCCTGCCAGGAGAGGGCGCCATCTGAAAGATACTCGAACCCCAGCTTCTTCTGAAGCTCAATAACCCGCCCCGTCTCGCGGTCTATGAGCCTGCTAGTTTCCGGCCAGCCTACTTGTCCCCTCTCATACGCCCTCGTTAGGGCTATGAGCTCTTCTGACCGCGGGTGGAGCCCGGCTAGCTGGGCGTTGGGACACATATGAGGATGGTTTGGAATATTCCAAGCATATAAGTTCTGTTTTACCTCTATTCCATTGAGAATAGGCCCAAGCTTATATTCCAACGGGAATAATTCGGTTCTTGGAACGTGAACCAGTCTATGCTGCCTTCCCTTGGAGATATTGCCAGAAGAAGAAAAGAACTGGGGTTAACCCAGTCGAAGCTCGCCATCCTCGCAGGCGTCAGCCAGTCAATCATTGCGAAGATCGAGTCCGGCTCAGTAGACCCGTCCTACTCGATCGTCACCCGGATAATGGGCGCGCTGGACAGGTCAGGAGTCGCCCCTTCCCTAAGGGTCAACCAGATCATGAGCCGTCCGGTGGTATCCGTCTCCAAGATGAGCCTCGTCAGAGACGCTGTGGACTTGATGAGGAAGAGGGGGTATTCCCAGCTTCCAGTCTTCGACGGGAGCAGGTGCATAGGAAGTATTTCTGAGAAGACTATTCTAGACCGCGCCGCCAGGGGCGAGTCGCTGGAGGGCTTGCTTGGTCGTAGGGTTCGGGAGATCATGGATTCACCCTTCCCAATAGTCAATGATGATACGCCCTTGGACATGGTCTTGGGTTTGTTGCAGGGCAACTATGGTGTCCTAGTGTCAAGGGGAGAAGACGTTACTGGAATCCTGACAAAGTCAGACATCTTGAAAACGCGAAAATAGTCAGCTGAGACCGGCCAGGTTCTCCTGTTTCTCCAACCTCGCGTTTGGGGTAACAGCATCTCTATCCGGGGACCAACGATGCTTCTCTCGGCACTGGAAGGACCCTGACGGGTCTGGCGTGCAGTATTGAGAGAATGAGAGGTTCAAACTAATGATAATACAAGTCGCACATCTTGGGCCTTTCATTCTGGCCCCTATAGCGTTCGGATTGCTGACCATATTTGGGCGGAAGGGGAAGAAGGAAGAGAAGGAAGGAGGTGGGAAACCCGACAAAACTCCACCTCCCCAACACCCGGTTCAAGAACTCCCGAGCTCACCTAGCCCTTTGCCGAGTACCCCTCCTCCTGAGAATACCGAGTTCAACCCTGAGTCTTCATCTACACCCGAAGAGACCTCGTTGAACAAGTTATTGCAATCCCTGCTGCAAGACATGCCCTTCACCCCGACCTCCGCGGATGAATCCGGCGAGGCGCCCAGCACGAGTACACCAGAATGGGTTCCCCCAAGATCCACTCCCCCCAGCAGGCCCATGGTCCTAGTTCCGGGAGGCAAGGGAGAAAGGGTTTTTGCACATGTAGAACCAGACGAACCTGCTGCAGTCTCCACGAAACCATCAAAGACACCTGAACCGGAGGCAAGGCCTCCCCTCCAAGCAGCGAGGCCGTCAGCGCCGCCCCCACAGAAAGTCGAGCCGGCCGACCAGGACCCTAAGAAACCGTCAAAGCCGGAGAAACTGGACAGGCCGGACACGAAGCAGCAAAGTTCAGGAACGTCACCGAAAGGGCCTCAAAACTTTGAACGTATCTTTGAACTAACCCAGGGAGCCCTAAAAACACCCGGGCTCGTCATCATCAACGGCCCAGCAGGCTCTGGAAAGACCAGCCTCTCCTCGAACTTGGCCGGTGCCTATCTCAAAACAGGCAGCCCTTGCCTCCTCGTAACCTATGATCAGTCTGTCTCATCGTTGAGAGACAAGATCAAGCAGACAGGCTGGGATCCAACAAAGTCCGAATCGGAATTCCACCTTCTGATCGTGGACGGATTCGCGACCCAGTCGGACTCTTTCAGCTTTGAAACATACTGCATTGAGAAGCCCTTCGACATGGACAACTTCTCGGAGACACTAGTGAGGAACAGTCAGGTATTCATGAGCAGCAAAGTCCAGATAATCCTAGACTCTCTAACCGGGCTTGCAACCCGGATCCCTCAGAAGGAATTCCTGGGCAAGTTCCGAGACCTCTTGAACAAGATGAAGGAGTCCGGGGCGACCTTTGTTGCGACACTGGACGAGTCAAAATTGTCGAAGGACATCACGGGACCGTTGGAAGACCTGGCCGCGTGCGTTATTGACCTGCAAAAAGAAGGTGACAACAGTGGTCGACTCAAGGTCAGGAAGCTGAACGGGTCCATTTCAAAATCTGAACCTGAAGGGTTCGAAATAGAACCCGGCAAAGGCCTTCTATTCGTCTAATATCTCAAGAGGTTAAGCCTACTCCTCTGACACCGGATCCTTTTTGGACTCGGTCGCTTGAGCAGGCATCAGAAAGGCTTCTATCGGAACCCACCTAGACTGTTCCGGACTTTTTATCCAGGCACCGTTCCCGTCCAGCCATTCAACAGTTCCCTCCACAGTTTCTCCGCTCTTAAGAACCACCCTGACACTCTCGCCCTGCTTCGGAACAGACATGATGGTGAACCGGAAGCAGATGGCCCCTGAATAAAACCCTAATGGGATTGTTCATTCCCAGAAGGGGTAGCTTGGAATCTGCCTGATTGTCCATTGTCGCTTTTCAGCCCGGCAGAATTCAGTCTAACTCAAACTCGAACACAAACGGTCACAGAACATCGAGAGACTCAGGTCCGGCACCGGACTATTAGGACTCCGCTCCAAACAGAGTACTCTCATCCTGACTCGCTTCAATAACCGGAGCATCCCTAGACATCCCCGCCTCTGGCCAAGAGGCGGCCTTACAAGTAGCGTCCGTCTCCTGGGGGTCTTGGAAGAGTATTAGGAGTCAACTTCCGTCACATCCCACAACATCCCTCTGTTGTAGCCCCTGAATGTCTTGCCCGCTTTTTCGCTTCCCATCCCAGCCGGCACCCAGCTGCGCAACTGGGCAGTGCCCTGTTTATCCCCCAAACCATCGTGTTTCGAGCCGGAAACGCCCAGAATCAGCCCAAATCAGCAAATCCAAGCCCGTGATTTTACATCACCGCTCGATCCTTCGGGACCCCGGCAGCTTCCTTGGCAGCTTTCCCTAGGCGAGAAGAGCCCATTTCAAGCCGTAATCGCCTAGACTCGCCCGGAAACCGGCTTGGATAGAAACTCTTCACGCAGCAAAAAAGTATGGGCCATCCCATCCTCAGGACGTGACACGCAATGTTCCTGGGCTAAGTTGGCCTCGGCTAACAACTCAAACCTCCCGGAGCCCCTGCATCAAATCATCTTATCCTAGCCAAGCCGCTAGGGCACTCGTCCCTCCAGAATAGCCACAAGTTTCGACAGGTCAATATTCCCACCGGAAACAATGCACACAGTCACTCCCCGTCCCGCCTTCCCCGTGAGAGCCGCGGCCACCGACGCTGCCCCGGCCCCTTCCGCCACCACCCTATTCCGCTCCACCAGAAGTTTCACGGCCGAAGAAATCTCCTGCAGAGAAACAACAATACTCCCCCTAATCAGATTCCTCGCAAGTTCCCACATCTCGGGAAGCACGCTCTTGCCACCAGCCCCATCGACGAAACTCGGGACCCGGTGGATTTCCTGGGCGGAACCAGCTGCAAAAGAGGCTGCCAGGGGAGCCGCTGTCTCCGGCTCGCACGCGTAGACTCCCACTTGATCATTCAAGGCACGAATTGCCGACGCTATTCCCACCGAAAGTCCTCCGCCCCCAAAGGGGACAATTACAGAGTCGACCCGTGGAAGGTCCTGAAGAATCTCGAGGCCAATAGTCCCGTTTCCAGCGATCATTCTCGAGTCAGCGAACGGGTGAATGAAAATACTGCCCTCCAACGGCTCATACCGGTGATTAACAACGACCTTCCATACTTCGTCGAACGAGACCTGGATGATTTTAGCTCCAAACCGCCTTATCGCATCAAGCTTCGTCGCAGGCGCATTATCAGGCACGATAACAGTGCAGGGAACTCCCCGCTCCTGAGCCTGCCAGGCCAACGCCTGGGCCATGTTACCCGCACTGACAGTGTAGACGCCCTGGCTTCTGGCATCCGGCCCCGCCAGCGCGATGGCATTACTCGCCCCTCGAACCTTGAAAGAACCAGTGGGTTGAATGTTCTCCAGCTTCAGATAGATTTCCCCGGGCTGGCCATCCGAGTTCAGCCGTACTAGAGGGGTCCGAAGAACTGTGCTCGGAAGCCGAGTACGGGCCTCTCGAATCTCTTTCAGGGAAATCGGGCCTGTGATCCGCCCGTTAGCGACAGCCTCGCCAGTAATCTGCACCATAAAGAGCGCTTGAAGCGAGAAAGTCCTTAAGAGTTCATCGCCCCTCCCATGATGGAACGATTCCTTCCGGGTGAGAGTTCATACCTGAACGTCATATTAGGACTGGAGCTAGAAAGGAGGGTGTTCAGACAGGCCGGACCCCTCTCTCCCTCCTGTTCTCTCCAGGAATCAAGCTCGGACAGTTACTCTTCATTTCAGGCCAAGGGCCCGTTGACCCTGATGGAAAACTGGTCGCGGGAGATATCAAAGCCCAAACCAGGAAAACCCTCGAGAACTTCAAGATTGTACTGGAAGACGGAGGCTCTGACATGGACAATGTTCTACAGACCACCGTATACCTCAAGGACCTCAAAGAGTATCCGGGGATGAACGAAGTCTACGCCACATTCTTTTCAGAGCCAAGACCTGCGAGAGCCACTGTCCAGGTTGCGGCCCTCCTATTCGGGATGAAGGTGGAAATTCAGGGAATCGCCCACGTTCCTTCAGAGCAGAGGCCAAGGAAAGCGGTCAGATTAGCCCGATCTGTTTTCCCGCCTTCTCAAAAGTCGCAAGGGCAACGTCCAAGTCCTCCCTAGAGTGGGCGCTCGTCACGATTGTCCGGATCCGGGCTCGGTCTCGGGCAACCATGGGGTAGACTATGGGCAGCACGAACACTCCAAGCTTGAACATTGTATCCGCAACCTTCCGTGCCTTGCCGCTTTCACCGGTCATGACGGGCGTAATGGGCGTTTCACTATTTCCAGTGTCGAAGCCTAGCCCTTCAAGTCCCTTCTTGAAATAGCGAGTGTTATCCCACAGCCTCTTCACCAAAGACGGCTGCCTCTGGACCAGTTGCAAGGCTGCAATGCAGGCTCCAGGGATTGCGGGTGGTTGGGAGCCGGAGAGGAGGAAGCTTCGGACCTTGTTCTGGAGGTAGGTACAGAGGTCTTTGGACCCGGCCACGTAGCCTCCGACGCATCCGAAGGCTTTGGAGAAAGTTCCCATGTCCACATCAACCCGTCCTTCCACATGGAAGTGGTTCGTTATTCCCCGTCCGTTCTCTCCGAGGACCCCGTCTCCGTGGGCATCATCAACGTAGACTATCGCTTGATTCTCCCCCGCCAGGTTGACGATGTCCTTGAGCGGTGCAATGTCTCCGTCCATGCTGAAGACCCCGTCGGTGATGATTAGCACCCTGCGAAACTTAGAAGTGTCCTGAAGCTGTTTTTCCAGGTCGCCTACGTCCCGGTGCTTGTATACTCGTCTCTCGGCCCTGGTGAGACGGCAGCCGTCGATGATGCTGCCGTGGTTGAGTTCGTCACTAATTATTAGGTCTCGCTCATCCACTAGGGCAGAGACTGTTCCGAGGTTCGTGGCATAGCCCGACTGGAACGTTATGGAGGACTCTGTTTCCTTGAAGTCTGCAAGAATTTTTTCCAGTTTCAAGTGCAGGTCCATGGTTCCCGCGATGACACGGACAGAACCGGACCCTGCGCCATATTTTCTGGTCGCGGTCACCGCGGCCTGTTTAAGCTTGGGATGGTTTGCAAGTCCCAGGTAGTTGTTCGAACAAAGAACTAGGACAGTCTTACCTTCAACTTTCGCGTGTGGAGCTGAAGGGCTTTGAAGAGTCCTGATTCGCCATAGAAGGTCGTCCCGGTCAAGTCCTTCGAGTTCTAGACGCAAAGCCTTCTGAAGAGGCTCTCTCTGGAACTCCGGTTCTTGACTCAAGCTGAAAAATGTCGGTCGTACTAGGGTAAAATCTTTTTGATGACGGTTTACCCCATCGGAGATGGTTGCACGAGATCGCTCGATGAAATAGCCCAAACAATTACAGAATAATAGTAAACAGATAGCGCCAGGTGGAACCTGCTTCTTCGCCAATAGTATTTTACAGGGTGTTGAAAGGCTGTGAAAAGTAACTTGCCAGCCAATTCGTCCAAGGAAGAGATGCACAGTATCGTCAAAGCCAGACCAGGCCCCGGCGCAGAATACGAAATGTGGCCCAAACCCAAACCGGGCCTTCGCGACGTCCTGGTCGAAGTCGAAGCCAACTCGATCTGCGGAACGGACATGCACATCTACGACTGGCACGAATCGATCAGAGACAAAGTCAAACCACCCATCGTGATGGGTCACGAGTTCGCAGGCAAGGTCTTGGAAGCGGGAAAGGAAGTCTCTGACCTGAGGGAGGGCGACATCGTTTCCGGTGAGACACACATTTTCTGCGGCAAATGCTTCCAATGCCGAACCGGAAACGCTCACATCTGTGAAAGAATGAAACTCCGGGGGGTAGACACGGATGGCTGTTTCGCCCAATACCACGCGCTGGATGAACACACCGCCTGGCGTAACGACCGGAAGATTCCAATTGAAGTTGCCTCGGCCCAGGAACCCCTTGGGAATGCGGTTCACGCTGCTTCGGCGGCGGAAATATCGGGCAAGAAGGTCGCGGTGTTCGGTTGCGGCCCCATTGGGACGTGCCTTATTGGACTCTGCAAGTCTTACGGCGCCACTGAGATTTTCGGAGTGGACATTGTCGATTACAGGCTGAAATTGGCGAAGGGGATGGGAGCTACGAGACTCCTAGATGCGACGACCCAACGAGTGGAGGAGGAGATCCTGAAGGCCACGGACGGCCATGGGGTAGATGTGTTCTTCGAAATGTCGGGGGCTCAACCCTCGTATGAACAGGGATTCCGAGCCTTGAGGCCTGGGGGAACAGCGGTTCTTTTCGGGCTTCCATCAAAGACGGTAGAGATGGATGTGGCCAACTGGATTGTATTCAAAGATGCAAAGGTCAAAGGTGTCTTTGGACGGCGCTTGTTCAGCACTTGGTATCAGACGGCAGAGGTGCTTAAGGCAGGAATGGTTGACATGTCAAAGGTCATTACTCACAGGTTCGGCATGGACGAGTTCTCCAAAGCCTTTGCTCTCATGAAATCGGGAAGGTCCGGCAAGATCATAATGTATCCTAACAAGAAGAACTCTTCATTAGATTAGCCTGGACTCTACCGTTTATCTCGTTTAGGCTCTGTGGCAGCCTGAGCTTCTTTCTGCCGGACCCTAACGATTTCCGAAGCGATGGACTTCAACATGGATGGTTTGCTCCCTGACTTTTTCATTGTGATATTGCCAAGTTTTTCCCAGTGCAGCCCTGGAGAAGCCGCTCTTTCGGCTGTCTCGGGGGACAGCCCCAGCGTTATAGCTGCTTGAAGAATTTCCTTTAAGCTCGGTTGCCGTACAGCTCTCGACACGGCGAGTTTCCTGCCCTGCCTTCTCGACCTAGCACTGTCTAGGTTGGACGGCCAGACTACCGTGAACCCGGGGCGCTTCAGGGTGTCCACCCCCAGTTTGTCAGGGCTTTCCGGACTTGGCCAGAAGAACCGCGTTGATAACGCCGTGCTGGCCTGGGCGTGAGGTGACTCGGGCTTGTCCGAGCTCGGTATCCAGAATTGCGCCCTTTGTAATCACGCCTCTACGCTGGTAGTCCACGTTCGCAGGGTTGCGAACTACTCGGAGAATTTTCGAATTCGAACTCTTGCCAGCAGTCTGGTCTGTAACGACGGCCCAGTTGGACTGGGCAAGCCTGACCTTGAAGTTTCCACCCAACCCTCTTGCCCATCTCTTCTTCGTCTCTCCCACAACAGTTTCAACGGGCTCTCTCCCTGCCTCGAAGGCTCGCTTGCCTCTCCAGACTTTTTTCTTTCCCCCGGTGGGTTTCTTCTTGTGGAGGTTCCTATGGGATTGAGGCAATTTGTTTCGCTCTTGAAGCCCTGCTGGTTTCACATATTAACCGTTCTCCGGTTTCGACATCGTCAATCGGACTTTCAGTAACCGAAACCTTATCTGGCTCGCAACGAGCCCGCCTCTTTTAGAGGGAGAAATGCCCAACTATTGCTTGGAGTGCGGTGGGAACTTGACTTATGATCCCACGGTCAAGCAATATTCCTGCAAGAGTTGCGGTCTCACCTTCACCCAGCAAGACCTTCTCCAGGGCCGAGAAAAGATGTTTCAGTCACATGAGTCGGCTGATGAGGAAAAGAAAAGACGCCAGAAAGAGTATCTTAAATGGTGGCTTACGAAGAAGTAAGGAATCGGTAAACTAACTAGATTAGTTACAAAGCTCAGTGAGTTTTCGCGTAGCGAGAAACATCGGGACGCGAGCCCAGAGAAGTCGCCCTGAAGAAAATTATCTTCGTATTTTTCCGCGGAAAGGCCCGAGTCCTCTAGATAAAGAGAGAAGCTCGGTTCTGGAAAAGCCAGCATGCTTGTCAGGGGATAATGCGAAAATCCTCCAAGGACGTTGCAATCGCCACTTTAGGTTTGACCATCTAAGCCAGTTCTCTGGGAAGGCCGGAAAGTCAACGATAGCGATTTTGCCTGTCCTCCTGCAGACCCTACCCGCTTCGCGAAGGGCTTGAGAGACAATCGGCACTTCATGGAGAACGCCTTTGAAAAGGGCCAGGTCAACGGACTCGTTCGAAAGGGGGATCTTGTGGAAGCGGCTAGACATGACTCGAATATTGGTTGTGCCTTGGATTTGCCCAAGAGCGGTCTCGAAGCGCGATTTGTCAAGTTCGACCCCATATACCATTCCCTCACGACCTACCAGGTTTGAAATCGCATATAGTTCGCTGGGAAGCCCAAAACCGACGTCTAGGACGTTTTGTCCCGGGGAAATTCCAAGCCGTTCAAAAAGACTGTCCAAGTGTCCTCTCCGGCAACAATCCCTCGTTGTATCAGATGCAGAGTTGGAAATAGTTTAACTTCGGCCGAATATGTTTCCACAAGGGCTCTAATGCTGGAGGAGATGCTCGGGAATTGGAGAAGAGGTCAGAGAGGGCCCCTGCCGCAGCTAACCTCTCTCCAACTATTCAACGCCCTGATATTGATCGACCAGAAGGCGCCCCTAGGCCGGAGAGCCTTAGCTCAGGCCCTCGAGATCAATGATGGAGTAGCCCGTGGTCTCTTAGAGAGGCTTGGAGAGCAAGGAATTGTCGAGGTCAAGGAAACAGGAGTCAGACTATCCATTCGAGGGAAAACACGTCTTCACAGTCTTCTAGCCGAATTGTCTATCCGAAAGATTCAATCCCTAGACGAAAGCGATTTGGTTCCAGGAAAATCCGCAACTGCGATTCATCTCGGGGAGAAATACCGGTCTGGCATGACTGGCATCCCTCAGAGAGATGAAGCGGTAAGGTCGGGTGCGCAGGGGTCGATCACAATCGCTGTCCAAAGGGGCAGGCTCGTTATTCCACCGGATAACCGGGACGCAGCTGACCTTTCGCCTAGGGAGGACAAGCGATTACGCGGGCTTTTCGATTTGTCCGAGAACGACCTGATTGTGGTTGGCTTCGCCGATAATACAAGGCGGTCACTCTCTGGCGCCCTCGCTGCCGTACTCTCATTAGCTGCCGCAAAGAGTTGACTTCCCCGGTTCCCTGGACTTGAATAGATCGAAGAATACTGTCGAAGTGCTTTCCATCGGCAATGAACTCCTGATAGGTCACACCCTGGATACTAACTCTAACTGGTTAGCCCGGCAACTCAACACGTTCGGATGGAGTCTTCAACGTATCACACTCGTAAGAGATTCCCTGGACTCGATTCCCGTGGGAATCGTTGAGGCCCTAGAGAGAACCCCGAGACTCCTGGTCACCCTAGGCGGCTTGGGTCCCACTCACGACGACATGACTCTAAGGGGACTGTCTATAGCCATCAGAAGGCCACTGGTGCTGAACGGAAGGGCCCTCGAACTCATCAGAAAAAGATACGAGCGAATGGATGAGCCAATGAGGCTAACTCAGCCTCGAAAAAAGATGGCCATGCTTCCGAGGGGAGCGGAGCCGCTTCCAAACCCTGCTGGCACCGCCCCCGGTGTACTACTGAAGCTAGGCCAGACCACGCTCGTCTCATTGCCAGGAGTTCCACGAGAGATGAAGGAAATTTTCAAGAGCTCAATTATCCCAATTCTGAGAAGCTTCGGAGGCTATGCTCCTCACCAAGCATACGTGAATCTGGTCGGGATAGTTGAATCGACTCTGGCCCCACTCTTGGAAAACGCGCAACGCAGGTTTCCGAATCTCTACTTCAAATCGCACCCGAGGGGAAGGGAAACAGCCACTCATTCCCTAATTCAACTGCACATCTACACGGTCGGAGGAGAGAAGCAGGGGAAGATCAACCAGGCACTCGCCTTCTTGGTCAAAGGCCTCACGAGTCAGATTGGACCCTAATTGCGGACATGGTTCCTAGAGTTGACGAGGAAGCTGTCATTCGTCAGGGTAGTATTGTTATGCAAGAGCGGTCCAGTCTCCTCCGAGAGTTTGGCTTTCCCGGAATATGTCTGCGGCTGAAAATGGCTTAGTATGGCACGAATGAAGTTGCGTTTCTGATGGGGTTTGGCAAGCTTCACTCGTCAAACCGGGAAACGACCGATTATTCCTTCGAAATGGGAGATGACTGTTAGAAAGTAGGGCATAGGAGCTCTCGCAAAACGTGAGAGTAAAATCTAGCCGCTTCCAACGGTCCACCTGAGGCTGGTAGAATAACCCGGTTCTTCTCTATAGCCCTCAACCGCCTTAGCCAGTGATGCTAGGTGGCCGAAGCCGACGACCCCTATCACCTTTCCCTGTGACTGGTCCAAGATTCGTTTGATACTACGAGCCATGTAGGTTTCCCGGTCGTCTAGTAAAAGCTTGCTCAGGCTCGGGTATCGGCTTCGGAATACGTCTAGCTGACTCTCCACTGCCTCCATGAGCCCGGACAGATCAACCCCCCCGAGAGGCAGTAGAATTAGGCTTGCGAGCCCATCAATTCCAATTCGCACTTTCTCCCGCAAGGGCAACTTTTTGAGTCCCGCAATGGTAGCACCTATCGGTCTGTCAATCAGCTCAACCCTCGCCCCCACGGTCTGGGCTGTTCTGACTGCCTCAAGCATCTCCAAGCCTGGGACCGACCCAGTCAGCTGCCCCGCAAAACGTTCCAGCAGAGCCATAACTAGGAAGGATGGGCCCGCTGAGAAGCTAGGCCGAGATGACATTGGGTTTTGCAAAACGTTCAGTCGGTCAGCGTCGAGCTCCAGTGCCACGACTTCAGGCCTGAGCCTCAGAACAGTCTCCCGAACCAGAGCCGCACTAGCCGGGTCCACATGCACTGTTCCGACCAGAACGAGTCGGCTTCCCACTTTGCGAATCTTGCCATGTCCACTCATCAGTGTGGTCCCCTATTGAACGTCTATAAGGGTGAAGTCAATCAGGCTTTCGTCGCCCCTACCAAGGGCAGGAATCTCAAGAGTTGGACAGCCTTGAAGAGTTGGCAGACGAACGTGACCGTCTAAGAGACGAAGAAAGAAAGATTCTCTCCGACATGGCCGAGACTCGGACGAAAATCGGCAACCTCCGCACAGAACTTCAAACTCTACGCAAGACCCGAGACGAACTGAACGAAACCGTAAGGGCTCTCAAGAAAACCAGGGATCAGCTTAGGGACTCTTCCAAGCAAAGCCTCGTCAGCCTAAGGGACCTGGCCAAGCGAACCCGGAGCTCAGATGAAGGGTCACGAGCGGAACGTCAGATGGCCGAGTTGGAATGGGAAATCCAGACCTCGCCCCTTGACAAGGATGAAGAGAAAAAATTGCTCAACAAGGTCAGGGTCCTAGAAGGTAAGGTTGGAGCCCACCGAAAGACCAAGAAACTCTCTGAAGATGTTGGAAAGTACCGGAAGGAAGCAGATGAGATTCACGCCAAGATCCAAGACTTGGCAGCCCAGAGCCAGCAGTACCACTTGGAGGTTGTCAGCGTGGGAGAAAAGTTCGACCAGTTGAGGGTCAAACAAGAAGAAGAGAAAAGGGCTCTGGAGGAGGTCCGGTTGAAATCCATGGAGGTCGGCCGCAAATACACTTCGCTCAGAACCGCAACTGTTCAGTCTGAGAGAATCTCTCAGAGAGAGAAGGGGAAAGCGTACAGGGAGAGCTTGAAGGAGTTGGCCAAGAAGAAGCTGAGCCAAAGTGGCAAGGTATCCTTGGAGGAGTTGGGCGCTCTCATGGGAGACGAAGAAGAATGAAAATCTCAATCGCCATAATCGGCGGGTCAGGAGTAAGATCAATTCTCAAGGGAGACCAGAAGATCATCGGAACACCGTATGGCCCCACTCCCACGCTAACCCTTGGAGAGGTGAAGGGGAGACAGGTGGTTTTTCTCCCTCGGCATGGCCAAGACCATACCGTCCCGCCTCACAGGGTGAATTACAGAGCAAACTTGTGGGGCCTGAAGAGCCTAGGGGTGGAACGAATAGTCGCAACCAACGCCGTGGGAGCAATAGAGAAGGAGCTTGAACCGGGAAGGATAGTTATCCCCATGGACTTGATCGATTTCACGAAGTCTCGACGCAATACCTTCCATGATGATTCGCCGGTAACGCACGTGGACATGTCTGAACCCTATTGCCCGGCGGTGAGGAAGAGCCTTGTCCAGGCAGCCGTAGACCTTGGAGAAACGACTGGCCAGAGTGTGGTCATGGCATGCACCGAAGGGCCTAGGTATGAGACTCCAGCCGAGATACGGATGCTGGAAAGGCTAGGCTGTGGGGTGGTAGGGATGACCGGGGCACCCGAAGCGTTTCTCGCAAGGGAACTGGAAATTTGCTACGCCACAGTATGCTTTGTCTCCAATATGGCCGCTGGACTCCAGCAGACCCTCTCAGCAAGGGAAGTGGAGGAGAAAGGGCGAGATTCGGGCCGAATCCTGAATAAGATTCTCATACTGGCAATTGAGAGTATTCCAGAGAGCAGAAGGAGCTGTTCCTGCAGCCAGGCACTATCCTCTGCACAACTGGTAAAAGTCGAGAAGGACACCTCGGAGGTCAAGAATAATGCTGGATAGCGTTCTGAGAATCGCAGGGGTCTACACGGCTTATGAGAAATGGTTGACCCAGCAGGTTAAGGGGCAGCCTCTGCCCGAGCACGTGGGCATAATCCTCGACGGCAACCGGCGTTGGGCCTGGGAGAGAGCGCTGAAAGCCAAGGATGGGCATTCTGTCGGGGCGAAAGTGGGTGAGGAGGTTCTGGACTGGTGCCTGGAATACGGGATCAAGACCCTCACCCTGTACACTTTCTCTACGGAGAACTTTGACAGGCCCAGCGAGGAGGTCAACGCGGTATTGAAGATCGTGGAAGAGGAGGCTCAGAAGCTCCGAAAGGATAAGCGGCTCCATTCTCAGCGGGTTCGGGTTAAGACCCTCGGCAGAATAGATCTTCTCCCCGAGGGCTTGAGAAACGTCCTAGTGGATCTGGAGAACGAGACCAAAGACTATGATGGCCATTTTCTCAACGTGGCGATCGCTTACACTGGAAGGGCGGAAATCGTTGACGCCACCAAGAAGATTGTGGAGGATATCAGTCAGGGAAATATTACCTTGAAACAAATAGACGAGGACACGTTTCACAAGTACCTCTACACAGCTCACCTTCCCAACCCAAACCCTGACCTTGTCATTCGAACTTCAGGAGAGGAAAGGCTGAGCGGGTTCCTCCTGTGGCAATCCGCCTATAGCGAGCTGGTATTCGTGGATGTGTACTGGCCTGAGTTTCGCAGAATAGATTTCTTGCGGGCAATTAGGTTGTACCAGAGGCGCAACAGGCGGTTCGGCCGGTGAGCCTGGGCAGCGATGGGTTGAACGGGCTTTTATTCCTGAGTGCTGGCCAAGCCTCGTAACGACTCTGTTCCAGAGCTTGCAGCCTTGGTGTTCATCAAGAGAATAGACATACGGGGCTTCAAGACCTTCAGCAAGAAGGTCTCAATAGGCCTGGATAGAGGCTTCACCGTAGTCACGGGACCCAATGGTTCTGGAAAGTCGAACATTCTGGACTCGTTGAAGTTTGCGTTGGGAGAATTGAGCCCGAAGGAGCTCAGGGGCCAGAGCCTCTCCGACCTGGTTCACAAGTCCCAGGGGGAGGGTTCCCGGTCGGCCTATGTGGCGGTCCAGTTTGACAATGGCGACCGGAAGATTCCGGTTGAGTCGGACCTGGTTACTGTCTCCCGGGAGTTCTCCAAAGGAGGGGAAGGTGTCTACCGGCTTAACGGTAGGCGCTTGTCCCGGAAGCAGGTCCAGGATATTCTGAGCTCAGCAGACATCCAGGTTTCCGGGTTCAACCTGATCGCTCAGCATGCCATTACCCGGTTGGCCGAGATAGGGACGGAGGAGAGGAGGCGGATTCTAGAGGACCTGATCGGCATAGGGGTCTTCGAGACGAAGAAGGCAGAGGCTAAGGAACAGCTCCAGGCTGCGGACTTGAACCTGAAGGTGGCGGCTGCCAGGGTTGACGAGGTCCGTAACAGGATAGAGCAGCTGGAACTGGAGAGAAACAACCTTCTCCGGTACAGCCTTCTCAGGAGCGAGATTGCCCGACAGCAGGCTCGAATTCTCTCAGGGCAGATTGCCGGCCTTGAGGCTAAGAGGTCTGCGGCTCTTCACGGCTTGGAGGAGGAGCAGGCCAGACTGGAGGGTGTGCGGCGGGAACGGGACCAGCTAAACGAGCAACGGGCAGGGGTTGAGGATGAGAGGCGGCGTTTCGAAGAGAAGACTGTGACGAAGGGGAGCCAGGAACTTTTTGATATTGAGAGGAAAATTGCCGAAGCTGGTAGTGAAATAGTCAAGGTAAAGGCGGAAGCTGAAACGGCCAAGACGCTTCTGGCGACACGGGTCAAACAACAAGCCTCTCTCTTGAAGGAGATGGGAGAGATGGAAGCCAACATCAAACAGTTGACCAGCTCAATTCACAGCTTGTCAGCCCAGAACTCCCGTCTGGAAGAAGAATTCGCCAAGTCCACCGCTACCGTCGAGAAGCTCAGTTCCAACTTGAAGTCTTCTAGGGAATCGTTGGCCGAGGATACCGAGAAGCTTGACTCGATCCAGGAGGAGATCGACGAGTTGGGCAAGGAACTGTCCAGGATAACGGCCTCGAGCAGGGGGAGTTCGACAAAGCTAGACCTGACAGCGGGACATTTGCAGACTCTAGTCTCGCGACAACAGGAGTTTGCTCAGCTGGGGGAGGAGTTGAAGAAACGAATCCGGGAAATGGAACGCCTGGAGAAGGAAGAAGAAAAGCGCCTAGGGACAATCGAAGAACGGGCGAAGGAATACGCCGCGCTTAGGGCAACCCGGCAGAAGGATATCGAGGATGCTTTGGAGGTGGCGAAAAAAGCTCGGGTTACTGTGGTCGAGTTCAACACCCAAAAGAACCTGGCTGAGAATCTTCAGGCCGAGGAGCGGGCTCTCCAGAAGATTGAGGATATGGCCGATGAGGGGGCGATTAAGGGAGTTGTAGGCCGGCTCAGCGAGCTTGTCAGGTTCAACGACGAGTACAGCAAGGCAGTGGAGGCTTCTAGTGCTGGATGGATGCGGGCTCTCGTAGTGAAGGACCTGGGGGTGGCGATCAGGTGTGTGGAGAGCCTCAAGAGGACCAAACTGGGTAGGGTCAAGATCATTCCCTTGGAAGACTTGGAGCTGAGGGAGGCGAACGGGGACAGAAGGGAAACGCCAGGGATTATTGGACCGGTGGCTAGTGTGGTAAAGTCGGACAGGGTGATTCTTCCGGCTGTCCATTTTGTTTTCGGGGATACACTCATGGCCACCAACCAGAGGACTGCGTTTCTCACTGCTGCGGCGGGGCAGCGGTGTGTTGTTACTACTGGCGACTTGTATGAGCCGGGAGGTGGTTTGGAGAGCGGGTACTACCGGGCGCCATTTGACATTTCCACGATAGTCCCCCGCCTGACGGCTCTGGAGAGTCTGGAAAAGACTGTCAAGTCTCTCGAGTCGGTGGTTCAGAAGCAGAGGAGCGATGTTGACAGGATAGAAGTGGAGATTGGTAAGTTGCGGGAGGACCAGGTTGGGACGGGTAAGACGCGGGAAGCTTTGGCTAGAGAGGTGGAGGTGGCGAGGAAGAGCCTGGAACGGACCCGGGCTGCATTGCTAGGGACGCGCAGGAGGGTTGAGTCTTTGGAGGGCTCGATGGAAAGGGAGAAGCAGTTCCTCGATGAGATGACGGAGAAGCAGGGAGAGATGAAACGTCGCCTCTCAGCCCTAGAGGATGAGAGGGCTAGGCTGAGGGTCGAGTCTAGACGGGGAGCGGTCGGTGAGCTGGAGCAGGAGAGAGATAGGGCTGTGGCGGCGATGGAGGGTTTGTTGCGGGAGAAGTTGGATGTGGAGAGCAGGTTGTCGTCTCACCAGTCGACTTTGGATACTTTGAGGCCTGGGTTTGAGCAAGTCCGGATACCGCTTCGGTCGTTGGAGGCGGAGATACGGAAAGAGGAGGCTAGGTTGAAGGAAGCTAGCCAGCGGGTGGAAGAGCTTCAAGGAGGCTTGAAGGGGTTGGAGGTGGAGAAGGGTCGGCTGGTGGATAGTCTCGGGGCTGTGGGTGCCGAGCGGCAGAGGTTTGAGGGCCAGTTCGTCGAGATTGAGAAGAGCCTCCGGTTGCTCCTGGATCGGATGGACCCTCTCAATGCGAGCGTGTCCGAGTTGAAGGGGGGTTTGAGGGAGGTTGAGGCTCAGCTGACGATTTGGAGGTCTCAGCTTGCGAGTCTCGGATATGAGCTGGAGCAGAGTGTGGTCCCGGAGGCTCTGGGAGACGCCGAGGAGTTGAAGCGTGCGTTGCAGGGGGAGCTTGATGGTATTGGGGCTGTTAACCAGCTGGCGGTTGAGCAGTATGAGGAGTTGAAGGGTAACTACAAGCAGTTGTCGGTTCGGATTAACGAGTTGGAGCGGGAGAAGTTGGCGATTGTGGATTTCATGAATGAGCTGGAGACGAAGAAGCGGGACACGTTCATGATCGCTTTCAGCAGGGTTAACGATACTTTCCAGGCTCTCTTCCGAGAGATGACTAGTGAGGCTGGGAATGGGAGGATGGTTTTGGAGAACCCTGATAACCCGTTTGATGGGGGTTTGGATGTGCTGTTGCAGTTTCCGGGTAAGCCTGAGCTGACTATGAACAGTGCGAGTGGCGGTGAAAAATCGGTAGCTACTGTCTGTTATTTGTTGGCCTTGCAGCAGATTCACCCTATGCCGTTCTATGTGATGGATGAGATTGATGCTCACCTGGATGTGGTTAACACTAAACGGTTGGCGACGCTTGTTCGTTCCAGGAGTAAGGGGTCTCAGTTCATTGTCATCTCCCTCAAGGATACTACCATCTCCCGTGCCGAACGGGTCTACGGGGTCTACTCGGAGAATGGGATGAGCCAGGTGGTTTCGCTGCCGGCCAAGGGGATTGTTGACTAGTGGCTAGTCCTGAACAGTTCTGGTTGAAGCAGCCCTACGCTGTTCTGTTCGACCTTCTACACCTTTACCGGGTGAAGCCTTGGGATGTGAACTTGGCAGGTTTGCTGGGGGGGTTGATGGGTGAGATGAAGGCTCGGGGTTTCATCGACTTCTCCGTCTCTGGTACTGCACTGCTCTCGTCTGCCGTGTTGTTACGGATGAAGTCGGAGCTTGTGTTGAAGATGGAGGAGCCTCCTAAGCCTCCCTTGGCGAGACCGACGGACTATGTGCCGCCCCCCCTGGTTTTTCCTCTGAGATACGAGTACACGACTACGTCGCTGGATGAGGTGTTGAAGGGCTTGTTGGATGTTTTGAAGGCTGAGAGGTTGTTGCCCCAATCGGCCCAGTTGGCCTCGCGGACCCCGGAGGTTTTTGAGCAGGTGGATGATTTCCTTGTGAAGATTGAGGACAACATCAAGGCTTTTTTCGCCAGGCTGTTGCGAGAGGGGAGGAAGGGTTCGAGAATGTCCTTTCTCTGGTTGTTGGGAAAGGGTGACGTGTTAGAGGCTGTTAGGATGTTCATCATGCTATTGTTCCTGGCGGCGGAGGGGAAGGTGGCGTTGTTTCAGGACCAGGAGTTTGGGGACATTGGGATTGAGTTGAGGATTGATGGAAGCCCAGGCAACGACTAGTCCTCCTCCCAAGAACCCGCTGGTTCAACAGCAGCTGTGCGAGGCTGCGTTGTATGTATCAGGGCGGCCGTTGGATTTGAAGACTCTTGGGTCGATTATCGGGGCTAGGTCGGAGGACAAGATTAGGGTGGTGGCTCAGGCTGTGGCTGAGCGGTTTAGGAGTGTGGATAGTCCGATTCAGGTTTTCGAGTTGCCTGATGGCAGGTTTGTGATGCAGTTGAAGGGGGAGTTTGCGCGGGAGGTGAAGAGGCTGGCTAACAGGCCGTTGTTGACTCCTGGACCTTTGCGGACCTTGTCGTTTATTGCGTTGCGGCAGCCTGTTCCCCAGGCTCATGTGGTCCGGGTTCGGGGGAAGTTGGCTTATGGGCATGTGAAACAGTTGAAGGATATGGATTTGATTAGTGATGAGAAGTTGGGGAGGACGAAGATGCTGCGGACTACTGCTACTTTTGCTGACTACTTCAACCTGCCCCATGAGGTGGCGGCTATGAAGCGGGAGATCAAGAACGTGTTGGACGTGAAGGCTGAAGGGACTGAGGGACTGGAGCAGGCTGACGAAGCGGCGAACCCTGATGCTACCGTGGAGTAATACTGGAACGAGTGTCTCACGTCTTGAGGATGGGTTGGGCCATACTTTTTTCCCGTTTGAAGGGTTTCTGTCCAAGCAGGTTTCTGGGCGAGTCTAGCCGATCATGGCTTGAAACGGGCTTTTTTGGCGAGACGAAAGCTGCCAAGAAAGCGGGTTGAGTCCCTAAGGATCGAGCAGTGATGTAGAATCGCGGGCTTGGATTGTTGATTTGGGCTGATTCTGGACGATTCCGGTTCAAAGCAGGATGTTTTGGGGCAATAGAGCAGGGTGGCTTCGAAGCCGCGTTCGGGCACGAAGGCAGAGGGAGAAGGGCGTGACTATACTCGCATGGGCGACAAGCAGCGTAGTGCTGCGTGACGTGGTGGAAGGGGTCCTCCCAATATTCTTCGGACACCGACTAGAAACGGACGTAACTCCATAGGCCGCCATTGTGGCGACGACGATGACTTCCTACGTACTAGGCCGAGATTTTGGGTGACGAGACTAGCGTCGAGAAGACCGTTCTCATCAACGGAAATTCTGCCGGCCATGCCGTAAGCTTTGAACGGTCTGGTAAACGATTAGTCGCCTGCTCGGTCCGAAAGCAGTACTAGGCAATGGAGTTGACACAAAGGCGCTCTCAGAGTTTCTGGGTCGGGTGAAGGCTCGCCTGTCCGTACGCCCTTGGACAATCTCAAAGAACACGTTGAAGGTAAGAAACCTGTCCGGTCTGAAGACTGTCCAAAGAGATTCTCCTGGAAATCCCTTGGCTTATGCTCATCTGTTCTCCTCGTTCAGGTGTAGGCTTTGATGATTTGTCTTGCTTCTGGCCTGGTGAACAGCTCGCTTAACGTTCGTGGGGTCTTGTCCTCGAAGACGACTTCGGGGTACCATTTCGAACCGAAAGCGATCAGGCGAACCAAGATGGGCAGCGTATCCCTCCCCTTCTCCGTAAGGGCCCACCGCACGACCACCGGAGAGTTCCTAGTCTCGGTGCGTTCGATGATTCCTTCTTTCTCAAGCTCCTTCAAGCGCATCGACAAGACCCTTGGTGTGAGGCCGGGAATTGATTCGAGAAGACGGTTGAACCGGTCTACCTTGCGGAACCCGATATCCCGCAGCATCAGCATCGTCCATTTTTTTCCCAAGGCTCCGAGAGCAACAGTTTTGATGGGACACTGAGCAAACTTCACATCGGGAGGGCCCAGTCTAGGTCCGTCAGAGTCAAGCTCCTTGTTGGATGAGGTCTTTTGCAACTGCGCCTTCACAACTATACTTCCACTCCCTTACCTGTTTATAAGCTATACTAAGTATACTGCTTGTATTGAGAATTATCGGATTTGCAAGGGGAATCCAACGGCTGGGGCCATCTAAATGACTGGGGCGTCTAAATAGTGAGGCGCGAGTCAGTTTTGGACACTTTCGGGAAGGAGAATTAGAAAATGACGGCGAAACCGGGCAGTACTACCCCAACCGTATTGTTGAAAGATAGACCGAATGAAGAAATCAAGTCCGGGTCTGATACAATAAACCTGCGTCAGGCTCTGATACTGGCCTTACTGAGCCTCGCACTAGCGATTATCGTCATTGACGCAACCATAGTGAGTGTTACCCTTCCGTCGATTCTGAAGGAGTTCCAGATTTCGGTTAAGGACCTTGAATGGATAACCTCTCTCTACGCGCTGGTCTTCGGCACCTTTCTCCTGACTTGGGGGAAGTTGAGCGACGAGTTCGGAAGAAAACGTATCTTCATCGGCGGAGTAGTAATGTTCGTTGCCGGCTCGGTAATCACCGGGGTCTCAGGCAACCTCTCCTCAATGTTGGTTGGCCGTGGACTGCAAGGGTTCGGCGCGGCTATGGCGTCCCCGTCCACTCTCTCAATCCTAACCACCACCTTCACGGGAAAAGCGAGGGGTGTCGCGTTCGGCATGTGGGGGGCAGTAGCGGGAGGTGCGGCAGTAGTGGGACCGATTGTTGGCGGCTATTTTACAACATACTACACTTGGAGATTGGCCTTCCTCATCAATGTCCCGGTGGGAGCAATCGCAATAATAGGTGCTTTGCTGCTGATTAAAGAGTCTCGGTTGAGGAACCCGAACTATTCAACGGACTATGCTGGAGTGACTCTCATCTCTCTCTCCCTTTCAGCATTGCTTTTCGGGTTCATTGAGGCTCAGACATACGGATGGCTTGTTCCCAACGAGACGTTTACTCTCGCAGGTTTCAATTGGCCACTCTCTAATCTCTCACTTCCCGCGTTTTCCATCATTTCCGGACTAGTCCTACTGGTTGTTTTTGGATTGTTCGAACGCCGCCGTCAACGAGACGGCAAGGACCCGTTATTCGATGTCGGCCTCTTGAAATTCCGTGGGTTCCGGTATGGAATCATTACCGTTGCAATTGTGTCCATGGGTGAGTTTGCGGTCATCTTCTTCCTCTCAATCTACTTGCAGGTCGTGAGAGGATTATCCGCAATTGATACCGGGATAACATTCCTTCCCCTGGCCCTATCACTCTTCTTCACAGCACCCCTCGCCGGATTGCTCTCCAATAGAATCGGGCCAAAATGGATTATCACGATAGGAATGGTCTTAGAGGCAAGTGCTATCTTCAGCCTCTCACAGGTCACTACCGTATCGAACCCTGTCTATTACTTCTATCCTGTTCTCGTAGTCTACGGCGTCGGCATCGGTCTAGCACTGGGCCAGCTTGTCAGCACGGTTCTTGGCAGTGTTCCTTGGCAGAAGGCAGGGGTCGCCTCTGGAACAAACAACACTGTGAGACAGATAGGGTCCGCGTTCGGAGTTGCAGTAATAGGCGCGGTCCTTGTAGCTCAAATATCCGCAGTTGGAACGGCTGACCTCGCGGCGAGCAGCATCATCCCGAACGCGTTGAAGGCAGGTCTAGAATCGGCGCTCAACTCAGGACTGGCGGGGGGAGCAGCACCGTCCCTTCCCGCAAACATCGTTGGGACCCCTCTAGCCGCGGCGATCATCGGCGTGTTCAACGATGCCATAACTCAAGGAGTGCGTTGGGCTGCTCTCACAGCCGCCATTTTCGTCTCAATGGGTGCCTTGAGCTCGGTGCTTATCCCTAATTCAAAATCGAAAGTGGAAAAGGTGGTGGGAGCGGTTGGTCTAGGGCGCGTTGGCATTAGTAGAAACGGCTTCGCCGCCATCATAGGGGTTCAGTTTGCGATAAGTGCCGGCTTGCTTGCAGCTCTTTCCTCTGAATACATGTCGAACCGGTTCATGCAGGAATGGTTCACTAATAATGTCTGGCCGGTGGGATTCCTTCTCGCCGACTACATCGCGCCAGTTCTCTTCCTGACTGTCGGAATTCTCGCCTTCGCGGCGAAACTAATGTTTCTCAGAGTTCCTCCTATTGACCAGAGACTCAGCTCAACTGAGAGCAAGGCAAAGGGCGTAATGATCGAGGAAGAGTTAACAGAAACCGCGGGCTAGTCAAGTCTCGTCATGTCGGGTCCGAGTCCAAGATGCTCCTGTAGCGGAGAGTTGGTTATAGTGGGCGAGGTCCGAGAGGGAGCTTACCGAACCGGGTTCAAGCTCCTGTGCAAAAAGTGCGGAAAGCATTGGACCTACTCCGGGGGAGTCTACCGGGAGGACCAGGATTGACACATGGGGATTGTGTACCGCTGGACTAGCGTCGACTTGGTGTAGATATTGCGGGAGTAGGTTTTCGGCTCCTTGCCGCCTGTATGGACTTTCCGGGTCCACGGATTATTCTTCGAGGAGTGTTCGGTGGCGAAGATGAGGGTGGAAACTTGTTCCTAGAGTTAATTATCTTCTTCAAGTCAAGAATCTCCTTCTCCATGGCCTCGTGGGTCATGCTCCTCAAAATCTGGTCCTTGTACCAGATCAGCTTGCCCGCCAGGTTCATCCATTTCACTCTCTCCCGGCTTGGTGTGTTTTTCAGCTTCGCCCTCTTCTGGGCTTCTTCAATAAAGTCTCGAATTGAGCCGATCATCTGAGTCCTTTCCTTGCTTCGGAAGGCGCTTACGACCTCATACGGGTCCTGCCCGGCTTCAGTCAAACCTGCATCCAAAGCTAACCAACGGCCTACCTTAGACTTAGAGGAGAGAGATGGAAATATTGCAGCCTCACCCATCCACCCCGAAGTGGACTAACTGATTCTACCAGCCAGGTAGATTCCGCTCTCCTGATTGACCAAATTGTACCTAAGGGTCAATCCGATTACCTGTTGGCTGATACGTTATAGAGTCAACGGCTCTATTTCGCTCCACCAGCCACAAGCAGCTCACATGGACCCGTGAACCGACCATTACTCTCGAACTGTCTCAGTTCACGGCGAATCTCTTCCCAGGCATCCATCTTTTCCTTCTCGCCGAGGCCAGAAAGCATCTGGTGCAGTGCGCCGAAAGACTCTTGCATGAACCGGACACATTCGTCGGCAGACTCCATTCTCAATGGTGCACTCTGTCGTTTCACCTGTACATCTCTAAACCCCGATCTAGCCAGTAGATTCTCTATGACTCCTGGGCTGGCCAGGCTGAATGGACCGGGCTGTCCCGGACCCGGCGCCGGAAGACTGGCACGCCGGCGAACAATCGTTATGGGACCGGAGAAAAACCACTTGTTTTCAGGAACAGAGAACAGGATCAGTCCAAGTCTTCCCCCCTTCTTCAAGACACGGTGAAACCCGGCCAGGGCTTTCTCCTGGTGTGGGAAGTACATCAGGCCCAGACGACTAACAATTGCATCGAAACTGTCATCGGGCAACTTCAGATCCTCCCCGTCCAAGACCCTGGTCTCAACATTCTTCAGGCCCGTACTTTGCGCATTCTCCCGTGCAAATTCTAGAATGTTCGATGAAATATCCGTCGCGAGAACATGTCCCTTCGCCCCGACTCGTTCTGCAATGACCAGTGTCTGGTCACCCGCACCGGCCGCAACATCTAGCACCCTGCTACCGTCAACCACACCGGCCATGTCCAACATCTCCTCAGTCGCCGGTCCAAGCCACTGGCGCAGAAACACTCCCCAGTTATTCCAGGCCTTGGCCGCGGCCTGCCACTGCTGCCTAGTAGTTTCCTTGAACTTTACTGGATCGAAAACCGTCTTGCTCATCCTCGATACGGCCACCATCCCAGGGAATTGCTCTTATTTGAGCTTCCAGAATCCTTAACGCCCACGCACAAACCCTCGCCGCCAAGACCAAGGCAAACCCGAATAGAATCGGCACGGCCAAAAAACCCCCGATAACACGCACAGAGCATGCAAAACCGCTCGAAAACAGCCTTCCCGCTATGTTCTCCTTTGAGGAGCGAAGAGAGGACTCATGGCTAAAGCCGAGAAAAGCTCAATGTCTGAGAAAGCGGCAGTTTCAAACACCTAGCCCGCAGAAGGGAGGGGACAAACCATGTCCATTGCCGCAATGGAGCGAGAGATCAAGAGTCAACCTGAGCACTTGGTTAGGTTCTTCGACTGGCTCAGGAAGAATCCCGTTGCCCTATCAAACCCGTCTACCACCGCTTTCGTTGGTTCAGGCGACTCCTACGCAGCTGCGGTCTTTGCGCGAGAACTGACCAAGGGATTCGCGTCGGCAGATGACCCTTACGAATTGTCGACCAATCTTGCCAGAGTTCGAAACAGGAGCATCGTCCTCATCTCCGTGAGCGGCCGAACAAGGGCCAACATCGAAGTTGTAAGGAGAGCTCGGGGAAAGGCGAAGAGGATAATCGCTGTGACCTCGGACTTGGGGAGTCCTCTGGCAAGAATCTGCGACAGCTCGGTACCTCTCCAATATGGAAAAAGTGGGAACCTGACGTCAGGTACTGCCAGTTTCACAGCCAGTCTACTGGCTTGTGCTGGCCTACTCCGCCGGTTGCCAGGGAGGCTTCGGCTGGAATCATGCTTCGAAAAGGCTAGGCAATGGGCTCGGAGCGTCCAGCTCTCCACCACTGGGCTATGTCTCTTCGTCGGGTCAGGTATCGACCGGTCACTTGCCGAGTACGGAGCCTGCAAGGTTCAAGAGGTTCTCGGGACGAAGGCCTTTGCCGCGTATCCAGAACAGGTCGGACACGCGCAGCTCTTCTCTCTGAACCCCAACCGAGACACTATTCTGTGCATTGACACTTATGGGAAGGGGAAGACTCGGGAGCTCTTCAAGGAGTTGTCCCGGTCCGGGTTCAACGTGCACAGAATATCCGTGGAGGGGAAGGATGTTCTCCCGAAGAGTATTGCCGTCTCCTTCTACTTACAGCACTTGGCCCTGTTCAATGCGAAAAAGAGGGGTATGACAGAATGTGCTTTTCTGCGGGACAAAGCGAGGTTGGAACTGAGTAACAGGCTCATCTACTGAATTTGGAGAGCTGGTTTGGGCTGGTCAAGAGCCGCAAGGTGATTGTAGACGTCTAGGAGATTGTCTGTGTTCAAGACTTGTGACGCTGTCCTCTTCACCTTTTCAAACTTGGAATTCAGTGCGACCGAGTGGCCTACTACGCGGAAGACAGGAATATCGTTCAGCCAGTCGCCTACGTGAATGCATTTTTTCACTGAAATGGAAAGCCAGCTGCAGTACTTTCTGAGCCCCTCCCTCTTGTCGGGTAGCGACATGATTTCTTCTGTGATAGTGCCATCTTTGACGGCTACTTTTGAGGCGACGTAGCCGTTGAAGCCGAACCTCTCGACGAGATAGGCGCAGAGAAAATCAGGGTTGTCGGTGAGGAGAATCACTCCGAGTCCATGGCCCTGAAGCTTTACAACGGTCTCCCGGACGTTCCCGATTACGTCTACCTTGGATACTTCTCGGAGCACATCGTCCAAACGCTGTCCCGAGAGAAGCTTGTACTGGTTGTCTAGACATTCTTTCAAACTGATTCGACTATGGTGATACATTTCGTCGTAGCCGTCCCACCTCTCACCTATCCCGAGCGCTGTTGCAGCAGTTGTCAATGCTGCCCGCCGGAAGATCGTCCCGTCCACGTCAAACGATACTAGGGCGTAGGACGAGAGGGGCATGTTGTCTTAGTGGATGGCCTAGGCTTCGATTAAAGCTATAGAATGGTGAAAGAGTTAGAGAGGCTCCACGTACCCGTAGTGGTCCCGGATAATTTTGCGGACTCTCTCAGCCAGCTCGGGAGTGTTCTTGCCTAGTTGAATGGTCACAATGTGATCCTTCTGTACGTCGAACTTGAGGCCTAGCTCGCGAATCTTTCCCAGGGCCTCGTTCATGATGAAATGGTTTCCGAACGTACCGACTATTACTGCTTGAGACTTCTTTTTTCGGCCAAGCTTGATGCGGGTTTTTCTGAGGCCTTCTGCAAGACCGTAGGCCATTCTTGGCTTCCTCTGTGGCCTTGGATTGCTACGCCGTTATCTCCAGGGAGTGCTTGGAGATCGGCCGTTTTCCGAGAACTTTTTCCAGTTCTATTTCAACACTTTTTCTTCGGCCCCTTTTTTCACCGTACCATCTTTCCACTTGGCTGGCTCCGTACTTTTTCCGGAAGAGGGTGAAGACATGGTCGAGTTTTTCTTGGACAAGCTTTCCATTTCCCTCGAAGAGAATCTCCGAAACTTCAATTTCCACCCGTGGGTTCCTCGCGATGTTCTTCCACCAATGGGAATCTTCGTGGGCTAGGAAGAGTAGTTTGCCGTCTTCGAAGACGAACCATAGCTCGACGTTGCGTTGCAGCCCTGTCTTTCGCCCTTTGGTGGTCAGGTTGACGTAAGGCGCCTCTTCCAGTAGGATCTCGCTAGTCGCCATTTTTTCTCACTCGTAGCTTTCGCCCGATGCGCCCACCTCGACAGCCTCCGCCTTTGCAGGGGTCGCGGGAGCTTGCCTTTCGGGGAGGAGTGAATATCTTCCGTCTGGGGTCCTGTAGATGGCGATTCTGCTTATTGTTTCCCAGCCCTCGCCTGTCTGGCGGCGAACTTGGACGCTTACGACTTCAGCATTCGGGTCGCTCTTACCGGGGAATATGGTAACGCCTAGAAAGTCTCCACTGGGAAGCTTGGTTGAAAAACGAGCTTTGTACTTCGGCGTTTGAGACATGGCTTCCAAGGTTAGACTCAACGTATCTTGTATTTAGAGGGTGAGGGTGGCTCCACCGTTATCCACGAATACTGGGTTAGAGCCCAAACATGCTCTCTGGCAAAAAGGTTGTCCTCCGTGCTTTGGAACGAGAAGACCTGATAGTGCTTCACAAGTGGCAGAATGACGAGGAGATCATGCGGTTGGCCAGGTCAT
>WNGK01004614.1_pt1 | contig 40034 bp, 33 predicted proteins | sample 5400601 | NCBI WGS metagenome assembly WNGK01 (sample SAMN13153376, study PRJNA577476) | soil metagenome | isolation source: 60 cm soil or saprolite under Garry oak tree replicate 1 | place: USA:California | collected 2016-06-15 | reverse complement strand
CTGGGCGACCAGCTTCAGCTTGCTTCTTCAGCTACCACCTTTTCGTAGCGCTCCCATAGCCGCCTCTCGATTATGACCACGTTCACGTGGCCGTGGAAACGCCGGTCATCAAGCCGGTGCGGGGCGGCGCATCTCGCTATCGACAGGATCTCCCGAACCCATCGCAAGCGCAGGCGCGGTGATGGCGAGCAGCCGCAGAAGCTCCCGGCGGTTCAGGTCAGACGCCACGTCGTCGTCCCTGCCACCCGGACTTGCCGCCACGTGGCGCTGGGCGCTTTCGGTGCGCCGGCGCGATGATCCTCGCCGCCACCCCCGAGGAACGCAAGCGCCTGCCCGCTCAGCACGCGCTGGGCGGCTACTGGCGGCGGTGGCTGAAGGGCGAGACCATCCCCGATGCGCACATGTCAGACCCCAACGTCAGGGGGTTCTACCGGCCGATCATCGCCCGCATGATGGGCACCTCCCCAGAGAACGTCTGGCCGGCCCGCAGCCCTGCACAACAAGACCGGTGCGGTCCAGAGCGAGCTGAAAGACCGCCGGGACAGGACGGCCGGCAGGCTCGCCGGGCTACGGATGAAACTCGATGACCTGCGCCGTCAGGTGCAGCTCATCGGGCAGCTTGAGGAGAACATCGGCGCGCTAGAGGCCGAGCTGTGCTACCTCGACGCCGTGCTCGCGGTCCCGGTTCCCGGTGAACCGCACACACTGGCGGTAGCCCGTACATGACATCATCAGCGACATCATCAACTGGAACCAGCGGCATCCGCCTGGCTGCCCGACTCGGTACCGGCCGAGGCTGCACCGCCTCAGCCGCCGGTGTCCGCTCACTGTTCCGGGGCGCTCCGGGAGCCTGCTTGATGAGGGGGTCTTGTGGTCATGCTGCAGGAATCGGCTCTGGTTTGGGGCCTCCGGATGAGGGTAGAACTTGTGTTCGGTAGGTGCTCGATGCTGGCGGCGGGAGGCTGTCATGTACCAGCTGACCGGGGATGGTCCGGATAATGTGGTGCCCCTGCGCCCCAGGCGCCAGCAATCGCGGGAGCAAGCTGGCACGTCGGCGCCTGATGTTGCGGAGGCGGTGCGGTCGTTCGACCAGCTTGAGCGCCACGCGCTCAGGCTGCACTCGGGTTTCCCCCGCGCCTCCGGGGCGGAGGATTTCCCGATCGTCGATTACCTGGTCCAGCTGCCGGTGGCCGAGCGGCAACTGGAGCGGCTAGGGCACTTGAGCGTACTCAACTGCCGGGACACGGGTTGGGTCCTGCGGCTTGCCGGTGCCCGCGCCGACGCTGTAGCGCGGCTGCGGGCCGTGGACAAGAGCATGCTCCGCGACCCGCCCGGGACCGGGCCGCTCGGTGAGCGCCTCGCTGGTGACATCCGTCGGCTGACCGATGCACTGCGCGAGGTGCGCCGGCTTCTTGTCCAGCAGCATCCGGGTACGGCCAGCGCGCGGTAGGGGTGGGCGGGCGGCCCGGGGTGGGCGGTCCCGGGTCGACGGGTCCGCAAGACTCTGCGCGGCCGGGGCCGGGCGCTTTCCGGGCGAAGGTCGCTGCGATACAGGATGTTCTCACCATTCTCGATGAGGCGGAGCAGACTCCGGACCTCCTTGAGGACTCTTCGGAAATGGAGGGAGTTACCGAGGCCGAGTACCTGTTCAGGGCCGCCCGGTGGTGCCGTAATTTCGTCGTCACCGCTACCGCTGACCTTAAGGCTGCGGGCTGGGAAGACATTAAGGAGGCCCAGTTCACGCAGTCGTTCCGGAAGCTCGTCGATGCGTGGACCACGTACCGCCGCGTCTTGGGCTACCTTCCGGATGCCGACTGGGAGGGCGATGGGCCGACGCCTGGGCAGGTCCTGGCTGATCTGGAAGCGCCGCGCCGCGGTTTCATCACCGCGCTCGACGCCTATCGCGTGCAACTGCTGTTCGTGCAGCGCTACTTGCCGGATACAGGCATCACGGGGATGCCGTGAAGAGGCTGGGATAGTGCTCCCTCAGCAGGGCCTGGAGAGCGGCCGCCGACTGGCGGAACCGCTGATGGCTCTGGCTGGTCCCCTCCGGTACGCCAGGACGCCTCTGCGCGGCCTCGACATCCCGCTGCGCCCTATTCCGCGCCGTGATGAGCTTCGCCGCCAGGCCCGCGTCGGGCCAGTTTGTCAGGCCCACTGATTGCTTGAGCGCTAGAAGCTCGCGTTTGGCCCGGCTGAGTTCGAACTGCATCGTCGCGGAGATGTCAGCGAACTCCGGAGAAAACCGTGAGATACGCTCGGCCGTGTCCGCCGCCGTCATAAAGTCCTTCAGGGCCGCAGCACAGGAGCGCAGAACGCGCACCTGGTCATCGTCCAGTCCGCGAACGTCTTCCGCCGACGGCAGCCTAGCGGGCAGATGCTCGCTTTGCTCGCGTCGGCCTGCCCGCCCCGGCTGCTCGTCAGGCCGTACGGGCCGAGGATCAGCAGCGGGAGCGTCCGAGCCATGCTCGGCGTCTTCTATCAGCTCCTGTCCTCCAGGAGCCTGGGGCGTTGCTTCCTCGGCCGACTCGGTGACCAGCCGTGCGATCACCTCGTAGGCAGTGGTGCCCTGATCTTCGGCCACAGTCGCGACCAAGTCGCGCAGCCGCCCGCTGGCCGCTGCCCTCCGCAACACCTCCGGCCATACCTGGGACATCGGCGCCGTCCACGGGAAATCCGCCGGGCGCATGCCCGCTGCTAGCACAAGTTCGCGGACGGCCGGAGCCTGGTCGTAGACCGCCCGCAGCGCTGCCAGCAGTGCCCGGCCATCGGGGTCAGTGCCGTCAAACGGCTGCCTGTCCAGGAAACCCATCGCGGCTCATATCAGCCTGGCCGCTTTGAGGCCCTCGGCGACGCGAGTGATGCGGCGGCCCTGGTTACGGTACTCCCGGGCCTTGGGCGGCCCTGCCTCTACCGACCGGTGGTGCAGCGCCACCAGCTCCCACCGCTCGCTGAACACCGGCGATCCCGACGACCCACGCTCTGTGTCGGTCCAGTACTGCACCACGTCCTCGTCGGCGTACCGGACGACGTTATGGTGCATCCCGATCTTCTTCATCCCGCCGTTGGGGTGCTGGATAATGTACACGCGATCCCCGGCCGCCACGCTGCCTCTGCCGAGGTCCAGGACCGGGATGCTATCCGGCAGCGGCGCGCTAGTCCGGATCACCGCCCAGTCATTTCTTTCATCCCCCGCAATGGTGTCTGCCCGGCAGCCGATCACCTCGTGCCCGCGCGGGCGGCCCGTGACATCAAGCTCGTAATGCAGCCAGGCCTCCACCCTGGCCGCCGACGTGCCAGCAGGGCCGAATAGCACGTGGTGATTGGTCAGGAGCAGGTCGCGGCCAATCCGGAACCCGGTTCCGTAATAGCGTCCACCTGGCAGGATCACCAGCAGCCGGGCCACCGCCGGGGCCAGCTCGACACCCCGCTGCAGGAACGCCACATCCAGCAGCGTCGGCTCGTCGAAGATCTGCCGTTCCAGCTCGCCACGATCAGCGAACCCGCGCCACGCTGGCTGGTCACCGGCCGCCGGGGCCTCGACCACCGGGGCGTCCGCCGTCAGCTCCCGCAGCCGCACAGCCACTCCCTCCCCGCTTTCCGCTGCCTGGTCCAGCAGTTCCCGCAGCCGGCCCTGGTTGCGGGCCTTGGTGATCAGCTCATGCCATACCGACTGCATCGGCTGCGACCAGGCAACCGCCCCCGGCGAGATCCCGGCCTGCAGCGCGAACTCAATGACCGGCTCTTCCCGGAAAAACGTGGCCGCAAGAAAATCACGCAGCTCACGAGCCTCCGGACGAGTCCAGTCAAACGGAAGCGTGTCCAAAAAATGCGACCGCCCACCATATGCCATGCATGCATTGTGCCGCCCCGGCGGCACGCTTTGAAGTCATGCGAACTGAACCGTTTACCACCCAGACAATCGCACAGTCAGCAAGCACCGAAGCCGTGCCAAGAGACACGCAGGCGAATTGAGCACCGCTCATCCCACAGCTAGAGGACAGCATCAGCACCCTTGAAGCCGAGCTGCGCTACCTCGACGCCATGCTCGCCGCCCCGGTTCCCGGTGAACAGCCGGTACCGCAGTACGGGAGGGCAAGCACGGTGACCAGGTGCCTGACCCCCGGCTACGACCCCAGCGCTGTCCCGGAATGGGCGCGCGGGACGCTCGCCCAGGCCAAAACGGTCCTGGTGTCAGTCCAGTGTCAGTTCTGACATGGCACCAGCGGGCTCCTTGACTGCATCCACTACCGTATCCCTGTCCCCCGTGGGTTGGCCTGGCTGATCAACTTCCGGAGATCATCAGGGCTTGGCGCGTTCAGCCAGGGATTCGGGCGAGCATGCCAGGTAGCAGAGCCGTCATGATGGAACACGTACCAGATCTGCCAGCCGGGATAATCGTTTTGAAGTTCCCGTCGCATCCGGTCAAGTTCCTCAAGCAAGCTGAGTACCGACATGCCAAAATTATAACATCTGATTTCGATCAAATCCTGATGAGGCGCCGCTAGATCGAAATCGTGTGTAGTTACACTAGTCTGACATGCGAAGTCCCCACCGCCTCCTGGGATAGGTCGGAGATGTCAGGGCTGGTGCTGGCATGGGCGATACGGCTATACACGGCGAGAACCTGACAGCGGTCATCCGCCGCTCACTGGATTGCACTACGGTGAGGAGCACATACAAGCTTCGGCCTACCAGACGACAGGAGGCCGCTCTGAGTACCTGCTTGGATGACACCCGTCAGCCTTACAATGCCTCGTTTGAGGAAAGGCGCGAGGCTAGCCGACGGGGATGACAAGCATGCTCGTGGTGCACGGTATCTGGGCCTATGGCGCGGTGCAGCTATGGGCCGAAGATCCCGCGCTGCCCGCGTATGCCTCACCCCGTGCCGGCCGGCCGTCGCGCGCGCCGCGCAGGCACCCGTTCGCCGTCGGCGCGGCTGAGCTGGCCGACGCGCTCGTCGCGCTCGGTGCGCCAGCCGCCGATCTGGCCCGAAAGGCGGTCGACGACGAGCTGGCCCTACGGCTGCCAACGATCGGCGATGGCCCGCTCGCCTCACCCGAACTCACCCGGCCTCGTAACACAGCCGAACCGCCAGGCGAGGACCGTCCGTCCGGCAGCACGCGGCCGTCGATGGCCGCCTGGCGGATATCGGTGCTCACGTTCGAACCGGACGTAGCGGCTGGGCTGCTCACCGCGCTCGCCGGAGCGCAGTCCACCGAGATTACTTCTGGCGGCTCCATCGGCTACCTGTACACCGTGGCGCTGTTCGCGGCCGACCTGGCCACGCGTGGCCGGGTGCTGCCCATGCTGGTTCCAGAGGAGGACGGCTACGCTGCCCGCTGGCGGCCGGTGCTCGCCGCCGCCGATGCCCAGCGTGCCAGGGAACTCGCGGCTGCGATGCCGCCGCTGTGCCGTGCGGCCGAGGATGCCCCAGCCGGGACCGCGCTGGCCGACATGCTCGACTCCTTCGCGGATTCGGCGGTCCGCACCCGGGTGCAGGCACCGCTTCTGCCCGCGCGCAGAGGCCGCCGTCCCGCCCGCATCGATCTGGCCGAACGTACGGTTGCCGCTCTCACCACCTCCGATGCTCGCGTAACGGTGGAAACGCCGCAGGATGGGGCCGAGGCGCAGGCACTGGCCACGTCGCTGGCCGCCTGGCTAGCCGCCGCGCACCTGGTTGCCGGCCCGGTCCGCACCTGCTTCCGCCTGATTGAACCGCCCGAGCCCGACCCGGCTGACATCGTCGAGCGGGCCGACTCGCCGGCGCCCGACTCAACGCGCAGGGCGCCCGTCCCGGCCCCCGCAGGCGAAACAAGCATGTGGCGAGTGGAGTTCGCGTTGCAGTCGGCGGAGGACCCGAGCCTGATGCTGACGGCCGAGGATGTCTGGGCCGGGGCGGGAACTGGCTGGCTCGCCGGGGACGAGCATCCCGACGAACTGCTGCTCGCGGGCCTCGGCGCCGCTGCCCGGCTGTTCCCCGAACTCGAGGACGCGCTCCGCGAGCCCGCACCCGCGGCGGTCACCTTCGACACCGCGTGCGCGCTCCGGTTCCTCACGGAGACCGGGCCGCTACTCGCCGGTGCCGACTTTGGCGTGCTGCTTCCCGACTGGGCGCGCAAGGCACGGCTCGGGCTGAAGCTGACCACCAAGTCGAGCACGACCAGCTCGCCATCGGCCCGGCAGTCCACATTCGGCCTGCAGGACCTCGTCGAGTTCCGCTACGACCTGGCAGTGGGCGACCACGTACTCTCCCCCGACGAACTGGCCGAGCTCGCCGCGCTGAAAGTACCGTTGGTCCGCGTCCGCGGCCAGTGGGTAGAGCTAGACGATCGGCACCTGAAGGCCGCGCTGAAGTTCCTGGAGCGCAACCAGTCCGGCACGATGACCACCGCCGACGTGCTCCAGGCCGACGCACACGGACCAGCCGACGGCGTGCCAGTGACGGTGGACGCCGACGGCTGGCTCGGCGACCTGCTGTCCGGACAGGCCGACCGGCGGCTGCCGCCGCTTAGCACACCACGCGGCTTCTGCGGCGAGCTGCGGCCATACCAGCAGCGCGGCCTCGCCTGGCTGTCTTTCCTCGGCGAACTCGGCCTCGGTGCCGTCCTCGCCGACGATATGGGGCTGGGCAAGACCGTGCAGCTGCTGGCCCTGCTCGCCGCCGCCCCACCTAGGAACCGGCCGACGCTGCTCATATGCCCAATGTCGCTGGTAGGGAACTGGCAGCGGGAAGCCCAACGGTTCACTCCAGAGCTCCGGGTGCATGTCCACCACGGCGCGGAGCGGCTGACGGGCGACGAACTGATCGCAGCGCTGGCAGACGCGGACCTGGTGATAACCACGTACGGAATCGCCAACAGGGACCGGGACGTGCTGAGCCGGGTACGGTGGGTCCGCGTCGTATGCGACGAGGCACAAGCGATCAAGAACCGCGACACCGCGCAGGCCAGGGCGGTCCGTGCGCTGCCCGCAGCGGCCCGCATCGCACTGACCGGGACGCCGGTCGAGAACCAGCTCTCCGAACTGTGGTCCATCATGGACTTCACCAACCCCGGTCTGCTCGGCTCCGCCCAGAAGTTCCGCGAGCGATTCGCTGTCCCGGTCGAGCGGCACGGAGATCCCGAGGCGGCAGAGCAACTGCGCCGGATCACCCAGCCGTTCGTGCTGCGCCGCCTGAAGACGGACAAGTCGATCATCTCGGACCTGCCAGAGAAGCAGGAAATCAAGGTCTGGTGCAACCTCACGCAGGAACAGGCCACTCTCTACCAGGCGACCGTCACCGACATGCTCAGCCGAATCGACGAGGCCAGCGACGACATCACCAGGCGCGGCCTGGTGCTGGCCACGATGGCAAAGCTCAAGCAGGTGTGCAACCATCCCGCCCACCTGCTCGGCGACGGCTCGCGGCTGCCCGGCCGCTCCGGCAAGCTGGCCAGGCTCGAGGAGATCTGCGAAGAGGTCGCCGCCGACGGCGACAAGGCGCTGTGCTTCACCCAGTACGCCGAGTTCGGCCGGATGCTGCAGCCGTACCTGGCAGCCCGGATCGGCTGCCAGGTGCTTTACCTGCACGGCGGCACGAGCAAGAAGCAGCGCGACGAGCTGGTGGCCAGGTTCCAGGAGGCGGACGAGCCGGTGCTCTTCCTGCTCTCCCTCAAGGCCGGTGGCACCGGGCTCAACCTGACCGCCGCGAACCATGTCATCCACATCGACCGGTGGTGGAACCCCGCAGTGGAAGACCAGGCGACCGACCGGGCGTTCCGCATAGGCCAGCGCCGCGACGTGCAGGTCCGCAAGTTCGTCTGTGTCGGCACCCTGGAGGAGCGGATCGACGCGATGATCGAGGAGAAGAAGGCCCTCGCCGAGCAGATCGTCGGCACCGGTGAGAGTTGGCTCGCCAACCTGTCCACGTCCGAGCTTCGAGACGTGGTCTCCCTGACCGCCGATGCGGTGCCCGAATGAGCCGACCGTACTTCCCCTTCCCCCAGTCCGCAGGGCCGATCCCAGTGGACGGCGGGATCAGGGCTAAGAGCAAGCGGGGCGCGATCGGCGAGCAGTGGTGGTCCCGCCGGTTCATCGCGGTGCTCGAATCCCTCGGGATGAGCGGCCGTCTCCAGCGCGGGCGCAACTACGCGCGCAAGGGACAGGTCCTGGAGTTCTCGCTGACCCAGGGCAAGGTCACCGCCCGGGTGCAGGGCTCACGACCGCAGCCCTACAAGGTAACAATCGGCGTGCTGCCGCTGACCACCCCCCAATGGCGGGAGGTCGAGCGCCGGCTGGCCAGCCAGGCGCTGTTCCGCGCGAAGCTGCTGGCCGGCGAGATGCCAGCGGAAATCGAACAGGTCTTCGCCAGCTGCGGCACGCCGCTATTTCCCAGGTCGGCCGCCGACCTGGATATGCACTGCAGCTGTCCGGACTGGGAGGTGCCCTGCAAGCACCTCGCCGCGGTGTGCTACGTGCTCGCCGAGGCATTCGATGACGACCCGTTCGCGATGCTCGCCTGGCGTGGCCGGAACCGTGACACGCTGCTTGCCGCGCTGCGCCGGGCCGGTCCACGGCCCACTGCCGGGACCCCCGAGACAGGCGGGCGCGGCCGGGCCGAAGCCGGCGCGCCGGCCGTCGCCATGGACGCGGCCGATGCGAGCGCCACGCGCGCCGTGCTGGCCGACGTGACAGGGTCGCCGCTCGTTCAAGCCGGTGACTTCTGGTCCCCCGGACTGAGCCAGGCGCGGTTGCGCGCGCTGACCGCACCTCCCGTGACCACAGCGGTCCCCGACCTGCTGCTCCGTATGTTCGACCCGCCCCCGCTCATGGTCCGTGGCAAGGACCTGCGCACGGTGTTATCCTGAACAGCCATGCCGGGCCAGTCGGCGCCTCCATTCATCTGCTGGTCCAGCAGGGCGGTAACCGGGTCCACCGCGTCAGCCAGGTTAGGGGACTGGACCTGGTCGCTTAGGTGCGACCTGACCGTCGGTTAAAATCCAAGCGAAGGACATGCCGTGACATTCGAGATCCCGAGGGCGTTTCCCAGTGCCCGCCAGTCGATCTCGGCGGCTGCCCGCCTGCTCGCGCGGAGCGTTGCGGATTCGGTAGGCATCCGGCTGCGGCCTGATCAGTCCCCAGCGAATCGGTCGACCTCGACGGCGTCCTGAGCCAACCAGGCGGAGGCGTTGAGGACCAGGTCGTGCAGGAACGCAGCCGGGCTCTCACGCGACAACGCCGTGCCGCCGTGGCAGCCTATGCCATCCTCGGACTCATGCGCGGTCTCGTTGTCGTCCAAGATCTCGGCGATCACGTCAGCCGTATCCTCGTCGTCACCGTTGAGTGAGATGTCAGGGCGGCGCCCAGGCCCGTGGTCGTAGGAGACCAGCAGCCCGGCGACGCGGACCAACTCGGGGTCATCGTCGGGCAGGCCCGCGATGTACGCGGCAACGACCCGGTAATAGTTACCGCCGGTCCTGTGCTCGCGGTCAGGGTCCGCTAGGTTCTCCGTCAGCCACGCGCGAGCCTCGGCTGCATCTGCCATGCAGTCAGTTTCCCTCACGGCCAAGGCAGATCAAGCCGCTGCGCCGCAGAGAGCCATGATGTACGGCCACCGGCCCCCTTGCTACCAAACATACGCAGCGGCCGGTGGTCGACCTGGGCCGGTCGAGGGGCCGTGCGGGCCGGTGGGTCCATCTGGTCACTGTGTCGTCTGGTCAATGTCCGGACTCGTGGATTCAGTTGAGTGGGGGATTCTCGGCCATGGCAACCGGATGGCGGGCCGCCGCTGGGGCCGTGGCGATGAAGTCAGGTTCACCCAGCCGACAAGTGCTTCGGGGTCATTGAAGGCGCCGGGGAGGTCCTCGGGGGTCAGCAGGGCGGGCAGGGCCTTGGTGGTCAGCGAGATGGCGAATCCGCGGTAGTGCCGCAGCTGCTCGCAGTATCCGGGGTCTGTGCCTTCGCAGACCACCCTGGCCCAGCTCACCTGACGAGCGCGGCCTGGTCCCTGGTGGCCACGCCATAAGTGGTGATGACCAGATCCACGCCGGTCAGCGCCAAGGCGAGGGACTCGCCGTCCAGTCGGTCCGCGCCGTGGTGCACGTGCACCCGCAGGTCCGGGGTGAACCGCGCCGCCTCGCGCTGCCAGTTGCCGACCAGCGACATCGGGCATATCAGCAAGGTGGGTCCCGCGGACGGCCCTTGTCCGGCCACGAGCGACAGCAGCTGGATCGTCTTGCCCAGGCCCATGTCGTCGGCCAGGACGCCGCCCAGGCCCAGCTCACCCAGGAAGGACAGCCAGGAAAGCCCGCGTTCCTGGTACGGGCACAGCTGCCCGGAGAAGCCCGCGGGCGTCGCCATCGGCCGCAGCCGCCGGTCGGCCTGGCCGGACAGCAGGTCGCCCAGCCAGCCGTCGGCGTCCACCCCGACCAGGGGGACCTCCTCGTCCGGCCAGCTCGGCCGCCTCGCCCCAGAAAACCTCGTCCTCCGGCGTCACCACGTCTAGGCGGGCATCGGTCGTGGTCAGGGCCAGCACGTACCGTTCGGCCACCGGAAGGTGCGCCGGGGTGCGGCCCCGCCGCGCGGGCAGCAGCGAGGCGGGCAGCCGGGTCCGCGCGGCCGCGTCGGCCAGGGCCTCCAGGGCGCTGCCGAGCAGCGGTCCCGGTGCCTGGCCCCCGGCCGCCCGGCAGGACGGGGGCATCGCGGCGGCCAGGTCATGAGCCCGCTGCGCGTCGGCGCCGCCGAGGACCGGCCGCCACCGGGCCGCGTATGCCTCACCTTCGGCCGCCAGCACGGGCAGCACCCGGCCCCGTGCGGCCAGGTCGGCGGCGAAGCGGGCCACCGTGGCCAGGTAGGTCAGCGGGCCGCCCCCGGCCGAGGGCAGCTGCAGGGTCAGCTCGTCGTGGACGGCCTTGCGGGCCGCGTCGCCGGCCGCCCCTGGCCGCCCGGCCAGCATGTCGGCCAGCTCGGCGGCCTGGCACGCGAACGGATGCGGTCGCGGCAGGTGGACGTCGTGCCGGGGGACGCCGTGCGACGCGGCGCCGGGAACCTGCGGCAGGTCCGGGTCCTCGGCCCACAGGCAGAGCGCGCCGTGCGCCCAGACCCCGTGGATGACCCGCATGAAGTACTCCTGATCGCGCCTTTGTCCACGCTAACAACGGCGAGGCCGGGACGCGCCGCGAAACGCCGAAGCCGGCCTACGCGGGTGTGTCCTGCTTGGGGATCTCGTGCTGGCTCGGGGGGGACGACCCCCCTGACCCCCCGCCGTGCTGGGAGCAGGAAGACCAGCGCCACGCCCATGGCCGCGACCACCAGGAACCCGAGCACCCCAGGGGTGACGTTGTCTGTGGCCGAGGAGGACGCGGCGGCGGCCGCGAGCACGCCGAACGTCATAGGCTCACCCTCTCCCGGACGCCCGCGAACAGATCATCCTCGGGCAGTTCGCTATCCACGACTGACCTAGCCAGATGATAGTCCTCTGTCGGCCACGCGGACCGCTGCACCTCCAGCGGGCAGGAGAACCAGAAGCCGTTCGGGTCGACCTGGGTGGCGTGCGCCTTCAGGGCCTGGTCCCTGATCTCGAAGTAGTCACCGCACGGCACTCTGGTGGTGATCTCAGGCTCGCTCCATTCATCGCCGCGCTCTTTCGCGCGGTCCGCCCATTCCTCGAAGATCTTCGTGTAGGGCGACTCCAGGCCGCGGCGGAGCATCTCCTCGTGCAGGGCCACGAACTTGGCCCCGTGAAATGACACGAAGTAGTACAGCTTGAGCGGCTGCCAGGGCTCTCCGGAATCCGGGTACGCGTCCGGGTCGGCGGCCGCCTCGAAGGCCGCCACGCTGACCTCATGGGTCATCACGTGGTCCGGGTGCGGATAGCCGCCCTTCTCGTCGTAGGTGAGCATCACGTGCGGGCGGAACTCGCGGATCGCGCGGACCAGCGGCTCGGCCGCCTCGTCGAGCGGCGTGACGGCGAAGCAGCCCTCCGGCAGCGGGGGCTTCGGGTCGCCTTCGGGCAGCCCGGAGTCCACGAACCCGAGGAAGCGCTGATCCACCCCGAGGATCTCCCTGGCCCGCGCCATCTCAGCCCGCCGGACCGCGGCGATGTCGCCCTTGATCTCGGGCCGGTCCATGGCCGGGTTCAAGATGTCGCCGCGCTCCCCGCCGGTCAGCGTGCAGACCAGGACCTGAGCGCCGTCGCGGACGTAGCGCGCTATCGTGGCGGCGCCCTTGCTCGACTCGTCGTCCGGGTGCGCGTGCACCGCCATCAGCCTGAGCTGGCCCCAAGGATCCGCTTCAGTTTCCAACGGTGGTCTCCCTCGTTTAACCTTGCTGGGCCCCGGGGGACGACCCCCCGAACCCCCCGAAACGACGTCTAGTGCCGCAACACCCGTTCGGCGGTGCGACATTCCCCGTTCGGGAGCAGTTGATCAGCCGCTCCCATTTGACTAGAACGCATTAGTCGCCGACGCTAGTTAGCCTCAAGAGATTACCCCCGAGGACCGACCACGGTCCCGCGGACTGTAAGTCCTGCGCAGTACCTAGGAGTGCCCGTGACCGAGACGCGCGACGACAGCGTCACCTGGCTGACCCAGGAGGCGTACGACCGGCTGAAGGCCGAACTTGACCACCTCTCAGGACCGGGGCGCGTCGATATCGCGAAGAAGATCGAGGCGGCCCGCGACGAGGGCGACCTGAAGGAGAACGGCGGCTATCACGCGGCCAAGGACGAGCAGGGCCAGATCGAGGCGCGGATCATCCTCCTCCAGCACATCCTGGAGAACGCCCGCGTCGGCGCCCCGTCGCGCACCGACGGCGTGGTCGGCCCCGGCATGACGGTCACCATCCGGTTCGTCAAGGACGACGACGAGGTGACCTTCCTGCTCGCCTCCCGCGAGGAGAGCGGCTCGCCGATCGACGTCTACTCGCCGCGCTCGCCGCTCGGCGCCGCTATCACGGGCAAGAAGGTCGGCGAGAAGGCCACCTACTCGATGCCGAACGGCCGCGCCAATACCGTCGAGATCCTGGAGGCGGTCCCCTACGTGGGCGCCTGACGGTCACGATCTCAGATCATCCGAACGGGCCGTGGTGACTGCCACCACGGCCCCGTTTCGGTTGCTCCTGGGTGGCCCGCCCGGCTATGACACGTGGCATCACGCCAGCGGAAATCGGTCAGCCGGGCGCTTTGGTAAAGGCTTACGCGCCCCGCCACCTCGAAGACGACAACGATCGCGATGACGGACTCGTCTACCGCGAGCTCGTGCACCGCTACCTCATCGACCTCAGCTGCCAGGCGACAGCCAGCAGCAAAGCGGCCGAAGATAGGCAAGAACCGGGACCGGCCTCCCCACTGAGCGGCGTGAAGCTGCCGAAGGGTATCGTGCTTGATTCCACACCCAGTGTCACGACCGGGCGAAACAACCCCAGGCCGCCCGCACGCCCTGTGACGCTGTGGCTCCGCCAACGCCGGGATGCAGACTACCCGGAGGCACGGCCGAGCGAGCCGTGCTCCACATTGATTATACTGCCGGGCATGTCACGGCCGCTATTCGAGACCGGCCTCGCCAAGGCCAAGGCCAAGTCGCTACTCGACAAATGGCCGACCGCCAAGGCCCTGGCCTATGTAGCCGACGATGCCAGGTGGGGCTTGCGACAGCGGCTTGGCCGCATCCAATCGGAGTCGGGCAGCACCCACTACGCCATACCAATCGAGCAGTCGGTGAACTATCTGGAGGAGGTCTTCAACGACTACCGGACCTATGGCGCATTTGATCATCTCGATGGCGCCGCAGCCGAGGTTGGGCCGGGCGATAACGCTGGTATAGCACTGCTGCTCCAGTCCGCTGGCTGCAAAACGGTGGATCTTGTCGACCGGTTCCGCAGCCGACGGAACGTTGACCAGCAACGGCGCATCTACCAGGCGCTGGCCGCGCGCCGCGGGATTCAGGTCGCGTGGGGCGAGGTCGGCTGGGCTGATGAATGCCTCCCTGGGATCAGCTGGCGCATCGGATCTTCGGCTGAGGCGTACTTCGCCCAGCGGGCACACGAGGGAACCCTCGGTTATGACCTCATCGTTTCCCGTGCGGCCCTAGAGCATCTCTACGATCCACTAGGGGCCATCCGGAGCATGGCGGCCTGCCTCCGGCCTGGCGGGCGCATGGTGCACAAGGTCGACTTTCGCGATCACGGGATGTTTACTCCGGCGCACTCCGAGCTAACCTTCCTGCGGTTTCCCGGTCCGCTCCATCGGCAGATGACGAGGCGATCGGGACGGCCCAATCGGGTGCTGCTCCACCGTTATCGAGACCTCGCAACCGAACTCGGGCGTGCAGGCAGCTTGGAGGTGACAATCCTGGTGACGAGCCTGGTCGGCGAGGGGGAGATAGTGCCCCATGTGCCATTTACGACCCTCCAATCACCCGCCCGGCGGCGCGCTGTAGCGCGAGTGGAAGCAGAGCGTCACCGTTTTGCCAGGGAGTTCGACAAAGTGACAAGCGAGGATCTGGCCGTTACCGGCATCTTCTGGATCGGTGTTCGTCCCCCCGGCTGAAGACAGCGAGGCCTCTCCGAACAGTGTCGACCTCCCTCTCAGGGATGTACCTGGGAATGAGCGAGATCCCACCTCTCCGCGCGCGTGAAAGGCGGGCTCCTAGCTGGTCGACCGGAACATGTACGGTGAAGACCGTTGGTAACCGCTCGCGAGCGCGAGGAGACGAGGGTCGTGGTTCTCGTCTACGTGCACGGCCTGAGGCTGCCTCTGCCAAGAGCTCGCCGTAACTCGAGGGGAGCTGGGCTCGTGAGCGAGAACCTCGAACGTGACATCGAGGCGGCGCTGGAGGCCCGCATCGGACGCGAATGCGTGATTATGCCGTCCGGTCGATTTGCCATTCACCTCGCCTTCCAGCTGCTCCTCTCGCCCGGCGATCGCATCCTCATGTCCCCGCTTGAAGACGACACCGTGTTCTTCGGCGCCCTCGCGGCCAGGCTCCGGCCGGTGATGGCGCCGGTGTCGACCCACGATGGAAACATGCGTATCGACGCAATCGATGACGTAACGTGGTCGACCATTTCCGCCGTTCTGACAGGTAACACCTACGGTCTTCCCGACCGTGTCGTCGAGCTCAGCGCAACGTGCGGCCGATTCGAGATTCCGCTGATCGAAGATGCCGCCCATGCGCTCGAGACGGACATTGACGGGCGCCCCATAGGGAGCTTCGGCGCTGTTTCCGCCTTCAGCTTGTCGAAGCACTTCCCCGGGCGGGGTGGCGTTCTCGCGTTCGACCGGGAGGTCAGCCGCCGGGACGTCACCCGATTGCGCGATCGGCTCATGCTGCCGAGGCCGATTGGCAACCAAGTGGCCGGCCTCGTGCGATCGGCGGCCAGAGCGCCACTGGAGACCCTTCATCTCATGCGAGGGCTGGATCGCGCGCGCCACTTGACACATCCTGTGAGACCTGCTCCATGGCGAGTGCTGCTACGTGCGCCTCGGCTGGAGCACGCGCGTTCCAGCGGTGACCTCGACCAGTTCGACGTGTGGATGGAGACGGCGTACCCGGACTACCGGATGCGACAGCGATCGAGCCATCTGAAGCGGACGCTGGGCGGCCTGCGCGACCTCGGGCGGGACCGCGAGGAGCGGATCGCGGGCGTGCTTCGGCTTCGAGCGCTCGATTCGGTTGCCCCGGCGGCCCGTGAGGGCGACCCACTGCCGTTGCTCCGTGTGCCGCTCCTGATCGAAGACCGGGACGCCGTGGCCCTCGAGCTGCGGCGACGAGGGATAAACGTCTATTTCGTGTACGCGCCGCCACTGGACGAGTACTCCGGGCCAGAGTTCTGTGAGCCCTCTCCACTGCCGGAGGCAGCCCGATGGTGGGCCACCCACATCCTCCCCGTCGACCCACACGATGCGGAGCGCGTTCTCGACCTGGTCGGGAAGAACCAGATCCGCCTGACGCCCGCGGCCCCGCCACCGGTATGATGCGACCTCGTCGCGTGAGTCGGCCAACGATGCGCCGTACCGGTTGATCGAGCACGTCGAATTCGGCGCAAATGTGATTGTGCAATCGTTCACGAACTCTACGGCGCCGGATCGGCGATGACATACGGATAGGACCGTTCGTCGAGATCCAAAGGGGGCCGTGATCAGGCCGTGATCGGCGATAGGTGCAAGATCCAAGCCACGCGTTCGTATGTATAGGTGTCGTCATCGAGGACGAGGCATTCGTCGGGCACGGCGTCCTATTCATTAACAATTAACGACCGTTTCCCGCGGGCAGCAATGCACCTGTAGCTGCCGCGGGCGGCAAGGTGTTTGGCCTTGCGCGCATCCGTCTCTGTCATCAGGACGACCCGGCCGGACTTACCGGTGGCCGCCCTCAGCCTCAGTAGCTGTCGTCGCCCGGGTGCGAAGTTCTTCTTGTACGCCTCATCCCCGCGGAGAAAGTCGACCTCGGTGAACCCCCGGGTGCATGCGTCGCGGATGATGGCGTTGAGCAGGACTGTCGTGGCATCACGCCAGCGGAAATCGGTCAGCCGGGCGCTTTGGTAAAGGCTTACGCGCCCCGCCACCTCGAAGCCGACAACGATCGCGATGACGGACTCGTCTACCGCGAGCTCGTGCACCGCTACCTCATCGACCTCAGCTGCCAGGCGACAGCCAGCCGCAAAGCGGCCGAAGCTGGGCAAGAACCGGGATCGGCCTCCCCACTGGGCGGCGTGAAGCTGCCGAAGGGTATCGAGGGACCGGATCGCCTGCAGGCCCCGGCTGACGCGGTGATTCACTCCTGCAGCGGCCAGGCGGGAGGAAGCCCGGCGGAGGTTCTTCCGGAACAACGCCGGCCGGGCGGCTAGATAGGCATCTGGGTCCGCTGGCAGCGCTGCCCACGGCGCCACAGCGAGTAGCTCGCGATGCACGGGCGTGGGCAGGGCTTCGATCAGAAGCGAGTCGGCGTCTATGCCCTCAAGGTGGAGGACGCGCGTCCCAGGACGCCGTAGCCAGGCCGCTACGCTCGTTTTGACGTCATCCTGATGCCCTCGATCCGCCAGCAGGTCGAGATGATCGGGGCACAGCGGACCGGCACCCATCATGGTGAAGAACGGCAGGCCTAGCCGTCTTCTCTCCTCCAATGCGAGGCCGCCCATGAGCACATCACCGTGAACCACCAGGACGAAGTGGCGGCCTGAGCCTGCCGTTCCGGTGAGCCACCACGATCGCAGGAAGGGAGACGGCAGCGGTGAGAGGTCGATCAGACGATCCCACTGCGCCGCCCAGTGGCCGAGTTCGGGACGAACAAGCAAGCTGACAGCCACGGTGCGACCCTAACCGCAGGGCTGTCATGAGCGGGACGATGTTCATCGCGCCCCAGCCCTCGGTCCATTGGTCCGCCGGAGCGCCTTCGTCCTCACCGGTCGCGTAGTGGATTACGGTCGCAAGGAGCAGAGCCTGCTGCTCGGACCGGCCCCAGGCCGCGAACGGCTTCCCGCCAACCTCGACGGCACTAAGCTCGGTAGATGCCGACCGAGCGATCCAAACGGCCGCATCCCCGAAAGTGCATTTCCGAGCCATAGCGGTACGGCAAAGCTCGGCATACACCGCATCCAAGCCTGCGGGAGCATCTGGCCGGGCTCGTTCCCAGTCGATGACTATGGGGGGTAGCGGCGGTTTCCGGAGAAACACGTTGCCCGGCCACAGGTCGCCGTGACACCAGGCGGTGGTCATGTTCGCAGCGCCGATCGGCGCCAGAGCGGGCAAGATCTCCTCCACCAACCCAGGCGCGACTGCATCCAAGCCCGTTACCCAGCCGTGAGCCCAGTCAGCGTCGGTACGGCCGGTCCCGGCCACGGCTGCAAGCTCCGAGGCAATGGCCCGCAGCGCATCCCAGCCACTGCCGGATGGTCGCCAAGAGCGGCTGGCCCGCATGACCGGGAGCTTGATCCAGCGTTCTGCAGCCCATGAAATGCCGTCGGCATTTCCCGAAGCAACGGCATCGGGGAAGGCCACGCTGTTCTGCGCCGATCCGAGACGAGCCGACAAGTCAGCCATGACGCGTTGATGGTTGGAGAGGCGCCGGGCGCTACCCGGAGTAACGGCCACCCGGACAGCCAGATCACTTCCTCCGCAACGGACCCGCAGGGTCAGCTGCCCGAGCCCGCGGCCGACGATGAGCCCGCGCAGATATGCAGACCCGCCCAGGGTGGCGCCTACCTGATCGAGTACCGCATCGACGACGCTGTCATTTGGCCATGGCAGAGCGAGCCCCGACCTGCCCAGATAGCGCCATATGCGGGTAGTGGCCAGCCAATATCCCAGCCACCGCCGTGGAGAGCCGTCGTAAGTGAGCGGCCACCCGCTACCGATCACTGCCCGCAACTGCTCGGGCGTCGGAAACAAGGCAAAGCGGTAAGGCCGGGCCGAGCGGACGATCGCCACGTGCTCGCCGCCCGGCGCCAAGGCGGGTGCCAATGCCTTGGCACATATCCCGTCACGGTCGTCGCATACCAGCAAGGCGACGGTTCCCGGGCGAAGCGGGGATCTCTGGCCATCCCAGATCGCCGCATGCGCCGCCCCCTCTAGGTAGGCCATTGACTGGCCTAGGACGAGCGCAGCCGGGTAGGAGCGGAGAAGGTTCTGGGTCATAACCTGGTCCAGGTCGGCAAGCACTACGGGTCCAGAAGCCTGCCGGGGGAGCAGGAATCGCCATACGGCAGGGTGCATGTTGTATTCCCGGGCGAGCTGACCGGCAGAACTCACCTGGCGATGACGGGCTGGCCGGACGTAGGCGTTCAATCGTCCGGCCCTGACGGTTCGAGCGTAGCCACCATCAGGAAGCTGCCTGCGACCCGCTGGAGGCTCTTGCTCCCGGCCATGATCATCTCCGCTCTCCGTCTAGCTGCAGGTCCCCAGAGGTTTCGGCCGTCTCGCCGGTAGGGCAGGTAGCTGTATCCGAGGATCTGGCGAACGGTGAATCCATTGTCCGCGAACAACCTCCGGGCGTCCGCTATCCCCATCATGGGTACTCTCTCGGCCGGGTTCATCCGGAGCCGGAGGTATATTCCGCGCAGGCTGGCGGGGTTGAGATGGAAGTTCGCCACGACAAGCCCCCATGGCCGCAGTGAAGCTCGCATCCAAGCCAGGACCTCACTTCGAAGAGGAGGCTCGGCGTTGAGGAAGAAGCGGAATGCGGTGATGAGGTCGTAGGGGCCTGGCGCCAGGCCAGGCGTGGTGGTTACGTCACCTAGGATCAACTTGGCCCGAGGGCACCGGGCATGAGCCAGGGCCAGCATGTCCGGCGATACGTCGATGCCGACCGGAGCGGGAAAATAGCGACCTAGGAATTCCAGGACGCGTCCGGTGCCACAGGCAAAGTCAGCGACCGAACCCGGCGCTGATGATCCGACAGACCGGAGAATGCCGGCGAGAAGCCGCTGCTCCACGAGCCAGTCCTGTCCTTTTGCCGCCCGGAGATCCCATAGATCCTCGTCATAGGACTGTGCCTTGGCAGCGCCCAGATGACTCTCCCGGTATGAACCGGGCGCGGGCGTCATGGCCCGCGCCCTTCGACCTGGGCACATCGTGTTCACCGTCCCTCCCCTTGCAGACAGGCTACGCGCCAGATCATTTCCCTGGCGAGACCGATGACGAGCTGGGATCTTCCGTATCACGCCGCTGACTCGGCCCCCCTTAGTGGCTCACGCCCGCGCAGGGCCGCCCATCCTTCCCGGATAGGGCCGGGCATAACCGCCAGCAGAATGCCTGCGAAAACGGCCATCGCCAGCGAGCCGAGGATCAGCAGGGAGGCCCAGGAGGGGCTCGTGTTCAGGCCGGGGATGAGCCGTGCCAGGAAAACGACGGAGATCATTCCGGCTACGCCAAGCAACGGCAGACCCACAGATCTGCACAGCGCAGGGAGTCGCACTGAAGCGTAACGGACCGTCCACAGGCAGGTAACGACGGCTATCCCCGCTGCCACCAGAGCCTGGTCCAGGGCGACTACCGTAATGCCGGCCTGCGCCGTCCCGATCAGCACGGCAGTCAGCGTAGCCAGGTGCAACCCCCGTCCTACGAATACCAGATTGGCGCGACCGACTGCCTTGAGGACCTGAAGGGCACTCAGGATGAGCGAAAGGAAAAATGCATAAATGGCCAGGAATCGCACCGCGCCTGCCGCTGGCGCCCACTTGCTCCCGAGCAGGACAATGTGGTCGGCGAATAGCACCAGGCCGGCGAACCAGGGAATGCTCACCGCGTTGATGAGGCTGATCGTGCTTTCTGAAGCTCGGCCGATTGCTTCCCGCGAGGGCAGTCTGCAATAGTACGGGAAGACAGCCCCGTTCGCCACTACCGAAATCGCCAGGTAAGGCATGTAACAGATTCGGTAGGCCAGCGAGTACAGGCCGAGTGCCACCGGGCCCAGGACATGGCCGACGATGATATAATCCACATTAAGCAGGCCGAGGTTAATGAGGTTTGCCGCAGTGATATAGCCCCCGTAGTTCAGCAGCCGACGAGCCATGACGGGGTCCCAGCCAGGCAAGCATCGCGGACCGAGAAGGAATGCGATAACGGCATTGGCGACAGAACTTGTGATCTGTCCGGCCACCAGGCCGATCAGCGGATAGCCACCGGCAACCACCGCGATGGTCACCAGCCCGCCGACGATCGAGGGTAGTGAATCGGTCACTGCGCGTCGCCGGAAGCTCAGGGCGCGCGTAAGCCGTCCTAGCGGGACCTGGGCGGACGCGTCGAAAGGCAGGCAGACGGCAAAGCCCCTGATCACGAAGACGGCGTGCGGACTGTGAAAAAAGGACGCGATTACGGGCGCGAACGCCCAGGTCAGGCCCATGAGGACGAGCCCGGCGGCAAGCACTAGGGAGAGCGCTGTCCTCGTCGCCTGCTCGATCCGATCCTGCAGATAGGTCAGCGCGTCGGCCATTCCCAGCTCGTTGACAGCCGACAAAATGTTGTATGTGAGGGCGGCAATGGCGAGGATGCCGAATTCTGCTGGTGCCAGCGCCTTCGCCAGCACGAGCAGTACGACGGTCTGCGTGACCTTCGCACCCCAGGAACCCGCCGATAGCCACAGGGCCCCGCGCGCGGCGCGGGTCCGACTGCCTGCGGTACCGGGATCAGAAGCAGCTATGACTTTCGCCTGCCGCGTTCAGGGATGTTGTCACTAGTCTCTAACCCCCCTGGCCACTGGCCAGAATACGCGCCCCTGCTCGAGCCTTCCCCCCGCTTGCCTGTATTAGTCTAACGTTATGACAGCAGACCGGCTGATGTCATGATGGCCGCAGGAGAATTCTCCCGCGTTACTAGCCGGGTAAGGCCCTCGCGGGTACTGGCGGGCGCAGTGATGCTCGCCGTCGCATCGGCCGTAGGGGTCGCTGTAGCAAATTGGCTGCTGCTTGTCCTCGCCGGGCTGGCTGCCGTCGCCGTCCTCATCCTGTTGCTGTGCAGGCTTGATCTGGTGGTGGGCCTGCTGGCCGCCGACTTCTTCTTCAACGCCTACGTGAACCACGGGGCAGGCATCATCACGATCGACAAGGTCATCGGCGCCCTCGCCGTGGCGGCCTGGATGCTGGACTGGGTAGTGAACCGACGCTCGATCATCGGTAACCGGCAGCTGCTGGTACTCGGCGCCTTCCTGGCCTGGACCGCTATATCGATCGCCGGCGCCAGCAGCGAGAAGGCCGCGCTCGTCACCTCGCTTCGGTATCTGATCTTCGCCACGCTCTACTTCCTGGTGATCCAGATGGTCAGAGGAGATCGGCGCCGGGCAGACGTCCTCCTCCGGGTGGTCATCGCCGCCTCCGCGGCGGCCAGCATCGTCGCACTGATCGCTTTCTTCACCCATCACGTCACACGCGCCAGTGGGCCGCTCAAGGATCCCAACGATTTCGGGTTCCTCCTCGCCAGCAGCGTACCGCTGGCGATCTATCAGGTACGGTGGGCAGCCACCAGGTGGGGCAAGGCACTCTGCGGTGCCGCTGTCGTCCTGATTCTGGCGTGCACGCTCGCGACGTTCTCCCGCAGTGCGCTGACGGGCCTGTCCATGGCGACCCTCTGGGCCTTGCTGACCGGGCGTCTGCGGTTGCGCTGGGTGCTGGCCGTCCTGGCGTGCCTTGCCGTTGCCCTTCTCGCCACCTTCAAGGCCGCACCGCAGGTCATCAACCTCGCGCTCGGCCAGAAGACCCACGTAGCCACAAAGAACGTGGATGTGCGATTCGGCTACTACCGGGTCGCGATCAACGAGTGGGAGCACTACCCTCTCACAGGGGTGGGACCGGGCAACTTCGTCTACCGCTTCTACCAATTCGCGCCGGGGGTACAGGAAAGCCTGCCGTACCCTTCCAACGTCCTGACCATCAGCGGCGAGGAGGCCTACCTCATCATCCTGGCGGAACAAGGGACGCCAGGGCTGGCGTTCTTTCTTGCCTACCTCGCCCTGTCGTGGGTCGACCTGCGCCGCCGATTCCCCGACGACGAACAGCGGGACCACCTCCAGGCCGCGCTGGCCGCCGGCTTCATCGTGGCTTGTATCGGCGCTTTGTTTCTCGCCGAACAGTACTATCCGCCACTGTGGTACCTGCCCGCCCTAGCCGCCGGCCTGGCCGCTTCCGGGCCAGGTACCAAGACCGCAGATCCGGCCGAGAGCCGGTCAGGCTACGGACCGGCGAGGATCCTCGCCGACGGAGCGCACCGGTGAGGCCGACGGTTGCCCTCGCGGTCCGGGTGCGTGGCCGCTGGCCGCTACCTCTTGGACCCGCAGTTGCCGTCCTCGGGTGGCATCGGGTGGACGTCGAGGGAGGTGGCCTAGCGGTATCGCCTGCGCGCTTTGCCCGTCAGATGGACCTGCTGGACGAGCATAGGCGGCACTTCCCGGTGGCACGCCTTGATCAGGTCGCGAGCTTCCTGGCCTCAGGTGAACGCCGCTCTCGTCGGGTGGTCTTGACCTTCGACGACGCATGGGCCGACAACCACGCCAATGCCCTCGGCCCGCTCAGTCAGCACCACCTGCCAGCCACCCTCTATGTTCCAAGCCGGCTGCTGGGCCAACCCGGCTACATGACGCGTACCCAGCTGCTGGAGATGGACGACGCTGGCGTGACCATTGGCGCACACAGCCGCACCCACCCTGACCTCCGGGCGTGCAGCCCTGAGAAGCTAGAGCGCGAGGTCCGCGGGAGCAAGGAAGATCTCGAGGATCTCCTGGCCAAACCCGTGACTTCCTTTGCCTATCCCACGGGTCTCACCGATGAGCGAGTACAGGCCGCCGTGGTGGCCGCCGGTTTCATGTCAGCCGTGACCACTCGTCCCGGCTGGTGGCGACCAGCGACGAAGCCGTTGGAGATTCCCCGCAGTTTCGTACAGAACTTCTCTGACGCGACGTTCCGGGCTGCCATCGCTGGCGGCCTCAACGTCCTCGGCCCCGTAGGGGCGGTAAAAGGCCTGATTCCCGGGCGCGGCCGGCCGTGAGGGTTGTCTTCTTGCTAACCCAGGATCGGGGTGGCCCTGTCGACCTGACCACTAGCCTGGCCGTGGAGCTTGCCGGGCGGGCGAATAGCCCGGATGTGATCATCCTCGGACCCGCCTCTGTCGCCGACGCTGGACTGTCTCCGACGTTGCTGCTTCCGGTACATGTGCGGTCGAAGGCAGATGTCCGGGGATACTCGGCAGTGGCCAACCTTCTGAAGGAGCTGTCCCCGGACATTATCCATGCCCAGGACCGCAGGGCCGGCCTGGTGTCCGCGCTGATGGCCGGCAGGAAGACCCCCATCGTGCTGACCTTCCACGGAGTTCCCGACAATGCCGCTGGCCATTGGGTGCAGGCCGGACCACTCCGCGGTCGCCGGCCGGGCATGGCCGGCGGTAGCCGGCTCGTGGCTGACGCGCTTGTCTCCCGCACGGTCACCTGCACCGTCGCGCCGTCGGCGGCCATGGCCCGGTTTCTCCGTCAGGAACTGCACGTGCCTGCCCGCCGGCTACGCGTGCTGCACAACGGGGTGGCCATCCCCGCGCGCCGCCTCCCCACCGCGGCCGTGCGGACGTTTGTCACGGTGAGCTCATTTGCCCCATGTAAAGCCACGCCAGTGCTGGTCAAAGCCTTCCTGGCCGTCGCCGGGCAGCGCCCGGGCCTCCAGCTCCTGATGATCGGGGCTGGCGATGACCGCCGGCTCTGCGAGGAACTCGTGAGACGGTCCGGGAAAGACCACCAGGTGGAGTTCGCCGGTTACCGCACCGACGTCGAGGCTCAGCTCAAGCGGGCTGACGCCTTCGTCCTGCCCTCGGTGAACGAGAACCTGCCACTTGCCCTGCTCCAGGCGATGGCGGCAGGCATGCCCTGTATCGCGGCACATGTGGGCGGGATCCCGGAAATGCTGACCGGGGACTGCGGCCTGCTTGTCCCGCCGGGGGATGCGCATTCGCTAAGTGCCGCGATGAAGCGGCTGGTCGATGAGCCCGCTCTGGCGGCCCAGGTAGGTGCCGCGGCCAGAAACCGGGTGACGGAAAGCTTCTCGCTGTCTCGCTGTGCCGATGACCATCTGCGTCTGTGGTCAGACATCGCGGGTCGCCGCCGGTGAGGATCCTGCACGTACTGCCGAGCCTTGCTCCAGGCGGAATGGAGCGCATGGCCGTGCAACTCGCCGGGGACGCGGCTGATCACGGAGATCGCGTGGTAATCGCCTCGGGACCCGGAGCATGGGCGGACAAGGTCACGGCAGCTGGCGCTGAACACTTCTTGCTGCCTACCACCTCACGTGGCGCGGTGGCCGGCCTGGCTGCGGCGACCGCCCGGCTGGCGCAATGCATAAGGTGGCTACGTCCGCACGTGGTGCATTCCCATAACGTCCGGGCTACCGCCCTGGCCCGGCTGTCATTGCTCGCCGCGCACCAGCGGGCCGCGCTGGTGCCCACGCTCCACGGAGTCGACCCACGTGACTATGGTGCGGCGAGCCGGGTGCTGAGCCGAACGGCGCGCCGGGTCATTGCCTGTGCACCCGCTGTCGCTCGCTCGCTGCAGGCGGCTGGCTTCCCCGGGGACAGGATTGATGTCATCACCAACGGCGCCGCCCTGCGCCCGGCCGACCTCGAACGCCAGGCTGACCTGCGACAATCCCTTACCCTCGGTGAGGCGCCTCTTGTCATCGGCATAGGGCGGCTCGTCGAGCAGAAGAACTGGCCGGTGTTCATCGAGGCTGCCCGCCACCTGAACGGTCCGTACTTTGCCGTGGCGGGGGAGGGACCGCTTCGCCAGGAGCTGATGCGCCTGGCCAGCCAGCGCGACAGTCCTGTCCGCTTCCTCGGCATGGTCGACGACATCGCCGCTCTCATATGCATCGCCTCATGCGTCGTATCCACCTCGACGTGGGAGGGGCTTCCCCTCGCGCTCCTCGAGGCGCTATCACTGGGTGCCCCTGTGGTGGCCACGGCAGTGGATGGCATTACCGACCTGGTACCGCCGGAAGCTGCGCTGCTGGTACCTCCGGAAGATCCGGTCGCGGTCAGCACGGCTGTATCTCGTATCCTCACTGACGACGACCTGGCGGCCTCGCTCCGGGGCGCCGCCCTGGATGCGGCCCAGGCCTGGAGACCGGAGCGGATGCTCAGCCAATACCGCAGCGCTTATCGTGCAGCGGCTGACGGGAAGCCCCGGTGGGTCTGACTACCGTCAGCTATCTAGCACCGAACCGTACGCAAGCCCTACGGCCCCAGCGCCTTACCGGCGCCTGACCACGGAGACGCCTTCCGCGGCACTGGGTAGTTGTCCGCCTCTTGTGCTGCTCCAGTATGCGCAGGTCCGCGCCAACTACCTCCGGCCAGGCCGGGCCGGACGGGACGACAAGCACCACCGCCTCGGTGGCACTCACGACCATGCCAGCCGCCGCGCCGCCCTGCAAGGCAGGACCATCCACGATGACGAGATCACCGAGACGGCAGAACTTCTGAAGATGCTGCAAATAGAGCTTGGCTTCACCCCGGGCCGGCAACCGGGGCCCAGTCGTGACCACTTGCAAGCCCGGAACCGACGGTATGGGGATCAGCAGTGAGGCGGGATCCGCGTCGTCAAGCACGGTAGACGTCAGACCGGGGCCGTTCCCGATGCCAAAGACCTCGTGGAGCCCTGGGTCATGCACGGCCCCGTCCACCAATACGACCGACAGACCGAGTTCAGCGAGAGAAGCCGCCAGGTTGACCGCGACCGTGGTCTTGCCCTGTCCAGGATGAAGGCTCGTGACGGTCACTGAATGCACTCGACGCCCTGCCGTGGAATACATGAAGTTCGTCCCCAGCGACTCCCGCCTGTGCCGCGGCATCGAGCTTTCCCGGGCATGAAGGATCGTGCTGACACCGCGCTGTTCAGCCAGTCCGGGGATGACTCCGAGGATGGGAGGGCGAGTTGGCTCAGCTGGCTGCGGGGTGCCGTCCTCACCTCTGTCCTCACCTCTGTCCTCACCTCTGTCCTCACCTCTGTCCTCACCTCTGTCCTCACCCCTGGACAGCCGGTCCCACAGCAGGCCTGCGCCGAGGCCAAGGACGACGGCTAGGAAAATGATCACCCCCAGCAGGAGCTTGGCGCTCGGAGGCGCCGGGTTGGTGGGCACGGCGGGTTGGGCATAGACCTGGGGGGCGACGACACCGTTCCCGCTCAGCTCGGCGAGGAATACGGTCGTGGTGCGCGCGGCGACCTGCTGAGCCTGTACAGGGCTCCGGCTCTGGGCCACGATGTTGATAACGGCAGCGCTGGACAGCGATTGTGCATGCACTTCCTGCGCCAACCGGGTTTCGGAAATCGCGAAGGGCAGGGTCGCCGCCACCTTGTTCAGCAGTGCCGGGCTGGAGACAAGCTGGACATAGGTAGGGATGAGGCTGGCGATCAGGTTCGGATAGTTGGGCAGGATGCCGGGGTTGGTCGAGATAGGAAGCAGTGCCACCGAGGACGTCGACTGGTAGGTCTTCGGGCGGGTCAGCGCATACCCCGCGCCGGCGAGGAAGACGGCGGCGGCGACGGTCAGGCAGATCAGCTTCCTCCGCCACAGAACTCTGGCCACTCGTTGTGGTGTGACCGCGTCGTGGGATCCGCCGGAACTCAACTGGCCTTCTTCTTCTCCGCCGAGGTGCTCTAGCGCCGGGATACCGTATTCGGCAAGCCGGTTGCTGGCTGGGCTCCAAGGCCCCGCCATAGGCTCAGTATTCCCTGAAGCGAGCGCTGAAGCGAATAATCCTCGACCGCCCGTTCGCGGGCCGCAGCTCCGAGCTCCCGACGCCGCTGCGGATCGGCAAGCAGCGCATCGACCGCCTCCGCCAAGCTCTGCGGGTCCTCGACAGGAACGAGCTGGCCTGCTCCTCCGAGCGCGGAGGTGCCGGGAACCCGCGTGGCTACGATGGCCGCGCCGCAGGCCATGGCCTCGAGCAGGGTGAGGGCCATCCCGTCGTAGCGTGAAGGGATCACGACAACGTCAGCAGCCCGAAGGTCCGGCGCGGGGTTGGGGCGGAAGCCGCTGAACTCGACCCTTCCATGCAGGCCGAGCGCAGTTACGAGCTCCTCGATCGCCGCCCGGTCTTCCCCGTCGCCGACCAATCGCAGCCGGACCGATGGTGTGCGCATGCGGGCTAGCGCAGCCACAGCCACGTCTGGTGCCCGCGCATGGCAAAGGCGTCCGACACAGACGATCAGAGGGGCATCTGACCGGTCGGCGACAGGTCCCTCGGGAGAGAACCGGCAAGGGTCAACTCCGTTTGGATTAACTGCGATCCGGGCCGCCCGCGGGCCGAGCACGGCCTGGCCATGTGCCTGTTCCTCCTCCGAAACGGCGACCACCGCCGTAGCCAGCGGAAGCGCGACGCGCTCGGTCCACCGGTAGAGCGGAGCCAGCCACCCTCCGACCAGCCATGACCAGCCGTGCGGGGTGAACACGACAGGAGGCCGCCGCGGCCCCAGACTGGCCACTGCCAGCCGTCCCACGACGCCGGCCTTGGAGGAGTGGAGGTGAACTAGGTCGTGGGTCCGGGCGAGCCGTCGCAGCCGCATCACGGCCAGGATGTCGCTGGGGTGCGGGGGACGCCGCATCTCCAGCCGCTCCCAGGTGGCACCCCGTTGCCGTACCCAGGCTGGCAGGTTACCAGCCGCGGGGCTGGCCACTGTGACCTGATATCCCGCATCGACGGCAGCCTCAACCAGATCCCGGACGCACACGGCCACGCCATCGACAGTGACCTGGGAAACGATGAGGATGCGAGAAGATTTTCGCGCCGAGGGAAGGGCAACCGGGCTTCTGTCACTGTCGGCTCTCAGCCTGCGAGCAAGCTTACGGCCCCATTGCTCCCATTCACGCTGCCTAAGCGCTTTCATCTGCAGCTCGTTTCGCCAACCGGGTCCTATCCGGGTGATCACACACAGTGATCTCAGTCACAGAGTTGATCATCTCCCGTTGATCCTGCACTCATCGTATGAAGGCAGGCTGTTTCCTCTTCGTTCACTCATCAGCTGCGATCCGGCCGATACAGGTGCTCAAGACTGTCTGCCGCCGTTCCCGGACTCAGTGCTTCCTTCGGATGCCACTCACCGGCTCTGTCAGCGTGCGGATCAGGATGACCAGGTCCAGCCAAAGCGACCAATGCTCGATGTAGTTGTTATCGAACCGAGCCCGCTGATGGATCGAGGTGTCCCCGGTAAGACCATGTACCTGCGCCCATCCGGTCATACCACCATTCGCCCTGTGCCGATCTTGATAGCGAGGAATAATCTCGGAGAATTGCGATGTGAAGTGAGGCCGCTCCGGGCGCGGACCGACAAGTGACATCTCTCCGCGGATCACATTCACCAGCTGGGGTAGTTCGTCCAGGTGCGTTGCCCGCAGCCAGCGGCCAAGTGCTGAACAGTCCTCGGGTGAGACCGTCCAGCGTCCGTCCATGTCAGCACGGGCCACAGTCCGTAGCTTCGTGATCTTCACGATTCGGCCGGAGCCGGTCACCCTAGCCTGCCGGAACAGCGCGGGCCGACCGCAAATCAACACGACTCCGCCCATGAGAAGCGCTATCAGTGGTGCACACACAAGGAGCAGCATCGTGCCGATGACAATATCGAACGCCCGTTTCACGACTCGGCTGGACGGCCGAAGACCTGAGCGCCGCAGAGGGATTACAGGAACCCCCCATATGTCATCTTGGTAGCTCACTGGAACAGCTTGGGCCAGTTCGTACATCCGCGGCAATACGCATACTTCTGCCGTCAGCTGCCGTGCGGCGCGCAGCACCGACACTAGAGCCGCGTCGTTGTCCCCTGGGAGCGTTACAATAATCCGGTGGACGTTATATGCCAACACCAGATCTGGTAGCTTTGGCACTTCGCCTAGCAGCGGCACCGAGGATGCTCGGCCGGGAGCCGTACTGTCAATGAAACCGACGGGCTCCAGCCCTAGTTCAGGGTGTTCCTGAGCCAATTCCCCAATCTCGACGCCGAGCTTTCCTGAGCCCACTATAAGCGCTCGTTCCACTAGCCATCTGCGTCGGTTCGCAGCGCGTAGCATGGTGTACAGGGCAAGCCGCATTGTCATGAGCAAGACACCGGACAGCACGGCGAGCCTGACCAATGCTCCTGGATTCATGGAGAACAGGAACAGCGGGATGGGCAGGATCGCAGCGGCTGCTAGGCCCGCTACCTCATCCGACAGCCTTAGGCAGATCCGCAGCCGTTGCCGTCCATTAAGTCTTAGAATTATCAGCACCGCGGCGCCGTACGCTATCGCTGACCAGTCACGCGCTGTGAGCAGGACAGCCAGGAATAGCGAGAATGCGTCGCATATCGGAAGTGCCTCACGTCGGGTGAAGACTGCGCGTCTCGTGAAGGCCTGCAAGGACGAGAGCCACCTGCGATGTCCCGTAGCCACGACTGACTGCGGCCACTGCCCGCGCTCGCTTCGATATCTGCGGAGGATGTCCCTTGTAGTCGTTTGGCTAGCTTCAGTCGTCATGGCCAAGACCCAGCGTATGCTTGCTCGCGCAATAGGATGTAGAGTTACGTCGCCTTAGCGACGCAACTGTGATAGCAGACGACAGGAGCGGCACTTATTGATAAGGTGACCGCCGACCCGGGAAGGAAGTACCTCGCTATACGCAAAGACTTCGGGGGCGAACGAGAGTATCCCATCCGCTACTTCCACCCGGTTCCTGCCAGGCCCAGGAACAGAACCAGTTCCGCCCGGAACAAAGAGATTATCCTAAGGATTCCCGGCACAAACTAAACGCATATCATAGCTGCCCACCCCACAGCATAGGTAGGATTCCCGCTCTGCTTCAGCCCGGCACCAGGCCGGAAGCTGAGAGCAATGCGTTGAGTATAGGTCGCTTATGGGCGAATGTATAGATGTGTCCTCGATCTTCGTGATCCGGCCCGAGACTCCCGCATCGCGGCTGTTTTCCGGTTACGTGCCGCCTGGGTCGCCCGGCGGCCACGGCGGCGGGCGCAAGCCGGGGGACGCGCCAGGGCATGGTCGCGGACGCGGGTGCCGGTGAGTCAGCCGGTGACCCTGGGCGAGGTTCTGCCACAAGGGGAACCGGTCAGCGCACTGGGTCGCCTGCGGCGCCGGCAGCGGGGAGGACCACACCACTGGCCGGCCCGAGGACGATGGTATTAATCGGGCGGCCAGCGTTGAGGTACGTACCGTAGAGCGGGACCACCAGCGTGGACGTAGTGGAGTTCACGATGGCGACACCCCCCGCGAAATAACGCCGCCAGGATGCCCCCTGCTGAAACATTTCGCTCAGACGGCCACCTAGCGCCAGGCGCGGCTCCAGGGGCGTCGACGTCACACCGCCGACAGATAGGTACTGCCGGCCATCGGTGACGAGCAGATAGGACGCCAACGCATACTGCCGGGTCCGGGGCGTGACCGCGTCTGAGTACTCGCCAGAGTGAAACCAGCAGCTCTTGTGCTGGGCGGTGCACGCGGAAACCTCATCCTGGTATGCGCTCCACGCAGCACCGACTGCGTTGGGCCGGGTAGAGAAGGAAAGGTAGAATTCCTGTTCCAGGCCGTCCACGGGTCTGAGCCAGCGCTGCCACAGCTGGGGGAACGCCGTTGCATAGCCGACATTGAATACTGCCGGTACGCCAGCGTCATGCAGGGCGGGCCCGATCCGCTGCAAGGCGGAGTACGTCGCTGCCTGTACCGCCGCATCGGTCGGATACTTCGCGCCCACGCCGTAAGCGTCTGCCGTCGTCAGCGCGTTGTCTACCTCGACGCCGTCCCAATGGTGATCGCGGACGTCAGCCAGAACGTTCTGAATCCACTGGCGCTGGTATGAAACGTTGCCGTAGTCGGTCTCCCACGATTGCGGGTAGTTCTTGTATTCGAAGGGACGGCCGGTCGCGGCAGAATCGAGGAGCCAGTCTGGATGGTCGCGCTTAACCCAGCAGTACCCCATACCCGACGACAAGTAGACGTCATCCGTGACTCCCCGTGCGCAGGTGCCGCAATTACCACCTCGCACGGTGCAGTCGTCTGAGCGCACTCCTGACATGTTCTTGTACACCCAGACCTGGATCTTCGGGTTAGCTCGCTTGAGGACCGGGATCAGCCGGAAGTTCCACGAGTTGAGAACGACAATCGCGTTGTCGCGCGCCACTGTGGCCCACTGCGCTGTGGTAGTCGCCTGAACTTGCGCCTCATCGGTCCACTGGCTGAACGTCTTGACTGCAGCCTGCCGTGGGTCGCCCGGCGCCTGGGAACTCGGCCAAACTGAAATCCCGAGGACCACAAGCGCCACAGTAAGCGACCCGAGCAACGGGACGGCAGCTCTCCAGCCGACACTACGCAAGAGATCCCGCATAGTGGATCCGGGACTTCCTCTGACCACGGTCACCAGCCAGAAAAGCCTAGCAGTTCGACGGAACCGACCCTAACGCCCGGTCCGGCAGGTGCAGGCATGGCGAGCGCTTGGCATGCTGACCCTTGGCACCCAGTTCCGCGGACGGACCGGCGGACGCGTTGACAGGCTTGCCCGGAAAGGAGCAGCATTATAGCCATTCGTCCGCAAGAGCATGGGGGGACGAGTGGGAATTCTTCCAGATGAGCAGCAATTGCCGGCGCTCGGGCAGCTTCCCGGCGGGGGAGCCTTTCCCGGACAACCGGCGGAGTTCGCCCATAACCTGCACAAAGACGCCCGTCTGACCCTTCAGTCGGTCGCCGACCTGGCCGACCGACTGCCGCGCCAGTCCGTGATCTGCGATACCGCAGCCCAGCCGTTGCTGGTCCCGCAGGGAGGCCCGCCGCGGGGTGCCCTGGCCCGGCCGGGTGATGTCATCCGCAACATACAAGACGCCAACGCCTGGCTCACGTTGCTCAACATCGAGGCTGATCCGGCATATGCCGACTTGATGAACGGCATGCTCGATCAACTTGAACCAGGGATGATCAAGCGGCAAGGCAAGATGCGCAACCGGGTGGGGTTCATCTTCGTCTCCTCGCCGAACTCGGTCACTCCTGCTCACTTCGATATCGAGCACAGCTTGCTGATGCAGGTCAGCGGATCCAAGACAGTCGGCTTCGGCCGCTTCGAGAGCGATCAGGACCGTCAGCACGAGGTCGAGCGGTACTGGGACGGCTCGCACGGGCGCATCGAGTCACTGCCTCCCGAGCTAGCGACCTATCAGTTGACACCAGGGCGCGGGGTGTACATACCGCCGGTGGCACCGCATTGGGTGCACAACGGCCCAGCCATCTCCCTGTCTGTCACTCTCACGTACTTCACTGCTGCCACAGAGCGCGAAAACCTGATCGAGGCGTTCAACGGCCACCTGCGATCGTTCCACCTGACCCCTCGGCAGCCTGGCCGGTCCGCTCCAGCGGATGTAGCCAAGGTGGCTGTTATGCGGGCCTGGGGACTCACCAGGTACATGCGCCGAGAATCAAAGCGGGAAGTCGCCAAATACTGAGCAGGTCCTGGCGGTTCGAGGCCGGTCACCACGGCCCGTTCCGGCTGCTCCGGGATTGCCGCCCGGCTATGACACGAGCTCCGGCTGCTGGCTGGCGGCCTCGCCGGCCGGGGCCCGCCCGCGCAGCGGCACTTCCTTGATGAACCAGGCGAGCACGAAGATGACCACCGCCGAGGGCAGCGCCCAGACGAAGACGTGCTGAACGGCGTGCGCGATGGCGAAGAAGACGTCGTGCCGGACCTGCGCGGGCAGCGAGTTGACCGTGGCCGGGTCGAGTTGGCCGCCGCTGGCGCTGATGTGCAGGCCCGGTCCTGTCGCGGCGGCGAGCGAGGCGGTCAGCTGCCGGGCGAAGATGGCGCCGAACGCGGCCACGCCCAGCGAACCGCCGATCTGCTGGAAGAACATCCGGGCGCTGCTGGCCACGCCCATGTCCTTCTGCTCCACGCTGTTCTGCGCGATCAGCGAGACCATCTGCATGAGGAAGCCCATGCCGAGGCCGAGGACGGCGTAGAAGATCGCCGAGGTGAGCCGCGTGGTGCCGGTGCCCAGGCCGGTGAGCAGGTACAACCCGGCCGCCATGATGCCGCCGCCGAGGATCGGGAACGCCTTGTACCTGCCGGTCCTGGTGGTCACCTGCCCGGCGACGATCGAGGTGACCGTCACGCCGAGCATCATCGGCGTCAGCATCAGGCCGCTCACGGTCGGCGATTCGCCCTGCACCGTCTGCTGGTACAGCGGCAGGAACGTCATGGCGCCGAACATGGCCAGGCCGGTGAGGAAGGTCATCGCCATCGAGAGGGAGAAGTTCCCGCTGCGGAAGACGTGCAGCGGGAGCATCGGCTCGGCGGCCCTCGTCTCGGTGACGCAGAACCCGGCGCCCGCGGCCACGGTCAGCAGGGCCAGGCCGATGATCTGCGCCGAACCCCACGCGTACTGCGTTCCGCCCCAGGTGGCCACCAGGATGAGCGCGGTCGCGGCCACGCCGAGCAGCGTTCCGCCCAGGTAGTCGACCTTGTGGCTGACCCGGTGCGAGGGCACGTGCAGGGTCGCGATCAGGTACACCAGCGCGGCGCCGCCCACCGGGATGTTGATGTAGAAGATCCAGCGCCACGAGAAGGAGGTGGTGATGAACCCGCCGAGCAGCGGGCCGCCGATGGTGGCGAGCATCATCACCACCATCATGTAGCTCATGTAGCGACCGCGCTCGCGGGGGGCCACGATGTCGCCGAGCGTCGCCATCGCGCCGACCATCAGACCGCCGGCCCCCAGTCCCTGCAGCGCGCGGAACGCGATGAGTTCCGCCATGGACTGCGACAGGCCGGACAGCGCCGAGCCGACGAGGAAGATGATGATCGCGGCGACGAAGAACGTCTTCCGGCCGTACATGTCGCCGAGCTTGCCGTAGAACGGCGTGGTGATCGTCGACGCGAGGATGTAGGCCGTCACCACCCAGGACAGGTGCGCGACCCCGCCGAGGTCGCCCACGATCCGCGGCAGCGCTGTACTCACGATGAGGTTGTCGAGCATGGCCAGCAGAATCGCCAGCAGCAGCCCGGGCAGCACGATCATCACCTCGCGCGGCGCGAGGAACTGCCCGCCCGGCCCGCTCACGCCCGCGGCCGCAGATCCGGCGCCACCTGGTCCCGGTACGCCCGATCCGGCCCCCGTATCGTCCGTTGGTTCCGCCACCCGTCTGCCCTCTATCTTCCCGCTCGCCTCCGCGGCGCCTTTGAGGCCCCGCCTTCCCTCGTCGCTCGTCCCTCGCTCCTCAGTCCAGGCAGGACCGCGCCGCTTTGGCTCGCGGGGGTGTCCCGCTCGCCGCGAGCCGGTACCGTTGACTTACCGGCCGGCAAGTCACTATGCTAGGACCGTAACTAACCGGCCGTCAAGTAAAAATGGCGGCACCAGCTCCGCCTAGGGGTGCGAAACCAACATGCGCCACGCGGGACCCGCGCCGCGGACCGACACCCGGTCCCGAGTGCAGAAAGTGGCGCTCGAGCTGTTCGCCGAGCAGGGTTACGAAAAGACGTCCCTGCGTGAGGTCGCCGAGCGGCTAGGGGTGACCAAGGCCGCCCTCTACTACCACTTCAAGTCCAAGGAAGACATCGTCCACAGTTTCACCGACGACTACTTCGCCGAGCTGGACGCCCTCCTGGACTGGGCCAAGGACCAGCCGCGCAGCGACGATACGCGCCGCGCCATCCTGGATCGCTACGTCGGCCTCGTGCTGGCGGGAAGCGCGGTCTTCCACTTCCTGGAGCAGAACCGCGCCTCGATCCAGGGCATGGAGGCCGGGAAGGACCGCTTCGCGCGCTTCCGCGACCGGCTGGACGCGCTCGTCGACCTGCTGGCCGGCCCCGGTGCCCTGCTGCGCGACCGGGTGCGCGCCACCGCCGCCGTCCTCAGCGCCGGCGCGACCTGCATGTTCTACCTGCACCAGGTCGACGACCCGGACAAGCTGCGGGCCATTGTCCTGGAGATAGCCACCGACCTGATCAGCTGACCGCCCCGGCGGCGCGGACCAGGGGCAGCACCCGGTAGGGGACCTGGGTGGCGAGCGAGATCAGCGTGGCGGAGCGGACCACGCCCTCGGCGGAGACGATCGCGTCGAGCACGCGCTGCAGGTCGGCATTGGTGCGGGCCACCACGCGGCAGAGCATGTCGCCGGCGCCGGTGATGGTGTGTACCTCGAGTACCTCGGGGATCGCGGCCAGCCGTTCCGCCACCGGATCGTGCCCGCCGGCCTGGCGGATCTCGAGGGTGATAAACGCCGTCACCTCGTAACCCAGCGCGGCCGGATCCACCTCGGGTCCGTACCCGGTGATCACGCCGCGCTCCTGCAGCCGCTCCAGGCGTGCCTGCACGGTGCCGCGGGCGACGCGAAGGCGCCGGGAGGCCTCGAGCGCACCCACCCTGGGCTCGGCGGTGAGCAGTTCGATCAGGGCCGCGTCCAGGTGATCGATCCATCCGGGCAAAGTGGTAGTCATTCTGTGCAAAGATACCATCATCCGTTCGGCATAACTGAACAACCTGACTAGTAAAGTCACGGATAGTTGCGCAGATTGAAGACTCAAGCGCATCCTGTCGGCATGACGACGCCATCGCAGGACAGTTTCCCCATCATCGGCATGGACGCCGTGGTGTTCGCGGTCGGAAACGCGAAGCAAGCGGCGCACTACTACTCGACCGCGTTCGGCATGCGGCGCACCGCGTACCGCGGTCCGGAGACCGGATACCCGGACGAGGCCGTGCACGTGCTGGAGTCGGGTGATGCGCGATTCGTCTTCCGCGGCCCGGCCCGGGCCAGGACCCGGCTCGGCATGCGGATCGCCGCGCACGGCGACGGGGTCGCGGACCTAGCGCTTGAGGTCAGCTCGGCGGAGGAGGCCTACGACTACGCCGTCGCGCACGGCGCCCGGGGCCTCGAGGCACCGCACCTACTCGAGGATGACTACGGCAAGGTGATGGTGGCCGCCATCGGCACCTACGGCGATACCAGGCACACGCTGGTGGAGAGGTCCGGCTATTCGGGTCCGTACCTGCCCGGCTATGTCCCGGCGGAGCCAGTCGTCACCCCCGGCGAGCGCGCCTTCTTCACCGAGATCGACCACTGCGTCGGCAACGTCGAACTCGGCAGGATGGACGAGTGGGTGGACTTCTACCACCAGGCCATGGGTTTCACCAACATGAAGGAGTTCGTCGGCGACGACATCGCCACCGAGTACTCCGCGCTGATGAGCAAGGTGGTCGCGGACGGGACCCGCAAGGTGAAGTTCCCGCTGAACGAGCCCGCGGCAGGCAAGCGCAAGTCGCAGATCGACGAGTACCTGGAGTTCTACGGCGGGCCCGGGGTGCAGCACATCGCGCTGGCCACCGACGACATCGTGGCCAGCGTCCGCGCCATGAAGGCGGCGGGGGTGGAGTTCCTGCCGACCCCCGGCAGCTACTACGACACGCTGGGCGACTGGGCCGGCCAGACCCGCGTGCCCGCGGACGAACTGCGCGAGCTCGGCATCCTGGCCGACCGGGACGAGGACGGCTACCTGCTGCAGATCTTCACCCAGCCGGTGCAGGACCGGCCGACCGTGTTCTTCGAGCTGATCGAGCGGCACGGCTCGCAGGGCTTCGGCAAGGGCAACTTCAAGGCGCTGTTCGAGGCGATCGAGCGGGAGCAGGCCAGGCGCGGCAACTTGTGACGGCGGGGCAGCCGGCCCGGCGCGGTATCCGCGATCGGGCGTCGCGGTGGCGCCCAGCCGGTATCCTCGCGCTTGATGATCAAGACGAGCGACACCTTAAGGCTGGTGCTCACCAGCCTGGTCGCGCTCGTGCTGGCCGGCTGCACCGCCACGACCAGCGTCAGGCCCGGGCCATCCTGGCCGGCCGCCAGCCTGCACTACGCGCCGGACGGCAATTTCGGCGGGTCGGGCCAGTACGCGCCGCGCGCCGACGGCTTCAACCTCGCCGACGTCCGCTCCAAGGCGGAGCTTGACAGCCTGCCGGCCAACGTGCGCGGGCTGGTCTGGCTCGGGGACTGCGGCGGCGCCACCGCTGGCTTCCGGGCGGCCGTCGATGCCTTTGCCGGCGACTCGAAGCTATTCGGCTTCTACGTCGCCGATGATGCCGTGCCGTCGACCTGCCCGGCCGCGCACCTGCTCGCCGAGGACACCTGGATCCACGCGCACGTGCCGGGCGCCCGGACGTTCGCCCTGGTGGAGAACCTCAGGCGCGCGACCAGCCCGTCGTTCGCAGGTTCGTACACGCCGCAGAACTCCGGCCTGGACCTGATCGGCATCGACCCGTACCCGGTCCGGTCCGAACTGGCCGGCCCGGCCTACCAGGAGATCGCCATGTACGTGCGGGCGGCCGAGGCGCAGGGCTGGCCGCAGCGGTCGATCGTGCCCGTGTACCAGACGTTCGGCGGCGGCGGTTACCACGATGACGGCAACGGCCACTGGGTCATGCCGACCGCGGCGCAGGAGGATCAGATCCTGGCTCACTGGGCCGTCGTGGTCCCGGCCCCGCTCTTCGACTACGCGTACAGCTGGGGACCGCAGAACGGGGACACCGCGCTGAGCCAGTCGGCTGCCTTGCAGGCCGTGTTCGCGGCGAAGAACGCCAGGTCCCGCTAGGCGAAGGCGAGGGTGTAACCCGCGCCGCGCAGCGCGCCGATCACCTCGCCGCAATGCTCGGGGCCGCGGGTCTCCACCTGCAAGACCACCTCGACCTCGTCCACGTGCAGCCGCGGGGCCAGCCGCTCGTGCCCGACCTCGAGCACGTTCGCGCCCAGGTCGGCCAGGTCGGCCAGGAGTTTCGCGAGCGATCCGGGACGGTCGGGCAGCCGACAGCGGAACGCCAGGTAGCGGCCGGCCGCGGTGAGGCCGTGCCGGAGCAGCTTGGCCAGCAGCAGCGGGTCGATGTTGCCGCCGGAGAGCACCACCACGACCGGCGGGACGAAGTCGCGCGGGTGCTCGAGCAGCGCGGCCACCCCGGCCGCCCCGGCCGGCTCGACCACCTGCTTGGCCCGCTCCAGGCACAGCAGCAGGCCTTGGGACACGCTTTCCTCGGAGACCGTCACCACCCGCCCGGCGTGACCGGACAGGATGCCGAACGGGATGTCACCCGGGCGGCTGACCGCGATGCCGTCCGCCATGGTGGGGCTCGCCTGCACCGACACCGGATGTCCGGCCGCCAGCGAGCCCGGGTACGGCGCGACCGCCTCCGCCTGGACGCCGACCACCTGGATCTCCGGGTCGAGGCCCTTGATCGCCACCGTGATCCCCGCCACGAGCCCGCCCCCGCCCACCGGCACCACGACCGTCCGCACCTGCGGGCACTGCTCGATGATCTCAAAGCCGATCGTGCCCTGGCCGGCCACGATGTCCGGGTGGTCGTAGGGGTGGATGAACACGGCGCCGGTCCGCTCGGCGAAGGCCAGGGCCTCAGCGACGGCGTCCTCCACGCAGCTGCCGTGCAGGATCACCTCCGCCCCGTAACTGCGGGTCGCCTGCACCTTGGGCAGCGGCGCGCCCGCGGGCATGATCACGGTGGCCGCGCAGCCGAGCAGCCCGGCCGCCAGCGCGACCCCCTGGGCGTGGTTGCCCGCGCTGGCTGCGACGACGCCGCGGGCCCGTTCGGCGTCGGAGAGCCTGGCGATCCTGTAGTAGGCGCCGCGCACCTTGAACGACCCGGTCCGCTGCAGGTTCTCGCATTTCAGGAACACCGGCCCGGCCACGGTCTCGGACAGCGCCCGGGAGTGGAGCACGGGCGTGTCCGAGATCACATCGCGGATCAGCTTGCGGGCCGCGGTCACCTCATCGGAGCTGACCGTGCCTGGTGTTATTGCCACGGGATGCAAGTGTGCCACCCATCCGAGGCTGCGGCGGCCGGCGGCTGAACCGGGGCAGATGCGAAGACCAGCGATCACGACATACTGTCGAATGGTGCAGCAACACAGCCAGGACCACCACGCAAGCATTCCAACCCCCGCCACCCTCGGAGAGTTGCGCGCCAGCGGCCACGTGTACCGCGGCGTCAAGGAAGAAGTCAGGCAGAACCTGCTCGCCATGATGCGGGCGGGCCAGGATCCGTTCCCTGGCATCGTCGGGTTCGGCCAGACCGTCCTGCCCCACCTCGAGCGCGCCCTGATCGCCGGGCACGACATCATCCTGCTCGGCGAGCGCGGCCAGGGTAAGACCCGGCTGATCCGCACCCTGTCCGGGCTGCTCGACGAGTGGACCCCGGCCGTCGCGGGCTGCGAGATCAACGACCACCCCTACCAGCCCGGCTGCGCCCGGTGCCGCCGGCTCGCCGCCGAACTGGGCGACGACCTGCCGGTCACCTGGCGGCCCGCCAGTGACAGGTACGGCGAGAAGCTCGCCACCCCGGACACCAGCGTCGGCGACTTGATCGGCGACATCGACCCGGTCAAGGTGGCCGAGGGACGCACCCTCGGCGACCCGGAAACCATTCACTTCGGCCTGGTGCCGCGGACCAACCGGGGCATCTTCTCCCTGAACGAGCTGCCCGACCTCGCCGAGCGGATCCAGGTGTCCCTGCTGAACGTGCTCGAGGAGCGCGACATCGGCATCCGCGGCTACGCGCTTAGGCTGCCGCTCGACCTGC
>WNGK01002354.1_pt1 | contig 40052 bp, 29 predicted proteins | sample 5400601 | NCBI WGS metagenome assembly WNGK01 (sample SAMN13153376, study PRJNA577476) | soil metagenome | isolation source: 60 cm soil or saprolite under Garry oak tree replicate 1 | place: USA:California | collected 2016-06-15 | reverse complement strand
CGTACACGTGGTTCTGGGGCTTCGATATCACGAGCACGCGGCAAGCAGCCACGGGCACAGACTACGAGTATCTCGTCAAAGTCCACGCCGGCGTGGGGAATCGCTTCATCAACCTCGTGATTCACGACGGGCCGAACACCGGCCTGGCGAGCTTTACCCCGCTGTACACCAGCGCGACCCAGACCACCATCTACGGCTGCCTCATCTACAACAACGGGACGCATTTCAACTTGGACCACGGCCTCTATCTGCAAAACGACGTGGCCACCGGCACCCTAACCGTCACCGATAACATCGTGTTCAATAACGAGGCGTTCGGCCTGCACGTGTATTCGGCGCCGGCGGACGGCCGCCTCAGCGGCTTCGACATCGAAGGCAACGTCCTGTTCGGCAACGGCTCGATCAGTGTGCCCGTCAATCGCAACAACGAAATCCTGATCGGCGGTAGCCCGGCGGCGAACGACATTGTCGTCCGCAGCAATTTCACTTATCGGGAGGCGGCCTCGGGCTTCAGTCCCTACAAAGTGGCCGCGGAGATTGGGTATACCGATGGCTCCAACGCGAACGGGGACGTCGTGCTCGAGAACAACTACTTCGTCGGAGGCTTCTACATCAACCGGTGGTCGTCGGGGACCGTGCGCGGCAACCTGGTCTATGATTATGCGGGGCCGATGGTGCTGACCGACTCGAGCGTAAGTAGTCAGACCTGGTCCGACAACCGGTTCTACGGCGTCTCGACCCTGTCCAACTGGCAACATGCACCCAACGCCCCTGCGGCCTTCAGGACGTGGGAAGGGCAAACGGGCCTGACTGGTGCGGGTCGTTATGAGGGGAGCGGTGCCCCGCCCACCCTCGTGTTCGTGCGCCCCAACCAATATGAGGCCGGGCGGGCGAACATCATCGTCTACAACTGGGCGCAGCAGTCCACAGTCAGCGCGGACCTCTCTGGGGTGCTCAACGTGGGGGACCGCTATGTCGTGCGGAACGTCCAGGACTTCGATGGGACCCCGGTGGCCAGCGGGACTTACGAAGGGGGCAGTATTCAACTCCCCATGGGCGCGGTCACGCCGCCGACTGTCCTCGGGAGAGCTTCCACGCCGCCCCCGGTCACGGGGCCGACCTTCAATGTCTTCGTCGTCATGAAGGCGTCGTGAAATCACCGCCTCCTGATCACGCCCAGGTAGTGCGTTCGCAGCGGCGGGACCAGGTTCAAGAGCAAGCACAGCGTCCACGAAAGGGGCGCGACGAGGCGTGCCACCGGCGGGGCCAGCGTCACCCGGTCCAGCTCCACAGAACACCCGGGGAACAGGCCCCTGATCTCTGCGGCCTTGACGGGGCGGAGATCGGGGTTGCGAGGGTTTGGCACACAGAAGTCATACCAGAGAATGACCCCCTCGGGTGTGAGAACGCGAACCATTTCCTCCGCGACACAACGCCGCACATCGGCGTCGAGGATGGACGTGAAGACCATGAACTGCGTGACCAGATCGAAACTGGCGCTGCGGAACGGCAAGGCGAGCGCGCTGCCGCAGGAGAGCCCGATCTGCCGCGGACAGAGCCGCGCTGCCTTGCAAACTCGGTCGCGCAATAGGTCGATGCCGGCAGCATGCTGCGGCTGTGCTCCCCACGCGATCAGACGCTGCAGCCAGTAGCCTGTGCCGCACCCGACGTCCAGGATGCGTCTCGCGCCCAGCGGCCACAGCCTCGACCGGCGCAGCGCTGCCAGCACGCGACGCTCAACATCGTGCATCATAAAGACGTAGGCCGGATTGCCCCAGTCGTAACGCCATGCGCCTCCGCGCCTGGCGTACGCGGCGCGGATCCGGGCTTCCTCGGCGCTGGCCCGATCTTCTGTCACGACCTTCAAGGTGCCGGGCGTCATAAACGCGCCGTGACTGCCTGGCGCGCGGAAGCCAGTGGCAGGCTCATCCCGAGGACCTGATCGACGAGCCGGGCAATCGCGTCGTAGGTAATCGGCACCGGGCAGGGAGGTCGCTCGCGCGCGCCGTCCCGCCAGAGCTGCTCGAGCACGCACGCAATTCCATCGACATCGGCCGAATCGCGAACCACGGCGCCGAGGCGGTTTCCCTCGACCGCCGCGGCACTGCCCGCCGGCGCCACGACCAGCGTGGGGACCCTCATCGCAACCGATTCATAGAGCTTGGCGGGGATCTGCAGCTCTTGGTCCTGGGCGAGGACCACCGCCAGATGCGACCGAGACACCACGTTGAGCGCCTCGGCGCGAGACAGCAGGCCCAGCACGTCCACATACTGCTCGACGCCTGCGGCGGCGACGGCGTCGTTGAATACCTGGGCGTGGCGTGAATCGGCGTCACCGGCAATGCGTAGTTTCGAGCCCGCTCGCGCCTCCGGATGATGCTGCAAGAAGATCCCAAGTGCCCGCATCACCGGCCCGAGATCGCGGCCTGCGTACAATCGGCCGGTGTACGCGATGCCCAACCCCGGATAGCGCTGGCGCGCCGGTGGTGGCACGCCATCGGGGTCGACGCCGTTGGGAACGCACACCACGGGAACCTTGGCATACTTCGCCGCAAGCACTTCGGCCAGCTGCGGCGTGTTTGTAATGACCCCGTTGGCCGCCCGGAAGGCGAGGCGCTCCAGGTGCGGGGCGAGTGTGCGAAACACCCGAGTCCCGAGTCTCCGATGCGACTGCCAGACCTTCGGGATCGGCCCCGCCCACGGATCGCGCAGGTCGATCAACCAACGCGTCGCGCTCCCGATAGTGGCCAGCGCCGCCACCAGGTGGGCCGAGTGCGGCGGGCCGCTGCTCACGACAATCTCTGGCTGGAATCGCCGGATCGCCGACCGCGCGCGCAGCGCCGCTCGGAGTATCCAGCCGTGGCCCTCGTCCGGGAAGGCCAAGACTGTGGCGATCTCATTACCCAGCTGGCGCAGCACACCGCGTGGCCACTCGGGAGCCGTAACGCGCGATACGTTCCGGGACAACCCGACCGATTCCCCGAAAATCAGCCGGCGTAGCCGCCGGTAGCCGTCGCCCAGCGTCCAGAGACGCGGACACCACTCCACCTGAGCGTTGATCGCCGCGGTATGCCCGCCCGGAGGAGCGGCCGTAACGATTGAGATCTTCCAGCCCAGCCGGGCGAGGTATTTCGTGATGCCCAACCAGCGAAGCCCACCGACGGGACCATCGGGATCGAAGTAATACGTAATAACCAGCAGACGGCGCGTGCTCACAGGCGTTCCCTGGAACCTTGGCGCGCAGCCGTGACAAGCTCCCGAAATGCCTCGAACCGCTCCCGGTGCAAGACCAGGCACCCGAGCCCATAACTGATCACGCCCGCTCCGATCTGGGCAGCCAACCGAAGGCCCGCGGTCCACGCGCTGCCGCTGAGCACCCCGACGGCGAGCACCACTGCTGCCATCAGGGCCGTCCCGCTCACAGCAGGCCACAGCGCCATGAGGTATGCCCTGGGGGACAGGTCGAGCTTCGAGAACACTCGCCAGTACAGTATGATGGCGATCAGCGGATCCATCACTACCCATGCCATCGCGAGACCGACCGTCCCCCATCGCTGCCCGCCGAAGTAAAAGCTCGTGGGCATCACAACGGCGGCAGCAACCATGGTCCACATCTCGACCTTCGTGTCCCGGATGGTGTGGAGCACCTGAGGCAGGAGTGGCGTGATCGAGCGCACCGCACCATAGGCGGCGAGGATCTGCAACGGGGCGATCGTGGCCTCCCATTTGGAGCCGAGCACCGCGAGCACGAAATCCCGCGCTACCAGAGCGAGCCCGACGCTGACCGGGAACGTTATCAGTGCGATGCCTTCGGTAATCTTCAGGAGGTAGCGCCGCATGGCTGGCGGGTCCCGCTGTACCGCGGAAAAGAAGGCCGGCGTCACCTGCCCCACCAGCGCCGTGATCTTGTCGACCGAGACGTTGGCGAGGGTCCAGCCGACGTTGTAGAAGCCGAGGGCGGCCTTCCCCAGGATGCGCCCGGCGACCAGGAAGTCCGCGTTCGCGGAGGCGTACCAGCAGAGACGGGAGATCAGGACGTTGGAACTCAGCGTTGTCGCGTGCTTCAGGGAGTGCAGCCGTGGCCACGCCAACGGTGGGTGCCGCAACCGGAGCACGGCTGCCGTCGATATCAGCGCGCCCAGCACCCCGCCGCACACGAGTGTCCAGTACCTAAAGCCTGCCACGGCAAGTCCGATCATGCTGGCTGCCAGCACGAGCGCCTGGCTCAGGTCAATGAGCGCGAGCGCCTTGAAGCGCAGCTCCCGCTGCAACAGCGCCAGCGGCACGGTCTTGAACGACGTGATGACGAAAGTGGTGCTCATTGCCGCGACGACGAGCGGCAATTGAGGCGCGTGGAAGAAGCGCCCCAATGGGATCGCCATGACGCAGGACGCAACCAGGCTAGCCAGCCCCAACAGCACCGCCAAGCCGTTGAGCTGGTTGATCTGCGCAACACTCAACTCGCGCACGGCCAGCACGGCGGTGCCCAGACCAAACTCGGCGACGAGCGTGATCAGCCCGAGGTAGATCGCGGCCATGCCCACGAGGCCGTAGTCCTCCGGGGTGAGCAAGCGGGCGACGATCAGCCAGGATAGCCAGCTGAGCGCCTGGCTGGCCCATTTCGCCGCCGCAGTCCAGGCGACGCCGCGTAGGAGCGAGCGATCCAGGGCCCGCGCTTCGCCGCGTGTACCGGACCCGGTCGCCTCGGGAATCACCGCCACGTCACGCACAGCCTACGCCGGGAAGCAAGAGCGAGACCAGCCGAGCGCTGCTCGATACGCGGGGCCGGTCGACCCCGAATATTGCGAGCGCGCAACACCGCATGTGGATCGAGGTCCATCGCCGGCTTGCCTGCCCGGCATCGGGCTTGCGGGGTAGGGACCCGCCATGGTGTACGCATGCGTCCCAACCGCTGGTGGATCTCGGATGCGATGAGCGCCACTGCGGCCGTCCCGTTCCCCGCTGCCGACGTCACGCGGAGGCATCGCGGCCTGCGCGTGCTGATGCTGAATCCCTCGTCCGGCGCGCCGGCGTATACGCACAACCTGTGCGACGCGCTCGTGCACGCGGGCTGCGAGGTCGAGCTATTCACCAGTCCGCAGTTCGCTCGCGCGAGCCGCTGCTGGCGGGAGATCACATATACACCACGGATCGCGTTTTATCGACGGACGCAACTGCCCTCGTATCATGCCGGGCGCCTGACGCGCCCGGCGTGGCAGCTGCTGCGCCTCGCCGGGCATCTCACGTCCCTGGCCCGTCTCACGAGGGCGGTCGGCCGGTATGACGTGCTGCACCTGCATTTCCCGCCCGTGGTTCCGGTGGACGCCCGATGGTTGCAGCTGATCCGGCAACGCATCCCTGTGGTGCTGACGGTGCACAACCTTTGGCCGCACCGCTCAAGGCGTGACGCACGCGACCGGCAGCGGCTCCAGCGACTGTACCACGCCTGCCATCAGCTCATCGCGCACACCGAGGACACAGTCCTGGGCTTGATCGACGAGTTCGGGGTTTCGCCCGAGCACATCGCGCGCATTCCGCACGGCAATTTCCGGCAGTTCCGGAATCAGGCACGGGTTTCGGTGCCGGAGCTCGACAACCTAGCGGCGCGCACGCCCACGATCCTCATGTTCGGGGAGTTGCGGCCGTCGAAGGGCGCAGACGTGCTGCTGCGCGCCGCCGCGACTCTTCGTAACCGGGGACTCGTCTTCCGCGTCGTGCTCGCCGGCGCCCCGTACGCTCCCACCCCGCCCTACTGCGATCTGCCGCGCGAACTCCGCGATCTCGCGCACGAACTCGACATCGAGGATCGGGTGATGTTCCGCTTTCGGTATGTCGAGGAGGAGGAGGTACCGTCCTTTCTCGAGGCCGCCTCCGTCGTGGCCCTGCCCTACCGCTCGATCGACCAGAGCGGGGCCGCCATCGCGGCCCTCACGATGGGCCGTCCGATCGTTGCGACGCGGATCGCCGGGCTCGCCGAGCTGGTAGAGCGGGGCGAATGCGGGCTCCTGGTGGCAGTGGACGATGTGGAGAGCCTGGCGAGTGCGCTCGAGCGGCTGCTCACCGACGACGGCCTCCGCCAACGCTGCGCGACCAACGCCCGGCGCTACGCCGATACGGCGCTCGCGTGGGAACCCATCGCGGAGCGGACCATCGACGTGTATCGCAAAGCCGCCACGGCTTCGCCCGCTCGCCGATAATCAACAGAGGTTGTCGACCACGTGTCGTGGCGCCCGCGCCACTTGCTGGTAGACCGCGTCGTAGCGCGCAACCCAGCGAGCCAGGGTGAACTCCCGCGTGAGGCGCGCCCCCGCAGCCGTCACCCGGGCGTGGGTGGCACCCGGATCGAGCAACGCGGTGCGAATCGCTTGCGCGAGCGCGACGGGATCTTGAGGGGGGACGAGGAGGGCCTCGGTGCTGGACACTACATCCGGCACGCCTCCCACGGCGGTCGCGACGACCGGTACACCCGCTGCCATCGCTTCAAACAGCACGATTGGCGTTCCTTCGGTCCGGGAACTCAGCACGAACATGTCGAACGCCGGGAACAGCCTAGCGGCGTCGTCCACCTTTCCGTGGAACGTCACACGGCTGCCTAACACCAGCGTGCCGGCGAGCCGTTCCAGGCGGCAGCGCTCAACGCCATCGCCGACGACCGCAGCAGACCACGGCATGTCTCTGAGCTCGGCAAGCGCTCGGAGGAAAACGTCCGCCGCTTTGACGGGGATCAGCCGTCCCACCCAACCGATGAGAAACCGGTCCACGGGGGCTCCCAGCGCCTGACGCGCCACGGCTCGATCCCAGGCGGGAGCACACCCGTCCCAGCCGTTCGGGACCACGTGGATCCGATGACTCGGCACCCCACAGCGACTCAACGAGCGCACCAGCGGTCGCGACACTGCAACGACGGCATCGAATTTCCGGAACATAGCGAACTGGACCAGCTCGTAGAGTCGAACCAGCCCCCCGGTGCGGCTCGAGCCGTGCACGGTTGTGACGGTCGGCACGCCCATCGACCGGGCAATGCCCGCGTCCAGCACATCCGGCCGGTAGCCGTGAGTGTGTACCACATCAGGCCGGAAGCGAGCGCACAGCTCCCGAATCAAGCGGCGCTCTTGAAGATAGGCCCTCGCCGGGAGTCGCAGCATATCCACCTCGACGCCGGCCGCCAACAGCGGGGCTACGAACCCGTCCCGCTCCTCCGCCGCCCGGACTACCAACGCGACTCGCACGCGATGCCCGCGTTTGCGTTGACCGATCGGCAGGGCCTGGAGCACGCGCTCCAACCCTCCTACCGGACCCGGGGCGGCGATGTGCAGGATCGAGAGCGGCTCGGATCGCGTCAGGCCGAACCTCCGTCGCACAGATAGCCTTCATGCCGCAACCATGCGACGCTCAAAGCGATGCCGCTGGGCATGGTGAACTTTGGCTCATACCCGAGAATCCGTTGAGCCTTCTCGCTCACGTAGAAGGCGGTCCGGCGGTACAGGCTGAACTCGCCCGTGTCTGGCACCTTCCGCATCAAGCGTTGGACGCTGCGCATGAGCTGCCGCACAGGCCGGTAGCGCTCATACAACGCCATGATGCGCTCTCGTTGATGGTTCAACAAGAAGTGCGCGGACGTCCGCAGTGGCTGCAACAGCCACGCATCAGCGTGAGCCGCAAGCGGGCCCTTGGGATCCAGGCTGCCAGCACCCACCGCTGTGCCGAGCGCTCGGAAGTACTGATTCCAACTGACCCGTTCGCTCCCGTTGACATTGAACGTTTCGCCGACCGCTCGGTCCGACCATAAGGCGAGACCAATGGCGGCCACGAGATCGTCGACGTACAGCAAGTTGCACGTCCCGCGGCAGGACACCTCGGGCAAGGACCACCTGCCTGACAGCAGTCGTTCGACGAATTTGACCGTCCAAACCTCGCTGAACGGACCGTAGACGATGCTCGGCCGAAGGATGACGAGCGGGAGTCCCCGAGCCATGTATTCCGCGCACACCCGCTCGGCCGCGATCTTTGATCGGGCGTAGTCGCTTTGCCCGGGACCGACGGCATCGCCTTCATCGATGTCCCCCTCGACAGCACCGTAGACCTCGGTTGTGCTCAGGTGAACGAACCGCGTCACGCCGCGCCGGTGGGCGGCTTCGAGGAGGTTGCGCAGCGGGGCCTCGCTCCCCGGGCCGGTGACCTTGGCGCATTGCACGACCGCCGTCACTCCGTCGCAGGCCGCGTCCACCTGGGCTGGATCGGCCAAATCACAACGCACGATTTCAACCGGCAGTCGCCCGATCCGCGCGGCGCCGGCCCACCGGCGCACGCTCGCGCGCACTTGAGTGCAGCCCGAGCTGTGCAGCACTTCTGCCACCCGCCCGCCGATGAATCCCCCGGCCCCGGTGATGAGCACCCGGTGATCAGAGCGCATAGCGGATCCGCTCCCAGTCGTCGTGCCAGGGCATGTCAAAACGGTGCCGCCGGGCGTAACACGCCTCGATCATGGCAATGGACGGAGCGACATCCCGACCCGACACCAGCGGCGGGCGGCGGCTCTGGATGACGTCGAGAAAGTCTTCTACAACCAATCGTCCGGCATCGCTGCTTGTGCGGATGCGTGAATTGAGCGGGATTACCTTGCGCTTTTGCGATGGCGACACGAGTTCGACAGCGTGCCAGTCGTAGACGCTCCCGATGATGGTTCCTGCCTCGCCCTCGATGCGGAAGCCGTTTCGCAACTTGGCCAACCAGCTGAGATGCACCTCGCCGTGCGTCACCCCGTCCGTGAACGAGAGCTTCGCGACGGCCTCGCTACCACCGAACGAATCGTCCTCGTAGGCGGTGACCTGAGGCTGGCGACCCAACCACCAGCAGACCAGATCGAGTACGTGAGCCCCCACGTCGAGCAGGACGCCCTTCCGAGTCCCGCGGAGGCCGAAAGCAAAGCCGGACGCGCTGGGCCACTCGTACTTCCCGCCGTCATAGTAGCCGAGGAATCGGACTGCGCCGATCGCGCCCTCGCTCAGCAGCTCATGGACTCTTCGCGAGGGAGGAAACAGGCGCCGTGTGTTGTTGACGGCGAGCGCGACATGCGACTGCTCAGCAGCTGCAAGTAGCTCAGCCACCTCGACGGCGGACTCGGCCAGCGGCTTCTCGCACAGGACGTGTACGCCGGCGCGCAGGCAATCGAGGGCAACACGAAAGTGAAGGTGATGGGGCAGCGCAATCACCACCCCGTCGACCTTCCCGAGGACATCCCGGTAGTCCGCGGCAACGGACGCCACCCCGAACGCGTGCGCCAGATCCCGTGCTCGATCGAGGTCCTGGTCGACAAGTACCAGCCGCTCCCGCACGTCGGGACGCTCAGCGAGTACTGGGACGTGTCGCATTTTGGCGATCGCGCCGCACCCAACCACCGCAACCGCCGGCGCTGCGCCCCTACCCAATCCCGTCTCGCGTGCGCCGTCGCCCGCCGTCACGCGGTCGCCGTCCGGCCAGCGAGCTCCCGAGGGGCATCGACGTTAGCCGGGATCGCGCCGATCACCGCGTGCATAGCCATTACTCGTCATTGAGAAGTCACCTGAACGCAAGGAGAGATCTTCTTAAGCCAACCGCTCCGCGGAGCGTCAAGATCCGTGCCGCCCGAGTCCGCCACGCCCCCTTCACATCGAGCCGCTCGGCAGCGTTGCAGCGGCGCGACACGGCTGGCGATGTATCGCAACTGCCTTGGTCTCCGTCTTGCTGTACGGTTCCGGGGGCAGACCATCGAGGTCGCGTGCAACAGCCGCACATGAAGAGCTCCACGGCGCCGACGGCGCCGGGCGGACGTGAGAGAAGCGAGCCAGCAACCGCGATGATTCGCGACCAGTACCTCAGTGGCGAATACCTCGTCAAGAACCCACTGTGGCATGCCGACGAATCGCCGTGGAAGGTCAAGTACGTCCTTCAAATGATCGCTCGCAATAAGCTCGCGCCCACGACGATCTGCGATGTGGGCTGTGGCGCCGGAGAGGTGCTGCGGCTGGTGCACGAGGGGCTGCAGGGACGATGCAGCTGTTGGGGGTATGACATCTCGCCCCAGGCCTTTGCGCGGGCGCAGCGCCTGTCGCGCGAACGGCTGCAGTTCAAGCTGGCGGACATCAGACAAGAGAAAGATGCGCACTTCGATCTCCTCCTGCTCATGGATGTGCTTGAGCACGTGGAGGACTACTTCACCTTGCTGCGCGACCTCCGGCCCAAGGCCGAGTACAAGATCATCCAAATTCCGCTCGACCTTTCGGTGCGAACGGTCTTGTTGGGCAAGCTGTGCGACTTCCGGGCGGCGTATGGACATCTCCACCATTTCACAAAAGAGGTAGCCCTCGAGATGTTGGGCGATGTCGGCTACGAAGTCATCGACTACGCGTACACGTGGCAGGCAAACAATCTCCGATACGTGTGGAACGAGAACCAGCAGCACCCGTGGAGACTGGCGCGGCGGGTCGCCGGCTTCGTCGCGCGAGCCATCGTGGCCCTGCCCAGTCACGTGCTGTTTGCGATTCACGAGGACTGGGCGGCTCGTCTCCTGGGGCAATGGAGACTCCTGGTCCTGGCACGATGATGGGCCTCCGCATCGATACGGTGCAACAGCGGAACACTGGGCACCATGGCCGGCGCCCGGCGCAGTTTTTGCGCTCCCGCTCGGCCACGATGAGATGCGACGCCCTCGTGCTCGACGCGTCGCTTCGCCAGGCGCTCGTGACCGTGCGGTCCCTCGGTCGGCGGGGGCTGGCGGTCGCCGCTGCGGAAACGCACCCTGAGGCACCGGCCTTTGTATCACGCTGGTGTCAGGGAGGGTTCGTGTTTCCGGCGTCGGAAGGGACCGACGGCTACGACGCCCTCCTCGAGCAGTGGCTGGATCACACCGGTGCGCGAGTGCTCTTCGCCTCCCACGACGCCACGATCGCGCTGCTGCGTCGGCATCGCGCGCGGCTCGAGCAGCGACTCCGCCTGGCGCTCGCACCCGAACGAGCACTCGCTACCGCGATCAACAAGCAGCGGACGCTCGAGGTTGCGCGGTGCCTCGACATACCGGTGCCGCGCGAGGTTGTCGTGCGCGACGCCGGAGATGTCGCAGCGGCGCTGAAGGAAGTTGGACTGCCGGCGGTGATCAAGCCCAGCGAATCCTGGTTATGGAACGGACGCGAGGGAGCACGCCTGAGTGCCCAACTCGCGGTCACCGCCGCCGAGCTGCGTGACGCCGTCGAGGCAGTGACGTGCTTCGGGGAGGTCGCGCTGGTCCAGCAACTGCTCACCGGAAGGCGCGAGGCGGTGAGTTTCCTGTATGCGGAGGGGGAAGTGTACGCGCGCTTCGCCCAATGGGCTAAGCGCACCAGTCCACCCCTGGGTGGGCAATCGGTCCTGCGCCAGAGCATCGCCATTCCCTCCGACATAGGGCGTTACGCCGAATCGCTCGTACGCGAGATCAATCTCGAGGGTTACTGCGAAGTGGAGTTTCGCCGTGACGCCGCCGGCGTCCCGTACTTGATGGAGATCAACCCGCGGCTCTCGGCCTCAGTCGAGATCGCGGTGCGCGCCGGCGTCGACTTCCCATATCTCCTCTACCAATGGGCGAGCGGCGGGCCCATTGAGCGAGTTCCCGGCTATCGGATCGGCGGCTGGATGCGCCATCTGGGCGGGGACATCACGACGACGCTGGCTGCCCTGCGGCAGCGAGGCCGGCCCGGCATTCGGCCTCCCGTGCGGACGCTGTGGGACTTCGGGATCTCGTTTCTCAGGCCGATGGCCTACGACTACCTGCAGTGGACGGATCTCCGTCCCGCAGTCAAGGCCACGACGACCCGTGCGCGCGGCGCGATTAGGAGCTTGGCATCCCGCGTGAGGAAGGACTGAATGTGAGGCCCGCCTTTGACGTGGTGGTCGTCGGCGCCGGTCCGTACGGCCTCTCCGCCGCGGCGCATCTCCTCGGCCGAGGCCTGCGGGTCGCCGTCTTCGGCAGGACGTTGGAGATGTGGCGCGATCACATGCCGAACGGCATGCTGCTACGCTCGCACCGGTGGGCCACCAACCTCTCCGATCCACGTCAGGACCACGGATTTGAACAGTTCGCCCGGGACGCGAGGCGCGATCTTCGCTATCCCGTGCCGCTCCAGACGTTCATTGACTATGGCGTCTGGTTCCAGCAACGGGCGGTCCCCGACGTCGATGAGACGTACGTGTCATCGATCGAGCATCAGGACACCCGGTTTCTCCTGACGCTGCAGGATGGGCGCGAGGTAGAGAGTCAGGCGGTCGTGATGGCGATCGGACCCTATTACTATGCCAATCGACCGGAACCGTTCACCGGGCTGCCGCCTGAGCTGGTCTCGCATTCCTCCGACCACCGGGACTTCCGCCGTTTCAAGGCACGGGACGTCGTCGTGATCGGTGGCGGTCAGAGCGCGATCGAGTCTGCCGCCTTGCTCCACGAAGCTGGTGCCGCGGTGCAGGTCGTAGCACGGCGGCTCATCCAGTGGCTGAAGCCCGATCGGTCGGGTACGCGCAGCACCCTGGAGCGGATCCTGGCCCCGGATGCGAGCATCGCACCTGGCTGGCTCAACTGGGTATGGGATCGCATGCCCGTCTTGTTCTATCGGCTGCCCCAACCGTGGAAGAACAAGTACAACGCGAAATACCATTCCGGGGCGACCGACTGGTTGCGGAATCGAGTCCTCGGCAAGGTGACCCTGCGCGAGCGTCGGACGGTGACGAAGGTCGAGGTAGCACACGAACGGCTCAAAGCAACTGTTTCGGACGGGGCGACGGTCAGCGCGGATCACATCGTCCTCGCAACCGGATACACGGTCGACGTCAATAGGTTGACGATGATTCACGCTTCGCTCCGGGCGAAAATCGCGACGGACAGGGCGAGCCCGGTCCTCAATCATTGGTTCGAAACCAGCGTGCCAGGTCTCTACTTTGTCGGACTCACGTCGTTGCGTGCCTTCGGCCCGCTGTATCGGTTCGTTGCGGGATGCGGAGCGGCGGCCCGGCGGGTGGCCGAGTCGATCACACGAGGACGGGTCGGACGTTCCCGCCCCGTGACCCAGCGCGCCGTCGCTGAGAACGCGGCGGCCGATCTGAGGTGACTGCGGCGATCCGAGCGCGCGTGAGGACAGTCGCCTCGCGGGTGCTGCCGCCCGGGGTGAAGCGGGGGCTGAAGCGCCTCGTGCGAGCCTACCACCAAAGGTTTTTTGCCTTCACGCCGGCGGATCTGCAGCGCGCGCTGCTGCAACTCGGTGTCCTCCCCGGCGACGTGCTGATGGTGCACAGCGCGTTCGACCGATTCTTGGGCTTCCACGGCGGCCCGGTGGACGTCATTCGGGCACTGCAGCAGGTCGTCGGACCGGGTGGGACGCTCATGATGCCCACCATTCCGTTCCAGGGCACCGCCGTCGAGTACGCACTGGGCGAGCCCGTGTTCGATGCGCGGCAGACCGTGTCGCGGATGGGGCTCATCACCGAAGTGTTCCGCCGCGCTCCGGGAGTCGTTCGCAGCGTCCATCCGACGCACTCGGTGGCCGTGTGGGGAAGCAGGGCTGAGGCCACCATCGCCGGTCACGAGCTGGCCGACACTCCGTGTGGGCGGCTCACGCCTTATGGGAAGTTGCTCGACTACGACGGCAAGATTCTGCTGGCGGGAGCGCCGGCGAACACCATGACCTTCTGTTATTTCGTCGCGGAGGAGCTCGAGCCGCGACTGACGGTTCCGGTGTTGACTCGGGAGCGGTATCCGATGCGCTGGAAGGACCAGGAAGGGACGGTGCGGGTCTCCAACCTGCGGCTCTTTTCACCGCGCCTCGACCATGACCTGAGCCCGCTGGTCGGTGAGCTGAAGCGGCGCAACGCTTGGCGCGAGCGGCGCGTGGGGTCTTTACGTCTCACGCTGCTGCGGGCGCGCGAAGTCTATGACGCCGCGGTGGCATTGGCGGACAGAGGGATGTTTTTACGTGAGCGGCCGGTGCGTTGAGGCGAAGCCTCACGCGTTGTGGCGGGACCGCAGCAGGCGTCTTCCCCACCAAGACTTCGCCCTCGTGGCACCGCCCATGCACATGACGGCTGGCGTGAGCCAGAGAGGAGCAAGCATGAGCGGCAGCGTGGACCGCCTGACCGACGTGAGTCTCGAAGTGTTTTCGACCTGCGTGCAGTCCAGCGAGGGAGATCCCGAGACCTACGTCCAGCGGGTGGCCGATGTGGCGCGCTGGAGTGAGCAAGCCGGCTGCAAAGGGATCCTCGTGTACTCCGACAACCGGCTGCTCGATCCTTGGCTCGTGTCTCACATCATCATCCAAAACACGACCTCCCTGTGTCCCTTGGTCGCGGTCCAGCCCATCTATATGCACCCGTACGCCGTCGCGAAAATGGTGGCGTCGCTGGGCCACCTGCACCGGAGACGGATTTATCTGAACATGGTCGCCGGGGGATTCAAGAACGACCTGGTGGCGTTGAACGACACGACGCCCCACGACAAACGGTACGATCGGCTCATCGAGTACACGCTCATCATCCGGGAACTGCTGCGCGGCTCCGCCGTGTCCTACGACGGCACGTTCTACCAGGTCAAGAATCTCAAGCTCACGCCCTCCCTGCCGGGCGACCTGTTTCCGGGGATCTTCGTGTCCGGCTCGTCGGAGGCCGGGCTGGTGGCCGCGAAGGCGATCGGCGCCACGGCCGTCAAGTACCCGAAGGCGCCCAGCGAGGAGGTCGCCCCGGACGAAGGAGTCGGTGCGGGCGTGAGAGTGGGGATCATCGCCCGCGAAGATGGCGATGAAGCATGGCGCATCGCGCGGCAGCGCTTTCCCGAGGACCGCAAGGGCCAGCTCACTCATCAGTTGGCGATGAAGGTCTCGGATTCCGTCTGGCATGGACAGCTGTCGCAGTCGGCGAAGGCCACGGCGTCGAGCGAGAGCCCCTACTGGCTGGTGCCGTTCCAGAATTACAAGACGATGTGCCCGTACCTCGTGGGAAGCTACGACCGGGTCGGGGACGAGTTGTCGCGCTATATGTCCGTCGGGTATCGGTCATTCATCCTCGATATTCCGCCCACGCAGGAGGAATTGCACCACACGAACCAGGCCTTCCGCAGAGCGCTGACACTGGCGAGCGGATGATTGCTGATGAAGCACCCGTCCCGCGCACCGCTCCACCTGCTACTCGTCACAGATGGCAGAACGATTCCCAACTGGTTGTACAAGTGCCTGGACGCGGTTGAGCGATCCAAGGCCGCAACCGTCGTGCTGGCATTGCTCGCGGCCCGCAAAGAGGGGCGGAAACTGCGCCACTTGCTCTTCTCGCTGTACGAGCGGATCGATCGTTACCTGTTTCGCAGCGATGGGGACGCTCTTGTCCCGATCGGCTTGCAATCCGCGCTCCCCAGTTGTCGTGTCGTCAATCTCCGGCACACCGCGCTGGTTCGCGCGCTTGAAGAAGAACACATTGACGTGGTGCTGGATCCCTTCTGTTTGCTGCCGGATGCGGGCTTGGCCGACCTGTCCACGTATGGTGTTTGGAGCGTGCCATTCGGTCACAGCGGTGACCCGAGAACGCAATCTACCCCGGCGTTTTGGGAGGTTGTCGAAGGAACGCCAAGCACCGAAACGCGCCTGTGTGTCCACTGGACAGGGTCTGACAGCAAGCGTGCGCTCTACCTGTCTGTCGCGCCCACCGATCGTCGTTCGGTGTCTCGCAGCCGGAATCACGTCTACTGGAAGATTTCCGCGGCTTTGGCGCGGAACATTCAGAACCTGGCGGAAGATCCCGACGCATTCGTCGAGCGGCTCAAGGAAGGCGCGCTGGTGGACGTCACGAACAGTCCGTCAGGTGCTCCCGCAGGCGCTCCCGGGAATCTCGCCATGTTGCGAGCAGGCACTCGTCTCGTGCGACGCTACGCATCCGACAGGTGGACGAGGGCTTTGTATCGCGAGCAATGGGCGCTGGCATATCAACGCGGCAGAAACGGTCGACCGGTGACGGGACCGTTTCAGACGTTGATGCCTCCGAGGGATCGTTATTGGGCCGATCCTTTTCCGATTCAGGTAGGGAGCGACTATTACATATTTCACGAGGAATTGCTCTTCTCGACCGGTAAGGGATCCATTGTTTTGACCGTGGTGGACGACCGAGGTAGCCTCGCCCGGCCTGTTCCCGTCCTTGAGAAGGAGTATCACCTCTCCTATCCGTTCGTGTTCCAATGGGATGGCGATTTTTTCATGACACCGCAGACGGCTTCACATGAGGTCGAGCTGTATCGTTGCGTGAATTTTCCGTCGCGTTGGAGACTGGAACGCGTTCTTCTCTCTGGCCTGACAGCGTTCGATCCGACTCCGGCATTCTTGTTTGGAAGGTGGTGGTTGTTCGCAACCGTTCTCACCTACGGCGCAGCAGGGACTCACGACGAACTCCACCTGTTTTACGCCGACTCACCATTGGGACCCTGGACTCCTCATTGTAACAACCCGATAAAGAGCGATGTGCGCTCGGCCCGCCCAGCGGGGCGTATTTTCGAGAGCGACCGACAGTTCTATAGGCCCGCTCAAGACTGCTCCAAACGCTATGGGTATGCTGTGTCGATCAATCGCATCGTTCAGCTGGACCCTGAGACCTATCGAGAAGTGGAGGTAGACAAAATAGTCCCCAACGGGGAGTCGAACGTTGCGGGCGTGCATACGTTCAATGTGGCGGGTGACATGACCGTGATCGATTGCCTTGTGAGGAGAAAGAAGCTTTGGACCGACCCCTGGAATGGCCCCCTGCACGTGAATAGAGTAGGCTAACACGGGTCGACCGAGACGGCGGGGCGTGAGTCCGGGGTACACACGTATCTCCTGATCGGCAACGGCGTGCGGTGTATCTGTTAGGTGACGACGGTCCCTGTGAGAGCGGTTCTCGTTCGACCTCGAGCTGGCCAGGCCGCCATACATGCGCGCGTCCCAACGCCGTAGCGTCCGACGGTTTCTCGCCTACGTCGCGCCCTATCGCGCGACGATCGCCCTGGCCACGGCCTGCGGCGTCGTCCGCTATCTCATTCCCCTGGTCCTGCCATGGACGCTCAAGATCGTGGTGGACGAGTTCCTGGTACCAACCGGCGCCCGGCCGCGCACCCAGCTCCACCTGCTGATGGCAGGCCTCATTGCGCTGTACGTGGTGTTCGGGATCGCGAGTTACTGGCGCTCGTACCTGGCGGGCCTCGCCGGGCATCGCTTGATCTTCGATCTGCGCCGCGACTTGCACCATCACGTGCAACGCATGAGCCTGAGTTTCTTCGACCGGCAGCGCATCGGCGAGGTCGTGGCGCGCATGACGAGCGACATCGCCTCCGCCCAGAACTTCGTGGGCGCCGCCTTCGTGAACACCGCGATGGATCTCGCTGCGATCTCGGGCGTCGTCGTGGTGCTGCTGGTCGGGAATTGGAAGCTCGCCCTGGTCGCGCTGGCCGTGCTCCCGTGCTACGCGTGGGTAAGCTTCCGGCTCACCCGGCGGCTCCGAGAGCAGAGCCGGGCCATCCATGACCAGCTGCAGGAGATCTCCGGCGAGCTACACGAGCAGTTCGGAGCGATCTCCACGATCCAGTCGTTCACCCAGGAAGAAGCCGAGGCCCGGGCGTTTCACAAGCAGAGTGAACGCTTCCTTCACAGTGTCCTCTCCAACGTGCGGCTCCAGTCGGTGGCGCTCGGGGCTACAGGGTTTCTCACGGCCATCGGGCCGATCCTGGTGCTCTGGTTTGGTGCCCTCGAAGTGCTCGCCGGTCGACTCACGATCGGAACGCTCATGGCGTTCTACGCCTACCTCGGCCTGCTCTACCAGCCGGTGCAGCGCCTCACCGAGCTCAACCTGATCGTCGCCAGCAGCCTCGCCGCGATGGACCGCATCTTCGAGGTGTTCGACACCTATCCCGAGGTGCGGGAGCGACCGGTCGCGCGCGTGCTCGGCCGGGTGCGTGGGGAGATCGTATTCGACGACGTCGGCTTCCGATACGATGGCGGGCCGCCCGTGCTCGAGCATTTCAGGCACCACCTCTCAGCAGGTACGACGGTAGCCCTGGTGGGGCCGAGCGGCGCCGGCAAATCGACCCTCGCCAAGCTCCTGCCGCGGTTTTACGACGTCACGGGCGGCCGCATCACCATCGACGGGACCGACATCCGAGACGTGACGCTGCGATCGCTGCGGCAGAACATCGCCATCGTGGCCCAAGAGCCGACGCTGCTGTCAGGCACGGTCGCCGAGAACCTGCGCTACGGCCGACCCGAGGCCACGGACGCCGACCTTGCAGATGCCGCCCGACTTGCGTTCGCCGGCGAGTTCATCGCGCGGCTGCCGCGGGGCTACGAGACCGAGATCGGTGAGCGGGGCCTCGGGCTCTCCGGCGGCGAGAAGCAGCGCCTCGCCATCGCACGCGCGTTCCTCAAGGACGCGCCCATCTTGATCCTGGACGAGCCCACCTCGGCCCTCGATCCCGAATCGGAAGCGTTCATCAAGCAGGCGCTGCAGCATCTGCTCGAAGGCCGGACGGCGCTCATCATCGCGCACCGACTGTCTACGATCGAGCACGCCCACGAGGTGCTGGTGATCGATCGCGGCCATGTCATCGAGCAGGGGCGCCACGATGACTTGATGGCGCGGCCGGAGGGCGTGTACTGCCGGTACGCTGCACAGCAGCTCGGATTGGGACGGTTGAGTTAGGAGACGGCAGCGCGCGTTGCAAGCAGAGCCCAGAGAAAGACATCCTCGTAGAAGACAGCAAACTATTTAGTCTAGTCCAGAATCTGGTTCCTATTGAACACCGGGATCCACGCGGCCGTCGATTCTACTGCGAAGCGCGTGGAAGAAAATACGTGGAGGCAGAACTCGTTCGATCCGCGGATCTCCCAGTACCTACATATGTGTCGAAGCCAGCCGCGCCGCTCATGACCTCGATCCGATGCGGCTGCACAACATGGCCTCAGGTCAGCACAACTTTGTTGCGAGGCGCACTCGAATGAGGCCTGGCTCCCCCGTGGCGTTGAGGCCGTAGCGTTGGGGCCTCGCTCGCCAATGCCGTAACTGCCTGTTCCGCAATAAGTTGCTAGCGCCCACCTGAGCCACGCCCGGCGGTACCCGCGGTACAGAATGTGATTAAGCGCGGTCCAGGAAGTTCTGCGGGGTCTCGATCAAACACCCGTACGTACGAGGATCCTGGCCGATGGTGTGGTCGCTGCAGGAGACGATTCAATGAAGATCGTGGTGACTGGGGGCTGCGGGTTCATCGGCTCTCACGTAGCCGAGCACCTGCGAGAAGTCTTCCCCGAGGCGCGCCTCACGATCCTCGATAAGCTGACGTACGCGGGAGACATGGACAATGTCTCCCACCTCGTCAACAGAAACGCGGTGCGCCTCGTCATCGGGGACATCTGTGACGGCGACCTCTGCCGGCGCGTCGTTCACCACGCCGACGTCGTCGTCCATCTCGCCGCCGAGAGCTTCGTCGACAATTCGTTCGGCGACCCGGTGACCTTCACGATCACGAACACGTTGGGGACCCATACGCTGCTTGAAGCGTGCCGCAAGGCTGGCGTTCCCCGCTTCATCCACGTGAGCACAGACGAGGTGTATGGGGAGGTCTTGCGCGGACAGGTCGGAGAGGACGCGCCGTTCAATCCAACCAATCCTTACTCGGCGTCCAAGGCCGCGGCCGAGATGATCATCTTGGGATATCTGACGTCTTATCGACAGCCGATCGTCCGGGTAAGAGCCAATAACATCTTCGGGATCCGGCAGTATCCGGAGAAGGTCATCCCCAAGTTCTGCCTGAGCCTGGTCCTCGGCGAGAAGCTGACGATCCACGGGAACGGGTCGCATCGGCGTCATTACTTGCACGCTCGTGACTTTGCCGCTGCTGTAGCCCTCTTGATCGACAAAGGCGTGGCTGGCGAGGTCTATAACGTGGGATCTGAGGACGAATACTCGACCCTCGAGGTCGCCGAGATGGTCTGCGACGTCTTCGGGAAGGAGTGCGGCGCGGAGGTCGTGTTTGTGAAAGACCGCCCCTTCAACGATCGCCGCTACAGTATCTCGAGTGCACGAATGCAGAGCTTGGGCTGGCGAGCCCAGCGTCGCCTGGTGGACGAACTGTGCTTCATGGCGCAGTGGTACGCGCACCGGGTCGAGCGCTATCGACACCTGTTCGTCGACGCTGGTGTTGCGCAGGAAGCCCTCGCCTCCGCCTAGCATGAACCGTGGAGGAAACTCATGATGCGCGCCGTTAAACTGAGCTGCTTGGCTGCGGCGTTCGCCCTGTTCGGGCTCGCGACCGCGTGTCCGACGCCAAGAGCTAGTCTGCTTCCGTGGGGCGGCACGATGGCCGTCGGCAACACGACCACGGGCTCTGCCTTGGATCCCGATGGCTATGAGGTCTGGGTGGACGACGCCTGGAGCCAGGCGCCCCCTGACAACGGAGTCTCGTATTTCTACGGGCTCACGCAGGGCGACCACAAGGTCTCGCTCATCATGGTTGCCGCGAACTGCGTGGTGACGGCCACGGTAAACGGCGTCACCGCTGTCGACAACCCCCGGAACGTCTCCATCGGCGTCGACGAGACGGCCACCACGAACTTCGACGTGGGGTGCGCGTCGGTGGGCAGCCTGGTCGTCGGGACCAACACCACCGGCGTGGACCTCGATCCCGACGGTTACACGGTTTCGGTCGACGGCTCCAACCAACCGGTGGCGACGAACGGCAGCGTGACGTTCACCGGGCTTGCGACAGGTAGTCACTCGGTCGTCCTCTCCGGCGCCGCGGCGAACTGCACGGTGAGCGGGGCGAACTCGCAGAGCGGCTCGGTGACGGCCGGCGGGATGACGTCAGTGACGTTCTCGCTGAGCTGCGCCCCGATCGGTTCCGGCAGTGGCAGCCTGTCGGTTACGACGAGTACCGCCGGCTACAACCTCGATCCCGACGGCTACACGGTGACGATCGACGGCACGAACAGCCAACCGATCGTGACGAACGGCAGCGTCACCGTCACAGCGCCGGCGGGCGCCAACCCAGTCGCGTTGTCGGGGGTGAGCGCGAACTGCACGGTAAGCGAAGCCAATCCGCAGACGGTGACGGTGCCGGCGGGCGGAGCGGCCACGACGACGTTCACGGTGACGTGCGGCGCGCCGCCGCCAGCGGAGGTGAGCGGCCACGTCCAGCTCGGGTGGGGTTCCGCCACGCCCGGGAACAGCGTGCAGACCTTCGACTTCGTAGTCCGGGCCGACGGCACCGGGCGGCTCACCGGTACCGACTGGGGCGACATCCACCCATCGGGCCAGCCCGCGTCGATGACGACGGATCCGGTGGCCGACCCCGCGACGTCGTTCACGGCGTACCGCAACGCCGCACCGAGCAAGTGCCAGGATCCGACCCGCGGGGTGGAGTTCGACGCCGTGGGCCGAGGCGACGAGGGTGACCTCAGGAGCTACACGGTGCAGGTGTGCGACGACGACCCAAGGACCGCGTCGGGGGGGAGCCTAGTCGACTTCTTCAGCATCTACATCGCGGTGGGGGGATACGGGCGCTCCGGCATCCCGACGAGCGGCGACATCGTGAAGCGGTGATCGCGTGTGCAAACCCCCTGGTTCGACGCGCCGCGGCGGTTCACACCGTCGCGGCGTGTTTGCTTTGTAGAGGTTGACGCGGAGACGACCATGGACCTGAAGAACCCCACACGCTGGAGTCGCGTGCTGTCGCTCCTCGGGCTCGTCTTGCCCATCGCCTGCCAGAGCAATCCCATGGAGCCCGTGCGGCGACAACCGGAGTTCGTCCTGCTCGCGCCGGGCACGGTGGCACAGGTGAGCGCGGGGGGCTATCACACCTGCGCTCTCAGGACCGACGGCACCGTCGCCTGCTGGGGCGACAACTCCCACGGCCAAGCGACGCCGCCGGCATACACATTTACCCAGGTGAGCGCGGGAGGCTTCCACACCTGCGGGGTCAAGACCGACGGCACCGTTGCGTGCTGGGGGAGCAACTACTCGGGACCCAACAACCACTATTCCGGGCAGGCGACGCCGCCGGCAGGGGCGTTCACTCAGGTGAGCGCAGGGGGCTCCCACACCTGCGGGCTCAAACCCGACGGAAGCGTCGCCTGCTGGGGCGACAACTCAGACGGCCAAGCGACGCCGCCTGCAGACACGTTCACACAAGTGAGCGCGGGGGAGGCTCACACCTGCGCGCTCAAGACCGAGGGCACCGTCGCCTGCTGGGGGCAGAACAGCGCCAGCCAGGCGATGCCACCCGCCGGCACGTTCACGCAGGTGAGCGCCGGGTGGTCCCACACCTGCGGGCTCAACACCGACGGCACGATCGCCTGCTGGGGCGATTGGGGCCACTCGACGCCGCCTGCAGGCACGTTCACTCAGGTAAGCGCGGGCGGCTACACCCACAGCTGCGGAGTCAAGACCGACAGCACCGTCGCCTGCTCCGGCTCCGACGTATACGGGCAGGCGACGCCGCCCGCAGGCACGTTCACCCAAGTCGGCGCGGGGCTCTTCCACACCTGCGGCGTTACGACCGACGGCACGGTTGCTTGCTGGGGCTACAACTCTGACGGGCAGGCGACGCCGCCGACCAGCACGTTCACCGAAGTGAGCGCGGGGGGCTACGTCACCTGCACGCTCAAATCCGACGGCACCGTCGCCTGCTGGGGGCTAGGCTCTGGCACGCTACCACCGGGCGCGTTCACCCAGGTGGACGCCGGGGATCAGTACGCCTGCGGGCTCAAGAGCGACGGCACACTCGCCTGCTGGGGCGACAACAATTATTACGGTCAGGCGACGCCACCCACCGGCACGTTCACCCAGGTGAGCGCGGGGGACTCGCACACCTGCGGGCTTAAGACCGACGGCACGGTCGCCTGCTGGGGCTCTAACTCCGACGGCAAGGCGACGCCACCCGCCGGCACGTTCACCCAGGTGAGCGCCGGAGGTGCTCACACCTGCGCGCTCACATCCGACGGCACGGTTGCCTGCTGGGGCGCCAATGGCTCCGGCCAGGCGACGCCGCCCGCGGGCTCGTTCACCCACGTGAGCGCAGGGGGTGCGCACACCTGCGGACTCAAATCCGACGGCACCGTGGCCTGCTGGGGAGACAATTTTTGGGGCCAGGCGACGCCGCCGCCGGGCGCGTTCACCCAGGTGAGCGCGGGGAGCTCGCATTCTTGCGCTGTTGGCAGCGACGGCACCGTCGCCTGCTGGGGCTGGAACTATTACGCGCAGGCGACGCCGCCGACGGGTACGCTCTTCATCCAGGTGAGCGCGGGGCGCTACCAAACTTGCGGGCTAGAGACCGACCGGAGTGTCGCGTGCTGGGGTACGACCGCGATCGCGCAGACCCCCAACGAGTCGGCGGTCGCCACGCGGCTCGTGTTCACGGTCCAGCCGAGTAACACCCTGCCCCTCTTCACCATTCAGCCACCGGTGCAAGTCGTTGCGGTGGATACAGCGGACAACACGGTCACGAGCTTCACCGGCTTCGTGACCATCGCGATCGGGAAGAACGGCGGCCTCCTCCTGCCCGGCACCCTGTCCGGCACGAAGACCGTCGCCGCCGTGAACGGCTCCGCGACGTTCTCGGACCTGGGCATCGACCAGCCCGGCATCGGGTACACTCTGGTGGTCACGTCGTCCAGCTTGACGGGGGCAGAAAGCGCCACGTTCAACGTCCTGGCACCTTCCGTCTTGCCGTGATGCGCTGCTAGGCCAACACGGAGACTGGCGAAGCCGCACCCAGACCGTTGGTCTGGACGGCCTGGTGCCGCATCAGCGCGTCCGCGAAGAACTTGGTCGCCCAGCTCAGGACCTCGTACGCTCCGTAGGCGCCGCCGACCGGCCAGGCGCCCTTGATCCCACCCCGCAGCCCCAGCTCACCGCTGCGCCGGTTCTGCGTGCGCTTGAGGAATCGCAGGACGGCCGGCACAGGCTCGAGCCAGGTCGCGTCGCCGGTGATTTCGGCTAGGCGCATCCAGTTGTTCGCCATCTGGGCCTGGCCGGTGAGACAAGACCACCGCACGGCGGGAGACCAGTCAGAGTAGTAGCGGCCGGGCATCCAGCCGTTCGTCCGGACCTTCGCCGTCAAGGGCCTCGCTGCGCGCTCGGCCGCGTGGAGCAAACGCGGTTCGCTGAGTACACGACCGCCTTCCAGCAATCCCCGGATGGCGTATGCAAGCGTGTGTAGCAGCGGCTGCTCGGGATCCGTTAAGCAGCACCGCGGCAGCCAGCCGTTCTCGGTCTGGAGGTCCGCGGCGGCATGCAGGCTCCGTACGGCGGCAGCGGTGAACCTGCGTTCATCCAGCCGGGCACCCGCCTCCGCGAGCGCCCAGGCGGTGCGGGTGTTGTAGATCGTCGAGTCCGCTCGGGCGAAGCGCGAAGTGTCGCTGCGCCAATGCCCATCGGGGTCGAGCGTCGCCACCAGGTAGCGCGCAGCGCGCCGGGCGGCGTCAGCGAAACCGTCGTGCGCGGTTTCTTCAAACGCGGCGAGCCAGCCGAGCAGCACCTGCCCGGTGTTGAACACGGCCGGTGATGCTGGCTCGCCGATCGCTCCGCCGCGGACCGCCCCCGTGGGCAGCTGGATCTCGATCTCCCAGCGTGCCGCGCGCTCGGCGCGGACCGCGAGCTCCGGACGTCCGAGGCGCAGGGCAGCGGCATACAGGGTGGGGATGATGTAGCCCGTGGTCTCGGGATAACACGGTTGCCACCCCCGGCCGTAATGCGAATGTCGTACGAGGCTGTAGCCGCGCGAGAGGCCTCCGTCGGGCGTCGCGTCCTGGGCCCGGAGCAACCACTCGATCGCCGCCACCAGATGAGGCTCGTGCGTCGGATCCGCCGGATGGCTCCGCAGCCACTCGCGCCATCCCTCGGCGAGCGCCGTCGGGTTGAGGAGCGGATGAGCGCGCATAGCGCGCAGCCGGCGCGCGAGGGAGTTCTGGAAACGTGGGGGCGCCACTCTAGCCTCTGAGAATTTCGACCACGGTGACCAGTTCGCAAAGTGCGTACCGCATCGGGAGGCGCGCTCCTGCCACCCGTGGGCTGTCTCGACGTCACAGGCGTGGCGCAGACGCAACGGCCGGCCGGGATCTGGACCACTGCGGCAGCATGTCGGGGACGACCGTCGGGCGCGCCGCGTGGCACCGGCCATGCATCAGCGAGCGATGGAGGCATGCGCCATCATGAAACTGTTGCCGCTGGACACCCCCGAACGGATCGAGCTCGTCGCCGGTTGGCTGGGCAAGGCCGAGAATTACAAATGGCTCGACTTCGGTAACGGCGTACAGCGCGTCACGCCGATCACGCTCAGGATCATGACCCAGCGCGACGTCCATGTGTTCCGGATCTACACGGCGGGCGATGAGGACGCGCCGGCGGGGGTCGTGGGCCTGACCAACGTCGATCGGAACTTCAAGACCGCCTCGCTCTGGGCGGTGCTGGGCAACAAGCGATACGGCGGGCACACGACCGAGGCGTGTCACCACTTGCTCACGCTGGCGTTTACCGAGCTCGGGCTCCAGGCCGTGAACGCGTGGACGGTCGAGACAAACATCCCGGCGCAGCGGGTGCTCGAGGCGCTCCACTTCCGATGCATCGGCCGGCAGCGGCAGTGTCACTATATCGACGGCCGTGCGCTGGATCGCCTCCTCTTCGACCTGCTCGCGACCGAACACCGGGACGTGCCACATGCCGGACTCGAACACACTAGCGCAACAGATCTCCGCCCTGCTCTCTGAGAAGTTGCACCTGCAGGTTCCGTCGCTCGACACGGACCTCATCAACACCGGGCTGGTGGACTCGCTCATGTTCGTAGAATTCCTGGTTCAGCTGGAGCAGGAGTTCGGCATTCAAATGTCGCTGCAAGATCTCGAGCTCGATCACATCCGGACGGTCACGCGCATCGCCGCGTTCGTTGCGACCAAGGTTCGGAACGGCACCAAGCTCAGCCTTCGAGAATCACCACCGCCGACCGCCAGCCCCGGTTAACGGCCGCGAAGCGCAACGGCAGCGTTATACACGTCCTTTCCTGACACCGTCGGACTGCCCGTCGCCCGAGATGCGAGCTCCTCCATGACGGGAGTTCCACGGTGCGATCGCATTAAATTGTTGCGCGTGCACCACAGTCTTGATTGTGTCCGCAGCCTGTCGTATCGTGGCGTCGTTCGCGCGACGCGCCGCGCAGCCCGGCGTCCGCGTCTGCGAGGCGAGCAGATCAGGCGGCTTGGGTGCAATCGCTGGAGGTCTAGAGGGAGGGACCGCACGCCCAACCTCGACGGTGATTCACCCAAGCCGTCTTTCCTTGGCTCATGCCGCAAAAGCGCCCCTCAGTGCCGCAAAAACACCCTAGCGTGGCGTCGCCATTCCGCGATACGTGTGCATGCCACGGTGCTCCCTCCATCCTGCCACGCCGAGTGATCGCATGAGCGGGCATCCGGAAGTCGAGATCCTGTTGGTCGAGGACAATCCCAGTGACGTGGAGCTCACCCTGCGGGCCCTCAAGGCCCGGAACCTCGCGAATCAGGTCTTCGTGGCCCGCGACGGCGCCGAAGCCCTGGAGTTCTTCTTCGGCGAGCAGGGTGGTCCACTCCGCGACATCGGGGTTACGCCGCGCGTGATTCTGCTCGATTTGAAGCTCCCGAAAGTGGACGGGCTGGAGGTGCTACGGCGACTGAAGAGCGACGACCGCACGCGCGCGCTGCCGGTCGTCGTCCTCACGTCGTCCAAGGAAGAGCCCGACATCGCGGCGGCGTACCGGCTGGGCGCCAACAGCTACATCGTCAAGCCCGTGGACTTCGAGGCCTTCGCGCGCGCCGTTTCCGAAGTCGGGCTCTACTGGCTGCTCCTGAACGAGCAGCCGCACTGATCCGATGCCGGACCTCGTGCGGGTCCTGATGGTAGAAGACGTCGCGGACGACGCGGCGCTGGTCGAGCGTGAGCTGCACCGCGCCGGGATCACGGGGGCGACGCGCCGCGTCGACTCGGAGCGCGGCTATCGCGAGGCGCTGCAGAGCTTCGTCCCCGACATCATCCTGACGGACCACTCGCTGCCCACGTTCGGGGCGGCCGACGCGCTCCGCATCGCGCTCCTCGAGACGCCGGAGACTCCCGTCATCGTCGTGACGGGCAGCCTCGACGAGGAAACCGCGGCGGAGTACATCAAGGCGGGCGCCGCCGACTACGTCGTCAAGCACCACCTCGAGCGGGTGGGCCCCGCCGTGCTGCGCGCCCTCGACCTGCGGCGCGCACGGGCGGAGCAGGCCCGCGCGGAAGAGGCCCGCCGCCAGGGCGAGGAGCGGTTTCGCGCCCTGATCGAGCACGGGGCGGACGCCGTCGCCCTCGTCGCGCCCGATGGGACCCTGCTGTTCGCCAGCCATTCCATCGAGCGTCTGCTGGGCTTCGCGCCGGCCGAGCTCGTGGGGCATCCCGGGTTCGAACGGGTGCATCCCGACGACCTCCCGCGGGTCCACGCCGCGCTGCGCGACATCGTCGCGACCCCGGGCACGCCCGCCGGTCTGGAGCTCCGCTGGCGCCACAAGGACGGGTCGTGGCGCCACATCGACGCGGTCGCGGTCGACCGCCTCGCCGAGCCCGCGGTGGGCGCCATCGTGGTGAACTTCCGGGACGTCTCGGAGCGCCGCAAGGCCGAAGCGGCGCTGCGGGAGTCCGAGGAGCGCTACCGCACACTCGTCGAAGGCGTGCGGGACATCATCTTCGCGCTCTCCCCAGAAGGCACCCTCGCATCCCTCAACCCGGCGTTCGAGACGATCACCGGGTGGCGGCGCGAGGAATGGGTGGGCCAGCCGTTCGAGCGCCTGGTGCATCCCGAGGATCTGCCGCTGGCGCTCGAGCTGCTCGGGCGCGTGGTCCGCGGCGAGCTGCGCCCCGCCAGCCAGTTCCGCGTCCGCACCGCGAAGGGCGATTTCCGCGTCGGAGAGTTCTCCGCGACCCCCCAGCTCCACGAGGGTCGGCTCGTCGGGATCCTGGGAATCGGGCGCGACGTCACGGAGCGCGTCCAGCTCGAGCAGCAGCTGCGGCAAGCCCAGAAGATGGAAGCGGTCGGCCGGCTGGCGGGCGGCATCGCTCACGACTTCAACAACATCCTCACGGCCATCACGGGCTACGCGGACCTCCTGCTCGAGGACCTCGGGCCCACCGATCCCCGTCGCCAGGACGCCGACGAGATCCACAAGGCCGCCGAACGGGCCGCCGGGCTGACCCGCCAGCTATTGGCCTTCAGCCGCCAGCAGGTGCTGCAGCCGACGGTGCTCGAGGTCAACAACCTCGTCAGCGACCTGGAGAAGATGCTGCGCCGCCTCCTCGGCGAGGACGTCGAGCTCAGCACGCGGCTCGCACCGACCACGGGGCGGGTCAAGGCCGATCCCGGCCAGCTCGAGCAGGTGATCATGAACCTGGCCGTGAACGCCCGCGACGCGATGCCGAACGGGGGCAAGCTCACCCTCGAGACGGGCAACGTGGAGTTGGACGAGGTGTACGCCACCGACCACTACCCTGCCCGCGCCGGCCCGTTCGTGCTGCTCGCGGTCTCGGACACCGGCATCGGGATGAGCGACGAGACCCAAGCCCACATGTTCGAGCCGTTCTTCACGACCAAAGAGAAGGGCAAAGGCACGGGGCTGGGGCTCGCCACCGTCTACGGCATCATCAAGCAGAGCGGCGGATTCATCTGGGTGTACAGCGAGGTCGGGCACGGCACCACCTTCAAGCTCTACCTGCCGCGCGTGGAGGAGCTGGCGGAGCGCGCGTCCGAGCCCGCGCAAGGGCCGGCGCGCGCGGCGCACGGGACGGAGACGGTCCTGGTGGTCGAGGACGAGGCGCCCGTGCGAAGCGTCGCCCGCCAGGTGCTCGAACGCCACGGCTACACCGTGCTCGAAGCCCCCAGCGCAGAGGCCGCACTGGACCTCGCGACCCGCTACTCGGGCACTATCCACCTCCTCCTCACGGACGTCGTGATGCCGGGGCTCAACGGCCGCGAACTCGCCAGCAGGCTGGCGGACCTGCGCCCCGACGCGCGCGTGATCTTCATGTCGGGCTACACCGACGATGCCGTCACACGGCACGGCGTGCTCGAGCCCGGCTCCGCCTACGTGCAGAAACCGTTCACCCCTGATGCCATCGCCCGCAGGGTGCGGGAGGTGCTCGACCGGTGAGCGCGGCACCGGCTGGCGGCCACGGCCCGCCCGCCCGCGCCTCCTCCGACAAATTGTTTGGCGCCTTCCGGCGCCTGCACGGCAGCCGGGACTTCGAAGGCAGCGGCATCGGCCTGGCGACGGTGCAGCGGATCATCCATCGCCACGGCGGCCGGGTATGGGCCGAGGCCGCGCCCGACCGCGGCGCCACCTTCTACTTCACGCTCTCATGACCCAGAAAGCGATGTCCCAGCGCATGATCCTGTTGGTCGAGGACAACCCGGACGACGAGGCGTTGACGCGTCGCGCCCTCGCCAAGAACAACATCCAGAACGAGGTGCGAGTGGCCCGGGACGGCGCGGAGGCGCTCGAGCTCCTCTTCGGCACCGGCGGCCAGGGGGGCCAGGGGAGCCACGCAATCGCGCCGGAGTTGGTACTGCTCGACCTGAAGCTGCCGAAGGTTGACGGCCTGGAAGTGCTGCGCCGCATCCGTGCCGACGAGCGCACCCGCCTGTTGCCGGTCGTCATCCTCACCTCCTCGCGCGAGGAGCGGGACCTGGTCTCGGGCTACGGGCTGGGGGCGAACAGCTACATCCGGAAACCCGTCGACTTCGGACAGTTCGTGGAGGCGGTGCGGCAGCTGGGGCTCTATTGGCTCGTGCTGAACGAGCCGCCGCCCCCGCGGCGACCCGCCGCGTGAGACCCGGGGGGGGCGGCCAGCGGAGTGACGCCCATCACCTCCGTCGCCGAGGGAGTTGCCCCTCCGTGGTCGCCGGGTGAGTATTGGTGCCCCGGAGAATGACCACCGCGAAGTCCGCCGCACCCGTGGCCCGCGACGCCGATGCCGAGCTCGAGGCGTTGTTCGCGGCGATCAACGACGTGATCCTCGTGCTCGACGCCGAGGGTCGTTACGTCAAGATCGCTCCCACCAACCCATCCCTGCTGTACCGCCCGGCCGCCGAGCTGCTCGGCAAGACGTTGCGGGAGGTGTTTGACGGCGCGCAGGCGGACCAATTCATGGAGTACATCCGCACCGCGCTCGAGACCCGGACGACGGTCCACTTCGAATACAGCCTGTCGATCCGGGGCCGCGAGGTCTGGTTTTCCGGGGCGATCTCGCCCATGAGCCGCGACCAGGTCGTGCTGGTGGGCCGGGACATCACCGATCGCAAGCGGGCAGCCGAGCGACTGCGCGCGAGCGAGCAGCGGTTCCGCGCCCTGGTCGAGCACTCGAGCGACGTCATCATGCTGCTGGCTCCGGACGGCACGGTGCTCTACGCCAGCCCGTCCACCCAGCCGGTGCTCGGCTACGGCTCGACCGAAAACGTGGGGCGGAGCGCCTTCGAGCTCGTCCACCCCGACGACCGGATCCAAGCCCTGGAGCTGTTCGGCGAGCTCATGCAGCGACCCGGCCACGCCGTCAAAACGGAGTTGCGCGCGCTCCACAAGGACGAGACCTGGCGCCGCCTCGAGGCGGTTGGCGTCAACCGTCTGGACGACCCGGCCATCGGCGCGATCGTCGTGACCTACCGCGACATCACCGAGCGCCAGCGGACCGAGCGGGACCTACACGAGACCCTCTCGCTGCTCAGCGCAACCTTCGAATCCACGGCCGACGGGATCCTGGTGGTGGACCTGGCGGGCCGCATCGTCAGCTTCAACCGGACGTTCGCGGAGCTGTGGCGGATCCCCGACTCCATCCTCGAATCCAAAGACAGCGCCCACACGATCGCGTTCGTGCTGGAGCAGCTCGCGGACCCCCCGGGCTTCCTGAGCAAGGTGCGCGAGGTGTACGCGCGCCCCGACGCCTCCAGCTTCGACGTCCTGACCTTCAAGGACGGGCGTATCTTCGAGCGCTTCTCCCAACCCCAGCGGATCGCCGGGAAGAGCGTCGGACGCGTGTGGAGCTTCCGCGACGTCACCGAATCGAGGCGGGCCGAGCAGATCCAGCTCGCCACCTACCGGATCTCGGAAGCCGCCCACGCCGCGCGCACCCTGCAGGACCTGTTCGGCGCGATCCACGGCATCGTGGGCGAGCTGATGCCCGCGAAGAACTTCTATATCGCGCTGTACGACGCCGCGGACGACCACCTGACGTTCCCGTACCACGTGGACGAGTACGACACCGACTTCCCGTCCAAGAAGCCCGGCAAAGGATTGACCGAATACGTGCTCCGGACCGGCCAGCCGCTGCTGGTCACGCCGGAGGTGCAGGCGGAGCTCGAGCGACGCGGCGAGGTCGAGCTGATCGGCCCGCCCTCGATCGACTGGGTGGGCGTCCCATTGAAGATCGGCGACCGCACCATCGGCGTGCTCGTGGCTCAGACCTACGCCCCAGGGGTCCGCTACCGCGAGACGGAGAAGCACGTCCTGCAGTTCGTCTCCACGCAGGTCGCCATGGCGATCGAGCGGAAGCGGACCGAGGAGCAGCTGCACGAGAGCGAGCGCAAATACCGGTTGTTGTTCGAGACCAATCCCGAGCCGATGTTCGTCTACGACTTCGAGACCCTGCGCATCCTGGCGGTGAATGGGGCCGCCGTCGCCCGGTACGGGCACACGGAGGCCGAGTTCCTGCAGCTCACGCTGCGCGACATTCGCCCGCCGGAGGAGCAGGCCCGGCTCGAAGAGGAGCTGGCACAGCGGTCGGACGACGGTGCCGTGCGCGCCGGGGTCCGTCACTGGACGAAGCAGGGCAAGCGATTCGACGTGGATCTCGTCGCCCGGCCGCTCGAGTTCGCCGGCCGCCGCGCCCGGCTCGTGCTCGCCCGCGATGTGAGCGCCCAGCGCCACCTCGAGGAGCAGCTGCGTCAATCGCAGAAGATGGAAGCCGTAGGGCAGCTCGCGGGCGGCATCGCCCACGACTTCAACAACCTGCTCACGGCCATCCTGGGCTCGACCCAGCTGTTGCTGCACAACACCTCCCCCGGCGACCCGCGCCGCGAGGATGCCGAGGAAATCCGGCACGCGGGGCTTCGGGCCGCGGAGCTCACGCGGCAGCTGCTCGCGTTCAGCCGCCGGCAGGTGCTCGCTCCCAAGGTGCTCGGCCTCAACGCCGTGGTCGCGAACATGGATCGGATGCTGCGGCGGCTGCTCGGCGAAGACGTCGAGCTCGCCACGTCGCTCGACCCGGGCGCGGGCGCGGTCAACGCCGACCCCGGTCAGCTCGAACAGGTGCTCCTGAACCTCGCCGTCAACGCCCGCGACGCCATGCCCGGCGGCGGCCGGCTGAGCATCGGCACGACGCGCGTCACGCTCCACGAGGAGCACGTCGAGCGGCGCCACCGTATGCCTCCCGGGGACTACGTCTGCCTGGCGGTCGCGGACACCGGCGTCGGAATGGATGAGACGACCAAGGCACACCTGTTCGAGCCGTTCTTTACGACCAAGGAAGTCGGGAAGGGCACGGGCCTCGGGCTCGCCACGGTGTATGGGATCGTCAAGCAGAGCGGCGGCTACATCTGGGTCTACAGCGAGGCGGGGCACGGCACGACCGTCAAGGTCTACCTCCCTCGCGTGCCCGGCGTCGCTGAGGCTCCTGCCCCCGCGGCCGAGCCGCAGCCGGCGCGCGGCGGCGACGAGACGGTGCTGCTGGTCGAGGATGCGGCGCCGGTGCGCACGCTCGCCCGCCGCAGCCTCGAAGCGCGCGGCTACCGGGTCCTCGACGCGGCCGACGGGCCATCCGCGCTGGCGCTCTCCGCCCGCCACGGGGGCCGGATCGATATCCTCCTGACCGACGTCGTGATGCCCGGCATGAGCGGCCGCGAGCTGGCCGAGCGGCTGGCCCCGGAGCGGCCCAGCATGAAGGTGCTCTACACGTCCGGTTATACCGACGACGCGATGGTCCGCCAGGGCGTACTGAGCGCCGGCGTAGCGTTCTTACAGAAGCCCTTTGTGCCGGATACCCTGACGCGGAAGGTCAGGGAAGTGTTGGACGGTCCAGAATCTCCCTGATCCGCGTGAGCAGATCCGGCTCCGTCCACGGCTTGTGGAGCAGGGGAACAGACGGGTCGAGACTCGCGGCGCGTTGGGGGTCCGAGTAGCCGCTGGCGAACAGGAACGGGGTGGTGTGACCCTCCCGACGCGCCGCGTCGTACAGGGCGCGTCCCCCCAACCGCGGCATAACCAGATCCGAGAACACGAGCCGCACGCCCGCCGTCTGGCGCAGCGCCTCGAGCGCCTCGAGGCCGTCCGCCGCCGTGACGATCTGGTACCCGGCCGCCTCGAGGATACGCTTGACGGAGCGGCGCAGCTGGTCGTCGTCCTCCACCACCAAAATCGTTTCGAGGCCGCCGCGAACCTCGGGGACAGCCACGTTGGGCCGCACCGGAGCGGCCACCCCGTCGGCCGCGGGGAAATAAATCCGGAATCGCGTTCCCTTCCCCGGTTCACTGTCCACATCGATGCCACCGCCGTGCTGTTTCACCAAACCGTATACCGTGGCCAGGCCGAGGCCCGTTCCCTTGCCCGGCGGCTTGGTGGTGAAAAACGGCTCGAAGGCGCGTGCCCGCGTATCCCCGTCCATCCCGACGCCCGTGTCGCCCACGGCGAGGCAGACATGCTCACCGGCGCGGACCGCGCCGCAGGCGTGGCGTTGATCCTCGGTGAGGTGCGCACGGGTCGTCTCGATCCGCAAGACCCCGCCGTCCGGCATCGCATCGCGGGCATTGGTCACGAGGTTGAAGAGGATCTGCTCCGCCGCATGCACGTCGGCGCGCACCTCGGGGACATCGTCCCCGCTCGAGATCACGATCTCGACGTCGGCCGGGAGGATGCGTCGCAGGAAGCCGGCTAGATCCGTGATGAGCCCGCCCAGGTTGACCGGCTGGAGATCGAGGCTCGAGCGTCGCGCGAAGCCGAGCAGCTCCTTCACCATCACGCGGCCCCGCAGGGCCGCCCCCATCACGTCCCGCAGGTCGGCCTGGGCATCCGCCTGGCCGGACGGCAAGGCTTTCGCGACCAGCTGGGCGTTCGCGAGAATGATGGTGAGCAGGTTGTTGAAGTCGTGCGCGATACCGCCGGTGAGCTGGCCGATGGCTTCCATTTTTTGGGACTGCCGCAGCTGCTCCTCCAGCGCCCGCCGCTCCGTGACGTCCTCCGCGATCGTCTCGAAACAGTCGATCGCGCCGTCGGCCCGCCGCACCGCACGACCGGAGAGCCGGACCAGGATCGCCTCGCCATCCCGGCGCTTCCAGGAGACTTCGATCCCCTCGACTACGTCTTCGACCTCGAAGAGCGCGAGGATCCGCCGGCGCTCGGCCGGGTCGGCGTAGACGTCGGCCGGGAGATCGACCGCCAGGAGCTGCTCCTCGGATTCGTAGCCGAGCATCCGCACGAGCGCGGGGTTCACCGTGAGGAATCGCCCGTCCACGGAGGACCGGTAGATGGCATAGGAGGCATGGTGGACCAGGGCGCGGTGGCTCTCCTCGGACCGGCGCAATGCCGCCTCCGCCCGGCACCGCTCGGTGATGTCGGTACCGACCCCGATCACGCCCGCCACCGCGCCATCCGCTTCGCGGACCGGCGAGTACCAGGTCTCGAACACGACCCCGAATACCTCGACCGTGGACGAGAACGTCTCCCCCGTGAGGGCCCGGCGCACGTCCGCAAGCGCCCCCGGCAGGTCCGCGAACAGCTCGAACACCGAGCGGCCGATGAGCACGGCGGGCCGCACCCCGACGGCGTCGAGCCCCCGCCCCTCGACCATCGTGAACACGCCGTCGCGGTCGAGCGCGAAGAGCACGAGCGGCGCGCCGGCGATGACGGTCCGCAGCCGCTCTTTGTTCTCCCGCAATGCTCGCTCCTGGCGTCGCCGCTCGGTGACGTCGCGGGCATTGACGATCAGCTGAGCCGACCCGCCGGGATCCAGGCGCGCCTGGCCCACCGTCTCGAGCACCCGCCATGTGCCGTCCTGCGCCCGGAACCGGAACTGCGCGCCCTGCGGGCTCCCGGGGTTGTGAATGGCGCGCGCCAGCGCCTCGCCGACGATGGCAATGTCCTCCGGATGGACGTAGTCGAACGCGTTGCGCTCGAGCAAATCGCGCGGCGCGTAGCCCAGCACGCGCTCAACCGACGGGCTCGCGTAGCGGAATACCCCGTTCTCGCCCACAATCGTGACGATGTCGGACGCGTTCTCGATGAGGGAGCGGAAATGCTCCTCGCTTTGCCGCAATGCCTCCTCGGCGTGCGCGCGGTCGATGGCGGTGGCCAGCACGTTCGCCACTGCCTGGAGGAAGTGCGTGTCGTGGATCGTGAACTCGCGGGGCTGCGCCGTATGCACGCCCAGGATGCCGAAGGGGCGGCCCTTGCCGTGCACGAGGACGCTCAGGCTCGATACGACGCCCTGCGCCGCCAGGAGTGGCGCGCTGCCGAATCGAGCGTCGCTGGCGAGGTCCTCGACCACGACCGGGCCGGTCGAGCGGAGCACGTACCCGGCGTGCGAGTCCGCGTCCGTCGGCAACACCGTACGCCCCACGGCGCCGTCACGCCAACCGACACCGGCGCGCAGCAACAGCGTGCGGCTCTCGGGACGGAGCTCGAACACGCTTGCGAAAGGGACTTCCAGCACGCGCGCCGCGATCGCCACGGCACCCGCGATGAGCTCGTCGGGCGGGGCGCCGGCCAGCGCCCGTTGGCCGACGTGAGCCACCGCTTCCTGCTGCCGCGCCGTGGCGCGCAGCTGCGCCTCCGTCCGCGACAGTTCTGCGTCGCGAACGGCGTCGTCTTGCCGCAGCAGTCTGAACCGGCTCGTGCCCACGTCTAATGATGTCCGGGACGGTTTGGGGGTAATGCTGCACGAAATGCGCGCCACAAGCTTGCACCCGGCGACCCGGTTTTCCATTATGGTCTTCACACGAGGCGTGTGCCCTGCGTCACCGCCAACGCCAACTGGGCCCGAGGCAATGACATACCACGAGCCGCCATGAGCGAGTACCACATCCTCAAGGACCTGGCGATCATCTTCGCCGTCTCCCTGCTCGTCATCCTGGTGTTCCACCGTATCAAGCTCCCTGCCCTCCCAGGGTTCATCGTCGCGGGCGTATTGCTCGGCCCCAACGCGCTCGGCCTGGTCTCCGATGCACACCAGGTGGAAAGCCTCGCGGAAGTCGGAGTCATCCTGCTGCTCTTTACCATCGGCATCGAGTTCTCCCTCAGCCGCCTGCGGGAAATGGGACGGCAGGTGGTCGCGGGAGGCGGATCTCAGGTCGGCCTCACGGTCGTGCTCGCCAGCCTCGTCGCCATGGCCCTGCGGCTCGACTGGCGCGTGGCGGTGCTCCTGGGCTTCCTCGTCGCGCTCTCCAGCACCGCCATCGTCCTCAAGGGACTCACGGACAAGGGCGAGATCGATGCTCCCCACGGACGCCTCGCCACCGGTGTGCTGATCTTCCAGGACTTGTGCGTCGTGCCGATGATGCTGGTCCTGCCGTTCCTCGCCGGACGATCCGGCGGCGGTGCCGGGGGGCTGTTCCTGGCGCTCGGCAAGGCGGTGCTTGTCGTCATCGGCGTCCTGGTACTGGCCCGGACCGTGGTGCCGCGCGCCCTCGCCGAGATTCTCAAGACCAGGAGCCGGGAGCTGTTCCTGATCGCGGTCATCCTGGTCGGAACCCTCACCGCCCTGGGAACCGCGGCGGCGGGGGCGTCGCTCGCCCTGGGCGCGTTCCTGGCGGGTCTCGTCATCTCGGAGTCCGACTACGGGCACCAGGCGATGGCCGAGCTGCTGCCGTTCCGCGACGTCTTCATCTCCCTGTTCTTCGTGGCGGTCGGCATGCTCGTACAGGTCGACTTCCTGCGCGCCCACCCGGTGCTGGCTGTGGGGGGGGTCGTGGGTGTCATGGGGGGGAAAACCCTGCTCGCGGCGGTCGGGCCGGCCCTCATGGGCTACTCGGGACGGGTAGCCCTGCTCGCCGGCCTGGCCGTCTCGCAGATCGGCGAGTTCTCATTCGTGCTGGCGCGCGAAGGGCGCGGGACCGGGCTGCTCTCGGAGGGCCTCTACCAGACGTTTCTCGCGGTGGCCGTGCTGACCATGCTCGTCACGCCGTTTCTGCTGCAGGGCGGCCCTGCCCTGCTCGAGGGGCTGGAGCGACTGATCCCGCTCGATCGCCTCCTGCCGGGGCTCCGCCCCGGTGCGATCGCGGTCGCCGACCAGCCGCTCACCGACCACGTCATTGTCGCCGGGTACGGCCTCAATGGGCGCAACCTTGCGGCCGCGTTGCGGTCCATCCGGGCACCGTACCTCATCGTCGAGCTCAACGCACAGACCGTCCAGCAGGCCCGCGCCCGCGGCGAGCCCGCTTTCTACGGCGACGCCACCCGCGAAGAGATCCTGCGCGCCCTCGGCGCAGAGCGCGCCCGAATGCTCGTCGTCGCCATCTCCGACCCCGCAGCGACTCGCCGTATGGTGCGCGTGGGACGCAGCCTCAACGCCCACATCCATATCATCGCGCGCACCCGCTACGTGACGGAAGTCCCCGAGCTCAGCCGGCTGGGAGCGGACGTCGTGATCCCGGAGGAGTTTGAGACATCGATCGAGATCTTCGCCCGCGTGCTGGCCCACTACAACGTTCCTCGCTCCGATGTCGAGCGTCTGGTGGATCAAATCCGCTCGTCCCACTACGCGGCACTGCGCGGCGGCGACGGAGCCGGGCGCATGAGCCTCGGCGCCGTGGCCGGCATCCCGCAGATGGCGGTGGAGCGCCTGCGGCTCGCCCCGGGCTCGCCCCTCGTTGGCCAGACCCTCGCTGCCACCGGTCTGCGTACCCAGACCGGCGCATTGGTGCTTGCGGTCGCTCGGGGTCCAGAGGAGATCGCGACGCCGGGTCCCCATTTCCGACTCGCCGCCGACGATGTTCTCGTCGTTGTGGGTCAACCCCCTCAACTGCGAGCGGCAGCTCGCTTGGTGGCAGGGGAGAGTGCTGCGCCGGCGCCACCGTAGTGGCAACTGGTGTGGCGTCATCACGCCCGAATGTATGCCGAAAACGTAAGGAAATTGGGCACTATCTCGCGAGTGTGTCCTCACTTTCAGCTATAAGCTTATGAAACGCAATATGTTATACTAGCACAAGTCCCAAGTAGTACGGCTAACACATTGGTACGTAGCGTGTTGCGTTTAGCTCACAGACCTCATTTGTCACCGCAGACTAGATTCCCGCCATGCCAATCCCCCCCCTGTACGGCCATGAGGGGATCCGATACCGGCTGGCAGGCGCCATCGCCTCCGGCCGGTTGCCACAAGCGCTCCTGTTTGAGGGCCCGGCAGGGGTCGGGAAGCAGCGGCTGGCCCTGTGGTTGGCACAGGCGCTGTTGTGCGAGGGCACGGGAGACCCTAAGGGACTCCCTGACGGTCGCGGGAACGGGGAAACGGGAAAGGGAGAACCTTGCGGCACGTGCCACCACTGCAAGCTGGTGCTCAACCTGTCGCACCCGGACGTGCACTGGTTCGTGCCGGTCGAGCCGTCCAAGAAGAGTGGGGACGCGGACAAGCAAGTAGAGCTGGTCGAGGAGGCGCTCGGGGAGGAGATGGCGACGCGGCGCCAGCAGCCGCTGTACGAGCCGCCATCGGGGTTGGCGAGTCATGGGATCGCCGCCGTTCGACTGTTGCTTCGACGTCTGGTGCTGACGCCAGCCATGGGTCGGCGCAAGGTGTTCCTGATCGGGGATGCAGAGCGCCTGGTACCCCAGACGGGAGCGGAAGCAGCCGCCAATGCGTTACTCAAGGCATTGGAGGAGCCGCCAGCGGATACGGCGTTCATCCTGACTACGGCAGCGCCTGATTCGCTGCTCCCGACGATTCTGTCTCGCGTAGTGCGTGTCCGGGTGGCACGACTGGCCGACAGCATCGTGACAGCGTTCGCACAGCATGAGCTCGGCGTGACAGGGCAACGTGAGTTGGCGCAACGAGTTGCACTGGCGGACGGGCGGATAGGCAGGCTCCTTGCAGATGGGGACGGCAGGGTGAGGGGCGCGGACGCCGCAGCGCGGTTCGTCGCGGCCGTGGAAGCAGGTCCCGTGAGCCGCTATGGGTTCGCGCTCGGCCTGCAGCCCTTCCAAGCACGGGGCGGGTTCACGGACATGCTCGACGGGTTGCTCGAGCGATTGCGCGAACAGGCGCGTGCCGGGGGCGAGTCCGAGAAGCTGGTTGAGGCCATCGCACGGGTGCTCGAAGTGCGCGGCCTCGCACAAGGGAACGTGAACCCACAGCTCGTTGCGGCCGTATTGGCCGACGACCTGACGGAGCCGGCATGAAGCTGTCGCATGTAGACGAGGCGGGCCGGGCGCGAATGGTGGACGTGGGCGACAAGCCCGTCACGGTCCGCACGGCAGTGGCGGAAGGGGCGATCCGGATGTCGCGCGAGGCGTTCCGGCTGGTGGCGGAACAGCAGGTGGCCAAGGGCGACGTGCTGGCGGTGAGCGAGGTGGCGGGCACCCTGGCGGCGAAGCGGACGGCCGAGCTGATCCCGCTGTGCCACCCGCTGGGCCTGGATCACGTGGAAGTCGACGCGAGGCTGGACGAGGAACTGCCGGGAGTGCGGGTGAGGGCGGCCGCGAAGGCTGTCGGGCGGACGGGGGTGGAAATGGAAGCGCTCACGGCGGTATCGGTCGCCCTGCTGACGGTTTACGACATGATGAAGGCGGCGGACCGGGCGATGGAGATCGAAAAGGTCCGACTGCTCGAAAAGACGGGTGGCACGCATGGTGATTGGCGGCGCGACTCGGCTGATTGACGGGAGATTGATGGGGCGGTGCCAGTATGGGGACCGCCTGGCCATACAAGAGAGGGCTATGCACACGACAACCCAGAAACTGATGCTGCAGGGAGGGCTCATTCTCCTTGGCGCTCTGGTTGTGAGCAGCATCGGCGGTTGGGCTCGACGCGCCACTGCCGACGAC
>WNGK01000561.1_pt1 | contig 40078 bp, 36 predicted proteins | sample 5400601 | NCBI WGS metagenome assembly WNGK01 (sample SAMN13153376, study PRJNA577476) | soil metagenome | isolation source: 60 cm soil or saprolite under Garry oak tree replicate 1 | place: USA:California | collected 2016-06-15 | reverse complement strand
CCCGGGCCGCCCGGCGCCCGGCCGGGGTGTCCTGCATGTCTGAGCTAGTCATGGTCACTGTCTGCTGATCCCGTCTAGCCCTCAAGTTCCACCAGTAACTGTTGCCCCTGGTGTCTCACCTGATCCTGACACAGAGGGGCAGCCTGGAGTTCATCCAGAGCGTCTCGGAAGCGGCTCTGCGCCTCAGGGCCGCCGACCAGGACAGGGTCGAACCTGCTGGCGTCTTTGAAGAGTTCCTCGACCAAGACCCGCTTAGCCCTGGACAGGGCGACCAGGCGTGCAAGCTCGGCGGCCAGCGGAGACATAGCCGGCTCCTCTGTCCAGGTCATCCAGCCTGCTGCTGAGTCGTGGAGGCGGTGTCCCACGGGTGGTCTGCATGCGCGACGCGGATGCCGGCGACGTCAGTTCCAGCGTCGTCGCTCGCTTCGGCAACGATGTACCGGCGGTTGCGGCTGCGGCCTTCACGGTTGTCGAGCCGTATGACATTGGGAAACTGGATGACCGCGGCCGGGTCCTTCACACCTGTGGTGTAGACGAGCTGGACACCGTGGGAGGCGGCCACGTCCCGCTGAAGCCGCACGAGTGACGCCGACGAAGCCCGGCCGATGGGATTGTCCAGCAGCAGGACCCCACCGGAACGTCCTGCACGTCCCGTGTGCGCAGCGCGCAGTGCGGCGAGCGTGCAATACAAGGCTACGCATACGGTCAGTTTCTCGCCTCCGCTCCATTTGGCGAGACGGCTGATGTCTTCGGTAGTCGCGGTAGCGTCGTCGCTGGGTTTAAGAACCTTGACGGTGAAGCCGCGTGGCCCGGCTGCTTCGTGGACGGCGGCTTTGAGCAGCGGCATGCCTTCGGGTTTGAGGCCTTTCTGGACGATCCTGTCGATAACCCGTTCGGCGTAGACGGCCAGGTCCGCGTCGTCGGGCCGGTCAAAGCTGATCCGCAGGATCTTCCTGCCAGCCCACGACCCTGAGGCGGTGTTCATCTGCGATCCGCGCTCGGCCTTGCCGAGCATGTCGAGGCCTTCCTTGACCAGATGCGCGAGGCCCTCACTAAGGATGATCTGGTCCTCAGCGATTGAGTCGAGCTCACCGGTGAGCGTCTGGGCGCGTAGCCGGAGCTTTACGGCGAGATCAGCGGCGTGCGGGCCGAGCATTGAGGGCGGGTCGTTGCTCACCCTGTCCTTCATCGGTCCGGGGATCCCGGCGAACCTGCCAGCGGTGCGCCGGAGCCGGTCCATGGCCGAGGTGAGGCCGGACTCGGAGGCGCTGACATTCTTGGCGGCAGCCGCGAGCGAGTCTCTGGCATTGCGGGCATGCTCGCGCGCGGCGTCCTCGCTGTCGGCGAACGGCTCCACGCCCGGGCCAGGATCGGTCTCGTCGGCAGCGGGCAGAGATTCCAGCAGGGCGCTGAGCATCTGCTGCCGGGTCTTGACCTGCCCTGCTTGCTGGTCGAGCCCTTCGATGAGGTCCTCGGCGTGAGATACTCGGTCTTGTGCCTGCTGGCTGAGGGTTTCCTGCTCGACGGCAAGAGCGTCCGCCTCTGCTGAGTTGGCAGGAGCCGTAGGCAGCGTACGGCGCGGCGGGTTGCGGTATTGCCGGTTGACGGCGTCGAGATCCGCGCGGCGCTGCTCAACTGTGCTACGTGCGGCACCGTGTCTGCCAGCCGCCTCCCTGTCGGCCTGGCGGGCAAGTTCCAAGGCCGTAGATCGTAGCTGCGGTTCCTGCCCGTCGGGCGAGGCCAGCAGCCGGGCGGCGGCGCTGCGATCGTCGGTGGATCGCTGGCCGAGTTCCTTTTTGACGTCGGCGACCCGCTGCGAGAGATTCTGCACTCGGTCGGCCAGTACCGACTGGGAGGCACGGCTATCCAGTGCCCTGAGCGCGTCCCGCTGGTTGCGGCGCAGCGTGTCCAGCGGCGTGGCCGCGTCTTCGGCAAGGTCTCCTGACCATGCTCCTGGCTTAGTTGCTTCGGGGATGCCCGTGCCTTCAGACCTGTAGCTTCGGGCCTTGACCCGTTCGGCGTCGGCGGTCGTCTCGTACTGCTTGGCCGCGATGACCGCCCGCAAGTGGTTATCGGCGTGAGTGTTTGCTCGATGCTCGGCATCACCACAGCGGTGTAGTGCGTCAGCTAGCCGCTCCCTCCATAGGCTCTCGGTCGCGAGTGCGGGAATGAGCTCCTCTAGCCAGCCGATGGTGACGCCGAGCTTCCCCTTCTCCTCTTCAATGGTTTCCCGGGCTGATTCGCCTAGGCGGTCAGCATCGTCCAGCCCCTGGAGTTCCGCTCTGTTGGCTTCTTGCTCGTCCTCGATGGCCTGGAGCTTGCGGTCGAGCCTGTCGATTTCGTCGTTTAGCGTGGCCAAATGCCCTGCCGGGCAGTCGTCAGTGAACCGGCCGACCTCGCGACGTAGCTCGTCATCGGCGTCGCGCTGCCTGGCCAGCTCCTGGTCTTTGAGCTGGTAGACGCGCGCGCGTTCCTTCAGCAGCCGCACCGCCGCCTCTGCCTCGATGGGATCGACCAGCCCGGGCTGGAGGGCGGTCCATGCCGGTGCTACCGCGTCGGGAACGCCTGATCTAGCCGAGCGGATGAGCGCGTCGGCGGCCTCTGCGGTGTAGATGCCGACCAGGCTTGTGGTGAGAACACCCTGGGTGTCAAGGGTACGGACCGCGTCGGCCGCGGAGCTGGTGGGGACGATGACGCCGCAACCCAGCCTGGCAATCCCGGGAATGTCCAGCGCTGCTACCAGTTGGTCGGCCGACATGACTGAGCGCAGGTACTCCCAGCCTGTTTGTGCGGTGATGCCGGGACCGAGTTCACGTTGCACGTGTTCGGCGTCCAGGCTGGACGGGAGGATCTGGTTGTGCTCCTGCGCCTCGATGGTGCGCTGGTCAGCATACTGTTCGGCCCGGCGCAGGACGCGTTCCTCGTCGGCAGCAATTACTGCATCACTGAGACGGCGTTGCAGCAGTGGCGCTTCGGCCCACAAATCCAGCGTCTCGTCTCCGGTTGCCTCCAGTAGCTCGCGAAGCCGCGGCGTGCTCATGAGATCAGCCAGTCGTGAGCCCAGTTCGGCACGCCGTGCCGCGGTGCCGGTGCGGGTGCCGTCAGCGGAGCTGTGCTCCCCGGCCAGGACGGTCTCCCGCTTGCTGAGCTCACTACGGCGGCCTCGGCGGATCGCCGCTCGTGCGGCGATGTCGCCGAGCTTGCGTTCCAGGCCGTCCCGCTGGGCGGTGACCGTAGCTAGGTGTGTCTCGGGCGAGGTGGTCACGTTAGGCAGGTGCCCGCGGGTCGCACCGTCACGGCGCCGCTGGTCGAGCGTGTCCAATTGGGTGCGCGCTTCAGCTTCATTGGCTGCGGCTTCTCGTTGGCTGGTACGCGCCTGCTCGGCTAGATCTTGTTCGCGGTCGGCGGTGTCCTGGGCGGTCTGCTTCTGCTCGTCCGCCAGATCGGCGGCGAAGTCGGCCTCCTCAACAAGTGCTTCCAGCCGCAGCCGCAGGAGGGCCGCATGCCGGGCATGCTCATCTCGCAGGGGAGCAAGCTCGGCTTCCTCGGCGGCGGCCTCCAGTTCGGCCTGGGCCAGGGAGCTCTTCAGCTCAGTAAGACCGGCCAGCTGCAGGGCGACCTCCCATGCCCGAGCCAGGGAGCTGGCCTCGTCAGCCTTGCTGGTGGCTTCCCGTTCTTCAGCTTGGGCTTCGCTGAGGCGCAGCCGAGCGGCCTCACGCCGGTACAAGTAGAGCAGGTCGTTGGCCAGTGACCGGTCGTTGTTGGCCGTTGTGCGTGCCTGGCTGAGGGCTTCGCGCTGCTCCTGGAGTTGCTGCTGCTCGGCTTCTGCTGCCGTAACCGCGGAGGCGAACGCTGCAGCTAGCTGCGCGGCGGCGTTACTGGCCGCCGACAGTTCTTCGGCGGCAGATCGCACTCTCTCGTGATGACCGGCGACTTCGTCGAGGTCGTCCGCCGAGGCGGTGCAGAAGTCCCGTTCGTTGATCTTGTCCGGCTTGGCGGCCAGCAGCGCGGTGACGCTGGCGAGGCGCTTGGCGACGCTGTCTGCCGCGTCTGGCTGGGTGGTCAAGTCCAGGAGGAAGTCGATGAAGTCCTTGGCGGCCGGGAACTTGAACAGGTCTTCTACGCCACCCTCGACGTGGTTCATCTGTTTCTGAGTCCGGAAGATCTCCGGGTCGACGTGACGGTCCAGCAACGCCTTCGTCCAGACGTGCTGCTTGTCGGCTACCACCAGGTTGGCATGCCGAGCGTACGGTCGTGCCTGCTCGCGTAGCGCGTCCAGGAAGCTGGTCAGCCGTCGGGGCCTTCCCGACACGTCGGTGAACGGCAGGGTCGTCAGGTCGAGCACGCCTGTGATGGCGTGGAAGGTGTAGAAGTGGGTGTTGAGTCGGTCCCGCGACTCGGCGGCCTGAGCTGGGCGACGCAGATCAGCCCATTCATGCACGACACCGGTGACCAGGACGTTCTCGGGCTCACCCTGTAGCGTCCGGCCGGTGTTGCTAGGTTGCCACACTGCAACCACGTGGGAGGTGTCCCCGGAGTCAACGTAGTCAGTAAGACTTCGCTGGACTGCACGGCCCATGAAGTCATTCGCATGGGGCAATAGCTGAGCGTACAGCAATGACAGAATGCTGGACTTGCCGCCTCCGTTCCGCAGCCAGATCACGGAATCCTGTGGTGCCTGGCTGTTGTCAGCTGGTGCGGTGAGGTTGAGGGTCAAGTCGGTGAAGCGAGCTGAGCGCTCCCCGATGGACCGGAACCGCAGGGCGGCGAGCTGGTAAGTCATCGGAGGTCTTCCCTCAAATCGGCGCTCGGGACTCCTGACGGGAGGTCGGCTTTACGGCGGAGCTCGGCGAGGAAGGTGTAAGCGTGCTCGAGGGCGATCTCCTTGGCGTGCACCCGGAATCGCTCAGTGAGGGTCCATGCGTCGTCGAGGGAGGCGTCAGGGCGTGCCATGCCTTGCCCGATGAGCCAGGTAAGCATCGCCTGAACCCAGTAGCGGGTGCACTTGCTGGTGAGCTTGCCGAGACTGCGGCCCTGCTCCCCGCAGTGCACCGACGGCATGTCCAGGTAGATCCGCCAGGCCGCATCGAGCCCCTCTTCCGGGATGATCTCGCCGGCAGCGTCGTGGGAACGCAGTCGTTCGCACAGCTCCCGCAGCCAGGCGTCGAAATCCCGGCCCGTGATATGCCGCACCCGGTCGTCCTCAAGTTCTTGTGCGCTGGGGTAGGCGAACGCGACTAGGCCGGTGAGGATAAGACCGGCCAGGATTTTGTTCTCGGGCTTGCCAGTGTTTGGCATATCTGAAATCCGGAACGCCAGTGGCGACTCGGGCATGACGCCGAGGATGAGCCCGAAGTCGCCGTCAGACAGCACCTCCGCTCCCAGTCCGTGTAGCACCGCGTTGGTGGCTGTCTTGAAGCCCAGCTCAGTGCGGTACCGGCTCAGTACCCGCTGGTAGTCGGGGTTACGGCCTGGTCGTTGCGCAGGCCGCAACGACCAGGCCACAAGCGTGCCGATGTCGGCGTGATCGCTGTCAATGAGGCTCACTGCAGGTCCTTCCACGCAGGGGCATGGGCGCTGTGCCTGGTAGTTGGGACTGGGTCCGCGGTGGTCAGAGCGTCGGAGTTCGGGGCCACGATCACGTCATCGCCGTCCCAGCCAGGTAGCTGCAAAGGTGTGCCATCGGTATCAACAGCACTGCGCTGGCCTAGGACGCGGACCATGAGGTCGTCGGCTATCCGCCCGCCGTCATCATCGGCGTCCTCTGGGGAGAATGCCCACAAGACGGCCAGGTTGAGAACCTCGGCGCCCTGCTCGCGAACGTTCCGGGAGGGAGCCTGTGCATCCTCGTAGCACGCGGCAATCAGTGTGGACAGCCGCGCGGGAAGACCGACATTCTCGACAGCACGGACCGCCACGTCGATGATCTCCGGCCGCAGCAGCGGAGGCGGTGGATCGATAAGCTCGGGATCCTCCTCTCCGCGATTGTTCGTGCCAGGGCGAGTGTGGCGCGACCAAAGATCATTGACGAGTCGGTACAGACGCGGCAGACGGGGTACTTGCGGCCCCAGCATGTCGACCAGGAACCGTTCGGTCAGCGCACTCGCGTCGGCCTGGCCAAGCTCCAGCGCGGGGAGCAGAACCTCCTGCTGCGGGTCGGGCATGGTAATCAGTGCCGGCGGGCGGAACGCCTGGCGTTCCTGCTCATCCAAGAACACACCCCGCGCGGCGATAACCCTCTGATGGAGGGATTCGTGACGGTGCTGACATTCCTCCAGCAGTTGCGCGATCCGCAATGCTGCTGTCAGCAGCCTTGCATCGGCGCTGGCCAGAGCCTCCCGGATCTTTGCTAGCAAATGCCGTTCGGTGTTGAGTCGCTCGCGGATGTGCTGGCGTGCCGTCTCAAGACGATGCGGCACGGCAGTGGCCCATTCTTCTTCCACGACCCGTAGGTCCCGGCGTGTCTGCTTGATCAGACGGTCGAGCTCCTCGGCGAGACCGACCGACAGCAGGCGTGCACGCTCAGCGGACTTGAGCGCCGCGTCGAAGGCATTGCGGGCGAGCTGCCGTTCCAGTACTAGCTCAGTCGCGACCTGCTCGTCCTCGACGTCAAAGTCGAGCCCGCCGATCAGCGCGTTGATCGCGTCCTTGGTAGCCCGCAGCACGTTCTCGTCCCGCGCTGGGTGGTCATGCTCGACCAGCAGCGAGAAAGGTACCTCCCGCTGTCGATGGCGGTCGTCGGGGCTGGAGTAATCGCTGGTTACATAGCGGAACGGCGCCTGATGGCCTTGCCGGTTCAGCAAGGCATCTACCACGAAAGCAGCTACGTCCTGATGCTCGTCAGCCGACCGGTCTGGCGCTGCCATGCAGGCTAGCTCCGCCAGAGCGACCACCACATCGGCCCGTGTGGCCTCCGTCTCAAAGCCTTGCCGTGAAACTACCAGGTCAATAGCGGTCAGCGCCAAAGTCACAATGTCGTAGCTGCCGTCCGGCCACCCTCTCCGACGTGCCGCTTGCGCGGCCTCGATTACGGGACTGAACCGCAAGAATGCCGCGACCCGCCCTGGAAATGAGGACTCGTGCACGCTGGGCCCACTCATCACCCCAGCGGCAAACGCCTCTGGCACCTTGACGACAGTCTCATCTTCGGCGTGGTCGTTTCCCAGGCCCGCGCCTTCACTGAGCGAAGACTCCATCTGCCTGTCCTCCGCCTCTCCGCCAATGACCGAGATGGTAAGACCAGGGACTGACATTTTCGTGCTGACGTGACCTTGCCGTGACAGTCAGTGGGACTGTGCGTTGCAAGCGCCCCATCGTGCCTGCTTCCTCGTGGTCCGTGGCGGGAAGGGATATTCCTGGTGGCTCTGGCCGCCGGTCAAGATGCTAGGTGGCAGAATCCAGCCCGGCTGGCCGTGAGATTCACTCGTGCGTTATGAACGCCGGACCTCTCCGCATCGTCCGCTCCTGAGCGCATCTACGTCCGTATGGAATAGCTATTGTTCGGGGACATTTCACCGCTGGAGTGCCTATGGTAAGGAAGCGGCTGTGGATGGAACTCACTGGCTGCTGGTGCGCACGTACAGGACCTGGACACGTTCCGGCATGCGCTGGGCGATGTGGCGCACAAGAGGCTCCTCATAGGTGGTTACTAGTATTTGCGTGGCGCCGCTCATGGCAGGGGTAAGCGCGAGCCGCAGTGCTACCTGGCGGCGTGTATCAGGGTCTAGGTGCTCAAGTGGCTCATCGACCCAACAGAACGTGGCGCGGGTCGCAGTATCCAGGACCAGCAGACGCAACAGGATCTGCGCGCCCATCTTCTCGCCGGTGCTGAAGGACCCAAACTCAAGGATCTCGCCGTTGACCAGCCGTGAGAGTTCTCCCTGGCTGTTCATATCGATCGTGCCGCTGTCGGTGAACAGGCGCTTCCACTGGGCAGTGATCTCGTTCACCAGCGGTGTGATCGTGCCGTCCAACAGCTCGGTCAATGTCGCGTCTGTTGCTTTCGCGGCTGCTGCCAGCAGAGCTTGCTTCGTGTACTCCTGCTCAAGCAGCGTGCGCGCCCGTTCGTCAGTCTCGGCTTCTTTCAGGCGGGCCGCGGCGCTCATGGCCGCTGACCGCTTTTCAACCAGCGTTGCCGTCGCGATCTCGGCCGCGCGCTGCGCGCGCCCGTGTTCCACTGCAGCCTCAGAAATTGATAGCGGCGACACCGGAGGTGCCTGGTCATGTGAACTCAGCGTCGCCAGCTGGTTCCTGAGGTGGCGCAGTACTGCGATCGCCGACATTGCCGACTCTTCGCTCAGCGATGCTAGCTGGCCTGTAATGGCAGCGATATCACTGTCGTGTTCGTTCAGCGCGCGCGCTGCGTCCTCGGCCGAGAGCGGGCGGCGGCATACCGGGCACTGCCCGTTCGCCGAGTGAAGTTCTTCCAGCGCCGAGCGGATTCCGGTAAGTCGTCCCTCAAGCTCGCTGCGCCGACGACGGATATTGTCGAGTTCTCTTGTCGCGTTGTCTTCGACCTGGTCAAGCACATGTGGGAGACGGTCAGCGTCGACAGGTTCACCGAGTTGCTCGCCTGCGCGGCGGCTCAGCTCCGTCAGCCGGGCACGCCGCTCGTTTTCTGCAGCTAGCCACTTCTGGTAGGCGTCGGCCTGGCGGCTCAGGTGCTCTGCGTCTCGTGCCGCCACGGCTGCGGCTTGATGAGCTTGCTCAGCCCGTACGAGCGCTTCTTCAACAGCATGCAGCTGCTGGCGCAGTTCGGCTCGCTGTCCGGCGGCGGTTCCCGCGGTCTGCCGCACCTGCCGAATCCGGTGGTCGCTGTCCTTGAGTCTTTGCTGGAGTTCGGCCATCGTTTGCCGCAGCCCATCGGCGCCGAAGTAGCGGGCCAGGTGCTCTTGCAGGTTAAGCTTGCTGGCGTCCGGATCGAGCCGCTCGGCGCCGCGGACCATGGTGATGCGCGCCAGAAATGCCGGGTCTCCGCCGAGGGCTTCCCGTAGGAGTATGCCGAGTATGTCTTCCTCTATTGACGCGCCATCAATCGTGGCAGATACCGGTGGGCGCGCGGTGCGGCTTAGCCGCCTGGTTAGCTGCCGGGTAACCGCGAGCGTGCGCCCGTCAGGTAGTAGCAGCTCTACGGAGGCGGTCGCAGTGGTGCTTCCCAGCCGGACGGCATCAGATGGGCGCCCAGCAGCGTCTCCGTAGAGGGCCCAGGTTGCGCCTTCGATCAGCGAGGACTTGCCGATCCCGTTGCGCGCGACCACGAACGTTGTCCCAGGCTCCAGATCGAGGGTGACGTTTTCGTAGGCGCGCCAGTTCTGAAGCGTGAGACGTCGGATCATTCTGTGCCACCTAGCAGCAATTCATCGATAGCCTCCGCTGGAGATGCCCGCTCGGAGACGACCGCGTCGATCATCTCCGTGACCTTGCTGACGGCACACGGGTCCAGCGCGGTGTATGCGGCCTTCTTGGCGGGAATGATCGCCCGCCGCCCTTCGCGGACAACCTGATCCACCGCAGCCTGTGCCGCGTCCTGGGCGAGCCGATGAAGGTTTGCCTGGGTGCCATCGAGCCGAACCCGTTCCGTTTCGTCCCAGCGAGCGGTCTTTCCCTCAAAGTGCTTGGCTAGCGCATCTACGACGGGCAGTGGCTGGGACACCACTCGCGGTCCTGCTGCTATCCCCGATGGCACCTCGACAGCCGGACGGGAGAACGGGGGAGCGACAATGACTGCAGTCCAGTCGGCATCTGCGATGGCCACGGCGATGTCGTCGGCATCTGGATACCGGCTCAGCAGCACTCCGCAGGCATCAGCGACGCTGGGCGAGGATTGGGTCGAACTGGGTACGGCGCCGGTCAGCACAGTGACGAGCACCGTCTTGTCGAATTCCTCCACGACCGCCGCGACCAGCAGCTCATGGGCTGCATCCACCGGTACGTGGTCAAGTCCGGCTTGCCTGACCTGGCAGCTGGCGCGCTGCCAGGTCAGGTCCCGGAGTCGCTCGCTGAGCTGATGCAGGTCCACGCCATCCTCGACGAGCTCTGCGCTTGCTTCGGCGAATCCGTCCGGAGACAGGTCGGCAAGTAGATCGGCAAGAAGCTGCCGATACTCCAGCCGCTGATCATCTGCCGACTCGATGGGCGGCCCGGTTGGGACGTTAGTGTCCGGAAGTCGGCCTTCACGCCGGGCGAGGCGAAGCTCGCCGATCTGAGCCTCAACATGCAGAGCTCCGAGCCGCTGCAAGAAGGCGCGCAGGTCGACGTGCCCCTCCACGGACGCCACCACGGCGATGTCGGCCCCAACCGGGGAGTCGTGGGCGGGAACGAGCAGCGAGTATTCATCGGCGAGATCGATGTCCAGCGTTACCGGTAGCACAAGCGCCGAATCATCGAGTGCACGGCGAACCCACACCAGCGATGCCTCCGACAGGCCGATCCGCCATATCTCGCCGCTGGCCGGGTGTGTTCCCGGTGTCGGCCGCGTCCGCAGAGCATCAGCGACCGGCTGCGGAACGGCTGGCGATGATGCAACCAGGCGACTGATAACAGCGTCGTTGGGTGCACTTACGGAAGCGTCGGAGAGGCGGATTGTCCTGATCTTGCAGGCCAGGCAGCGCTCGACATGCCCGGCAATCCCTGCGGCCGCGTCGGCGTCTTGTCCTTCAGCGAACCCGAGCAACTCCGAGTCTGTCGGGTGACCACGTGATCTCATGAGCTGTCCATTTGTGAGTCCCATCACCGTGAACTAAACGTCGCACCAGGTCCCGTTGTCCGCTCGACTAGCCACTGACTTGTCATCATCAGCAGGTCCGTGATGACAGTCTCGGCTTCAGGGTCACCATCAAGCTCTTCCTTCAGCCGTGCCGCGAGTCGCTGCCTCAGCACATGAGCCTGACTATGACGGACGCCAAGCAGCTCTTCGAGGTCACGGACTGGTCGATCCCAGGTGGCAAGCAAGGTCCGCTCGCGATCTGACAGCTGCTCGAACAGGTCAGCGGCTTGCAGGCGGCCGAGGACCTGGGTTTCGGTCTGCGCAAGAAGGCTGCGGTCAGCGAGTCTCTCAAGGACATCTAGTTCAAGGATGAGGGGAACGCGGTGCGGATCGAAGCGGGCGCTTACGGCCTTGGCGATTTCTGCAGCGCTCAGCGACCCGGCTGCAGCTGTCAGGACGCGGTGGATGAGCCGTTCGAAACTGGCGAAGTCGGCCTGGGGGGCGCGGCGTTTGCTGCTGCCCCAGCGCGGGATGTCAACATGCGGCTCCTCGGCGGCGGCCCGGGCGAGGGAAGTCGGGGACGCGCTGCTGGCTTCTGCTGGCCCGCCCGCCACCCGCCAGCGGGGGTTGCCGGATGGTGTCCGCTCAAACAGCTCACTGCGCTCAAGCACCTCACCTACGCGTCTCACCAGAGCGCCGAGTTCCGTCTGCCTGCTGCGGTCGCGGTGGAAGTTCACCACTGCACCGTGCAGCAGCCGTTCGAAGCTCGCCTCATCAGTCGCGCGGACCGCCAGATCTGTCAGGCGTTTGCTGCCCCGCTGGCCGTCGAGAAAGTCGTGAGCGGCATCCGCGGTCGCGTCGGCGTCCCAGTGGGCATGCCCGGCGGGGGGCGGGAAGTTGCGTGCCAAGGCGACGGCCTGTACGGCGCGGTAGAGGAGCCGGACACCCTGGGGGCCGAGGCGGCCCGTGTCCACCAGCTCTTCGTAGGCGCCCATTACCCGAACCGCCTCATCACGTCGTTGAGCACTTCCTCGGGAAGGACTCCGAGCCGGCACGCGTTTCGCGGCGTCCACAGCACCCTTTCCGCTGATCGGAGATCAGCGAAGACGCCTGGCTTGGTAAGGCCGATTTCTGGCATGGGCCGGTGTGGGACGCCTTTGCGCGTCGTGTCCGTGGTCCTGGTGACCACCGCGATGCGCGCCAGTCGGCTCGGTGGTGCCTCGATGACGACCACCGGGCGGGTTGGCTTGCGGTCGCCACCCCACAAGATCACTGTACTGACCCAGTAGAGTTCACCTTCCGTTGGAACAAACGGTTCATCCGCCGGGCGAGGGGGGTCGCGCAAGATCACCCGGCTCGCCTCTCCAGTGTGAGGCGTCCTGCCATGGGGCACGCCGCGCCGCCACCGCAGCAGGAGTAACTGCGGCTCGTCATCTGCATGCCATTGGCCTGCACCATCGCCATCGTTGCCGGTCGCCTCCTCCGGCGACCCGCGCTGACCGCCAGACTTTCGCTGGCATAAGACGGCGAACCGAGGGCTTGCGTCCGCCCGGCTAGAAAACGCGGCCGCAGAACGCATCCGCTTGCGCTCCGATGGCCACTACAGCCGGTCGAACGGGCGCGAGCATCTCGTCGCCGAACAGGTTGCGGGGCGGGATGTCGCTCGCGCGGAGGATCGTCTTCGGCAAGGCGAACCTCGGCCATACGACCTAATCTATGCGAACCTACTGTTCGCAGTCCTATCTGGAACATAGGTTCGACGCATAGCTTCATCTTCTGATTTGTCATCCGAGGAGATCCCACGTTGAGTCAGTTCAGCGGGACGCTACGAGACTAGAGCACTCGTGTCAGGTTGCGTTGGCAAATCGCGCAAGGCGAAGCTAAACGCGTGGCAGCTGGCCTGCTTGACCAGCAGCCAGGGCCGCTACGGAGCCAGACCAGGTCGCCCGCAGATTACGTGCTCTTGCGATCCTGCGAGCGCGTCGCCGGACATGTGGATCTCGGTATGACATGCTTACGCGCGGACGGATTATGTAACGTTGCGTAATCAGGGGATGAGCATGCTCAGGTTCCCATTCGCTGGGCGGGTATCGACGGAGGACCTTCAGGACGTGGCAGCTATCGCGGGCACGCCAGCTCACCGACGGCCGCGGCGAGATCGTGGAGCAGTTCTTCGACATCGGGCAGTCCCGGGCGGTGGCCTGGAGCCGCAGACCCGAGGCGTCCCGGCTGCTGGCGCTGCATGACCCTGACCGCGGATTCGACGCTGTCGTGGCCGGTGAACCATAGCGGATGTTTTACGACAACCAGTACGCGCTGATCTTCGCTGTTCTCTCACTTCGGCGTAGTAATAGGACAACGCGCTAGAGGCGTCCGTTCAGCGGGACGTGGTTGAGGCGGGGACGTCCTCCTGGTGCGATAGTGCGGGCTTGGTGTCCCAGGCGCAACCAGAGAGGACGTCCTGTGAGTAAGGGTAGCGGCATGACCCGTGGAGACCGGAGGCGGAACGCGCGGCGGGAGCGGCTGCGGGCGGTGCTGCCGCGTGATGGCGCGGTGATCGGGATCGACCTGGCGGAGGATAAGCAGGCGATCGCGGTGATTGATCATGATGTGCGGGTGCTGGCGCGTAAGACGGTGCAGGTGAAGGCGTTCCGGCTGGGCGAGGCGCTGGACTGGGCGATCGGGCAGGCCCGGGCGAAGGGATTCACGCACGTGACGGTGGCGTGCGAGCCGACCGGGCCGCGGTGGCTGCAGGTGCAGCGGCTGTGCGCCGAGCGGGGCCTGCCGCTGGTGTGCATCCAGCCGCTGATGTCCCATATCGCCCGGGAGCAGCAGGATTACACGACGCATAAGACCGATGAGGCCGATTGCGTGCTGATCGCCCGGCTGGCGGTCGAGCTGCACTGCTACCTGCCCGAGGAGCTGGATGAGACGTGGGCGCACCTGCGGCACCTGGGCCGGCGCCGCCAGCAGCTGATCACGGCGGCGACGGCGTCGGCGCAGCGGATCCGGGATTTCCTGTCGGTGGCCTGGCCGGTGGTGACCGAGACGTGCGCCCAGCCGCTGGAGTCCAAGACCTGGCTGGCGGCCTTGCAGGTGGTGACGTCGCGGTGCGGCGCGGACCCGGGCAAGCTGGCGGTCACGGGGCCGGAAGCGTTCACTGCCCTGGTCCGCGGCGCGGTGCCGGGCTGGGGCGGCAAGAAGGGCTGGGGGACGATCTGCGGCCGGATCTTCGCCGCGCTGACCAGCACCGAGGGCGTGGTCGTGTCTTCCCGCCGCGGCCTGCTGCGCCGCTGCGCCGATGAGCTGGGCGACCTGCAGCGTGCCCGCGCCCAGCTGCGCGCGGTGGAGGCGGACATGGCCGCGGTCCTGGCCGAGCTCGGCCTGTCCCGGCTGGCGGACATCCCCGCCCTGACCGCTGTCGGCGCGGCGGCGATCTTGGCCGAGGCCGGTGACCCTCGCCGGTATGACAGCTCATCATCGCTGGTCAAGCACGCCGGAATGTCCCCGTCCGATAACGCTTCCGGTGCTTTTTACGGCGAGGCGCATATCTCCCGGCGTGGCCGGCCCGGCCTGCGGCTGACCGTCTGGCGCGCGGTGTGGCCGATGCTCCGGTTCAACCCCGTGATGGCCGCCAAGTACGCGGCGATGACCCAGGCCGCCGGCGCCGCCGCGCAGACCGCCGAAGCGCAGGCCGATGCGGGATCGCGGCAGGTCAGCGCGGCGGCCGCCGCGGCCCGCGCGCGGCGCGCCAGGGCCCGGGTCGCATGTGCCGCCTCCTTGCTGCGCTGGATCTACTCCATGGTCGTCCACGACACCAGCTGGGATCCCGCCATCGCCTCCGGTGCCGCCAGCTGCCCGGCGGAGGCAGCCTGACCAGCGCTTTCATCCTGCATCCGCCAAGGGTGCCCTAGACCTTTCCTCCCCGATGAGGGGGAGAGCGAGCCCGTCCCGGCGTCGGGGACCAACCCCGTGCGACACCCTGGGCAGCTCTCCCCCGGTCGCCCGGAGCTTCTCCCCAGCTCGGTTGAACGCTGCAGGAGCAGGCCTGCCCGCCCACACCGCGGGCAGGCCGAGCCCGCTTGCACTACGTAGAGCGAGAAGACCCGGGTGACGGGCACCCGCAACCGCCCCGCGGAACGACCACCATCCCGGCGCGGCACCTCAGCATGCCCTCAGCCAGCCCTCGCCGCCAGCGCACCCACGCCATACCAGCGCCAGCCGTAGCAAGAACCCCAGCTCAGGGCCAAGTTCCCAGAAACGTCAGAAAACTCTCCCGAACCGCTTGACAGACTCCTTCTTACGCTGGTGTCGCTGTGGGTTCCGGAGATCGGCGGTCTGGTCGACCCGGACTCGGAGGCGCACAACCTGATCATGTCGATCTACGCGGGCATGTCCAAGGCCGAGCGGCGCCGTATCCAGGTGCGGGTGCGGGCCCAGTGGTTTGGCGGCCACCTTGCCCGCACCGTCCTCGCGCTGGCCTTCCTGCTCCTCGCGATCTTCGCCACCGCTGTCTGAGGACGACAAGCGCCCCGGACGTGCACCGCCGGCACACCGATCGGCCTGCACACCGGCTCGATGTGGGCTTCAACCCAGTCTCAAGGTGTCCATCACAGGTGGTGCGTGATTGGGTGTCAGGCCAGTGCCGGGAGTGGCGGCAGCCAGGGTTTTCCTGCGAGTGCGGCGCGGATGGCGTCGAGTATGCCAAGGCCGTGGTTCGCGGCTGAGTCGAGGTAGCTTCTGATGCGACACCAGCGGGCGAGAGTGGCGAGGGTATGCTCGCTGATCTGGGAGAGCAGGACCCCGGTCAGCCCGATAGCGCAGCTGACCGACAGCCCATCCCTGGCACTGTTCGAGGACTGGGTGGTCATCTTCGCCGTCGGCCTCGGCATTGCCGGATCCATGCTGGCAAGTCTGCTGTTTGAGTGGCTGCGGCCCCGCCCCCAGCAAGCAGCAGCCGGCAGTCACAGCCATCCGTCCCGCACTCCGGTCCCTGCTGACGGCAAGACGGAGCCGCCCGCATCGCCCGCGGCACCCGGAACAAACCGGGGCGGTAGGTTCGGCGTCATGGCGTTTGTGATGCGTCCGTCAGTAGCTTCACTTTGTCGGCGGTGTAGGCGGCCGAGGTCAAGCCCCACTTGGCAAGGATCGTGGCGTACGTTCCGTTCTTGATGATCTCGGCCATGGCCGCGTTGAGCGCGGGACCGAGCCCGCTTCCCTTTGCCAGGATGATGCCCTGGACAACCGGCGCATAGATGAACTTCTGGACGACGAGCGGGACGTTCTGGCTTTTTGCTGTATAGCTCATCGCATCCTGGCCTGTGGCTGTCAGATCTGTGCGGCCGTTGACGAGCGCAAGGGTGCGAGCACCGTCGTTCGGATAGGTTTTGACATCGAGTGGCTTTAGACCGGCGGCTGTGCATGCCTTACTGACGGTATTCACCTGGTCGATGAAGTAGGACCCGGCTTGAACCCCGATCGAATGACCGCACAGGTCACTCTGCTTGTCGATGGTGATGGAGTTGCCGGTCTTCACCCCGAAGGCGGTACCGATGTCGAATTCGGTGACGAAGTCGACCTGCTTCAGCCGATCAGCGGTCACGCCGAAGTCGGACGACGAGATGGCGTACCGGCCGCTGACCATGCTCGGGATGAGCGAGTCGAAGCTGCCCACCGAGACGTTGCGGATCTTCGTGCCCATGACTTCCGACAGGGCAAGCACGATGTCAGGCTGAATACCGACCAGGGCGTTGCCTTCCAGAAACTCCTCGGGCGGGTAGTCGTTGTAGACTCCGTTGCTGATCCCGCTGTTCTTGAACTGCGCAGGCACCAGCTTCTCGATGGAAGCGACTGGTTTCAGATTCCAACTGGTCGTGATCTTGGACGCCGAGGAGGCGCTCCCCTCTGGAGCGGTCGTCTTCGATCCGCTGCTGCTGCATGCCGTCAGGAAGAGGCTGACCGCGGCGACTGCGACGACCGCCAGAAGCGGTCGCTGATGGCGCGAGTGAGACCACAACATAAATATCTCGTTTCAGTAAGCGGGCGGCAGGTGCGCCCGTATGGTGGTGATTAGGGGACTAACCGATGCCCAGCACGACGCGGCGTGCGTCGAGCATTGCGGCATGCACGTTGCGGTGCGCGACTGCGTCACCGATCCTGAACAGGCGGAAGCGACCGTCCGGGTTGCGGACGATACGCTGCGGGCCGCCGGTCACGAGGGCAGGCAGGTCGGCCTCACCCGCATTAACGGAACAATCGACGAGCTCTCTGTACAGCTCGTCCATCGGCTCTGTTCCATATGCCGCGACGACGGAGTCGGCGGTGGCCGTCGAAAGCTTGCCGCTGTAGAGGTTGCGCAGCACCGCGACGACTCCGTCGCTACTGCGGTTGAGTTCGATCAGCTCGACGTCCGGCGTCAGTGTCACGCCGAGCTTGTAGAGAGAGCGCAGGTAGTCGGGATAGTAGGTTCCACCGACGTCGTGGCCGACGAGCCTGTCCGGAGTCGCGATCTGCACCGCACGTCCGCTAAAGGCAAGGTACTCGGCAGTCGCCAGAGTCTCGTCACTGCCGTCGACGTCGACGACCAGCACCCGGTTGCCTGGGCGCACCTCACCGCTGAGCACCGACCAGGTGCTGACCGAAAGGGACTCAGCGCCAGGGAGATCGGGTGTGATCGGCATACCACCGGTGGCTACGATCACCGTGTCAGGCTCGAGCGCCAGCACGTCGGTCGCCTCGACGTAGGTGTTCAGCTTCAGGGTGACGCCCAGCAGGCGGCATTCTGAATGCAGCCACTCGACGATGCTGAGCAGCTCGCGGTGACGGTCTGATGCTCGGGTAAAGAGAAGCAGCTGGCCGCCGACCTTGGACGCCGCATCGAGCAGGGTTACGCGATGACCCGCCTCGGCGGCCGCGCGTGCCGCCTCGAGCCCTCCCGGACCCGCACCCACCACGACGACGTGCTGCTCCCAGTTGGTGCGTGGCACGAGCTGCGGGACCTGGCTCTCCCGTCCGGTAGCGGGATTGTGCAGGCAGAGCGCGTCCTTGCCTTCATAGATCCGCGAGATGCAGTAGGACGCGCCTACGCACGGGCGGATCCGGCTCTCATCGCCACGCTCCAGCTTGCGCCCGATGTGCGGGTCCGCGATGTGCGCGCGAGTCATTCCCACGAGGTCAACGCCGCCCATGGCCAGTGCATGCCTCGCTGTTGGAAGGTCGGCGATTCGCCCCGCGTGGAGGATGGGCAGCGGAACGCCTTTGCCGAATCGGGTCGCTGCGTCGAGGTAGTTCGCCATCGGAGCGCCGAACGAGGGGATCTGGTCGGCCAACTGTCGGTCGTCAAGAGCCGATCCGCCGGTGACGCTGAGGAAATCGACCAGCCCGGAGGCCGCCAGCAGCTGGCCGATGGCGATCGCTCCATCCGGGCCGTTGCCGCCCGGGTGGTGGTGGTCGTCGGCAGACATCCTGATGCCAACGATGAATTCCTCTCCGACACACCTGCGGATCTCGCTAAGGACTTCGAGAGCGAAGCGCGTGCGGTTCTCCAAGCTGCCGCCGTACTCGTCCTCGCGGACGTTCTGGCACGGGGACCAGAACTGGTCGACCAGGTGTCCGGCGTGCGCACAGACCTCGACGCCGTCCAGGCCGCCGGCCTGGGCCCGCGCAGCCGCCCGGCCGAATGCCCTGACCACGCGGTCGATGTCCGCCTTCTCCATGGACTTCGGATAACTTCGATGGGCGGGCTCGCGAATCGTGGAGGGCGAAATCGTGGGGAGAAAGTCCCCGATGTCCCAGCGGGTCCGGCGGCCCATGTGGGTGATCTGGGACATCACTGCCGCGCCATGGGCGTGTACCCGCTCGGCGAGCCGACGCAGGTGCGGAACGATTTCATCCCGGCCGAGGTCGAGCTGCCCGAAGATGGACGGGGAGTCGATGTCGACGTTGGCAGACCCGCCGATCATCGTCAGGCCGATGCCGCCCCGCGCCTTCTCCTCGTGGTAGGCCTGGTACCGCTCCAGAGGCATGCCCTGCTCGGCGTAGGCCGGCTCGTGGCTCGTGCTGGCGATGCGGTTTCGCAGCGTCAGATGCTTGATCGAAAACGGGGAGAGAAGTGGGTCAGTCATCGTGGCCTCTCGGCGTTGATTGATGTAGCTCGGCCGCAGGTCACAAGACCTTGGAGAGGAAGTCGCGGGTGCGCTTCAGTTGTGGGTTTCCGAGCACGTCAGCCGGCCGCCCGCGTTCCACCACCACGCCGCCGTCCATGAACAGCAGCGAGTCCGCGACCTCGCGCGCGAACCCGATCTCGTGGGTGACGACGACCATGGTCAGGCCTTCTCGGGCCAGATCCTTCATCACGTCGAGCACCTCGCCGACCAGCTCCGGGTCGAGCGCCGACGTGGGCTCGTCGAAAAGCATGAGCGTCGGTCCCATGGCCAGCGCCCGGGCGATTGCGACTCTCTGTTGTTGGCCGCCGGAGAGCTGCCGGGGATAGGTGTGCGCCTTGTCGAGCAGCCCGACTCGGCGGAGCAGCCGCTCGGCCGTGGCGGTCGCCTCAGCTACCGGCTTGCGCAGCACGCCGACCGGGGACTCGATGATGTTCTGCAGCACCGTCATGTGCGGGAACAGGTTGAACGCCTGGAAGACCATCCCCATCGACGTGCGCTGACGCGCGAGGTCCCGCTCAGGCAGCGTGACGTATTTCGATCCGCGCTGCCGGTAGCCGATCAGCTCGCCGTTGAGCTCGACTCGGCCGCGGTCGATTTCCTCGAGGTGGTTGATACTGCGCAACAGCGTACTCTTGCCCGAGCCCGACGGGCCGATGATGCACATGACCTCGCCCCGCTCGACGGTGAGACCGACGCCCTTGAGCACCTCCACCGGTCCGAACCGCTTGTGGACATCGGTCACCCGAAGTACCACCTCGCTCATGACGCGCTCCGCTCGACGCGCGCCTTAAGGGCGCCGCGCATGTTGTCGACCGCTGTACGCAGTCGCTGCCACGGCGTCGGGGGAAGGGCGTTCCGGTTTCCGCGGGCGAAGTGTCGCTCGATGAAGTACTGCCCGACACTCAGCACGGTGGTGACGAGCAAGTACCACAAAGCCGCGACGATCAGCAGTGGGATGGTTTGGAACGTTCGGTTGTAGATCAGCTGCGCTGAGTAGAGCAGCTCCTGCACCGAGGCCACGCTCACCAGCGCGGTCGACTTCAGCATCCCGATGACCTGGTTTCCCGTCGGCGGCACGATCACCCGCATCGCCTGGGGCAGGATGATCCGGCGCATGATGCGTCGGCTGCGCATGCCGAGTGCTGTCCCGGCCTCCTGCTGTCCTTGGTCGACGGAGATAATGCCGCCGCGCACGATCTCGGACATGTAGGCGCCCTCGTTCAGGCCCAGGGCGAGTACCGCCGCCACGAACCCCGTGACCACCGAGTTGGTGTTGGCCGACCAGAAGGTGGGCCCCCCAAACGGGACGGCGATAGTGATCTTCGGGAACAAGGCCGCGATGTTGTACCAGAAGATGATCTGGACCAGCAGCGGTGTGCCTCGGAAGAACCAGATGTAGGCCAGCCCGACGGTGGACAGGATCCGGATCGGCGACAACCGCATGACGGCCGTGATGACGCCGAGGACGATGCCGATAGCCATCGCAAGGACGGTCAGTTCGATGGTCAGAAGCAGACCCGAAAGGAGCTTCGAACTGAAGAAGTACTGTCCGACCACGTCCCACTGCAGGTTAGTGTTGGTCGCCAGACTCTTCGCAAGGGCCGCCACGCACAACAGCACGATGGCGGTGACGACCCACCAGCCCCAGGCTGGCCGATGGGCGACCCGGGCTTCTCGGGGAGCGATCGGCTGAGTCCCCGCCATGGTGGTCGCCATCGCATGTTCTCCTCTAGCTGGACGAGAGTTGGCGTCGCCCGACCCGGTCGGAACGGCGGGACCGTCGGCGTCTGTAGCAGCCACCCTGACCTCCTCAGCGATGGAGACGACGGTAGGTGTTGCACTAGGCCGGCGCATCGGCGCCGACGCGGAAAATTGACGTCGCTCTTCGACATCTGTCGAAGGTGCCGGGCTGCCGGGTCGCTGCTGGCGTTGCCTGTCCCGGCAGAGGTCAGTTGTGTCGACCGCGTCCTTCCCTTGCACGTTGTCGCGCGTCCGTAAGGCTGTCACGCCGGGCCGGGTGAACGTTGGCACGAGCGCACCTTGGGTGTCGCGGTATGCCCCGTACAGGCGTAGAGTGCGCGACGGCTTGCCTGCGGGGTGAAGACGCGGTGCTCGCGCACGGTCGCATCCATGCCCCCAGCTGGGCGGGGTGCCCGGGGATCTCCCCCGGGTAGGGGAAGTACTCGGCGACGATGGCCGTCACGCGCCGCTATCGTGTGCCGCCGATGAGGTAGTCGACGCCAAGATCGTCGGCAACCTGGGCTGACTCTAACTCGTCGTCCTCGGTCAGCGAGACGACCTCGAGGTGCGCGGCGTGGATCCGGTCTACGAGGGTATACATGATGGCGAGGCGACGCCTGCGTCCGTGAAGCCGATGTGCGCGACGTCCGTGGTCAGGGCGCGCCCGAGCTCGTACACACTCGCCAAGCGGCCAAGGCTGAGGCCTACTGCGCCGCCACACCTCCCGCGTCGGCACCCGCTGGGGTGCCGACCCGGTAGTCAGCTCCCTCGTCCCGGCCGGGTCAGTTGTGCTGGAAGCCGGAGCGGGCTTTGACCCCGGCGCAGAGCCGTTCGTTGGATCCGTAGTCCTCCGCTGGGTGGAAGACCAGTCGGGGAACGGCGTCGAGGTTGTGGAGCCGATTGGCGTAGGCGGCGAGCGCCTGCTGCCGCTCTTCGTCGGCGACCTTGCCAGGCATGTGGGTGAAGAACGGGGTCGAACCCGCTGTAGCGGAGCAGGCCGTTACGGACCGGCCAGAGGATGTCGAGGAGGGCGCCGTCGATGCCGTCTGGCTGGTAGGTGCCGGTGGTCACCGGCACCATGGCGAGCTTGCCGCGGAGCATCCCGGTGTCGTACTTGCGGCCGGGGAGGTAGGCGAAGGCGCGGGTGAAGACGTGTGGCGGAAGGTGAAGCGGAGCGTGCGCTCAGCAACCACGATCAGGCTCGGTGATAGGCAGTGGTCGACGGGGGCAGCGGTACCAGACCCCTGATTCGGTCGGCAAGTTTCTCGGCCATCATCATGACCGGCGCGTTGATGTTTCCGGTGATCACCTTGGGCATGATCGAGGCATCGACGACGCGCAAGCAGTCGACCGTCCTGATCCGTCCCTGTTCGTCGACGACGGCATCGTCGTCCACGCCCATGCGGCATGTCCCCGAGGGATGGTACGACGTGCCGATCTTCGCCCGTAGGAACGCTTCGATCCCGCCGTCACTGGTCACCTCGGGACCAGGGCTGAGTTCGGTAGCGCGGAATCGCTCCCACGCCGGCTGACGTACGAGCGTTTCGCGTACCAGGCGGACGCCGTCGATCATGTCCTGCAGGTCCTGCCGATCCTGAAGGTGATTGAACACGATCGACGGCGGTTGGGCCGGATCGGCGGGTCTCAGCGTGACCGCGCCCCGGCTTGCCGGCCGGGACAGATCCATCCAGAACTGGAAGCCGGGGACGGGGACGAGCTTGCCGCCGCGCAGTTGCCGGGTCAGCGGGAGGAACTCGTACTGCATGTTCGGGAACGCCACGTCGTCGCGCGTCCGCAGGAATGCCCCGGTCTCGAAGAAATTGGTCGTGCCGAGCCCCGTACGTCGCAGGATCCATTCGAGACCCAGCTTGGCCCGGCCTGGCACGGTCAGTTCTGCGGTGAGCGAGTCCTCGAAGCTGGTGGCGAACTGGATGTCGACGCCTGGGTGGTTTTGCAGGTTGCGCCCGACGCCCGGCGTCTCGGCGACCACCGCGATGCCGTGGCTGCACAGCTCGTCGCCCGGGCCCACGCCCGACAGGAGCAGGAGTTTCGGGGTGTTGATCGCGCCGGCGCAGGCGATGACCTCGCGAGCGCAACTGATCATCTGCACCCGTCCCTTGATTGACACCTCGACGCCGACTGCGGCCCCGTTGTCGATGACGATCCGGCGTACAAGCGCATTGGGGAGAAGGTGGAGATTGGTTCGGCGCATTGCAAGCCGCAGGTATCCGCGGGCCGCGCTCCAGCGCACCCCGTTGTGGATAAACGACTGCGCTACGTGCATGCCTTCTTGTTTGTAGCCATTGTGGTCCGAGGTGATGCCGAAGCCGGCTTGCTCGCCGGCGCGGAGGAATGCTGCGTAGAGGTCATGGTCCGCCCGGGCGCGGCTGATGTGCATCGGCCCGTCGCCGCCGCGCCACTCGTCAGGGCCGTCGGCGAATGTCTCCATCCTCCGGAAATAGGGCAGGCAGTGGGCGTAGTCCCAATCCTTGAGCCCGTCTTTGGCCCACCCGTCGTAGTCCATCGGGTTGCCCCGGTTGTAGATCATCGCGTTGATCGACGAAGAGCCGCCTATCACACGGCCGGTCTTCTCATCGATCGTCTTGCCGCCGAGGTGCGGCTCCGGGCCGGACTGGTAGCCCCACTGGATCCGCTTGCTCTGATACGCGAACGGTAGAGCACCTGGCATGGTGATGATCGGGTTGCGGTCAGATCCGCCCGCCTCTATGAGGAGGACGCGGACTGCCGGATCCTCGGTGAGGCGAGCGGCGATGATGCATCCGGCGGAGCCCGCTCCGACGACGAGGTAGTCGTACTGCTCGGTGACGGACGGGCGCATCTAGATGATGCCCTGTTCGCGCAACGGCGCGCTGTCGATGAGCCGCCGCCACCCGAACCGGGTGAGGTCAATGGTCTGGTAACGGCCGGTCAACAGCAGTTCGGCCATCGCCCGGCCGCACCCGGGCGCGTGCATGAGGCCGTGCCCGGAAAAGCCGGAAAGCAGGTGGAGGTTGGTGAGCCCGTCCGCGCCAGGTCCGATGATCACGTTGCCGTCGAAGTCGTTCTGGTCGTACAGCCCGGGGAGCGTGCTGAAGCAACGGGTGCGTTCGAACTGCGCGAAGCGGTGGGCGAGGGCTGGCCAGACGACGTTGTCGAAGTACGTCTTGTCGACGTCGAAGTCGTAGCCGCGCGCTGCCTCCAGGCTGGGAACGCCGCCCGAATAGCCCGAACCTTCCGGACGGAAGGCGAGGCGATCGGGGTCCTTGATATACGGGAGCGGCTCGATGGGGTCTTGGGACTCGAAGTAGTGCTCGAAGCGGCGGAGCGGCTCGATCGGGACCCTGAGGTCGACCATGGCACAGACATCCTTCGCCCAGGCGCCGGCAGCGTTGACGAAGTCGGACGCCTCGATCCGCTCGCCCGTGCGGAGCGTGCCGGACTCAACCCGGTTGCCCTGTCGCGTGAGGCCGGCCAGTTCGCCGTGGACGAATTTCGCGCCGAGTGACTTCGCCTTGTTCCGGAAGCCGATCAGGACGCTGTGCGGATCGAGCCACCCGTCGTCGGGGGACAGGACGGCGCAACCGAGGTCGTCCACGTTCATTGACGGGTACCGCTGCTTGATCTCGTCCGGCTCGAGCCACACGACGTTGCAGCCCGCGGCACGCTGGGTCTCGTAGTTACGCCTCAGCTGCTCGCGGTGGGCCGGCGGGACGATGAACAGGTAGCCGTTCTTCTTGAGTCCGATGTCGGCCGGCACGCCGTCGATCGCCATCAGGTCGGCGAAGGTGTCGAAGAACGGGATGCTGAAGTTCGAGAGTTCGATGTTCTCAGGTAGCGAGAAGAGTCGCCTGATGCCCCCGGAGGCTCGCGGAGTCGACGCCAGCTCGTAGGTCGGGTCTCGTTCGATGACGCAGACGTCCGTCGTCGGTTGGAGCGACTTCACGAAGTAGGCGACGGCGCAGCCGATCGCGCCGCCGCCGATGACGGCAATGTCGGTTTTCATTTGGCCTCGGCCCAACTCGACGATGATCACACGAGACGAAGACGGCCGTCTCGTGAATGCCCTCTCCTCGACCCGCGGATGAACGGTAAGGCCGCAGCGGACTGAGCTGCATCAGCAGCGGCGCGGAAATCTGTCCGCTCTGTTCGACATCTGTCGAAGCGGCTCGGGCGATGTCAGACGTCGGCTCGCCGGTAGGCATCGAGCCACAGCGCGAGTTGGAGATCAGTGCGAGCTGGACCACCGCGTAGATCGACGCCGATGAGTTCGAGGATCCGGTCGAGCCTGTAATAGAGGGTGGTGCGGTGCACGTGGAGTGCTGCCGCCGCGGCGGCGACGTCTCCACCGTGGTCCAGGAAGAAACGCGCGGTGGTGAGCAGATCCGAACGTGGCTGGGCAGCGAGTACCGCCGCGCCAAGGTGCACCTCGGCGACGGTCAACCACGCTGGCGCGTCGATGATCAAACGCCAAGCGCCCAGGTGGTCCCACGTCGGCGGGTCCGGTCGTGCACCGGCCGCGATGGCCCTCCGGGTTGCCGCGGCACGGCGCACCGCCTCGCCGAAGTCGATCAGAGGCAGCGGGGCACCGCTGGCGCACACGCGCGGTCGGGACCTTGCGACGTGGGCGCTCATGTCCCCGGGAAGCAGCCATCCGCCGGTCCTGCTCGGTGCAGCAACCTGCACGCAGGCGTCGTGCGGAAGGTGCTCGAGCCGTGCCAGTTCGCGAGCTGCCTCGTCATCGCGAGAACGGAGCAGGCGGTCGAGGAGCTCGTCGCGAAGGTGCCGGGCGTCGGCGAGAGTCTGTTGGGACATCGACATCACCTCGGCCGCCAGCTCGGCGCACTCGACGAGTGCCGGCAGCTCGGGCTCGCCGATCGTCTCGTCAGGATCGAGAACCCAGAGGAAGCCGAGTAGCCGATCCCCGGACCGGATCGGCATGCACCACCGCGCCCACATGCCGGCCTCCGGCAGCGCGGGCGTGTGGACCGGGGCGGTGGCCTTGGCGAGGTGGAAGCGCTTGACAACCGCTGCGGCCTCAGGGTCGACGCGACGATCGAGGATCGTCCTGGCGCGGGTGGGATCGACGGTGCCGCGAGTGCTCCACCAGACGGGGCGCTGGTCGCGGTCCTCGATGAGGACGGACTGCCGGAGGGCGTCGGCGAGTTGATCGACCACGGCTTGCATGTCGACCTTGCCGCTCAAGCGTGACCTCCCTCGTCTTCGCAAACCTCTTCGACAATTGTAGGAAAGACCGGCGAAGATTCCGCGTCGCCGCCGAAGCGCTGTGTCGGCTGCCTGCCTACGGTGGAGGTGGTCCTGAGCACAACGTATCCGGAGCGCCTCGTGACTTTCTTTGCTGGTCGGCCCGCCGTAGCTCCGAGCGGTCCGACGCCATCTCGCACCTACGCCGCCGGGTCGCCGGAGAGGGCGAGCATCGCGGCCGCGCTGGCCGAGGTCCGCGGCGCGGGCTACGACATCGCCAGCCGAGTCGGATCGGACGAGATTCGTACGGGCCGCACGGCGCCCGTTGTGACTCCGCATGAGCACAGCGTCCGGCTCGGGCAGGTGCACTACGCCTCCGCCCCGGTCGTCGAGGACGCAATCGCGGCGGCGTCCGAGGCCGCGCGTTCGTGGGCGCGGCTGCCGTTGGCAATGCGCGCGGAGCCGTTCTTGCGTGCCGCCGACATGCTGGAGTTCGGCCCATGGCGTGATCGGCTCAACGCTGCTGCGATGCTCGAGCTATCGAAGACGAGCTATGAGGCCGACATCGACGCCTCGAGCGAAACGGTCGATTTCATCCGGGCGAACGTCAACAACATGCTCGAGATGTACGACGTGCAGCCCGGCGGTTCCCCCGGCGTGACGAACCACGTCCAGTATCGGCCGCTGGAAGGCTTCGTCTTCGCCGTCACGCCGTTCAACTTCGTCTCGATGAACAATCTCGCGTTCGGGCCGGCGCTCCTCGGAAACACCGTTGTCTGGAAGCCGGCCGAGAGCGCCTCGCTGGTGGCGCACCTGTCGCTGCAGTTGCTGCGCGAGGCCGGCCTCCCGGACGGAGTGATCAACCTGGTCTTCGGCGATGGAGCCGAGGTCGGCACGGTCGCGCTGACCCACCGGGACCTCGCCGCCGTCGCCTTCACCGGGTCGACCGCGACGTTCCAATACATCTGGCGAACGGTCGGCGAGAACGTTGCTACCTACCGCAACTACCCGCGCGTGATCGGTGAGACCGGCGGCAAGGACTTCGTCCTCGCCCACCGGTCGGCCGACCTCGACGCGCTCGCAACCGCTCTCATCCGCGGCGCCTACGAGTACCAGGGGCAGAAGTGCTCCGCCGCCTCACGGCTGTACGCGCCACGCAGTCTCTGGCGGGCGCTGAAAGACCGCCTCATTGAACTCACCCGCAGCGCGATGGTCGGCGACCCGACCCTGCCGGAGAACTATCTGGGAGCGGTCATCAACGCGCGCCAGCACGCGAAGCACGCGGACGTTCTCGCCCAGGCCCGCGCGGAAGGGCTGGTGGTCGTCGGCGGTACCACGGACGCCTCCGTGGGATGGTTCGTCGACCCTACCCTCCTCGAAGTGAGCGACCCGTGCTCGCGCTTCATGACCCAAGAGCTGTTCGCCCCCGTTCTCACGGCATACGTGTACGACGACGCTGATTGGACCAAGACCCTTCGGCTCGTCGACGAGTCCACCGCATACGGGCTCACAGGGGCCGTGTTCGCGGGCGACGAATACGCGATCGCCGAGGCCGATGAGGCACTCGGCTACGCGGCGGGCAACTTCTATATCAACGACAAGCCCACCAGCGCGGCGATAGGCCAGCAGCCGTTCGGCGGCGCACGGGCTTCCGGGACCAATGACAAGGCCGGCACCGTCTGGAATCTGATTCGATTCGCCAGCCCCAGGTCGGTCAAGCGCAACCACCGGCCGCCACGCGACTACCGCTACCCGTACCAGGAAAGCGACTGACGCGGGCACCAAGATGTTGATCAGCACCGCGGGCGTGTCGCAGTACTACACGGTGATGGCGGTCACCGACCCGGCCAAGCGCAGCCACGGGACCTCGGCGTTCGTGGTGTAGAAGACCGACCCGGGGGTGAGCTTCGGGGGAGCCGGAGAAGAAGCTCGGCATCAAGGGCTCGCCCACCCGCAGCGTCATCTTCGCGAACGCGTGGACCCCCGCCGACCGGATCATCGGGGGAGGAAGGCACCGGGTTCAAGACAGCGCCGGCCACCCCTGGACCACACGGGGATCACGATCGAGGCGCAAGCGCTGGGCATCGCGCAGGGGGTGCTGGATTACGCGGCCGGCTATGTGCAGCAGCGCGAGCAGTTCGGGAAGGCCATCGCGGACTTCCAGGGCGTGCAGTTCATGCTGGCCGACTTGGCGATGAAGCTCGAGGCCGCCCGCCAGCTCACCTACCACGCCGCCGCCCTGTCCGAGCAGGTGATGGCCGGGGAGAAGGTCCCCGGCCTGACGTTTGCCTCCGCGGCGGTCAAGTACTTCGCCTCCGATACCGCCCTGGCCGTCACCACCGACGCGGTCCAGCTCCTGGGCGGCTACGGCTACACCCCGGATTTCCCCGTGGAGCGGATAATGCGCGACGCCAAGGTCACCCAGATCTCCGAGGGCAGAACCAGATCCAGCGGGTCGTGATGGCCCGGCAGATTCTCGCCTGACACCAGGCGGATTCCCATGCCGCGTCCCGTGCTTGTCGCCGGAGCCCGTACTCCGATCGGCAAGATGGCCGGCTCCCTGGCGGCCCTGCCGGCATCTCAGTTGGCAGGCGCGGCGATCCGCGCCGCCCTGGAGCGGGCCGGGCTCAGCGGGGCCCAGGTCGACGCGGTGGTACTGGGCAACGTGGTGCAGGTCGGCGTGGGCCCCAACCTGGCCCGGCTGGGCGCGGCCGTCGGCGGCATCCCGATGAGCGTGCCCGCGACCACGGTCAACAAGCTGGGCCTGACGGCGATCGCGCAGGCCGCCTAGCAGATCATGGCAGGCCAGTCCGAGGTCATCGTGGCGGGCGGCACGGAGTCCATGTCGAGTACCGTACCTGCTGTCCCGCAGCCCGCGGCGCGGCTTCCGCTACGGCGACGCGCCGCTGAGCGATGCCCTCGACCAGGACGCGCTGGTGATCGGGGTTCGACGGCATCTCGATGGGCGCGGCGACCGATCGCTATCAGGCCGGCCTGGGGATGTCCCGCGAGGATCAGGACAGGTCTGGCAGGCACTGGTTCAGGCCGTCCTGCAGCGGCCGCGTCGACGGGACGACGGCGAGGAATTCCTTGGCTCGCCTGGAGTGCGGGGTCGGCCGTGACCTGGGCGATGAACCGGGCGTACCAGCTGGGGTGACCGAGGGCGTCCAGGTGCTCGGTGATCGGACGGACCGCGCAGGCTACCCAGTCCCGCAGTTCGGTGGAGTCGCCGATCTCGGCCAGCATGCATGCGCGGATCTGCTCTATCTGCTCGGCGTGCGGTCGCCGGCGTTCCAGTGGCCGAACAGTCCTGGGCCTAGCTGGTTCGCGTACAGGTCGAACGCGGCCAGCATCGCCTCGGCATCGCCGGCTCCCGCGGCCCGCCAGTCGCGGTTGGCCAGGGAGACCAGGCCGGCGAAGAGGGTGGTGACAATCCGGGGCCGCGGGTCGGTGGCCGGGTCGACGCCTTCGCGCTCCGCGAGCGCGCGGGCGAGGGTCTCTCCGTGGTCGTGGAAGTACCGCAGGTGCGCGGCGAGCAGCGTCGGCGTCGATTCGATCAGGTTGAGGACCGACAGGTAGGTCGGCCTGCGGCTGACGATGCCGCCGTCCGCGGTGACCCGGAGCAGTGACTCGCGGAAGGCCTGCCGGAGCGCGGTCAGCGGCTCCTCCTCGCGCGGCCGGGCCGCGAGCGCCTCGATCAGCGCGTCGGCCGAGTCCTGGACGAACGACAGCGTCAGGTCTTCCTTGCTGGCGAAGTACCGGAAGAACGTGCGCTCCGAGACGTCGACCGCGTCGGTGATCTCGCGGACCGCCGTGTGCTCGTACCCCTTGGCCTGGAACAGCTCCAGCGCCGCGTGGATCAGGGCATTCCTGGTCTGCTGCTTCTTGCGCTCCCGGCGGGGCGCCGCGGGCTGGCCCGGCGGCCGCCTGCTCGCGCCGCTGTCCGGCGTTTCCTGCTGCGCGAGCACGTCCTGCATGACCTCAGCATACACGACACATGATGTCATACGGCACGAGGTGTCGATAGACATAGATTGTCAATTGTCATTGACTGACATATAGTGGTTCGCAGGTCGGGGAACTCCCGCACCAGTCCGAAGGGAGAAAACTGTGAGCCAAACCGAAGCCGCGGCCGCCAGGACCGGCACCGCGTCGGGCACGGCGTACGGCACCGGGCGCCGTGGTCTGTTCCGGCGGATGCGCGGCAACCCCGCGCTGACATTGCTGGCGGTGGCGCTCGGCGTGATGATGGTCGGCATCGACGGCACCATCGTCGCCGTCGCCAACCCGTCCATCCAGGCGCACCTGCACGCGTCGCTGGCCGACATCCAGTGGGTGACCAACGGCTACCTGCTGGCACTGGCCGTCAGCCTGATCACCGTCGGGAAGATCGGCGACCGGTTCGGCCACAAGAAGATCTTCCTCGCCGGCATCGTCGGGTTCGCCGCCACTTCGGCCGCCGTCGGCCTGTCCGGGGATATCGCGAGCAGCATCAGCCTGGTCATCGCCTTCCGCGTAGCCCAGGGCGCGTTCGGCGCGATGCTCCAGCCGACCGCGCTGGCGCTGCTGCGCAAGAACTTCCCCGCCGAGAAACTGAACGCCGCGCTGGGCATCTGGGGCGCCGTCGTCGGCGCGTCCACCGCCGCCGGACCGATCGTGGGCGGGCTGCTGGTCCAGCACGTCAACTGGGAGGCCTGCTTCTACATCAACATCCCGGTCGGCCTGATCGCCCTGGCCGCGGGCCTGCTGGTGCTCCGCGAGACGGACCCATCGCCGGCCGCCCGGTCCTTCGACATCCCCGGCATCGCGCTGCTGACCACCTTCCTGTTCGCCCTGGTATGGGGACTGATCAAGGGCGCTGACTACGGCTGGGGCAGCACTCGGACCCTGGCGTTCTTCGGCGTCGCGGCGGTGGCGGTACTGCTGTTCGTGCTGCGCGAGTCGAAGGCGAAGGAGCCGCTGCTTTCGCTGCGGCTGTTCCGCTCGGTACCGCTGTCGGCCGGTGTGGTGCTGGTCCTGACGCTGATGTTCGCGCTGTTCGGCGCCTTGTTCTTCATGACCTTCTACCTGGAGAACGTGCATGGCCTCGGCGCCGTCGCGACCGGAGTCCGGCTGCTGCCGCTGACCGGCATGCTGATCGTCGGCTCCCCCGTCTCCGGCAAGCTGATCACCCGGTACGGACCGCGCATCCCGCTGGTAGCCGGCATGCTGCTGGCCGCGGTCGCGCTGTTCGGCCTGTCCCGGATCGGCATCGCGTCCAACCTGAACGACACCATCGTCTGGTTCGCCCTGCTCGGCCTCGGGCTCAGCCCGGTCATCGTCGGCGCGACCGACGTGATCGTCGGCAATGCTCCGGTGGAACTGGCCGGCGTCGCGGGCGGCCTGCAATCGACCGCCATGCAGGTCGGCGGCACGATCGGGACCGCCGTGCTCGGCGCGATCATGTCCGCCAAGATCGACTCGCTGCTGCCGGCCCGCTGGGCCGCCGCGCACCTGCCCGCGCTGTCCCCGGCGCAGCTCGCCGACGTCAAGAGCGCAACGTCGGTCGGGGTATCACCGGCGACACACGCCACGCCCGCGCCGATCGCCGAACTGATGACGAACGTCACCCACACCACGTTCGTCAGCGGCATGAGCGCCGCGTTCAGTGTCGCCGCGATCGTCGCGCTGGCCGGCGCCGTGATCGCCCTGCTCGCCAAGCGCGGCCACCCCGCCGAAGGCGCCGCGGTAATCTAGCCAGCGGCCGTCCGGGAACCGGCTGGGAGTTGAAGAGCGTGGAGGGGATGACACGAATCCCGTGTCATCCCCTCCACGCTGCTGTCGAGGCGCCCGGCCGCAGCGCTTGGCGGACCTGTCCGATGTCGAAGCCTTTGAAGGGTTTCAGGCACCACCGATCCCAGCCGGCGGAATCGCCGTATCGAACGGTGTTCGCGCTTTGCTCCGGATTAGGGAAGAGTCCACAGGCCGCTGACCGGGCCACGAGCGGGTGCCCCACTCGCCGCTCCCCGCGACGAGCTGACAGTTGCTCGCTCGGAGGGTCGGCAAGTATTACCGTCGCGGTTTTCCCGTCTGTGGCCGCGCTGCTGCGCGTGATGTGCTGATCGCCTGATGTTGTTACATTCCGTCACCTCCTTCCTGCATCAGCGTGACGGAGCACACGGCGCGATAGCGACTGTGACCGGCACGGCTTGCGGGCTCAAGTCGGTGCAGTGTGCCTGGCTGCCGACGATCAGCCCGAAGTGGCTCTCGCAGATCCGCAGGGGCCCTGGCCTCCCGTACGAACCCGAGCGGAGGGCCTTGCTGGGCTGACAGCGGGCGGGGCCCATCGCGGCCCGGCTGTGGTGGGCGGAGGCCTACCGGGGCGCCTGTGGCTGGGCGGGGCCGACCTGCGGGGCGTTCGGATCGCGGGCGGTCGCGGCGCGGCCTCGGATGGCCTCGATCATGAGGTCGACGGCGGTGGTGAAGTTGTCCGGGTCGTCGAGGGCGGGCAGCGTGTGCGCGATGGCGGTGATGTTGGGGTACTGGCCAGGGGGGAGGGTCCGGTACTGGATCTCCCAGGACAGGAGGTCGGCGTTCCGGGTGGCCGGGTCGAGTGAGGCGAGCCCGGCGTCGAGCGCGGAGTAGCCGAGGCTGAAGTCGGAAAAGACGCGGTAGAGGCGGGCGGCGTCGCGGTCATCTAGGCCGGCGCGGCGCATGCAGTCGATGACCCGCTCGACCATCTGGTACTCGTGCTCGCGGCGGGCGGTGCGGTAGGCGTAGGCGGCGATGGCGGGGTGCCTGATGAACACCGCGTGCATGTGGCGGGCGATGGCGGCGAGGTCTGCTGCCCAGTCGCCGGTCGGCTCGGGGAGCTCGGCGAGTGTCTCGGCGTGTAGCGCGTCGATCATCGCCAGCAGCAGCTCGTCTTTGTCCCGGAAATGCCGGTAGACCGCAGTGGGATGGGCGCCGAGCTCGGCGCCCAGCGCCTGGAACGTCACCGCGTCAAGGCCGCCGCGCTCGCTCACCGCGAACGCCGCGTCGAGGATCACGCGCTGGTTCAGGCTTCCGCGGGGGCGCCGTCTGGATCTGGTCGAGCCGGCACTCCCGGCGTCGTCGGTCAGCATGTTCCCACTATACATAGTCATTATTATTGACTATAGCGATGACTATGTTTCATACTCGGTCCACGACTGATCGCCGGCCGCTGGCCGGCATCACCATCGGAAGGAGCGGGCCATGACTGTGGTCCAGGAGCGCGAGGCGAGACTGCGCCACGGGGCGATCGGCATGTCCGGTGCACTGGCCAGCACCTTGTCGAACATGGCGCCCGTGGAGGGCATCCGATCAGGGCCGGGCAGGGCCAGCCCCTGCCCGGCTAAAGTGACGAAGATGACGGCGAAGGTGAGGAACATGATCAGGATGCGCTGCGGGAAGGCGCTGCCGCCGCGGGTGGTGGTGGACGGCAGCGCTAGCGCCACGGCTAGGGAGACCGTTCCCTGCATCCCGCTCCAGGCGCTCACCAGCGGCCGTCTAGCTCCGGGATGCCGGGCCGGCCGGCGGCCGGCCGACCCGGATCAGGCAGGGCACGGTGAAGAACCACGCGGAACTGGTGGTCACCACGACCCCTGGTCACGGCCCAGGGCGTACCCGGCGAGGGTGCTCGGCAGGTGCGCCGGCAGCTGGCTGAAGACGGCACGAAGATACAGCCCGGCCGGCTCGAACAGGGTTGCGAAAACTGTGCGTCCGTGCGTGTCCATTGCGTGTCCGTACGCGGAGCCCTTTTATGGCATTGCCGGTCAAGACCGGCGTAATGCGAGCCTTTCCGGACAGCCTGGCCTGCGATTTCGCGCAATCGCGGTCATGGCGGAACCTGTCCGGCATGCGAAGCGCCGCACTGCTAATGCGGTTGGGCTTTACGGCCCTCCGGGGTTCAAATCCCCGATCCTCCGCTCCCTGAGCAGCGGCTTTACCCGAAGGTTCATTGCGGGTAGGCCGCTACGTTTTCCGGTGCTGTTTGTCCAGCCAGTGCCGTGAGATAGGGCGCTGGCGAGCCGCAAGGCTTGGGCGTCAGGCGCGGCGGTGCTGGCAGTCCAGGATCCCCTCGCGGATGATGAGAAGTGTCAGTCCTGCGCGTCGGCGGCTGCCTCGGCCAGGACCTGGTCGAGGGTAGCGGTTTCTGCTGCTGTCCGTATCGCCTGCTGGGCTGGCTGATCGATGGCTTGGTCCACGTGGCGCTGAATGCGGTTGACCGCGGCTTGGTGCAAGCTGGCGGGCTGGTGTCCCGCCGTGGTGAGGACCCGGCCGGCGGCTACGGCGAACCGCAGGGCGCGGGTGAAGGCCCCTTGCTGGGCGGCGGCTTCGCCGAGGCCCAGCAGGGCCGAGCACGGTGACCAGCCGGACCCCGGGCCTGCCCAGCAGGGCCCGGATACCGCTGATGTCGTTTTCCCGCCCGATCAGGTCGCTGTGCGGTGCCGGCACCGCGGCTCCCGGTGGCAGCCGCGCAGCCGCGGTCCGGGGCGGGGCCAGCACGTCCCGGTGGGCACGCTGTACCTGCTCACCCGGGTCGGCGCCCAGCTCGTCACGCAGCACCGCGCGTACCCGATGGTAGGTGGCCAGCGCGTCTGCCTGACGGCCGCCACGGTCCAGCGCGGTGATCAGCTGAGCCCACAACAGCTCCCGCAGCGGATACCGGCCTATCCACGCCTCCAGCTCAGCAACCAGCTCATCCTGCCTACCGCAGGCCAGCCCGGCGTCCGCCCACGCCTCCACCGCCGACAGACGCAACTCGGTTAGCCGGGTCCTCTGCGCCTCGGCGAACGGCGCAGCCACATCTGCCAGCGGCTCTCCCCGCCACAGCCCCAGCGTCCGGCCCAGCGTGTCCGCCACCACGGTGGGGTCACCGGCCATACGCAAGCCCGCGCGCAGCTCGTGCTCGAACTCGACCGCATCGACCCATACCGCCGCATCCAGCCCGTATCCACCTGGCCCCGAGCCGATCGCGTCCCGGCCCAGCATCCTGCGCAACGACGACATGTACACCTGCACGACATTGCGTGCTGACTCCGGCGGCGCATCGCCCCACAAGCCGTCGATGATCTCATCCACCAGTACCGGCGAACCGGGTCGCAGCGCCAGCATGCCCAGCAGCGCTCGCGGCATCGGCGGCGGCACCGGCATTCCCGTTTCACGTCGCGGAGCTCCATCGGGCCCACGCGGTCAGCGGCGCGCACTACCTGCAAGTTCACCGGCAGGTTCCCGGGCCGCGCATGCGCACGGAGGTTCTCAGGGGAAGAATGCACTAAGTTCACAGACCTCACAGGTCCAAAACCGTCCATCGACGGCGGGCTCCCGTGTCAGGGAGCCCGCCGTCTTTCCGCCACGAAGCTAGTCCCGGGCCGTCCGGCGGCAGCTCGGCGATATTGCTCTTTGCTAGTGCATTTCCCTAGACTGAGCGTGGCTCACGGCCGGACTAGGAGGACGCATGCCAGTCGACTGGGTTGTCGTCGGCCTGGACAACGGCGGGACTACGAATAACGGGACCATCCTCGACTCGGGCGGACGGTTCCTCCTCGACCGGTTGGCGGAGGTTCCGAGCGACGTCAGGGAGGGACCGGACAAGGCCATCCAGTCCCTGGTCGTCTCCGTGGAGAAGGTGCTCGGACTCACCGGCGTGCCGATCGCGGCGGTCCGGGCAGTGGGCCTGGACACACCGGGCCCGGCCAGCGGGGACGGCGTTATCTCGTCCAAAGGCGCGACCAACTTCGGTCACGCCGGCTGGCGCGGCTTCGATATCCGCGGCGCGCTGGCCGACCGGCTCGGGCTCCCGGTGATCTACAACAACGACGGGAACTCGGCCGCGCTTTACGCGCACCACGTGCGGTTCGGCGCGGAGTCCGGGCACCGGAGTTCGGTGGCCGCGATCGTCGGTACCGGGCTCGGCGGCGGGATCATCCAGGCTGGCCAGGTCGTCAGGGGCGCGGCCGGGATGGCCGGAGAACTCGGCCACGTCCCCATCCCGCTCGATGGCCTGCTCGACGCCGGCCAGGCGATGCCCGCGTGCAACTGCGGCCAGTCGGGCGACGCGGAGAGCGTGGCCTCGCTCACCGGCATCCAGAACAACCTGCTGCCGTACTGGCTCACCAAGTACCAGGGCCACGAGCTCAGCGACCTGCCGATCGGCGCGGCCGCCAAGCTCGTCCGCAAGTACGCCGAGAACGGCGATGAGATGGCGCTGGCGATCTTCAGGCAACAGGCGATGGCGCTCGGGCGGCTGTTCACCATCGCGGCGAACTTCCTCGATCCCGATGCTTACTTCCTCGGCGGCGGCGTGGTCGAGGCCGCGTCCCACTTCCGCGACTGGTTCTTCGCCGAGGTGCGCGCCCACACCATCCTGCGCGAGGAGCAGGCCAGGGCGTCGGAAATCTCCCTGGTGCCCGACCTCGACATGGCCGGGGCCCGCGGGTCGGCGTACGCCGCCCGTGACTGGTTCATCGGCCCTGGGCAGCAGGTCAAGCCCGCCGCGTTGTTATCCCTGGGGTTATCCCCGGGCCGGCGGGATGACCACCACCATGGTGAGGCGAGTCGGCTGATCGCCCTCGTTGTCGTACCGATGCGGGCGGCTGGCCGGGAAGCGGGCGCACTGGCCAGCGCTGACCGTATGACGCTCGCCCGCCACCGTCAGCGTCAGCGCGCCCGACTCGACCCAGACCATCTCGCGGGTGGCCGGCGCGTGCGCGTCACCGCCGAACGTCTCGCCGGGCATCACCTCCCAGCGCCACAACTCGACCGCCCACGGCGGGTCGGTGGCGCCGATGATCGTCCCGGTGCCGCCGGAGGGACCGCGCCACAGCACGCGTGAGGCGTCCGTGCTGCTGATCCGGACGGCCGGCTCACCGCCCACGTCGACCAGCAGCGTCACCGGGACCCCGAAGGCGTCGCCGATGCGGGCCAGGGTGGCCAGGTTAGGGTTCGACCGTCCCTGCTCCAGCGAGACGAGCACGCCCTTGCTGACGCCGGAACGCGCGGCCAGCTGGTCCAGCGACCAGCCGCGGTCCGCGCGCAGGGCCTGCAGGGTCCGGGCGACCGCGGTCGTTATTTCGGGCACCTCGGCCATGTCTTCCCTCTCTGTACGCGCCCGGCTCTCCGGACGTACCCGGGGGACGGTCGGTAGGATGAACTATATAGATCAACATTCTGACCGGCATCGCTTCGTTCCAGAGGACACTGACCGTGGTGACAATCCTGGCCCTGGCCGCCGCCGTGCTCTACGGCACCGCCGATTTTCTCGGCGGGGTGGCGTCGAGGCGGGCGAGCGTGTTCGCCGTGCTGGCGACGACCGTTCCGGCGGGCGCGGTGGTCATGATCGTGGTGGCCTTGCTCGGCGAGGCACCGTGGCTGGGCGGCCTGCTGGGGCACGGCCTGGGCTCGCCCACCTCGGTCGGAGGCTGGGGCCCGGTCGGCTGGGCGGCGGCGTCCGGTGTCTGCGGTGCGTCCGGTCTGGTCGCGTTCTACGCCGGCTTCGCCGCCGCGCCGATCAGTGTCGTGGCCCCGGTCGCCGCGCTCGTGTCCACGGTCCTGCCGGTCGGCGTCGCGATCGCGGGCGGCGAGCGTCTCACCGCCAGCATGGTCGCCGGGGGGCTGATCTGCCTGGTCGCCATCGTCCTGGTCAGCATGCCGGGCCGCCGGGGTCTTCGGGACCGGCCGGACGCCGAGGCCGTCGGCGGGCGGCACGGCCCGGGCGACGGTGCCGCTGGCCGGCGGCGCGGCCTGGGCTATGGCGTCGCCGCGGGGCTATGGCGTCGCCGCGGGCGCGGGATTCGGCCTGTTCTTCTTGTGCCTCAAGAACGCCGGGCAGGCCGGTGTGCTGTGGCCGGTGGCGGTCTCGCGGACGGCGGGAACCCTGGTCGCCGTGGGCATCGCGCTGGCGACCGGGACGCGCCTGTGGCGGTGCGCGAGCGGCGGGACGGGCGTGATCGCGCTGGTGTCCGGGGTGATCGACGCGGCCGCCAACGTCTGCTACGTGCTCGCCACCCGGGTCGGCCTGTTCGGGCTGGCCGTCGTGATCACGTCGCTGTACCCGGGCATGACGGTGCTGCTGGCGCGATGGGTGCTCGGCGAGCGGATGCGCTGGCTGCAGCGGGCTGGCCTGCTGCTGGCCGCGGTCGGCGTCGTGCTATTGACCGCGCAGGCCTAGTCGGGGCTCTCCTCCGTGTCCTTGAAGATCAGTCCGCACACCTCAAGGTAGAGCTGCTCCGGGTAGGGGATGTAATCGACGTTCCTGAGTGCCTGGTCTTGCCCGGCAGACTCCAGGATGAACTCGCCGTAGCCGAGGATCTGGCCGATCGCCGACCGCTGGAAGCTCATGTCCGTCACCTTGGCGAGCGGCATCATGTTCACCTTGTGGACGAGAATGCCTGTCGTGAGCATGAACCGCTGAGACGTGACGACGAAGTAGTCCACGGACCACTCGAGGACCTTTATCCCGAGCCGCAGCAGGAGCAGTCCCCACACGACCCAGATGACGAGGAGGACGGTGCCGTTGCCGTGCGCGACGGCGTTGCTCAGCCAGCCCGCGATGGCCAGCCCGATGAGAACCTCGAAGATGGGCCTGATCAGCACGGCCGGATGCTTATGCACCGTGATGACCTGTCGCTCGTGGGGCAGAAGGTACCTGTTTACCGAGGCAGGCACCGTATCAGTGTTCGGAACCAGCCTCATGGCAGTACCCGGGCCCTAAATCGATGCGAAGAAGCTAGAAAGCCCGTGGGCAGCCGAGGTGAGGAAGGCACCGATGTTGTGAACGACGTGAGCCGCAGCAGTGGGCTGCTCTATCACCCACCACACGACGAACGCAATCGCAAGCCACCCAAGGATGGTTTTCATGTTCACGTCGACTCCCACAGGCGCCCGGACTTGTCCTGCTTGCCAGAGAAACCAATGTTAGCTTGCACCGATTCGCCGGCCAATGCTAACGGGGTGAAGCTGCCGTGTCGGCATGAGTATGCCCCCTTGTCGCTCTCAGTATGCCCGATCGGCGGGAGCAGTGCGTGATCGGGCATGCCAGTCGCGCCGGCATCGCGCCCGGAATCCCTTGCGCCCGGCCCTGATCGGCGATTTTGCCGCCGTGACCGGCGGCCATCTGACAGCATTCCTCCGTGCAGAGCATGCTGGTGAGATGACGGTGACAGACGTGGGTGAGACGGACTTCGCGGTCATCGTCTACCGGGAAGAAGATCAGTGGGAGGCCGACGTCCTGCCGACGGCGGTGACCGCCGATCTGGACGACTTCGTCCAGTCGCTGCGCAGGCAGCCGAGCAGGGGCGGCACCATCGGCTTCGCGGGCGTGGGCGACGACTTCTGGGTCGCGGTCCGGGTCATCGGCGAAGACGTGTCGCTGTTCCTCTCCGACCTCACCGCGGCGGCGGATTATCCGCTGGCCCGCCAGGTGCTCGAGGCCCTCGACATACCGGTGCCCGCGGACGACGAACTCGACCAGGTGCTCCCGGCTGGTGATCTCTCCATTTTCGCCGACCTCGGGCTCGACGAGATGGAACTCGGCGCGGTCTCGGCTGACCTCGACCTCTACCCGGAGGACGCCGTGGCCCACATCGCCGAGCGGCTCAGGTTCGGCGACGCGGTGGAGCGCGCGCTCGATCTCGCGCTCGGCCCGTGACCGGATACACCGATTCGTTCGAGCCAGCAATGCGGCTCGCGCTGGCGGAGGCGGCCCGGGCGGGACACGAGCCGTCCCGGGCGGAGGACGTCCCGGTCGGCGCGGTCATCCTCAATGAGGCGGGCACGGTCATCGCGCGGGCCCGCAACCGCAGGGAGACGGACCGTGATCCCACTGCGCACGCGGAGATCGTGGCGATCAGGCAGGCGGCCCGGGCCCTCGGCAGCTGGCGGCTTACCGGGCTGACGCTGGTGGTGACCCTCGAGCCGTGCACGATGTGCGCCGGCGCGGTGACGGCGGCCAGGCTGGCCCGCGTGGTCTACGGAGCCGAGGACCCGAAGGCCGGGGCGGTGGGGTCCCTCTGGGACGTGCTGCGCGACACTCGCCTGAACCATCGCCCGGAAGTCATCGGCGGAGTCCTCGCCCGCGAGTGCGGTGACTTGCTGCGTGACTTCTTCGCGGCGCGAAGGCCGGACGCCGGGTAGGTGATGCCGCCGCGCACGCGCGGATTCGGGTAAGCTCGCCTGCGGTGGAGTCGCCTAGTGGCCGAGGGCGCACGCCTCGAAAGCGTGTGAGGGGGCAACCCCTCCGTGGGTTCAAATCCCACCTCCACCG